>Ga0182228_1000278_pt1 | contig 10362 bp, 7 predicted proteins | sample G6R1MG_19_FD_128385 | JGI IMG/M metagenome (GOLD analysis project Ga0182228, IMG submission 128385) | Miscanthus phyllosphere microbial communities from Michigan, USA - G6R3_MAIN_07NOV2016_LD1 MG | ecosystem: Host-associated > Plants > Phyllosphere > Phylloplane/Leaf | place: USA: Michigan... | reverse complement strand
CATGACGTACATCGCCGCTGATGACCGTTACGACTCGATGACCTACCGCCGCACCGGGCGCAGCGGGCTCGACCTGCCGCTGGTCAGCCTGGGGTTCTGGCAGAACTTCGGCGAGGACCGGCCGATGGAGGTGCAGCGCGCCATCGTCCGGCGGGCCTTCGACCTCGGTGTCACGCACATGGACCTCGCCAACAACTACGGGCCGCCCTACGGCGCCGCCGAGGTCAACTTCGGCGAGCTGGTGCGGACCGATCTCGCGCCGTACCGCGACGAGCTCGTCATCTCCACCAAGGCCGGCTGGGACATGTGGCCCGGCCCCTACGGCGACCACGGCTCCCGCAAGTACCTTCGCGCCAGCCTCGACGCGTCGCTGCAGCGCATGGGCCTCGACTACGTCGACATCTACTACCACCACCGCCCCGACCCGGAGACGCCGCTCGAGGAGACGATGACGGCGCTCGCCGACGCCGTCCGCGCCGGCAAGGCCCTCTACGTGGGCATCTCCTCCTACGGCCCGAAGCGCACCGCCGAGGCCGCGCGCATCCTGCGCGAGCTGGGCACGCCGCTGCTCATCCACCAGCCCTCGTACTCGATGTTCAACCGCTGGATCGAGCCCGAGCTGCTCGACGTGCTGGAGCGCGAGGGCGTCGGCTGCATCCCCTTCACCACGCTCGCCCAGGGGCTGCTGACCGACAAGTACCTCGACGGGGTGCCGGAGGGCTCGCGCGCCGCGCGCGGCGGCTCGCTCGACAGGTCGGCGCTCACCGACGAGAACCTCGCGCGCATCCGCGGTCTCAACGCCATCGCCGCCGACCGCGGGCAGACGCTGGCGCAGATGGCGCTCTCGTGGGTGCTGCGCGACCAGCGCATCACCACGGCGCTGATCGGGGCCAGCTCCGTGAAGCAGGTCGAGGACAACGTGGCCGCCGCCGGCCGCGTCGACTTCACCGACGCCGAGCTCGCCGCCATCGACGAGCACGCGGTGGAGTCGGGCGTCGACCTGTGGGCGGGCGCCCGCGACGCCGGCGACTGACCGCTCCCGGCAGCGGTCAGCGGGCGTCCGCCACCTGCGCGAGGTGGCGGACGCCCGTCGCCCGTCAGGCGGTGGCCGGCTGCCAGGGCTGCACGAAGTCGTTGCCGGGCGCCCCGGTGACGGCCAGGTGCAGCGAGGCCGCCTGAGCGCCGTCGAGCTCCTCGCGCACGACGTCGGCGTGTCCCGCGTGCCGGGCCAGCTCCTCCACGAGGTGCAGGAGCGCGTACCGCTGGACCGAGGGGGTGGGCTCCGGCCTGCCGTACCAGGGGGCGGGCGGCTCGGCCATCGGCGCGCCGGGGTCGGTGGCGCGCACGTCGGCGAGGAACGCCGCCCGCACCTCGTCGAACGCGGCGAGGGCGCCCTGGAGGGTCTCGTCGTCGCGCAGCACGAAGCTGTCGGTGAAGGCGGCGTAGCCGTCGGCGTCGACCACCCGCGGCTCGGTGCGGCCCCGCAGCACGTGCGTGACGTGCTTGAGGATCCCGCCGACCGAGAGGGTGCTGCGGCACGGCCGCCGCTTGGCCTGCTCGTCGGTGAGCCCGTGCGCGGCGGCGCGCAGCGCGTCGAGCTGGTCGTCGAGGAAGCCGGCGAGGGCCTCGGACTCGGTGTGGACGCCGGGAGCGAGCACGGGTGCCTCCTGGGTGGTCGAGAGCTGCCGGGGCGGTGGTCCCGCCCTGGTGGAGACCACGCTAGGAGCGGTTGCGGCCACTTCCTGTCCGCGACCAGCGCGAAGATGGGCGCTGTGGCCAGCACCTCCGCACGGACCCTGCGCCTGCTCTCGCTGATGCAGGCCCGCGCGCACTGGCCGGGTGGCGAGCTGGCCACCCGTCTCGGCGTCTCGGCCCGCACCCTGCGGCGCGACGTCGACAGGCTCCGCGAGCTGGGCTACCCCGTCGACGCCACGTCGGGCCCCGACGGCGGGTACCGCCTGGCCGCTGGCGCGTCGCTGCCGCCGCTGGCCCTCGACGACGAGGAGGCGGTGGTGCTCGCCGTCGCCCTGCAGAGCGCTGCGAGCACCACCGAGGGGGCTGACGGGGCGGCCGAGCCGGCGCTGCGGGCGCTCGCCAAGGTGGTGCAGGTCATGCCACCCCGGCTGCGCCGCCGGGTGGAGGCCCTGAGCGCGGCGTCCGTCCGGGTGCCGTGGGGGGCGGTCCCCGGGCCCGACCCGGCGGTGCTGCTGGTGGTGGCGCAGGCGTGCCGCGACGCCGAGCGGCTGGCGCTGGCGTACACCGCGGCCGACGGCGCGCAGACCGAGCGCAGCGTCGAGCCCCACGGCCTCGTGCGCCTCGGCAGGCGCTGGTACGTGGTGGTGTGGGACCTCGGCCGCGGCGACTGGCGGACCCTGCGGGTCGACCGCGTGCGGAGCGCGACCCCGAGGGGAGGTCGCTTCCGCCCCCGCGAGCTGCCCGCCCCGGACGCGGCCGCCGTCGTGGAGCGGAGCATCCGCTCCGCACCGGCCACGCACGACGTGACCGCGGTGCTGCACTGCTCCGCCGCCGACGCCCGGAGCCGCCTCGGCGGCTGGGCGCAGGTCGAGGAGGACGACGACGGGCGCTGCCGGCTCCTCATGAGCACCGAGGACCTCGACTGGGCGGCCTTCGCGCTCGCCCGGGCCCGCTGCGACGTCAGCGGCGTGGAGCCGGCGGCCCTGCGGGAGCACCTGGCCGCCTGGGTCGCCCGCCTCACCCCCTCGTGATCATGGGCTTTGCGAACAGCTCCTCAGGCACTGTTCGCAACGCCCATGATCACGGAGGGGGGGTCAGTCGGTGCCGGACTCCATGGCCGCGCGGTCGATGGCGCGGTCGTCGGGGGAGGGCTGGCCGGAGGAGGCGATCTCCTCGGCGCCGCCCGGCTCCAGCGCCGCGGCCTCGAGCCCGCCGACCAGGCCGACGCCGGGGGCGTCCGGGCCCACCAGGCCCACGGCCGCGTACTGCTCCAGCTTGGAGCGGGAGTCGGCGATGTCGAGGTTGCGCATCGTCAGCTGGCCGATGCGGTCGACGGGGCCGAAGGCGGCGTCCTGCGTGCGCTCCATCGACAGCTTGTCGGGGTGGTAGCTGAGGTTGGGGCCGGTGGTGTCGATGAGGGAGTAGTCCTCGCCGCGGCGCAGCCGCAGGGTGACCGTGCCCGTCACCGCCGTCCCGACCCAGCGCTGCAGCGACTCGCGGATCATCAGCGCCTGCGGGTCGAGCCAGCGGCCCTCGTAGAGCAGGCGGCCCAGGCGGCGGCCCTCGGAGTGGTACGCCGCGACGGTGTCCTCGTTGTGCACCGCGTTGACCAGGCGCTCGTACGCGGCGAACAGCAGGGCCATGCCCGGCGCCTCGTAGATGCCGCGGCTCTTGGCCTCGATGATGCGGTTCTCGATCTGGTCGGACATGCCGAGCCCGTGGCGCCCGCCGACGGCGTTGGCCTCCAGCACCAGCTCGACCGCGGAGGCGAAGGTGCGCCCGTTGATGGAGACCGGGCGCCCCTGCTCGAAGCCGACGGTGACGTCCTCGGCCTCGATCTCCACGGACGGGTCCCAGAAGCGCACGCCCATGATCGGCTGCACGATCTCGATCCCGGTGTCGAGCTGCTCGAGCGACTTGGCCTCGTGCGTCGCGCCCCAGATGTTGGCGTCGGTGGAGTACGCCTTCTCGGTCGAGTCGCGGTAGGGCAGGTCGTGCGCCACCAGCCACTCCGACATCTCCTTGCGCCCGCCGAGCTCGGAGACGAACTGCGCGTCGAGCCACGGCTTGTAGATGCGCAGGGAGGGGTTGGCCATGAGGCCGTAGCGGTAGAACCGCTCGATGTCGTTGCCCTTGTAGGTGGAGCCGTCGCCCCAGATCTGGACGTCGTCCTCCAGCATCGCGCGGACCAGCTTGGTGCCGGTGACGGCGCGGCCCAGCGGCGTGGTGTTGAAGTACGCCCGCCCACCGGAGCGGATGTGGAAGGCGCCGCAGGTCAGGGCCGCCAGGCCCTCCTCGACGAGGGCGTCGCGGCAGTCGACCAGGCGGGCGACCTCCGCGCCGTACGCCCCGGCGCGGCCCGGGACCGCGTCGATGTCGGGCTCGTCGTACTGCCCGATGTTGGCGGTGTACGTGCACGGCACGGCGCCCTTGTCGCGCATCCACGCGACGGCCACGGAGGTGTCGAGACCCCCGGAGAAGGCGATGCCGACGCGCTCGCCGACGGGCAGGGAGGTCAGGACCTTGGAAACGGCCCCTGATCCTGCCAGCACCGGGGGAGGGGGCGCTCACTACGCTGCGCCGATGGCGACGAAGAAGCCGGGCCAGCAGCGCAAGTTCGTGCTCGACGAGTCCGAGATGCCCACCCGCTGGTACAACATCATCCCCGACCTGCCCGAGCCCCCGCCGCCGCCGCTGCACCCCGGCACCCACGAGCCGATCGGCCCCGACGACCTCGCCGGCCTCTTCCCCGCGGACCTCATCGCGCAGGAGGTCACCACCGAGCGGTACGTGGACATCCCCGAGGAGGTCCAGGACGTCTACCGCCTCTGGAGGCCCTCGCCGCTGCACCGCGCGGTGAACCTCGAGAAGGCCCTCGGCACCCCGGCGCGCATCTACTACAAGTACGAGGGCGTCAGCCCCGCCGGCTCCCACAAGCCCAACACCGCGGTTCCCCAGGCCTTCTACAACGCCAAGGCCGGCATCACGAAGCTCACCACCGAGACCGGCGCCGGCCAGTGGGGCACCGCGCTGGCCTTCGCCTCGTCCCTGTTCGGCCTCGAGTGCGAGGTGTGGCAGGTCGGCGGCTCCTACGACGCCAAGCCCGGTCGCCGCACCCTCATCGAGACCTTCGGCGGCACCGTCCACCGCTCGCCGTCGCGCCTGACCGAGGCCGGCCGGGCCTACCCCGAGGACCACACCGGCTCCCTCGGCATCGCCATCTCCGAGGCCGTCGAGGTGGCCGCGCAGCGCGAGGACACCAACTACGCCCTCGGCTCGGTGCTCAACCACGTCCTGCTGCACCAGACGGTCATCGGCGAGGAGGCGCTCCTCCAGCTGGCCAAGGCGGGGGAGGACGACGTCGACCTCGTCATCGGCTGCACCGGCGGCGGCTCGAACTTCGGCGGGCTGTGCTTCCCGTTCCTGCGCGAGAAGCTCGCGGGCCGCATCGACCCCGAGATCCGCGCCGTCGAGCCCGCCAGCGCCCCGAGCCTGACGCGCGGGGAGTACCGCTACGACTTCGGCGACACCGCCGGGCTCACCCCGCTGATGAAGATGCACACCCTCGGCCACGACTTCGTGCCCGACCCGATCCACGCCGGCGGCCTGCGCTACCACGGCATGGCGCCGCTGATCAGCCACGTCTACGAGCTCGGCCTGATGACGGCGACCAGCGTCGACCAGACCGCCTGCTTCGAGGCGGCGGTGCAGTTCGCGCGCACCGAGGGCATCGTCCCGGCGCCCGAGCCGACGCACGCCCTCGCCGTCGCGATCCAGGAGGCCCTCGCCTGCAAGGAGACGGGGGAGGAGAAGGTCATCGTCACCGCGCTGTGCGGCCACGGCCTGCTCGACCTCGCCGCCTACGAGGCGTTCCTCTCGGGCCGCATGACCGACTCGGGCCTGTCCGACGAGGCGCTGCGCTCCGCGCTCGCGGCGGTGCCGCAGATCGGCTGACCCCGGGGGCGTCCGGCAGCCCGGCAGCGTCAGCCGAGCTGCCGGACGACCTCGTCGAGGTAGCGCTGCAGCACCGCGGCGTGGCGGCCGAGGTCGTCACCCCGGGTGAGCAGCACGCCGCTGCGCGCCAGCTGCTCCGCCTCCACGACCGCGTCGCGGTACCGGCGCGCGTGCTCGCCGTCGTCGGGCCCGAGCACCAGCTCCAGGGTCACCACCGGCCACCCGGCCCGCGCGGCGCGCACCACCTGCGCCCTGACCTGGACGCGCGCCGCGTCGAAGGCCCTGGTGGCGGCGTCGAGGCGACGCGCCAGGTGCACCTCGCAGGGCGCCTCGGCCTCCCGGCGCTCCAGGAGCGCCGGGTCGAGCGCGACGAGCTGGAGCTCGCGCACGAGGTCGTCCACGTGCTCCTTGGCCGCCAGCAGCTCCGCGACCGGCACGTCCCGCACCACCACCGTCGGCGAGGTGTCCAGGTCCGCCCACATCGCGAGCAGGTCCTCGGCGCTCGCCTCTGCCGGGGCGTCGCCCTCGGCGCGAGCGCCCCCGACCTCGAACCACACCGCCTTGCCGCCGTCGAGGGGCTCCACGCCCCAGCGCGTGGCGAGCGCGTCGACCAGCACCATGCCCCGGCCCGTCGTCGACGTCCCGGCCACGGCTCCGATCACGGGGCCGGCGGTGCTCCCGTCGAGCACCTCGACGCGGACCTCGTCGGCGCCGACGGCGGCGACGACCACCTCGAACGGCGTGCGGGCGTGCAGGACGGCGTTGGCCGCCAGCTCGCTGAGCACCAGGCCCGCGTCGTCCGCGAGGGCGGCGCGCTCCAGCGCGACCAGCTGCTCCTCCACGAAGCGGCGCGCGGCCCGCACCGAGGCTGCGTCGGGCTCGTAGCGGGCGGCGCGCCGGCCCTGCGCGGGGCTGCGCGGCACGTCGACGGCCACACCCACCCCCTGCGCTCCGGCCGCCGGCGACCCGGTGGGGAGAGCGACCCCTGGGTGAGCAGCAGAGTCACTGTAGGTGACGGCACCCCTCTGCGGTGCCCGCCGCACGAGTGATCATCACCGCGCGCCCCCGGGTGCCGCGAGGGGGGCCAGGACCTCCGGGCGTGACACCCTCGCCGGTGTGCCAGACCCGCAGCCCGTGACCGTCGACCGCCGCGCCGACCTCCCCGGGCGCCTCCCCGTCGTCGAGGCGGGGACCGACCCGGACCCCGACGAGGTGTTCGCGGCCTTCGAGGGCTGGGCGTCGGGGCGGGGCACCACGCTCTACCCCGCCCAGGAGGAGGCCCTCATCGAGCTGGTCTCGGGCTCGAACGTCGTGCTCGCGACCCCGACCGGCTCGGGCAAGTCGCTCGTGGCGCTCGGCGCCCACGCCGCGGCCATGGCCTCCGGGCGCCGCTCGGTCTACACCGCCCCCATCAAGGCCCTGGTCAGCGAGAAGTTCTTCGCGCTGGTGGAGGTGCTGGGAGCCCAGAACGTGGGCATGGTCACCGGTGACGGCGCGGTCAACGCCGACGCCCCCGTCGTCTGCTGCACCGCGGAGGTGCTCGCCAACCGCGCGCTGCGCGAGGGGGCGGACCTCGACGTCGGCCTCGTGGTCATGGACGAGTTCCACTACTACGCCGACCGCGACCGCGGCTGGGCCTGGCAGGTGCCGCTGCTGGAGCTCACCCGCGCGCAGTTCCTGCTCATGAGCGCCACCCTCGGCGACACCTCCCGCTTCGAGGAGGACCTGCGCCGCCGCACGGGCCGCGAGACGGTGCTCGTGGCGCACGCCGACCGGCCCGTGCCGCTGCACCACCGCTGGGCCCTCACCCCGGTGCACGAGACGCTCGAGGAGCTGCTGGAGTCCAGGGAGGCGCCGGTCTACGTCGTCCACCCGACGCAGGCCGCGGCGCTGGAGCGCGCCCAGGCGCTGCTCTCGGTCACCGTCGCCGACAAGGGGGCCCGCGAGCGGATCGCCGAGGCCCTCGGCGGGTTCCGCTTCACCGCCGGGTTCGGGCAGGTGCTGTCCAAGCTGGTGCGCCACGGCGTGGGCGTCCACCACGCCGGGATGCTGCCCAAGTACCGCCGCCTGGTGGAGACCCTGGCCCAGGAGGGGCTGCTCCCGGTCATCTGCGGCACGGACACCCTCGGCGTGGGCATCAACGTGCCGATCCGCACCGTGCTCGTGACGTCGCTGACCAAGTACGACGGGCGCCGCACCCGGCTGCTCAGCGCCCGCGAGTTCCACCAGATCGCCGGGCGCGCCGGGCGCGCCGGGTTCGACACGTCGGGCACCTGCGTGGTTCAGGCGCCCGACCACCTCGTCGAGAACGCCCGCCTGCTGGCCAAGGCCGGCGACGACGTCAAGAAGCAGCGCCGCATCGTCAAGAAGAAGCCGCCGGAGGGCGAGGTCAGCTGGGCCGAGCCGACCTTCGAGCGCCTGGTGGCCGCGGCGCCGGAGCCGCTGACGAGCCAGATGAAGGTCACGCACGCGATGGTGCTCAACACCATCGCCAGGCCGGGGAACGCCGCGCACCACCTGCGAAAGCTGCTGCTGGAGAACCACTCCGACAGGGGGACCCAGGTCCGCCTGGTGCGCCGCGCCGTCGCCATCGCCCACGAGCTGCTCGCGGCGGGCGTCATCGAGCGGCTGCAGGAGCCCGACGAGACCGGACGGCGCTTCCGCCTCACCGTCGACCTCCAGGCCGACTTCGCCCTCAACCAGCCCCTGTCGACGTTCGCCGTCGCCGCCCTCGACGTGCTCGACCCGGAGTCGCCCACCCCGGCGCTCGACGTCGTCAGCGTCGTCGAGGCGACCCTCGACGACCCCCGCCCGATCCTCCTGGCCCAGCAGTTCGCCGCCCGCGGCGAGGCCGTGGCCGCCATGAAGGCGGAGGGGATCGAGTACGAGGAGCGGATGGAGCTGCTCGAGGAGGTCACCTGGCCCAAGCCGCTGGAGGAGCTGCTCGAGGCGGCGTTCACCCAGTACCGGCTCACGGCGCCGTGGCTCCCCGAGGACGCGCTCTCACCCAAGTCGGTGGTGCGCACGATGCTCGAGGAGGCGATGACCTTCGGCGACCTCGTGCGGCGGTACAACCTCACCCGCTCCGAGGGAGCGGTGCTGCGCTACCTGTCCGACGCCTACCGCGCCCTGCGCCAGACCGTGCCGGAGGCCCAGCGCGGGGAGGGCCTCGACGACGTCCTCGAGTGGCTCGGCGAGGTGGTCCGCCAGACCGACTCCAGCCTGCTCGACGAGTGGGAGGCCCTGACCCACCCCGAGGCGCTCGTGGAGGGCGGGGCTCCTCCGCCGCCCCCGGTGCTGCGCGGCATCACGGCCAACACCCGCGCCTTCACCGTGCAGGTGCGCAACGCCCTGTGGCGCCGCGTCGAGCTGCTGGCGCGCCGCCGCGCGTGGGACCTGTCGGTGCTCGACCCCGAGCTCGACCTCGACGCCTGGCAGGAGGCGGTCGCGGCCTACTACGAGGACCACGACGACGTCGGGCTGTCCGCGGCGTCGCGGGCCCCGGCGATGCTGCAGGTCCAGCACGACAGGGAGGCGCGCCTGTGGCAGGTGCGGCAGGTGGTCGACGACCCGGCCGGTGACCGCGACTGGGCGTTCCTGGCCACCGTCGACCTGGAGGCCTCCGACCTGGAGGGCACCGCGGTCATCACCGGTCACGGGCTGCAGCGCATGTGACGCAGCGCATGATCGGCCCGAGTGGTCGGCGGACGCCCGCCGGGTGAGGCTGGTCGGGCCGGCCCGCGACCAGCGCTGGGCCGGGACCCGACCCAGGAGGACCGCTGTGAGCGTCAAGCTCGCGATCGTCTACTACTCGGCCACCGGCACCGTGCGGGCCATGGCGGAGCGCGCCGCGCAGGCCGGCGAGGCCGCCGGCGCCGAGGTGCGCCTGCGCGAGGTGGCCCGCCAGCCCACCGAGGGGGAGCGCGAGGCCACCCCGGACCAGGCCACCAGCGCCGGTGCCGACCACGCGCCCGCGGTCACCGCCGACGACGTCGTCTGGGCCGACGCGGTGCTGTTCGGCTCGCCCACCCGCTACGGCAACGTCGCCGGGCAGCTGAAGGTGTTCATCGACTCCCTCGGCCCGCAGTGGGGCCAGGGCCTGCTCGCCGACAAGGTCTACGCCGGCTTCACCGCCAGCCAGACCGCCCACGGCGGCCAGGAGTCGACCCTGCTGGCGCTCTACAACACCATCCACCACTTCGGCGGCATCATCGTCTCGCCGGGGTACACCGACCCGCTGAAGTTCGTCGACGGCAACCCCTACGGGGTCAGCCACGTCACCGGCGCGAACAACGACGAGCCGCTGGGCCAGCCGCAGCTCGACGCGCTCGACCACCTCGCCCGCCGCGTGGTCACCACCGCCGGCAGGCTCACCGGCCGCTGAGCCCCGGCCCCGACGGCGCTGAGAACGTTCTCAGCGCCGTCGGGGCATGATGGGCCCATGAGCGCTGCGACGGAGCAGAAGAGGGCGGGGGGCGCCCCCGGCGTCCCCGACCGCCTCCCCGAGACGATGCGGGCCAGCGTGCTGCTGGCCGAGAACCAGGTCGAGGTGCAGGAGCGCCCCGTCCCCGAGGCCGGACCGGGCGAGGTCCTCGTGCGCGTCGGGTCGGTGGGCGTGTGCGGCTCCGACGTCCACTACTTCCGCCACATGCGGGCCGGCGAGTTCGTGGTCGAGTCCCCCATGGTGCTGGGCCACGAGATGGGCGGCACCGT
>Ga0182228_1000277_pt1 | contig 10414 bp, 9 predicted proteins | sample G6R1MG_19_FD_128385 | JGI IMG/M metagenome (GOLD analysis project Ga0182228, IMG submission 128385) | Miscanthus phyllosphere microbial communities from Michigan, USA - G6R3_MAIN_07NOV2016_LD1 MG | ecosystem: Host-associated > Plants > Phyllosphere > Phylloplane/Leaf | place: USA: Michigan... | reverse complement strand
CACACGACCCACCATTTCGAAAATCTGGAAGGCCCATGAAAATGCGGATTTCCAGGTTTTTTTTTGCCTTGCAGATTATCCGGCCTGAGGTGGGGTAGCTGATTGGGCTTCCGTCACGGCATTTCAGCTGATCGGCGGGGTCGTAAGCAGGGCGCCCAGTGGCCTTAGGCTGAGCTTTCTCAAAGCCGAGCTGGCCCAGATCGAGCTTGGCGACATACAGGTCGATAACCCGTACGAGGTTATCTTCAGGGATCAGTTCCTCCAGCGAGACCGGGAACAGGCTGGTCTGGCAACGGGACTCTCCTTGTATGTAGGCCATAACGGAGTGAATCGCCCCGGATTTTCTAGACACCTTGCAAGCTCATTGCGTAACGTTTTTCGAACTCTACCGGTGACAGCTGATTGTTGAAACCATGGCGGCGTTTTGGGCTGTAGAACATCTCGATGTAATCGAACACATCACTACGAGCATCTTGCCGTGAGGTGTAGATTTTCCGCTTGATTCGTTCCCGTTTCAGAAGCTGGAAAAAGCTCTCAGCCACGGCGTTGTCATGACAATTGCCTCGGCGGCTCATGCTGGCAACCAAATTGTTTGCCTTCAAAAAACTGCGCCAATCGGAGCTGCTGTACTGGCTGCTCTGGTCGGAGTGTACCATCACCTCTTGTTTCGGTTTTCGCCTCCAAACCGCCATCAATAACGCATCAATGGCCAAATCACTGGTCATCTGCGACTTCATTGACCAGCCAACGACCTGACGAGAAAACAGAACCAGCACCACCGCCAAATACAGCCAGCCTTCATACGTACGAATGTAGGTGATGTCGGTGACCAAACCTTGTTGGGTTCCACGACATCGAACTCGCGCTTCAGTAAATTGGGTGAGGCGACCGCTGGCTTACCGCCGTACTTTCCAGGGCGACGTCGATACCCTGTCTGAGAGCGCAGACCTTCAAGACGCATCAACCTCGCCACACGATGCCGACCACAATCTTCACCGACCTCGCGCAGGTCGTCATGGATTTTGCGATAGCCATAAACTCCGCCGCTCTCCAGCCACGAGTGCTTGATCAAACCCAGCAATCGCTGGTCGTCTTTAGCGCGTGCAGATTGCGGCTCAGACAACCAAGCGTAATAACCACTGGGATGGACTTTCAGCGTCAGGCAAAGCCGTCGAATGGAGTAGTCGCCCGCGCGCTGCTTGATAAAGGCGTACTTCAGCCGCACTCCTTGGCAAAGTACGCGGCGGCCTTTTTTAAGATGTCCCGCTCTTCAGTGACCCGCTTGAGTTCCGCTCGCAGACGACGCAGTTCAGCGTGCTGATCATCGTCTTGCTGCCGTTCTGCCTGAGGTTTGCTGTAGCGCTTTATCCAGGCATAGAGGCTATGCGGCGACACGCCAAGACGCGCCGCCACATCAGCGACAGGCAGCTTCTTTTCGGTCACTTGATTGACCGCTTGGATTTTGAATTCTTCGGGATAACGTGGGTTGCTCATGGCACCTCCTGATTGGCCTCAGTTTAAGGCATGGAGGTGTCTACGAAACCCGGGGCGATTCAATATGCACTGAGCGATGCTCGCACTGCGATTGTCGGCAAAGCTTAAACCGTTCGCATTTATTCATCTTGCCAAGGTCAGATCCACAGGATCCGTGCAAGCCCCTTCCCAATCCGTTCGGGTTCCATGCCTAAAGGACAATGTCATGGCGTCAATCGATAGCAAGGCCACCATCAACTACACCGTGCGAACAGGCCCGGGAACAGTGCAGGTCGACCCATCCTCGGGTGGCGATTCAAACTGGAGCATCATCCTTCAGCCTGACGGCAAAATCCTTGTCGGTGGCGAAAGCTTCCAGACTGCCATTGGCTATCCTGGCTCGCCGGGCGATGAAAGCTATGGTACGCGCGGCAGCTACACGGCGGTGCGCCTCAACGCTGACGGCAGCCTGGACAACAGCTTCGGCCAAGAGGGAATTGCCCTCGTGCCCGGCAACCTGGACCCGGAAGATTATGCTTACTACGTAATGGCGGTGCAGGCCGACGGTAAAGTGCTATCAGCACAGCCAGGGCTTGGCGGTTTGAAGGTAGAACGCTTCAACGTAGATGGCACTCTGGACACCACTTTCGGCAAAGGCGGCGCGGCTGGCCTTGATGTACCGATCGGCGCTGATGGAATGGCTATTTACGCCACAGCAGATGGCTCGGTGTACGTCAGCCTTCGCGGCACGTCCCAAGCGATCGTGTTCAAGCTGGACAGCACCGGGGCGCCGGTCGAGGATTTCGGTGCCAACGGCGCACTTCTCCTCAACCCGACGGGGCATTACGGCACCGGTAATATCGCCACCGTTGTGCAGACTGACGGCAGCTTATTGCTCGGCAGTTGGCTGTATGTGGGCGCCGACGGCCCCCACGACCCGGGCGATCCGGTTTATGCCGTTCAGCGACTTGCAGCCGACGGCAACCTGGATACCGCGTTCGGTGTGGACGGTGTGGTGTATTTTGATACTGCGCTGGGGCTGGACTACCGGGCTGCGATAATCGTGCAAGCCGATGGCAAGATCATCGTGGCCGGCGAGAGTAACGACAATAACGCCTTCAACGTACTGCGGCTGAATGCGGATGGCTCGTTCGACACCTCCTTTAGTGACGATGGCAAGCTGACGATCCAGGTGCCCCAAGGCGCGAAGAACTATGCCCACTCGGCAATCGTTCAGCCGGATGGCAAAATCCTTATCGCCGGCGACGTGATCACCCGACTGAACGCCGATGGCAGCTTGGACACCACCTTCGGCAGCCAGGACGGCCAATACCACGTGGACGGATCCAGCCAGGCCAACCACCTGATTGGCAACGACACAGCCGAGATTATCCGTGGCCTGGGCGGAGACGATGTGCTGCAAGGCGCGGGTGGCCGTGACGTGCTGGCAGGCGGGACGGGCTCAGATATTTTCCGCTTCACCCAGATCAGCGACAGCTACCGTACCGCTACCGAAACAGGCAGCGACCGGATTCTGGACTTCGACGCCTCTCAGGACCGTGTCGATCTGATTTCGTTGGGCTTTACCGGCATTGGCGATGGCCATAATGGCACGCTGGCCATCCAGGCCAACACCGAGGGCACGCGCACATACCTGAAAAGCTTCGATGCCGACGCCAACGGACAGCGCTTCGAACTGGCGTTCGAAGGCAACCTGACGGGGCAGTTTAACAGCACCAACCTGGTGTTCACGGCCCCCACCGTCGAAGGAACGGCTGGCAAGGACGTAATCATGGGAAGCGCAATGTCGGAAGTCATCTATGGCCTGGCCGGCAACGACCGTATCGACGGCGGCAGAGGCTCGGATGTGATCATCGGAGGCGCGGGCGCCGACTTGCTGATCGGCGGCGACGACCCGAACCTTTCGGTCTCTGGCCGTAATGGCATCAATGACGCTGACGTATTCCGCTACACGGCAGCCACTGACAGCTACCGCACGGACAGCCAGAGTTTCGTGGACCTGATTGTCCGGTTCGCAAACAACAACGACAAGATAGATGTGTCGGCGCTGGGTTACACAGGGTTCGGTGACGGTACCGGCACTACACTGAAGATGGCCTATAATGCGGATCTGGACCGCACCTACCTCAAGGATGTGGAACCTGACGCTCAGGGCCATCGGTTTGAGATTGCCCTCACCGACGACTGGACCCAGGATCTGGGCAACAACGATATGATCTTTGCGCCAACCGCGCAGGTGTCGATGGTGGGTGTGACTAGCGCGTTCACCCAATCACCAGATATGGTGTAGCTGGGCAGAACATTGATGGGGTTCTGAGCAGTGGTGAGGGTGGCTGGCGCGCCTTTGGGCTTGCTGGCTGCCGTTATCCAGGGCGACGCTATTCTGGACAACAGCCACTCCACGAACTCATAAAAGTCGTTCTAACGCTCGCCACGGCCTGATGTCGATCCAAGGGTTGCTCAGCACGAGGATTCGATATTCGCATTCACAAAAATCACGGATCCCATTTATGAGATCTCGATTTTCTTTCAGCTCATCCTTTCTGATTATGTTGTCGCTGACAGGATGCGCAGTCAGTATGGATCCTCCAAAGCGCGATCAGCTTGGAGAAAGCGCGCTTTACGGCAGTTGGCGTGTTGCAGGTGTAGCAGTATCAGACTCGGGCGTGCAAGCACTAGAAGATAATGATCCGAGCTTCATGGGTCAATGTGCTGACGACGGAAATCGTCGGCGGCGTGAATACCGGTTTCACCGTGGCGTCGGGCGAACAACAATAGCGTGGCATCGAAGCTGAGATCAAGGCGCGGCTGGATCAGCACTGGGATCTGATCGCGTCCTACACCTACACCCACGTCGAAATTACTAAGAGCAATCGCGGCGACGAAGGCAAACGCCCGGCCAACATGCCCAGGCACATGGCGTCCACCTGGTTGAACTACACCTTCAACGACACCCCCCTCAAAACCAATGCTATAAAAAGAATAAACTGTGCTGTCCAAGGGGTTGTAAGCAGGTACTTGAACTTTGCGGGGAAGCGTTTAATCTCTTCGATATCCGCCAAGCCTCTTTTTTTGCCTAGACCTGGCACCCACAGATAAAAATAAGTCATGCTGCAACGCATGATTTTCCCCAAAAGCCCCGCATTTGAGAAGGCCATCTTGTTATGTTCTACAAACACACAGCTGGGGAGGCAGCGTTCAAGTTTTTCGGTATAAGCGTGTGCGATATAAAAAGTAGTGCACATCATCATAACGATCGATAGAGTAATCATAGTCGCTATTAATCCTACATCCACGTCAGTCGTTGACTCTGACCGGCGCACCGGTGATTTGAGTCGTACCCTTGCTCACTGTGGTAATAGCGTTGCCCTTGATCTCAATGCCATCCGGCGTGAGGGTGATGCTGCTTTCCCCCACTTGGAGAATGATGTGTTGCTTGGCGTTGACCTGGATGAACTGGTTATCCACCTGAATCGTCAGTGAGCCCTCCTGAACGTTCATCACAGTGTCTTTCTTGATGATCTCGGTTTGCCTGCCATCGACAGTCATCGTGCGGTTGTTGCCAACTTTATGGGTTTCGTCGACCTCGATCTCGGTGTCCATGTTGCGCTCGGCATGCATGATGAGTTGCTCGGCGCCGGCCTTGTCTTCGAACCGGAAAAAATTCGCCGTCCCGCCGTCGCCCTTCATCGACCGGGTCAAGAAACCACTCTGAGTCTTGTTCGCCGGAAGCGACCATGGCGGGGTATTCTGGCTGTTGTAGAGGCTGCCCATGATCAGCGGACGGTCAGGGTTGCCGTCGAGAAATACAACGACGACTTCGTCTCCGACACGGGGTATCTGAATACTGCCGAAGCCGCCACTTGCACCGGACTGGGCGACGCGTACCCAGCAAGAGCTTTTGTCGTCGAACTGGCCGTTGCGATCCCAGTGGAACTGCACCTTCACGCGGCCCATTTCATCGGTGTAGATCTCCTCACCAGGGGGGCCAACGATAATTGCGGTTTGTGGGCCGTTAATTGAGGGTTTGCGAGTTGCTAACTGAGGCCGATAAGCAATTTTTTTGCGAACACATACAAATTTGTTGAGGTAACCGGCCTGATCACCAGTCAAGTAGTTATTACTACCTACATGGTCAACCGATATGATTAAGAACTGCCGGTTTTCAGAGGTGCCAGCATCGTGTTCGTAGTGCTGGGTCAGCTCGAACGTATAGCCCGGCTTCATGGCGCGACAGTTGCTATCGCCATAAAATGTTTTACCTAATAACTCCAAGGCCTCAATCCGGCTACGGACCATTGCCTCACCATCCTCATAGTTTCCATGAGTATACTGCCCTGGGAAATCGTATATCTCAAAACTGTCGATGTCTCCCTGCTGATTCATACTCTGCATGGAGACTGGCAGCGCATTATTTGGCTGGCGGTAATCAAAGGTACGTACGGAAATTTTGCCAGACTGCAGTTGGCGAGTCGCACTCCACTGGGTAATCGAGTCAGCCGTCTCGGTCACTGAGGCTGTGTGAAAACGAATCTGAGGCTGCTCCGCTAGAGGCACTAATGTGCTGGAGTCATCGACCACAACCATCACGTGCGAGTCGGCAGTGTGCTCGAAATAGTAAAAAAGCCCCTCATTTTCAAGAAGTCTCTGTACAAAGTTGAAGTCGCTTTCGCGGTACTGAGTGACATAGCTATGATTTTTTAAGGACTTGCTCAGGCGAAATTCGTACTTTGGAAATGCTCCATAGCTGCCAAATACCTCAGTTAACACATCTTGAACTGTTTTATCTTGAAATGTTCGCGTGTCAAATCTACAGGTAAGCATCCATAACCACGGCCCAAGTACCGCACTGTAGCGAGAAAGCCCTCCATCGCTACCTTGAGTACTGAAGCGGTTCACGTAGCCGTTTATGTATCGTATAGAACCATCGGCAAGTTCGATTTCCACGGTCGCGGGGCGGCCAATGAGTGACTTTAGCTTCACATCGGAACGCTGGCTTAGTAGCGCCAAATTTAGCTCGAAAAGTCGGGAGAGGCTTTCTGAACCAGAAAAATGCTCCAGCAGCATTTCCTCATCACCGCCGGACGCAAATGTATTTAGCTTGAAAAGCCTTTTATTCTGCGGGCTCAGCATGGAAAGAAGGTCTGTCAACATTGTACGCTCCTTGAAAACTAGCTACTGGCAAAACTCATCGGTCTACCTTGGTAACGAAGATGCGGCCAAGCCAAGACGCCGCGCGCCTTGAACGAAGCTCTTCCACATTCATGAATGTGTATTCCTGATGTTCTCTTGCCTCTTGATCCTTCAGACTACGTAGGGATGAGATACTGGTACGATGGTAGAACAGCATAAATAGGGCAATAACTATAAATAGAAAGACGAGCAGCATCGCTGGCGATCTATAAGCGTGGAAAACTGGATAAATCAATATTCCCAGGCCGCCCCCAACAGTGCCGAGTGCCCAACGATTCTCCTGCTTTGGCTCAACGACCTCCACGCGCTGTGAGCGTACGACCAGAGACTTTCTAGGACTCCGCCATACACATAATAGCGAATAGATAATCGTGCAGAGAACTAGAGGTATACAACTGATCAATAGCGACGTGCCAAGTCCCAGCTTGAACTGCTTGTAGGTTGCGACTAACGCCATTAAAAATGCGAATCCAGGGGCAACACCCAGATTAGTAAACAGCCTAAGACTGGCATACTTACTAAATCTTTCAGTCCGGTACGCGCAGTCAACACACCAGTAAGTTATCCACATTACAAATACAGCGGAGGGAATAGTCAATATGCTGGGTACGACAGCCGCCGAAAACACAGCCAACATGGTGAATAGAAACCAAGCGCCCCATATGGTGGCTAAGTATCGATGCGGTTCAGTATTGAACATTATTAGTCTTTTCCTGTCAGCAAATTACCAAGAGAGGTACCCCACCCGCTTACATCGTCGCTCATAATAATCTGTATTGCGAGGCCCACACCTAATCCAATCGCAATTATTACTACCGCAGGCGCACTCACGGTCGCACCAAGCGCCACTCCACTTGCGAAAACTAAAGCATTCGTGGGCTGGCTATAGGCAGTTTTCTCTAAAAAATCCCTGCCACTAGTGGCGCTGTTTATATCCATAACCAATTGTGGGCCGAACGCGAGAATCGGGCCGGCGGCTTTCCCGACGAGCATCTTCCCAACCCCTCGCTGACTGTACAAGTCGCCGTCGACATGCGCAGTCGATCTTAACGCCTTGGCTGTATTGTATGCCGGGACATGAATCGTATTACCTACGACCTTACCGCCCACTCGATAGATACTAGCTTTGGCCGTGGCTGGTATTTCAAAGTATAAGTTACCACCTACGCGAATTAGCTTGATCCTGCCACGAAAAGCCCGATGAGCAGAGACACTTCCTGGCTTTCCACGGGAGGCCGCCCATTTTTTAAGCTGCGTCTTTGTCGACTTACTAAGATCGAGTAAATTTTCAACCTTGGTTGCTTTCGAGCCTGCATGGAGGATTCCGCCCACGCTCGCAAGCGTGCCTGGCAGGTTAGCTGTAGAAAATAGCAAAGGGCCCACGACCGGAATTTTTTCCGCCTTCTCCTTGAGCTCCAAAAACTGTTTTGCTGCTATGTGAGGGGCTTTTTTTAGCTTACCAAACAAGAAAATCAGCGTCGTGTAGTAGTCTTCGGTTTCTTCAGGAGAAAGCTCAGCTTCTGGAGAGCTAAGCTCGTTGATGAGAAATTCCGCAGCACTTAAATCGTCAGTGGCGTAAGTGCCTGCGATGTCCAAGGATGAGGGGAAGGCCCTAGCGGCAACAACACTTGGCCATGGCAATGACCCTTCGCCCAACAATCCTTGCTGGGAGCCTGTGCCCATGGGATCTGCAGCTGTACATGGATAGAGTCCATTACTCACGACCAACCTCCTTTTAAATGCTGGCTCAATGCAAATTACCGTCCAGCAATAGCAACAAAACAAGGCCACCCATCGTAACGAAAGCCTCTAGAAACCAAGATGCATTCGCCACTGGTCAGAACCGCAGCCCGGAGTCACTTAGGCTTCTACCGAGCAATACTGTTCGCTTGCACGCATCAGTACTGCGTTTTCAACCCGAAAGCTATGCTAAAAGCAGCGGAAATCCGTAAAACCAAAACTTCAGCAGTTCCCTTGCTTCAAGTCTACCCTAGGCGACTAGCGATCACTGCACCCGGCAGTGACTGCTCAGACATGCTTAACGCGCGAAAGTGCCATCAGTGTCGGAAAAGAAGGATTCGTCATAGTTGCCTAAAACTGTCGGCCGCACTGAAAAAATCATAGCTGCTTTGTCACACCCCTCCATGGGAAACAGTCAAAGCATCCAGGCCAGGGTCTGCTTGCTCAGCTCTTCCGCCTCTGGATCGATCAGATCGCTGGCCAGGGCGCGCTTGTCCATGAGCATCTGCCACAGCTGCTGGTCGATAGTGTCCTCAGCTAGGGGGATTTTGACGACAACCACGCGCAACTGCCCATTGCGATAGGCTCGATCCTCAGCTTGGTCCTGCAGCCCCGGTGTCCATGGAAGCCCCAGAAAAAAGACATAGTTCGCGGCTGTCAGGTTGTAACCAGTGCCGGCGGCCGACCGGGTGCCGATAAACACCCTGCAGTCCGGGTCCTGCTGAAAAGCATCAATCGCCTTCTGTCGCTTCTTGGGCGAGTCACTACCTACTAACGTTACGCACCCCACGCCCATCTTGAGGCAGTGCTCACGCAACGTGGCCACGGACTCCTGATACTCGCAGAAGAGGATCACCTTGTCGTCCACGTCCAGCTCGGCCATCAGATCCGCGAGGATCCGTACCTTCACGCGCTCGAGCAGTTGGCGCAGTGCGCCCAGCCTTGCGAATCGGTGCTGGTCGCTGCGCATGATCTGGTTGTACTCGTCACGTTCTACCTGGCTGAGTATCACCGGCACAGTCTGGCGCTGCTTCCCCTTCAAGTTGGGCAGCACATCCTTGCGGCGTCGAAGCATCCAGTCAGATATTTCATCTCTAAGCGTCTTGCGAAACTCAGGACTGCCGGCGAATCGCTCGCAGAACTCATTGAGGGGCAGTTGTCCGATTGGATGGCCCGAAAGCCTCAGCGTGTGTGCAGCTCCGCTTCGCGATTGAGCACTGGCGTGCCCGTTAACAGTTAGCGGTTTTGTACCTGGGCAGCAATGTCGAAGCCGTGGCGTGTCCACGCTGCAGTGGGTTCCTTGAGTCGGTGAGCCTCGTCAATGACCATCACCGCGAAACGGCTCGCGTGCATGACAAAACACCCAGCCTCTCGTAGTTCACGATGATCCAGCCAGCACTGGCATCAAAGGTTTGCATAGCGATCTGAGCTTGGGGAAACACCATCAGGATCTCGCGCTGCCAGTTGATGATCAGGCTGTTGAGCACAATCACCAGCACCGGTTTGCCTTGGGCGCGTATACCAGCTGCAATCACCGCCTTGCGAGTTTTGCCCAGCCCCATATCGTCGGCCAGCAGCGCACTCGTGCGCTGCAGCAGGTGCCTGATACCTGCTGGCTGATGTTCCATCAGCGAGAACCCTCCCAGCGCCTTATCGATCTCGGCGCTGGTCAGCTCGGTGTTTTTGATGGATGGGACAGATGCCAGGTAGATACCTGAGTCTGAAACTTCCTCTTCGCTTTTGGTCGACTCCGGAGAGTGACCACCCAGACTGATGCTGGTGACCTCACTCACCGCCTTGACCGACCCGTCAGCGAGCAACTCCTGCAACGTGTCCATAATTTCGAACTGATCTTCGGCCAAACCCAGTTCCAGAATCAGGTTGCTGCGAACCAATTCTGGTGTGCCCTGCACCCGCCAAGCTTTGCCCGCCGAGAGGAACACCCCACGCATGCGCTTGGCGATTGCTACCGCACCAAGGTGAAAAT
>Ga0182228_1000275_pt1 | contig 10541 bp, 7 predicted proteins | sample G6R1MG_19_FD_128385 | JGI IMG/M metagenome (GOLD analysis project Ga0182228, IMG submission 128385) | Miscanthus phyllosphere microbial communities from Michigan, USA - G6R3_MAIN_07NOV2016_LD1 MG | ecosystem: Host-associated > Plants > Phyllosphere > Phylloplane/Leaf | place: USA: Michigan... | reverse complement strand
CCGGGGCCCGGGTCCCGATCGTAGGCTCGTCCGGCGCGCCGGCGCGCCCGTCGCCGCGCCGACCACCCGGGCGGCCCCCGCCAGCGGCCCGCGGCGGCGCACGGCAGCACGGGCAGCGGGGCGCGCGACGAGCGTGGGGGCTGGCGCCGGGGGGCGCTGACGAGCACAGTGTGGGCCATGACCAGCACGTCGCCGCGCGCCACCGAGCGCCACAGCCCGCCCGACCGCGGCCCCATCCGCAAGCTCGTCCTCAACCCGGCCTCCGTGGCCCTGTTCCTGCTCTTCCTGGGCGGGACGGTGCTCGCGACGATCGTCCCCGCCACCATCGCGCCCCCCGGCGACATCGACGGCGCCACGCTGGACGCGGCCTGGCAGGCCTTCGGCATCTCCGTGGCCGGGCTGCTCATCATGGCCGTGGCCTCGGGCTTCCTGTACGCCCGCACCAAGGAGATCGCGATGCTCATCCTCGCGATCGCCCCGACCACGGCCGGCTTCGTCGGCGCCGTGGTGCTGCTCGCCATGCACGGCTTCGCCGCGGCGTACCCCTCCGCCTACTGACGGCCCCGCCGGGCCCCGCCCCGCTCCCCACGCCCCGTCCCGCCGCTGCGCCCCTCCGGCGCAGGTGGGGCGGGGCGTCGGTGCTCCCGCCTAGCGTCGCCGGGGTGAGCACCAGGTCCTCCTCCCGCGCCGCCCGCACCGAGCACCGGTGCACCGAGTGCGGCTGGTCCACCCCGCGGTGGGTCGGCCGCTGCGGCCAGTGCCAGGCCTGGGGCTCCCTCACCGAGGCGCCCGCGGGCGGGCCCGCCGCCACCGCCCACCGCTCCCTGGGCGTGCCGGCCCCCGCCGCGCCGCTGCGGCCGGCCCGCCGGGCCAGCGAGGTCGTCACCGGCGGCACCGTCCGCCGCACGCCCACCGGGCTGGCCGAGGTCGACAGGGTCGTCGGCGGCGGCCTGGTGCCGGGCCAGGTGCTGCTGCTCGCCGGGGAGCCCGGCGCGGGCAAGAGCACCCTGCTGCTCGCCGTCGCCGACGCCGTCGCCGCGGCAGCCGGGCCGGGTGCCGTCGTGCTCTACGTCTCCGCGGAGGAGTCCGTGGAGCAGATCGCCGTGCGCGCCCGGCGCACCGGTGCCCGGTCCGAGGCGCTCCTGCTCGCCGACGACACCGACCTCGGCGCCGTCCTGGGCCACGTGGAGCAGCTGCGCACCAGCGGTGAGCACCTGGCCCTGCTCGTGGTCGACTCGGTGCAGACCGTCTCCTCCGCCGAGGTGGAGGGCCGCCCCGGCGGGGTCTCGCAGGTGATGGCCGTGGCGAGCGCCCTGACCCGCCTCGCCAAGGAGCGCAGCCTCCCGGTGTGCCTGGTCGGCCAGGTCACCAAGGAGACGACGGTGGCCGGGCCCCGCTCGCTGGAGCACCTCGTCGACACGACCCTCACCCTCGAGGGAGACCGGCACAGCACCCTGCGGCTCCTGCGGGCCGTGAAGAACCGCTACGGGCCGGCCGACGAGGTCGCGTGCTTCGAGCAGACCGACACCGGCCTGCGCGAGGTCCCCGACCCCAGCGCCCTGTTCCGCGGCACGCGCGACGCCCCCGTCCCCGGGACCTGCACCACCGTCACCGTCGAGGGGCGGCGGGCGCTGCTGGCCGAGGTGCAGGCCCTCGTCTCGCCGACGCAGGCGCCGGTGCCGCGGCGCGCCGTCTCGGGGCTCGACACCGCCCGCACGGCGATGCTCACCGCCGTCACCGAGAGGCACGCCGGCGTCCAGCTGCACCAGCAGGAGCTCTACGCCGCGACCGTCGGCGGCATGCGCATCAACGACCCGGGCGCCGACCTCGCCGTGTGCCTGTCCATCGCCTCCGCGGCGCGGCAGGTGCCGATGCCGGCCGACGTCGCCGCCGTCGGCGAGGTGACGCTCTCCGGCGACGTGCGCCCGGTGCCGGCGCTCGCCGCCCGCATCGCCGAGGCGGTGCGGCTCGGCCACACCCGCCTGCTGGTGCCCCCCGGCACCGCCGAGCGCCTCGACGCGCGCACCCGGGAGGTCGCCCAGCTGGAGGAGGTCTCCTCGCTGCGGGAGGCCGCCGCCCGCGCGCTCCCGGCCTGACGCCGTCACCCCCGGGTCCCACCCCTAGACTCGACCCGTGCTGGACGAGCGCGAGGAAGAGGCCCTGCTGAGGGCCACGCTCGCCGTGGTGGCGCCCGGCACCGCCCTGCGCGACGGCCTGGAGCGCATCCTGCGGGGGCGCACCGGGGCCCTCGTGGTGCTGGGGTACGACGAGACCGTGGAGCACCTGGCCACCGGCGGCTTCGAGCTCGACGTCGACTTCTCCGCCACCCGCCTGCGCGAGCTGGCCAAGATGGACGGCGCGATCGTGTGCGACCGGGCCGTCACGCGCATCCTGCGCGCCGCGGTGCAGCTCGTCCCCGACCCGTCCATCGAGACCAGCGAGTCGGGCACGCGCCACCGCACCGCCGAGCGCACCGCGAAGCAGACCGGCCTGCCGGTGGTCTCCGTGAGCGCGTCGATGAACATCGTGGCGCTCTACGTGGGCTCGCGGCGGCACGTCGTCGAGGGGTCCGACTCGATCCTCGCCCGCGCCAACCAGGCGCTCGCCACGCTGGAGCGCTACCGCTCCCGCCTCGACGAGGTGACCGGCACCCTCTCGGCGCTGGAGATCGAGGACCTCGTCACCCTGCGCGACGTCGCCAGCGTCCTGCAGCGCCTGGAGATGGTCCGCCGGATCTCCGAGGAGATCTCCGGGTACGTGGTCGAGCTGGGGGCCGACGGCCGCCTGCTGTCCCTCCAGCTCGACGAGCTGGTCAGCGGCATCGGCGGAGACCGCGAGCTCGTGGTCCGCGACTACCTCACCCCCGAGACCACCAGCCGCACCGGCCGCACGGTCGCCGCCGTCCTGCAGGACCTCTCCGCCCTCACCGACTCGCGCCTGGTCGACCTGGAGGCGCTGGCCCGGGTCCTGGGCCTGCTCGTCGACGGCGACACCCTCGACTCCCCCGCCTCGCCGCGCGGGTACCGGCTGCTCAGCAAGGTGCCGCGCCTGCCCCCCGTCGTCGTCGACCGGCTCGTCACGCACTACGACGGGCTGCAGAAGCTCCTGGCGGCCAGCACCGACGACCTCATGACCGTGGGCGGCGTCGGGGAGCACCGCGCGCGCGCCGTGCGCGAGGGGCTCTCGCGCCTGGCCGAGTCGAGCATCCTCGAGCGCTACGTCTGACCTTCGAGGGCCGGGGCCCCTGCGGGAGGTGCCCGGGGCCGCGGGGGCGCAGGATGGCTCCGTGATCGTCGACCGGACCGTCGGAGGGACCGCCGGGCAGGACGTCCCGGAGGGGCCCGAGCTGCTGCTGGGCCCGATGCTGCGCCACGTCGCAGCGACCAGCGCCACCCTCTGGGTGGAGACCAGCGCGCCGTGCTCGGTGCGGGTCGAGGTGGGCGGGGGCGTGCTCGCGGCCCCGGTCGTCGCGCGCACGGACACCTGGGGCGTCCACGGCCACCACTACGCGATCCTCGTGGTGCGCGGCCTGCCGGAGGCGGCCGAGCTGCCCTACGAGGTCTGGCTCGACGCCGCCGGCTCGCAGCGCCGGGTGTGGCCGCCCTCAACCGAGCAGTTCCCCGAGCTGGCGGCGTACCCGCCGAGCGTGGTGAGGACCGCCCGCGACGACGGCCGCCTGCGCCTGGCCTTCGGCTCGTGCCGCCGCTCGGAGCCGCTGGACGCCGAGGGCGTCGCGCAGGTCGGTCCCGACGCCCTGGTCGAGCTGGCCGGGAGGATCGCCTTCGGCGTCCCCGGCCCCGGCAGCGAGCGGGTGGGCGCGCCCGCGCCGCACCGGCCCGACGTGCTGCTGATGCTCGGAGACCAGCTGTACGCCGACGAGCCCTCCCGCGCCATCTGCGAGCGGCTCGAGAGCGCCCGCCGCGACCCGGACGTGTCCGAGCACCCCGAGGTGGCGCACGAGATCTGCACCTTCGAGGAGTACACCTGGCTCTACACCGAGAGCTGGAGCCAGCCACCGGTGCGCTGGCTCCTCTCGACCGTGCCGACCTGCATGCTCCTCGACGACCACGACCTGCGCGACGACTGGAACACCTCGCTGGCCTGGCGGGAGGAGGTGCGCCGCAAGCCCTGGTTCGACGACCGGGTCCGCGGGGCCCTGGGCAGCTACTGGGTCTACCAGCACCTGGGCAACCTCTCCCCCGACGCGCTCGAGGCCGAGGAGCTGCTGGCCGCCCTCCGGGCCGCTGACGACGACGACACCCGGACCAAGCTCCTGGACGTCTACGCGGAGCGCGCCGACACCGAGCCCGACAGCGCCCGCTGGAGCTACGTCCGCGACTTCGGCGACGCCCGCGACGGGGCCGGGGGCACCGGGCACCGCGTGCGGCTGGTGGCCGTCGACTGCCGCTGCTCGCGCAGGCTGGAGCCGGACGACCGCGCCATCCTCGACGAGGCGGAGTGGGCCTGGGTGCAGGAGCAGGCGCTCGGCGACCCCGCCGACGGTCCGGTGGAGCACCTGCTGCTCGCGAGCACCCTCCCGGTGCTCATGGTGCCGGCGTTCTCCGACGTCGAGGGCTGGAACGAGGCCGTCGTCGCCGGCCGGTGGGGACGGCGCCTGTCGGGCGTGGGCGAGAAGATCCGCCAGGCGGTCGACCTGGAGCACTGGGCGGCGTTCGGGACCTCCCTGGACGACCTGCTCCGCCTCCTGGCCCGCGTGGCCTCGGGACCGCGGGCCCCGGCCAGCATCCTGCTGCTGTCGGGCGACGTGCACTGCAGCTACACCGCGCGCGCCGAGCTGGACGGCGTGGTCGGCAGCCGCACCGCGGTGCACCAGCTGGTGATGTCGCCCTTCCGCAACCCCCTCAAGCCCGCGCTGCGGCTGGCCAACCGCCTGGCCGGCGTCCAGCCCGTCCGGGCGGCGGCGGCGCTCCTGGCCCGCTCGGCCGGCGTGCGGCGGCCGCCGGCGCGCTGGGAGGTCGAGGAGGGCCCGTGGTTCGAGAACGGGGTCATGACGGTGGTCGTCGACGGCTCCACCGCCCGCCTCGAGGTCGACCACGTCAGGGCCACCCGCGACGGCGCCTGGGAGCGCCGCACGCTGCACCGCGACCTCGCCTGAGGTCCGCTCCCCCTCCCCCGGTACGACGACGTCCGCCCGCCCCCGGTGACCGGGGACGGGCGGACGTCAGGGGCGGGAGCGTCAGCGGGTGCCGGAGCGCCGCTTGTTGTAGACGTCGAAGGCGACGGCCAGCAGCAGCACCATGCCGCGGATGATGAACTGCCACTCCTGGCCGAGGCCGAGGATGATCATGCCGTTGTTGATGACGGCGACGAGCAGGCCACCGACCATGGCGCCGACGATCGTGCCGACGCCGCCGGTGACGGCGGCGCCGCCGATGAAGGCCGCGGCGATGGCGTCGAGCTCGGCGCCGGTGCCGGCCGCCGGCTGGGCGCCGTTGGTGTACGCGGAGAAGATGACGCCCGCGATGCCGGCGAGGAAGCCCATGTTCACGAAGATCCAGAAGTTGACCTTCCGGACGTTCACGCCCGACAGCTGGGCGGCGGAGAGGTTGCCGCCGATGGCGTAGACCTGGCGCCCGAAGACCGTCGACTTGGTGATCACCGCGTAGGCGAGGATCAGGACGGCCAGGAGGATCAGCACGATCGGCAGGCCGCGGGCCGTGGCCAGCTGGTAGGCGAACCACATGACGACGGCGCCGACGATGACGATCTTCAGGAGCAGCACCGGCAGCGCCTCGACGGTCTGCTGGTACTTCACGCGGGCGCGGCGGGTTCGGAGCTGCTGCACGACGAAGCCGACCACGGCGAGGGCGCCGATGAGCAGCGTGAAGGCGTCGTACCCGTAGCCGCCCATGAGGCCGTTGAGGTAGCCGGTGGCGATCTTGGAGTAGGACGCCGGGAAGCCCGACAGGGAGATGTTCTCCAGGACGAGGTAGTCCAGGCCGCGGAAGAGCAGCATGCCCGCCAGCGTCACGATGAACGCCGGCACGCCGACGTAGGCCACCCAGAAGCCCTGCCAGGCGCCGATGACGACGCCGACGGCCAGGGCGGCGAGCGCCGCGACCCACCAGGGCTGCTCGTAGGTGATGGCGAGGCGGGCCGCGACGGCGCCGACCACCGCCAGCACCGAGCCGACGGACAGGTCGATGTGCCCGGCGACGATGACGATCAGCATGCCGATCGCCAGCACGAGCACGTAGGCGTACTGCGTGACGATCGTGGAGACGTTCGCCGCGGCCAGGCTCCGGCCGTCGGTGAGCACCGCGAACAGCGCCACCACCAGCACGAACGCGATGTAGATGCCGCTCTGGCGCAGGTTGGCCGTGAGGGCGACCAGGGGGTTGGCGCTCCCGGTCTTGGGCTCCGGCGCCTTGGCGGGCGCGGTGGTGCTCGTGCTCATGCGAGGTCCTCGGGGTTCTGGCTGGAGATGGGCGAGCGAGACTGCTCGGACTGCTGGGGGGCGCCGGGGACGGCGGGGGCCTCGCTGGAGGTGCCCGCCGTGGCGCCGCCGGAGGCTCCCGAGCGCGCCGGGACGCGCTCGAGGGTCATGAGCTCCATGAGGCGCTCCTGGCTGGCGTCCGCGATCGGCACGTCACCGGTGATCCGCCCCTGCGACAGCGTGTAGACGCGGTCGCAGATGCCGAGCAGCTCGGGCAGCTCCGAGGAGATGACGATGACGGCCTTGCCCGCGGCGACCAGCTTGTTGATGATCACGTAGATCTCGTACTTGGCGCCCACGTCGATGCCGCGGGTCGGCTCGTCGAGGATGAGGACGTCCGGGTCGGCGAAGATCCACTTCGACAGGACGACCTTCTGCTGGTTGCCGCCCGAGAGCTTGCCGGTCACGGACATCACGGTCGGCGCCTTGATGTTCATGTCCTTGCGGGAGCGCTCCGCGACGGCGATCTCCTCGTTGGCGTTCACCAGCCCGCCACCGCCGGCGAGCTTGTCGAGCGCCGCCGCCGAGACGTTGCGCTTGATGTCGTCGATGAGGTTGAGGCCGTACTTCTTGCGGTCCTCGGTCGCGTACGCGATGCCGTGCTTGATGGCCTCGCGGACGTTCCTCGTCTGGATCTCCTGGCCGCGCTTGTAGAGGCGCCCCCCCAGGTACCGGCCGTAGGAGCGGCCGAAGATGCTCATGGCCAGCTCGGTCCGGCCGGCGCCCATGAGCCCGGCGATGCCGATGACCTCACCGGCGCGGACGGACAGGCTGGCGCCCTCGACCACGAGGCGGTCCTGCGTGGCGTGGCCGACCGTCCAGTCCTCCACGCGCAGCACCTCCTCGCCGGGGTCGCTCACGCGCTCGGGGAAGCGGCTCTCCAGGTCGCGGCCGACCATGCCGCGGATGATGCGCTCCTGCGTCACCTCGCCGGCGGCGATGTCGAGCGTCTCGATGGTCCTGCCGTCGCGGATGATCGTCGTCGACTGGGCGATCGAGATGATCTCGTTCAGCTTGTGGCTGATGATGATGCAGGTGATGCCCTCGGCCTGGAGCTGGCGCAGCAGCCCCAGGAGGTGCTCGGAGTCGTTGTCGTTGAGGGCGGCCGTGGGCTCGTCGAGGATGAGCAGCTTGACGTCCTTGGTGAGCGCCTTGGCGATCTCCACCAGCTGCTGCTTGCCCACGCCGAGCTGGCCCACGGGCGTCGTGGGGTTCTCCTTCAGGCCGACGCGGCGCAGGAGCTTGCCGGCCTCGCCGTTGGCGCGGTTCCAGTCGATGAGACCGCCGCGGCCCTTCACCTCGTTGCCGAGGAAGATGTTCTCCGCGATCGACAGGTAGGGCACCAGGGCGAGCTCCTGGTGGATGATCACGATGCCGGCGTGCTCGGACTCGTTGATGCCGCTGAAGCGCGCCACCTGGCCCTCGAAGACGATGTCGCCCTCGTAGGTGCCGTGCGGGTAGACGCCCGAGAGCACCTTCATCAGCGTCGACTTGCCGGCGCCGTTCTCGCCGCAGATGGCGTGGACCTCACCTCGGCGCACCTTGATGGTCACGTCGGAGAGGGCCTTCACGCCCGGGAACGTCTTGGTGATGGAGCGCATCTCCAGGATGTCGTCCGGGCCGGTCTGCGGCTGCCCGCCGCTCGGAGGGGTGCTGCTGGTCGCTGTCACTGTGCCGCCCGCCTGGTCGTCTGTGGTGCTTGCTTCACGCATGGGGCCACCCTCGCGACTGCCGGCCGCCACGCACCCCGAGCAGGGGTGCGTGGCGGCCGGCAGCGTGGGGACGTGGTTACTTCTGGCCCTTGTCGACCTGCTCCTGCGTGTAGTAGCCGGAGTCGATCAGCACGGTCTTGATGTTGTCCTTGGTGACGACCGTCGACTCGAGCAGGTACGACGGGACGACCTTGTTGCCGTTGTCGTAGTCCGTCGTGTTGTTGGCCTCGGGCTCGTTGCCGGACAGGTAGTCACCGGTGACCTTGATGGCCTCCTCGGCGAGCAGGCGCGTGTCCTTGAAGATCGTCGAGTACTGCTGGCCGTCGTTGATGAGCTTGACGTTGTCGATGTCGGCGTCCTGGCCGGTCACGATCGGGAACGCCTTGCCGCCCTGGCCGTAGCCGTCGTTGGCCAGCGCGGTGATGATGCCGCGGCTGATGATGTCGGCCGGGGCCAGCACGCCGTTCAGGGTGACGCCGGAGTCGGCCGAGGTCAGCAGCGTCTCCATGCGCTTCTGCGCGACGTCGGTCTTCCACTGCTGGGTGGCGATCTGCGAGATGTCCGTCTGGCCGGACGGGACGACGATGACGCCGCTGTCGATGTAGGGCTTCAGCGTGTCCATCGCGCCGTTGTAGAAGAACGTCGCGTTGTTGTCGTCCAGCGAGCCGGCGAAGAGCTCGACGTTGAACGGGCCGGTGGCGGCCGGGTTCTCCGAGCCGTCGGCGTTGAGGATGCCCAGGCCGGTGAGCAGGGACTGGCCCTGCTGGACGCCGACCTTGTAGTTGTCGAAGGAGACGTAGAAGTCGACGTTCTCGGTGCCGCGGATCAGGCGGTCGTAGGAGATGATCTTGATGCCGGCGGCGGCGGCGTCGGCGAGCTGGCTGCTCAGCGCGGTGCCGTCGATCGACGCGACGATGAGGACCTTGTCCCCGTTGTTGATCATCGTGGAGATCTGCGACGCCTGGGTGGGGATGTCGTCGTTGGCGTACTGCAGGTCGACGTTGTAGCCCAGCGCCTCGAGGCCGGACTTGACGTTGTTGCCGTCGTCGATCCAGCGCTGCGAGGTCTGGGTGGGCATCGCGACGCCGACGGTCACGTCGGCGGGAGCGGCGCTGGTGGCGGACTCACCGGGGGCGGTGGAGCCGGCGCCGCCGCCGCCACACGCGGACAGACCCAGGGCCAGTGCTGCTCCGACGGACACGATCGCGAAACGCTTGTTCACAGAGGTACCTCTCCTGCTGAGCGGCCCGGCCGGGCTCCAGCGCCCGGACCGTGGCCACCGCACCGCGGGCTCCCCCAGGTGCGGCGGCTGGAGGTCCGGGCCGTCGGCGTCTTTGCTCCACCGGACCCGGTCCTCCTGTGCGGGGTCGATTGTGAACGTTCTCAACCACGTCCGGTCAAGCCCTTGCGGCCGCCGGTGTGGTCACGATCCGGTCACGCACCCCCACCCGGCGCTGACCTGCGACGACGCGGTGACCGCCGTCACCCCGCCAGACCTCCGGGAGGCGACCGGGGCACCCCGGGGCGACACTCCCGACCCCCTCCCGGGTGAGGATGGGTCGTGCCCGACCCTCCTGAGATCCCCGCAGCCGGTGCGGGCGCGGCGGCGGAGCTCCGCGCCCGGGTCCTCGCCTGGTACGCCGGCAGCGCCCGCGACCTGCCCTGGCGCCACCCCGGGCGGCCCGACGACCTGGCCTGGCCGGTGCTCGTCAGCGAGGTGATGCTCCAGCAGACGCCGGTCGCCCGCGTGGAGCCGGTGTGGCGGGCCTGGCTGGAGCGCTGGCCGACCCCCTCCGCCCTGGCCGCAGACCCCGCAGGAGAGGCCGTGAGGGCCTGGGGGCGGCTGGGCTACCCGCGGCGCGCCCTGCGCCTGCACGCGGCCGCCACGGCCGTCGTGGAGCGCCACGGCGGGCGGGTGCCGTCCGACCCGGTGGACCTGCGGGCCCTGCCCGGGGTCGGCGAGTACACCGCGGCCGCGGTGGGGGCCTTCGCCTTCGGCCAGCGGGTGGCGGTGGTCGACACCAACGTGCGGCGGGTGCTCGCGCGCGCCGTCCAGGGCCGCGCCCAGCCGGCGCCGGCCCTGACGGCGGCGGAGACGGCCCTGGCGCGCGCCGTCCTCCCGGAGGCGCCCCCCGACGACCCGCTGCTGCCCCCGCGGTGGTCGGTCGCCGTCATGGAGCTCGGCGCGCTGGTCTGCACCGCCCGCTCGCCGCGCTGCGGGGCGTGCCCCGTGCTCGACCTGTGCGCCTGGCAGCGCGCCGGGGCCCCTCCCGACGAGGGGCCGGTGCGCCGGGGCCAGGCGTGGCACGGCACCGACCGCCAGGTGCGCGGCCGCCTGCTCACCCTGTTGCGGGAGACCCCGGGGGCACTGG
>Ga0182228_1000274_pt1 | contig 10552 bp, 5 predicted proteins | sample G6R1MG_19_FD_128385 | JGI IMG/M metagenome (GOLD analysis project Ga0182228, IMG submission 128385) | Miscanthus phyllosphere microbial communities from Michigan, USA - G6R3_MAIN_07NOV2016_LD1 MG | ecosystem: Host-associated > Plants > Phyllosphere > Phylloplane/Leaf | place: USA: Michigan... | reverse complement strand
CGTACTGGTAGATGCCGATGGTGGCCTGCGTCGGGTCACCGTTGGCGTCGAACTCGATCGGGCCGGAGAACCCGTCGTAGTCGATGTCTGTGCCGGCGTTCAGCAGGTCGAGGCACTGCTGGTACGAGGTGCACTTCTCCCCGCCCTCGGACACGGCCTGCATCTGCGAGGCGATCCCGGTGCCGCTGTCGTTCTTCGCGGCGTTCGCGGCCAGGGCCACGAGCACGGTGGCGTCGTAGGACTCCGGCGCGTAGCTGAAGTCGGTGAGGCTGCCGTCGACCTGGAGCAGGCGAGCGCGGAAGTCGTCCGAGGTGGCCGCGCCGGGCAGGGTGCCCTTGACGCCCTCGAGCGTGCCGGCCGGGAAGTCGGCGGAGTAGTCGGCCAGGTTGCCGTCCACGAAGTAGATCGGCGTCGTCGACGGGCCGATGTTCTGCGTGATGAGCGCCTGGATGATCTGCACCGTCTGCTCGAAGCCGATGACGACGATCGCGTCGGGCGAGGCGCCCGCCACGTCGGAGGCCACGGAGTCGAACGTCGCCGCGTCGGGGTTGAAGACCGAGTTGTTGACGATCTGGCCGCCGCCGGCCTCGACCGCCTGCTGGATGTTGGTCTGCAGGCCCGAGCCGTACGGGTCGTCCAGCGTGATGGTGGCGACGTCCAGGTGGCCGTCGTTGATGAGCAGGTCGCCCATGACGCGACCCTGGAGCACGTCGGAGGGGGCCGTGCGCCAGTAGAGGCCGCGGTCGGCGTAGGTGGAGAAGTCGGGCGAGGTGTTCGCGGGGCTGATCTGCAGCGCGCCAGCAGCGGTGATCGCGTCGATGACCGTGAAGGAGACGCCGGACGAGGCAGCACCGATGATCGCGTCGGTGTTGGCGGCCAGCAGGCGGTCGACCGACTGCGAGGCGATGTTGGTGGTGGTGTCGCCGGAGTCGGTCTGGTTGTAGACGACGTCCTTGCCGTTGTAGCCACCGGCGGCGTTGATGTCGTTCAGCGCGAGCTGCACGCCGGCGAACTCCGGCGGACCGAGGAAGGCGAGGGAACCGGTCTGCGGGAGCAGCGAGCCGATCGTCAGGGTGCCGTCACCCTCGACGACGGGGGCCTGCGAGTTCTCGGCCGCGGCGGAGGTCTCGGACGTGGCGCTGCTGGCGGTCGCACCCGGGTCGGCGTCACCCCCACCGCAGGCGGTGAGGGTCAGCGAGGCAGCACCGAGCAGAGCGACAGCGGTCGCTCCGCGCAGGGATCGGATCATGGACGTCCTCTCGGGGGGCGGCGTCCAGGAGCGGCGCCGCTGTTGGTCTCAGGACCGTAAGGGCCCCCGAGCCTCCCGAGGAGGTCACGACCTCGGTTGTTGCGAACCCGTGACCTGCGCGTCTGCACCCGCGGCGGTGCGGGTGCAGACGATCTCGCGAGCGGTGACGCAGCGTCAGCTGGTGACCTGGCTGAGGACGGCGTCGGCCACCTCGCGCATGGTGAGGCGGCGGTCCATCGAGGTCTTCTGGATCCAGCGGAACGCCTCGGGCTCGGACAGGCCCATGCGCGTCATCAGCAGGCCCTTGGCGCGCTCGACGCGCTTGCGGGTCTCGAAGCGCTCGGAGAGGTCGGCGACCTCCTCCTCCAGGTCGGCGATCTCCTGGAAGCGGGAGACGGCGATCTCGACCGCGGGCAGCAGGTCGGCGGAGGTGAACGGCTTCACCACGTACGCCATGGCGCCGGCGTCACGGGCCCTGTCGACCAGCTCGCGCTGCGAGAACGCCGTGAGCAGGACGACGGGTGCGAGGCGGGCCTTGCCGATCCGCTCCGCGGCGCTGATGCCGTCGAGGACGGGCATCTTCACGTCCATCACGACGAGGTCGGGCTGGAGCTCCTCGACGAGGCGCACCGCGCTCTCGCCGTCTCCGGCCTCACCGACCACGTCGTAGCCGGCCTCGCGGAGGATCTCGACGACGTCGAGGCGGATGATCGCCTCGTCCTCCGCGACGACGACGCGCCGGCGCGGCCCTGCGCCCGGCTCCGCCTGGGTACCCTGCTCAGTCACGACAGGTACTTTAGTGGTCGTCACGGACGGAGCGGACCGCCCCTGACCCGGACAGGTCGTCCACCCGGTCCGCCGGGGTCGTAGGAACTGAAGTGCTTTCCAGCAACGCCCCGATAGGCGAATTGGCATAGCCGATGGATTCAAAATCCGTTGTTTGTGGGTTCGAGTCCCACTCGGGGTACGCGCACGGGCCGGACTGCCAGTGGACGAGTGTTCGACCACGGACGCGCCCCTGCCGGCACTGTGGCCACTCCTCGACGGAGCTGCGCGCCTGAGGGCGAGCGGGCTGACCGGTGCCCAGGTCTCACACCAGCTCGACACCGCCGTCCACACGATCCGGCGCTGGCGGCGGCGCATCCGCCGAGAGGGGCTCGTCGGAGCCCCGGGCCGCGCGAAGCTCCGCTCCCTGCCCGCGCTGCGAGCACGGCCCCCTCGACCGCGCCGCGCACGCCCACCTGATGGGCTGGTACCTCGGTGAAGGGCACATCGCCCTTGCGCGCGGCGTTCCGCGCCTCCTGGCGATCGTCAACGACGCCAGGTGCACGGACCTGAGCGACGAGGTCGAGGCCGCGATCAGGGCGGTGGAGCCCGGTACCAGCATCTGGCGCCGCCACCGGCACGGGTGCTCCGCCATCAGCGCGTCCTGGCACCACTGGCCGTGCCTGTTCCCCCAGCACGGTGAGGGTCGCAAGCACGAGCGGGAGATCGCACTCGCCCCGTGGCAGCACCAGATCGTCGACGAGCACGTCGGCCCCAAGAGCTGACGCAGGAGGGCCCGGCACGACGTCGTCGTCCCGGGCCCTCCTCGTGGCGCTCCCCCGTCAGGGGCGGCGGGTCACTCGTTCTTGGCGTCGCCCACGCGGTGCACGCGGACCGCGTTGGTGGAGCCGACCTTGCCGGGGGGCGAACCGGCGCAGATGACGACGACGGACCCCTCGGGGACGCGCTCGATGTCGAGCAGGGCCTTGTCGACCTGGGCGACCATGTCGTCCGTGGTCTCGACGAAGGGGACCAGGAAGGGCTCGGTGCCCCACGTCAGCGCCAGCTGGTTGCGGGTGGCGGCGTCGGGGGTGAAGGCCAGCGCAGGGATCGGCGAGCGCAGGCGCGCCATGCGGCGGGCCGAGTCGCCGGAGACGGTGAAGGTCACCAGCTGGCTGGCGCCGATGTTCTCGGCGATGGCGCGGGCGGCCCAGGTCACCGCGCCGGGCTGGGTGTGCGGGGTGGTGCCGAGCGGACGGATCCGGTCGAGCGCCTCCTTCTCGGTGTTCGCGATGATGCGGGCCATCGTCTGGACCGTCTCGATCGCGAACTCCCCCACGCTGGTCTCACCGGAGAGCATCAGCGCGTCGGCGCCGTCGAGGACGGCGTTCGCGACGTCGCTGGCCTCGGCGCGCGTGGGGCGCGGGGCGCTGATCATCGACTCGAGCATCTGCGTGGCGACGATGACCGGCTTGGCGTTGCGGCGGCACATCTCCACGGCGCGCTTCTGGACGATCGGCACCTGCTCCAGCGGGAGCTCGACGCCGAGGTCTCCACGAGCGACCATGACGCCGTCGAACGCGGCGACGATGCCCTCGAGGTCTTCGACGGCCTGGGGCTTCTCGACCTTGGCGATGACGGGGCGGCGCACGCCGACCTCGTCCATGATCGCGTGGACGTCGACGATGTCGGCGCCGGTGCGCACGAACGACAGCGCGATGAAGTCGACGCCGGTCTTCAGCGCCCAGCGCAGGTCGTCGGCGTCCTTGTCGGACAGGGCCGGGACGCTGACCGCGACGCCGGGCAGGTTGATGCCCTTGTTGTTCGAGACCGGTCCGGGGACGGTCACCCGGGTGCGGACGCGGGGCCCGTCGACCGAGACGACCTCCAGGCCGACGCGGCCGTCGTCGATCAGCAGCGGGTCGCCCGGGGAGACGTCACCGGCGAGGCCCTTGTAGGTGGTGGAGCAGATGTCCTTGGTGCCCGGCACGTCCTCGGTGGTGATGGTGAACTCGTCACCCACCGCCAGCAGGTGCGGGCCCGCCACGAAGCGCCCGAGGCGGATCTTGGGGCCCTGCAGGTCGGCCAGGATGGCGACCGCGTGCCCGGCGGCGTCGCTCGCCTTGCGGACGAGGTCGTAGCGGCGCAGGTGGTCGGCCTGGTCGCCGTGGGACATGTTGAGGCGGGCCACGTCCATCCCGGCCTCGATGACGGCGGCCATGCGCTCCGGGGTGTCCAGGGCGGGCCCCAGCGTGCAGACGATCTTCGCTCGGCGCATGGGCCCCAGACTAGGCCCGCCCGCTCCGCCCCCGGCTGGCGGGGGCGGAGCGGGCGGGCCGGTCGTGTGAGCGTTCACACGCCGTTCACCGGGCCGGACCCGGTGGCGGGGTGCGGGCGGCTCAGACGACCAGGGGACGGGCGTGCGGGGTCACCGGCGCGGGCAGCGTGCTGGGTCGGCCGGTGAGGTGCTCGTCGACGGCGGCGGCCGCGGCGCGCCCCTCGGCGATCGCCCAGACGATCAGGCTCGCCCCGCGGCCGGCGTCACCGACCACGAAGGTGCCCGGGCGGCTGGTCTGCCAGCGCTCGTCGCGCACGATCGCGCCGTCGCGGCCGACCTCGAGGCCGAGCTGCTCCACCATCGGCATCTTCTGGACCCCCGCGAACCCGAGGGCCAGGAGGACCAGCTGCGCGGGGAGCTCGCGCTCGGAGCCCTCGACCACGGTGTACGACCGGTCGGGGTGGCGGACCACCTCGACCATGCGCAGCGCCGCCACACCGCCCTCGCCGTCGTCCACCAGCTCGGTGGTCGAGGCGGTGTAGACGCGCTCGCCGCCCTCCTCGTGCGCGGAGGAGGTGCGGAAGACCAGCGGGTACGTGGGCCAGGGCTGGTTGCCGGTGCGGTCGGCGGGGGGCGTCGGGCCGATGGCCAGCTGCGTCACCGAGCGCGGGTTCTGCCGCAGCACGGTGCCGAGGCAGTCGGCGCCGGTGTCACCGGCGCCGATGATGACGACGTCCTTGCCCTCGGCGCTGACGCGCTTGTCCTCGGGGACCCACGAGGGCACCGGGAGCCCGAGGGCCTCCTTGTTGCCCTGCGGCAGGTACTCCATCGCCTGCAGGACGCCCCGCAGGTCGCGGCCGGGGACGTCGAGCTCGCGGGGCTGCAGCGCGCCGACGGCCAGCACGACGGCGTCGTACCGGTCGGCCAGGCGGGCGGCGTCGACGTCCACACCCACGTCGACGGTGGTGCGGAAGCGGGTGCCCTCGGCCTGCATCTGCTGGATGCGGCGGTCGATGTGCTTCTTCTCCATCTTGTACTCGGGCACGCCGTAGCGCATGAGCCCGCCGAGGGCGTCGTCGCGCTCGTACACCGCGACGGTGTGCCCGGCGCGGGTCAGCTGCTGGGCGGCGGCGAGACCGGCGGGGCCGGAGCCGATGACGGCGACGGTCTTGCCGGTGAGGCGCTCCGGGGGCAGCGGCTGCACCCAGTCGTTCTCCCAGGCGCGGTCGATGATCGACTCCTCGACCAGCTTGATGGTGACGGCGTCCTGGTTGATGCCCAGCACGCAGGCGCTCTCGCAGGGGGCCGGACACAGCTTGCCCGTGAACTCCGGGAAGTTGTTCGTGGCGTGGAGCTGCTCGATGGCCTCGCGGAAGTCACCGCGGCGGGTCAGGTCGTTCCACTCGGGGATGAGGTTGCCCAGCGGGCAGCCGTTGTGGCAGAAGGGCACGCCGCAGTCCATGCAGCGGCCGGCCTGCTCGCGCAGGACGGCGCCGTCGACCTGCTGGTACACCTCGTGCCAGTCGCGGATGCGCACCGGAACGGGGCGCCGGGGCGCGTTCTGCCGGGTCGGGACGGTGAGGAACCCTCGGGGGTCAGCCACGGACGGCCTCCATGATCTGCAGCCAGACGCCTTCGCCGTCGGGGTCGTTCCCCTCGGCGGCCGCCTGCTCGCGCAGGGCGGTGACGCGTGCGAAGTCGCGCGGGACGAGCGCGGTGAAGCGCTCCAGGGCGGTCTCGCCCTCGGACAGGAGCGCGGTGGCGACGGCGGAGCCGGTCTCCTCCGCGTGGCGGGCGAGCAGCGAGGAGAGCAGCTCGGCCTCGGCGGAGCCGGGCGCGACCGGGCTCGAGACGAGCTCGCCGCTGCGCACGGCGGCGCCGTTCAGCTTCTCGGGCTCGAGGTCGAGCACGAACGCGCGGCCGCCGGACATGCCGGCGCCCAGGTTGCGCCCGGTCTCGCCGAGCACGACCACGGTGCCGCCGGTCATGTACTCGCAGGCGTGGTCGCCCGTGCCCTCGACCACGATCGAGGCGCCGGAGTTGCGGACGGCGAAGCGCTCCCCCACCCGTCCGGAGAGGAAGACCTCACCGGAGGTGGCGCCGTAGCCGACGGTGTTGCCGGCCACCACGTTGTCGGCGGCGTCGCGGAGGAACGGCGCGCTCTCGTGGGGGCGGACGACCACGCGGCCGCCGGACAGGCCCTTGCCGACGTAGTCGTTCGCGTCGCCGACCAGGCGCAGGGTGACCCCCGCCGGCAGGAAGGCGCCGAACGACTGGCCGGCGGAGCCGACCAGCGTCAGGTCGATGGTGCCGTCGGGGGCGCCGTCGGGACCGAAGCGCTTGGTCACCTCGTGGCCGAGCATCGTGCCGACGGTGCGGTTGACGTTGCGGACGGCGAAGGTGGCGGACACCCGCTCGCCGCTGTCGAAGGCGGCCCGCGAGGCGGCGATCAGCTGGTGGTCGAGCGCCTTCTCCAGGCCGTGGTCCTGGGAGACCAACTGGCGGCGCGAGGCGCCGTCGGCGACCTCGACGTCGGCCAGGACCGGCGACAGGTCGAGGCCGGAGGCCTTCCAGTGGTCGACCGCGCGGCGCACGTCGAGGGAGCCGACCTGGCCCACGGCCTCGTCGAGGCTGCGGAACCCGAGCGCGGCGAGGTGCTCGCGCACCTCCTCGGCCAGGTACTCGAAGAACGTGACCACGAACTCCGGCTTGCCGGTGAAGCGCTCGCGCAGCACGGGGTTCTGGGTCGCGACGCCCACGGGGCAGGTGTCGAGCTGGCAGACGCGCATCATGATGCAGCCGCTGACCACCAGCGGGGCGGTGGAGAAGCCGTACTCCTCCGCGCCCAGCAGGGCGGCCACGACCACGTCGCGCCCGGTCTTGAGGGCGCCGTCGACCTGGACGCTGACCCTGTCGCGCAGGCCGTTGAGCAGCAGCGTCTGCTGGGTCTCGGCCAGACCGAGCTCCCAGGGCGCACCGGCGTGCTTGAGCGACGTCAGCGGGGCCGCGCCCGTGCCGCCGTCGTGGCCGGAGACCAGCACCACGTCGGAGTGCGCCTTGGCGACGCCCGCCGCGACCGTGCCCACGCCGACCTCGGAGACCAGCTTGGTGTGGATCCGAGCCGCCGGGTTGGCGTTCTTGAGGTCGTGGATCAGCTGGGCGAGGTCCTCGATGGAGTAGATGTCGTGGTGCGGCGGCGGCGAGATGAGGCCCACCCCCGGCGTCGCGTGACGGGTCTTCGCGATGTTCGGGTAGACCTTCGGGCCGGGCAGCTGGCCGCCCTCGCCCGGCTTCGCGCCCTGCGCCATCTTGATCTGCAGGTCGGTCGCGTGGGTCAGGTAGGCGCTGGTGACGCCGAAGCGGCCCGACGCGATCTGCTTGATCGCGCTGCGGCGCTCCGGGTCGAGCAGGCGCTCGACGTCCTCGCCGCCCTCACCGGTGTTCGACTTGGCGCCGAGCCGGTTCATGGCGACGGCGAGGGTCTCGTGCGCCTCCGCGGAGATGGAGCCGTAGCTCATCGCCCCGGTGGAGAAGCGCTTCACGATCTCGCTGACCGGCTCGACCTCGTCGAGCGGCACCGGCTGGCGGCCGGTGGCGGCGGCCTCCTTGAAGGCGAACAGGCCGCGCAGCGTCATGAGGCGCTCGGACTGCTCGTCGACGCGCGAGGTGTACTGCTGGAAGACGTCGTAGCGGCGCGCGCGGGTGGCGTGCTGCAGGCGGAAGACGGTCTCCGGGTCGAACAGGTGCGGCTCGCCCTCGCGCTTCCACTGGTACTCCCCGCCCACGTCGAGGCGGCGGTGCGCGGGGGCGGTGCCCTCGACGGGGTAGGCGCGGGCGTGGCGGGCGGCCACCTCGGCCGCGACGACGTCGAGCCCGACGCCGCCCAGCTGCGAGGTGGTGCCGGTGAACCAGCGGTCGACGAGCTCCTGGCTCAGGCCGATGGCCTCGAAGACCTGGGCGCCCCGGTAGGAGGCCACGGTGGAGATGCCCATCTTGGACATCACCTTGAGGACGCCCTTGCCGAGCGCGTAGATGAGGTTGCGGACGCACTGCTGGGGGTCGGAGCCCTCGAGCAGCCCGTGGCGGGTCAGGTCCTCCACGGACTCCATGGCCAGGTACGGGTTGACGCAGGCGGCGCCGAAGCCGATGAGCAGCGCGACGTGGTGCACCTCGCGGACGTCACCGGCCTCGACCACGAGGCCGACCTGCGTGCGGGTCTTCTCGCGCAGCAGGTGGTGGTGGACGGCGCTGGTGAGCAGCAGCGACGGGATCGGCGCCCACACGGCGTCGCCGTCGCGGTCGGACAGCAGCACGAACCGCGCGCCGCCGTCGATGGCCGCCGAGACCTCGGCGCAGATCTCGAGCAGGCGGCGCTCGAGCTCCTCGCCGCCACCGGCCACGCGGTACAGGCCGCGCACGCGGACGGTCGCGAAGCCGGTGCCCTCGCCGTCGGCGTCGAGGTGGGTGATCTTCGCGAGCTCGTCGTTGTCGACGACGGGGAACGGCAGGCGCAGCTGGCGGCAGTGCTCCGCCGACGCGGTCAGCGCGTTGTGCTCGGGGCCCATCTCGACGCCGAGGCTCGTGACGACCTCCTCGCGGATGGCGTCGAGCGGCGGGTTGGTGACCTGCGCGAAGAGCTGGGTGAAGTAGTCGAACAGCAGGCGCGGGCGCTCGGACAGCACCGCGATGGGCGTGTCCGTGCCCATGGAGCCCACCGGCTCGGCGCCGTTGGCGGCCATCGGCGCGAGGATGAGCCGGAGCTCCTCCTCGGTGTAGCCGAAGGCCTGCTGGCGGCGGGTGACCGAGGCGTGGGTGTGCAGGACGTGCTCGCGCTCGGGGAGGTCCTCGAGCTTGATGATGCCGGCCTCGACCCACTCCTGGTACGGGTGCTCCGCGGCCAGCTGCCCCTTGACCTCGTCGTCGGGGATGATGCGTCCGGGGGAGGCGGGCTCGCCACCGACCGACGGGGCGCCCGTGTCGATGAGCAGCATGCGGCCCGGCTGCAGGCGGCCCTTGCTCACCACGCGCTCGGGAGCGATGTCGAGCACGCCGACCTCGCTGGCGAGGACCACGAGGCCGTCGTCGGTGACCCAGTAGCGCGAGGGGCGCAGGCCGTTGCGGTCGAGGACGGCGCCGATGAGGCGGCCGTCGGTGAAGGTGACGGCGGCCGGGCCGTCCCAGGCCTCCATGAAGCTGGCGTGGAAGGCGTAGAACGCGCGGCGCGCCGCGTCCATCTGGGCGTGGTTCTCCCACGCCTCCGGGATCATCATCAGGACGGCGTGGGGCAGCGACCGGCCGGTGAGGTGCAGCAGCTCGAGGACCTCGTCGAAGGAGGCCGAGTCGCTGGCGCCCGGGGTGCAGATCGGGAACAGGCGGGACAGGTCGCCGTCGATCAGGTCGGTGGCGAGCTGGGACTCGCGGGCGCGCATCCAGTTGCGGTTGCCGCGCACGGTGTTGATCTCGCCGTTGTGCGCGATGTAGCGGAACGGGTGCGCCAGCGGCCAGCTCGGGAAGGTGTTGGTGGAGAAGCGCGAGTGCACGATCGCCAGCTGGGTGGCGATGCGGTGGTCGGACAGGTCGGGGAAGAACGGCTCGAGCTGCCCGGTGGTGAGCATGCCCTTGTAGACCAGCGTGCGGCTGGACAGGGAGGCGAAGTACACGTCGAGCTCGCGCTCGGCGCGCTTGCGCAGCACGAACGCGAGGCGGTCGAGCTCGAGGCCCTCCACGCCCTCGCGCATGCCGGCGCCGGTCACCACGAGGTGGCGGAAGCGGGGCATGCAGGACCGGGCGGTCTGGCCCACCAGGGACGCCGTGACCGGGACCTCGCGCCAGCCGAGGACGCGCAGGCCCTCCTCCGCGGCGGTGGCCGCGATCTCGGCCTTGGCGACGGCCTCCTCCTCGTCGTCGTCGGGCAGGAAGCCCAGGCCGACGGCGTACCGGCCGGGGGCGGGCAGCTCGCCCAGCCCGGCGTCCTTCCAGGTCTCGCGCAGGAAGGCGTCAGGGACCTGCATGAGGATGCCGGCACCGTCACCGCTGTCGACCTCGGCGCCGACGGCACCGCGGTGGTCCAGGTTGCGCAGGGCCGTCAGGGCCTGCTGCACCACCTCGTGGGTGGGACCCGAGTGCAGGTGCGCCACGAAGGCGACGCCGCAGGCGTCCTTCTCGGCGGAGGGGTCGTAGAGGCCCTGCGCCTCGGGCTGCGCCGAGAAGCGGGCCAGGGCGCGGGAGGTGCGCTGGTCGGGGGCCATGGGGACCGTCCT
>Ga0182228_1000273_pt1 | contig 10553 bp, 13 predicted proteins | sample G6R1MG_19_FD_128385 | JGI IMG/M metagenome (GOLD analysis project Ga0182228, IMG submission 128385) | Miscanthus phyllosphere microbial communities from Michigan, USA - G6R3_MAIN_07NOV2016_LD1 MG | ecosystem: Host-associated > Plants > Phyllosphere > Phylloplane/Leaf | place: USA: Michigan... | reverse complement strand
GACGCGGCCGCCTGACGGCCGGCGTGGACGACCCCCCGAGGAGGTCGCCGGCCAGCGCGGCCGGCCGCCCCCCGGGGGTATCCGCCCGGGGTGGCCGGCCGGGCTGGCCGGCGACCTCCTCGGGGTGTCGTCCACGTCGGTCGTCAGGCGGCCTCGTCGGCCCCGACCTCACCGAGCCAGGCGTCGAACCCGTCGGGCCGGCCGACCCACCGCTGCAGCCCGGCGGCCAGCTCGGCGTCGGTCAGCAGGGACTCGGCGAAGGCCGCCCGCACGCGCTCGGGGTCCTCGTCCACGCCCGTGACCACGAGGCGCGTGCTGCGGTCGACCCCGGCCCCGGTGGCGCCCCCGCCGTCGCGCCCGGGCAGCTGCCACGGGCCCGCGTCACCGATGCTGAGCTGCCCGCCCGCGCCGTCCCACACGCCCACGGCCCCGGGGCGCGTCGGCAGCCAGAACCGGCCGCGCCCCACCAGGTGGCCGCTGGCGAGCCGCTCGAGGTTCTCGTGCAGCCGCTCCGGGTGCACGGGGCGCCAGTCGGCCAGGTCCAGCGTCCACACGCCGTCGGCGTCGGGGGCGCCGCTGGGCGCGACGGCCCGCGGGTCCTCCCAGCGCGCCGAGGCGCGTGCGTCGTGGCGCCGCGCCAGCAGGGAGGCGCCCGAGGTGTCGCACGCCTGCTCGACCTGCGCCCGCACCCCGGGCAGCGCCAGGTGGTCCAGCAGCGCGCGCTCGCGGCCCGAGGCCCCCGGCGCCAGGACGAGGTCGGCCCCGCGCAGCTGGCGCGCGACCACCTCGCCGACGCTGCGGTCGTCGTCGCCGTGGGCGAGGTCGCGCTCGTCGAGGAGGTCGTCGCCGAGGACGTCGTGCAGGAGCCCCCCGGCGTCGACGGCGCAGACCACGCCGGCCAGGTCGAGCCAGCGCCGCGCGGGGGCGCCCTCGACGGCCCCGCCGAGCAGGCCGCGGACCACGGGCACGGGCTCGCTGGCCAGGGGGAGCGCGAGCAGCGCGGCGCTCCAGCGGCCCTCGCGGGCGAGGCGCACCAGGGTGGGGAGCAGGTCCTCGCGCAGCGCGCACGACAGGCAGGCGTGGTCGAGGGGGGTGGTGACGTCCTCCACCACGCCGGTGGCGTCGCTGACCACGCGGCGGAGCACCCCGGCGCCGGCCCCCGACAGGTCGTGGCGGACCACGACGGCGTCGGGCGCGTCCAGCTGCACGCTCATCACGACGGCGTCGCGGGCGGCGGCGTCGACGGCGGTGAGGGCGGTCACGGGCAGGCGGGTGGGGCGGGTCGGCTCGGTCACGGGGGCTCCCGGCGGTCGTGGCTTCAGGTGAGAACGCTTCTCGTCTATGGTGGCACAAGAGGAGAACAGTTCTCATCAAGCCACCACCGAGGAGGTTCCCGTGAAGGTGCGCGCCTCACTGCGCTCGCTGGCCCGCCAGCCCGGGTCGAAGCTGGTCCGCCGCCGCGGCCACCTGTACGTCATCAACAAGAAGAACCCCCGCCTGAAGGCGAGGCAGGGCTGATGAGCCGCCCCTGCCAGGTCACCGGGCGCAAGGGCCGCTCCGGCCACCGCATCTCGCACTCGCACCGGCGCACCAAGCGCCGCTTCGAGCCCAACACCCAGAGCAAGCGCTACTGGGTGCCGTCCCTGGGCCGCCACGTGCGGCTCGACCTGACGCCGGCGGGGATGCGGGTCATCGACAGGCTCGGCATCGACGCCGTCGTCGCCGACCTCCGCGCACGAGGAGAGGTGGCCTGACGTGGCCAAGAGCAACGACGTCCGCCCGATCATCAAGCTCCGCTCCACCGCGGGCACGGGCTACACGTACGTGACCCGCAAGAACCGCCGCAACGACCCCGAGCGCATGGTCCTGCGCAAGTTCGACCCGGTGGTGCGTCGCCACGTCGAGTTCAAGGAGGCCCGCTGAGATGGCCAAGAAGAGCAAGGTCGCCAAGGACCTCCAGCGCCGCGAGGTGGTCGCCCGCTGGGCCGAGCGCCGCGCGGAGCTGAAGCGCCTCGCCACCGCCGCCACCTCCAGCGAGGAGCAGCGCGCCGACGCCCGCGCCGCGCTGCAGCGGATGCCCCGCGACGCGAGCCCCACCCGGCTGCGCAACCGCGACGTGGTCGACGGCCGCCCCCGCGCCTACTACCGCAAGTTCGGCCTCTCGCGGGTCCGGCTGCGCGAGCAGGCGCTGGCGGGCGAGCTGCCCGGCGTCACCAAGTCCAGCTGGTAGAGCGACGAGCACGAGGAGCACCCCGTGAAGCAGGACCTGCACCCCGAGTACGGCCCGGTCGTCTTCCGCGACAACCAGGCCGGCACCTCCTTCCTCACCCGGTCGACGGCGGGGGCGCGCGCCCGCGGCACCGTCGTCTGGGAGGACGGCGAGACGTACCCGGTCATCGACGTCGACGTCTCCTCGGCCAGCCACCCGTTCTGGACCGGGCGCGCCCGCGTCCTCGACAGCGAGGGCCGCGTGGAGCGCTTCCGCCGCCGCTACGGGCAGCGCACGAGCTCGTGAGCGCTCCGGCCGGCCCCCTCGTGGCGGTCTGCACCGGTCACCGGTGCGCCGCGCTGCGCCGGCTGGAGGGCGAGGACGACGCCCTGGGCGCCTCGCTGCGGGAGGCCGTGCGCGCCTCCCGCGGCGGGGTGCTCGTCTCCAGCCCCTGCGTCGGGGCCTGCGCCCGCGGTCCCGTCGTCGCCGTCGGGCAGCGGGCCGAGGACCAGCAGCAGCCGAGGACCGTCGTGTGGCTGGGCGACCTCGACGCCGCCCGGCGCGAGGAGGTCGCCACCTGGGTGGCCCGCCTCGCCGAGGGGGTCAGCGACGCCCTCGCCGTCCCGTCCGCTCTGCGGCCCGCGGTGCTCGCCGTCCGGGGAGCGCCGCTGGCGCCCCAGCCCGCGGCGCAGCCGCAGCAGCCGCTGCACCCGCCGGCGGGGTCGGCGCCGCACCCTCCCGCGACACCGACGCACCGGCGACGGCGGCTGCCGCGACCGCCGTCGTGACCGGCACCGACAGCGCCACGCACGCCCCGCCGATCGCCGTCCTCACGACCTCCTCGGCGATCTTGCTGGACGTCAGCGCGTCGAGCCAGGCCGGGTCGGTGACGGCGATGATGACGAGCACCGGGAGCGCGGCGCCGGCGTAGGCGAACGCCACCGTGTAGACGGTGGAGGCGAGGTGGTCTCGGCCCACCCGCATGCCGCTGCTCACCAGCGTGCGGAAGCCCGCGCCGGGGGCGTGCTCGCGCACCTCCCACACCGCGCTGGCCTGGGTGATGGTCACGTCGTTGAGGACGCCCACGCCCGCGAGCACCATCCCCGCGACCACCAGCCCCTGCAGCACGCCCATCGAGGTGAGCTGCCCGAGGTAGCCGGAGTCCTCGTCGGACAGGCCCTGCAGGTGGGTCGCGCCGACGGCCACGTGCGCGACCAGGCCCACCAGCACCAGCCCGCTGACCGTGCCCAGGTGCGCCGCGGCGGTGCGGAGGCTGAAGCCGTGCGTCAGGTACAGGACGACGCTCATGATCGCGCTGCACCCCGTCACCGAGACCAGCACGGCGGACTCCCCGGCCAGCAGCGCCGGGATCATGAACAGGCCCAGCACCGCGCCCGCCAGCGCCATGCCCACCAGGGCGGCCAGGCCGCGCCGTCGCGCCACGACCACGGTGAGCAGCGCGAAGGCGCCGACGACGACGGCCAGCGGGCGGGTGCGCGAGAAGTCGACCCAGGCCCAGCTGGCCCCGTAGCCCTCCGTGGGCGGGAAGTAGGACAGGTCCACCCGGTCGCCGGCGCCCAGGCCGCCGCGCACCACGTCGGCGGGCACCTGCACCTGCACCACCTGGCCGGCGGCGTCGCCGTCGAGGACGCGCACGCTCGCCGTCGGGCAGCTCGCGGAGGCGGGGATGCTCCCGTCGGGCAGGCGGTCCAGGGAGGTCCCCGGGCACGTCTCCTGCTGCGTGGACAGGACGGTGCCCTCCACGGTCGTCGTCACCGGGCCGTCGGCGCTCACCTGCTCGCGCAGCGCCGCGAGCGTGCCCGCGGGCGGCCACAGCAGCGCCACGCCGAGCACGGAGGCCACGGCGCACGCGACGGCCAGCGCCACCACCAGGCGCCGCGCCACGGCGGTGACGCGCACGTCGTCACCCGGGCGGGTCCCGTCGGGCCGCGCGTGGCCGTGGCCGACGTGCTCGTGGAGGTCGGCGGACACGGCCCCATGGTCGTCGGCGGACCGGCGCCGCGTGCGGTGTTGGCCGAAAGGGAGACGCGCTGGGTCTGGTGCTGGAGCGGAGGAGCGCTCAACCCCTCCGGGGGGCGGGCCGATGGAGGTGTGTCGGCCCCGCGGGACGCGGGGCAGCACCACGACCGGAAGGACCCGCTCCGCATGACCACCATCAAGGCCACCTGCCCGGGCTGCGGCGACGTCGAGCTGGCGTCGCCCCAGGTGCGGCTGGTCGTCTGCTCGGTCTCGGCGTGGAGCTTCTACGCGTTCCACTGCCCCACCTGCACCGACGAGGTGCGCCGCCACGCGACCGACGAGGTCGTCCGGCTGCTCAGCACCGGTGGCGTCACCGCCGAGCCGTGGGACGTGCCCGCCGAGGCCCTCGAGGAGCGCGCCGGCGCCACGATCAGCTGGGACGACGTCCTCGACTTCTCCCTGGCGCTCGACGACGTCGACCTGGTCGCCGAGGCCGAGGGCTCGCTGCTGCGCTCCCGCCGCTCCGCCTGAGGCCCCTCCGACGGGTCAGCGCACGGCTGCGTCCGCTGCCAGCTGCTGCGCCACCGGCCGGAGGTCGGCCCACTCCCAGCACTCCTGCACGCACCGCGCGAAGAGCCACCGCACCACGCGGTCGCCGTCGAGGTCCGCCTCCCCGGCGACCCTCCGCGCCAGCCCCGCCGGGTCGGCGTGCAGCTCGGCCTCGCAGTTGAGCAGGTGCTGGACGACGTCGTAGTGGGGGTCGCCCACGTGCGGCTTGGGGTCGACCAGCAGCCAGGGCTCGCGCTGCGCTGACAGGACGTTGCCCGCGTGCAGGTCGGTGACCAGCAGCGCCTCGCGCACACCGCTGGGGAGGTCGCGGGGGAGGTCGTGCCACAGGCGCAGGCCCTCGCGCACCAGGCCGGCGTCCAGCGCCTCGGGGTGCTCGGCGTGACCGCGCTCGGCTGAGGCGCCCCACGCGTCGCAGAGGCTCGTCAGCGACCTGAACCCGTGCGCGGCCGGCAGCGGCGCCGCGTGCAGCTGGCGCAGCAGCGACCCCACGACGCCGTGCTGCTCGGCCACCGGCAGCGCGGTCAGGGGCGTGCCCGGGCGGCAGCGCTCCAGCAGCAGCGCCGTCGTCCCGCCGTCGCCACCCGTCCCGTCACCACCGGCCTCGCCGTCGCCGGACGGCGGCGGGGGCCGGTCGTCCACGGCGAAGACCTCCGCGGCGCCCGCACCCGCCCACGCGGCCATCCCCGCCGCCTCGTCGCGCGCCTCCCAGTGCCGCCACGCCACCTTCAGCACCGCATCGCGCCCCGCTGCGTCCCGCGCCGGCGCCACCCACGAGCAGGTGCCCCCGGGCTCGAAGGGCTCCTCCAGCCGCAGTCCCCACCGCTCGGCCAGCTCGGCGACGACACCGGGCAGCGCCTCCAGCCACGCGGCGCGGGCCGGGTCACCGCTGCGCGCGGTGCCGTGGGCGAGGTTCCTGGGCACCACCAGTCCGGTCAGGTCCACCCCGGGCACGCTAGACCTCGCGCCATCGCCCGAGCCCTGGTCTGCTGGCGCCATGGCTCTGCTCCGCTGCGACTTCTTCTCCGACGCCCTGGGCCTGTCCACCTCGATGCAGGTGGTGCTCCCGCAGCCCGCCGCGTCGCAGATCGGCATGGCGAGCGCCACGGGGGACGAGCCGCCGCCGGTGCTCTACCTGCTGCACGGGCTCTCCGACGACTGCACCACCTGGACCCGGCGCACCTCGGTCGAGAGGTACGCCGCCGAGCTGGGCCTGGCCGTCGTCATGCCGCAGGTGGCTCGCAGCTTCTACCTGGACGGGACGCACGCGGGGGCGTACTGGCAGTTCGTGTCGGAGGAGCTGCCCGCCGTCGTCCAGCGCTTCTTCCGCGTCTCGAGCGCCCGCGAGGACACCTTCGTCGCCGGGCTGTCGATGGGCGGGTACGGAGCCCTGCTGTCGGGGCTGCGCCAGCCGGAGCGGTACGCCGCCGCGGCGAGCCTGTCGGGGGCGCTCGACGTCGCCGAGCTGCAGCGCTCGGACTCCCACGGCGTCTTCGCGCACGTGCTCGACGCGCCCGCCGCGGGGACGTCGGCGGACCTGTTCGCGCTGCTCGACCGCGTCGACCCGGCCACCGCCCCGGCGCTGCACGTGCGGTGCGGCACGGAGGACGCCCTCGTCGGCTCCAGCCGCCGGTTCTCCGCGGCCGCCCGCGAGCGGGGCTTCGACGTCACCGACGGCTTCGACCCGGGCGAGCACGAGTGGGGCTACTGGGACCGGACCGTCCGGGACGTCCTCGCCTGGCTGCCCCTGCGCACCCGCTGACCCTCGTCACCCCCCCGCCCCCACCCGCGACGGTGGAGTCGCGTCCTCAGGAGGGGGGCCGGGGAGGACGGGACTCCGCCGTCGTGACGTCGGTCACCAGCGCAGTCGGAGGTAGGCGTCGCCGTGCTCGGCGAGGGCCTCCGTCGTGGAGCCCTGCGGCAGCGGGAGGCCCATGGCGGCGACGTCGACCAGGCAGCGGGCGTTGTACGCGAGCGTCCAGCTGACCATCGCGGCGGCGGTGCGCTGCTCGTCGGGCGCGGAGGAGCGCCCGCGCGCGTCGTCGACCTCCGCCAGGAACGCCGCGGCCTCCTCCGGGGTCGGTGCCTGGGCCCCGCTGGTGCTGCTGTCGGTGAACGACGCCGCGGCCATGCCGGCGATGACGGGCCAGCTCTCCACCACGAGGCTGTCCCAGTCCCAGCTGCTGGTCACCCGCACGGCGTCGTCGTGCTCGGTCTGCGCCGCGGTGGTGGGGGAGAACCGCAGGTTGCCGCAGTACCAGTCGCTGTGGCCGACCAGGCGCTCCGCTACCGGCGAACCGCCGCGGGTCAGGACGGCGGCGGCGCGGGCGGCCACCTCGTCGACCCACGCGTGCTCGGGCGGCGTGCTGGAGAAGTCGAACACCGGGTCGTGCGGGGTCGGCCAGGGACCGCCCTGGTACACGGCCCAGGCCGGCGGGTGGCGCAGCGCGTCGCGGTGCGCCGCGGGCAGGGCGCGCAGCAGCTCCACGTGCTCGGCGAGGCTCCGGACGACCGCCCGCCGGGTCGCGGGCCGGTGGGCGTCACCGGGGACGCCCTCGTCGAGCCACGAGTCGACCGTCGCGGTCAGACCGGCGGTGGTCGCTGGGCCGTCGAGCGGCGCCGGGCACGGGTAGCCGGAGCTCGCGAGCAGGCGCTGGGCCTCGACGGCAGCGGCGAGGGCGTCGGTGCGCCCCTCGTCGAGGTGCCCGCGCTGGACCTTGACGACGACGCGGTTGCCACTCTCCAGCCGCAGGCCGAACACCGCGTTCACGCGGCCCGAGCGCAGCACCACCTCGTCGACGTCCGCGCCTAGGCGCTCGCGGACGTGGCGGCGCAGCCAGTCGTCGACGGTGCTGGTGGGCACCGCGCCGAAGGTCGCGCGCTGGATGCCGTCCACGACGTCGTCCGCGCTGTCGTCGGCCACAGGGCCACCCTGGCGCAGCGGGGCCGGTCTCCGCGACGGCGGCCGGTGACGGGGGGCGGGCGCGGGTCAGGAGCGGGGGTCGGCGTCGGTCTGCCCGGCGGCGCGCTCGGCGGCCTGCACGTCGAAGGCGAAGGCCGCCTGGGGGTCGTGCGCCAGCAGCAGCGCCGTCCTCGCGTGCTCGGCGACCTCGGGGTCCGGCGACCCGGTCGCGCGCCGCAGGACGGCGGTGGCGGCAGGACCCAGCTGCACCAGTGCGCGGCTGAGGGCGCGCCGCACCTCGCGGTCGCCGCGACCCAGCTGGCGGCCGAGCAGCTCGGCGAGCTGGGTCCGCTCGGCCTCGGCCCCCTCGTCGACCGCGAGGTCGCCCTCGGCGTCGTCCCCGCCGGGCGGCAGCGGGGTGAGGGAGACCGCGGTCCTCCAGGCGGTGCGGGCCACGGTGTCGTCGGGGTCGGCGATGAGCTCCGGCGTCACCCACGGCCGCGCCGCCCGGTCACCGACCTTGGACAGCACGTGCAGCGCCTGGGCGCGCGCCTGCGGGACCGGGCGGTCCAGCTCCGGCCGCACCCTGGCCAGCACGAGCGCGGGCGGCAGGCGCGTCAGCGCCCACGACAGCGTGTCGCGCACGAACGGGTCGGGCTCGACGGCGCACCGCCGCACGATGCCGTCGAGGTGCTCCTCGGCCGGCCAGGTGCCGAGCGCCATCGCGGCCCTGAGCCGCACGTCCACCTGCGGTGACTCGAGCGCGGCCACCGCGCCGCGGCTCCCCGTGCTGTCCGTCGTCATCGTGGCGACCACCTCCTCGCCCCAGTGAAAGCCCTGGCGCGGTGGCGGGCCAACGCGCCCCCACGCAACCGCAACCAGGCGCCCGGCTGCGGTTCCGAGGGGGTGGTGAACCGCAACCAGGCGCCCGGCTCCGAGGAGGGGGAGGGCAGGGGGAGGAGGGGGAGGGGTCACAGGCGGGGGTCGACGGGCTCGGACTCCAGGGCCAGGACGGCGAAGACCGCCTCGTGGACGCGCCACAGCGGCTCGCCGTCGGCCAGGCGCGCCAGCGACTCCACCCCCAGGGCGTGCTCGCGCAGCGCCAGGCTCCGCTTGCGGCCGACCTGGCGCTGCTTGAGCCGCTCCAGGTCTGCGGCGTACCCGGGGCCGTAGACGAGGCGCAGGTACTCGGCGCCGCGGACCTTCGTTCCCGGCTGCACCACGCCCTTCGGCCCGCGCAGCGCAGCCCCGGCGAAGGGCTTGACCACCATCCCCTCGCCCCCCGCCGCGGTGAGGTCGGTCCACCACGAGGTGCCCGCCCCGCACGACGCCGCGTCGGCGGCGTCCACGCGGAGGCGCCGCGTGGTGCGGAACAGCTGCGGGTCGGCCCCGACCAGCCGGTCGGCCACCGACAGGTGCCAGCCGTGATCGCGGTCGCCGAAGGTGAGAGCGCCCCCGGCTGTGCCAGCGGCGAGCACCTGGAAGGGGGCGAGCTGCACGCCGTCGAGCCGACCCTCGCTGACGCCCGTCGGCCACACGTACCGGCGGTACGCCTCGGTGAACGCCGCCGCGTCGACCTCGCGCTGGCGGGTCCGCTCGAGCAGCGCACCGACGTCCTGCCCCCGCGCCGCCGCCTGCTCCAGGACGACGACGGCGGCGGGGAGCGCCGCCCGCGCTGCCGCGCCGACCGCGGCGTACTGGCCGCGCAGCAGCTCCTCGGCCTTGGCCGACCACGGCAGCAGCTCGGCGTCGAGCAGCAGCCACTGCTCGCCGCCGCCTCCGCCTGCGGCTCCACCGCACAGCTCGTCCCAGAGCCCCGCCCGCTCCGCCGCGGCGCGCACGCCGTCGAGCAGCGCCAGCGTCAGCTCGTCGCCGAAGAACGAGCGCCCGGTGCGCGTGTGCACCACCCCGCCCGTGCTCGACCACGGCGCCAGCCCGTCGCGGGAGCGCGACACCAGGACCACCGCCCGCGAGCCCATGTGCTTCTCCTCGCACAGCAGGTCCGTGACGCCCGCCTTCCGGTACGCCTCGAACGCCGCCTGCGGGTGCTCCAGCAGGTCGGGTGCGTCCGCCCAGCCGCCGGCCGGGGCCATGGTCGCCGGGAGGAACCAGAGCAGGTGCGGGTCCACCGCGAACCGGCTCATCACCTCCAGCGCCCCCGCCGCCTGCTCCGCGGCGACGGCGACCCGCCCGGCCAGGCGCGTCTCGACGCCGCGGCCGGCGCCGTCGGGGGAGACCACGTCGGTGAGGGCGAGGTCGTCGTCGTCCCGCACCGGGCGGTCGGCCACCAGGGGGCGCACCGGCTCGTAGTGCACCGCCTCCGCCGGCACCTGCACGCTCTCGCGCTCCGGCCAGCGCAGCGCCGACAGCGCGCCCCCGAACACCACGCCCGTGTCCAGGCACAGCGTGCCGTTCACCCACTCCAGCTCCGGCGTCGGCACGTGCCCGTAGAGCACGGTCGCCCGGCCGCGGTAGTCGCGCGCCCAGTCGAGGCGGACCGGCAGCCCGAACTCGTCGGACTCGCCCGTGGTGTCGCCGTAGAGCGCGAAGCTGCGCACCCGCCCCGACGCCCGGTTGTGGTAGCTCTCCTTGAGCCCGGCGTGCGCCACGACGAGCTTCCCGCCGTCGAGCACCAGGTGGCTCACCAGCCCGTCGGCGAAGGCGCGGACGCGCTCGCGGAACTCACGGCGCTCGTCGTCGTCCTCGATGGCGGCGATCTGGGCGAGCGTGGTCTCCAGGCCGTGCGTCACCGAGACGTCGCGCCCGTCGAGCGCGCGGACGAGCTTGGCCTCGTGGTTGCCGGGGACGGCCAGCGCGTGCCCCGCCTCGACCATGCCCATGACGAGGCGCAGCACGCCGGGGGAGTCGGGGCCGCGGTCGACGAGGTCGCCGACG
>Ga0182228_1000272_pt1 | contig 10557 bp, 7 predicted proteins | sample G6R1MG_19_FD_128385 | JGI IMG/M metagenome (GOLD analysis project Ga0182228, IMG submission 128385) | Miscanthus phyllosphere microbial communities from Michigan, USA - G6R3_MAIN_07NOV2016_LD1 MG | ecosystem: Host-associated > Plants > Phyllosphere > Phylloplane/Leaf | place: USA: Michigan... | reverse complement strand
GACCAATCTTCGTAGCCAGCGTCACACAGGCATCTTGGGGCAAGCCCGATTCGGTGACTATGAAGGTCATACCATTGGCAATCACAGTGACCTTCCCACTCCAGGCGTTGTAAAGCTTGCCGCCGGAGAATGACATATTGGGAAGGCCTCTTATCGAGTTGAGCTGGGCGATCAGATCGGTCCCTGATGCTCCGTAACCGGCGCTGCCTTTGAGCTTGCGAGTGTTGGCGATCAGTTGACCGACGTTACCTTGCTCGTTGTTGACGTCCGAACTGCCTATCGCGCTCCAACCGTTGTAGAGGGCATAGCCCATCCCGATCAGGATAACGATGAGAGCGAATAACAATTCAACCGAGATATAACCGGTCTGGTTCGCCCGGGCCGAGTAGGTGGTGTTGTGCATGTGTGTAGTCCTGGGTATGTGGATTGCGGTGTCGTGTTCAGTGCTGCATGCCCTGAGTGGCATTGCCGGTCATGCTGTAGGCCCCGACCATGACCAGAATCATCAACAGGCCGATCAGAACCATGGATACGAGGGAGAGTGTCTTGGCGTAACGCTCGACCTGTTTCAGTGATATCTCCAACCAGCGAAGGCTGTAGCGGTGCACTGCAGCCGAGAAGCTCTGCGTGGTGGAGAGAACAATCAGAAATTGAATCGCTTCGTGGTCTGGAAACTCATGCCCGGAAAGATCCAAAGCCTCCCCAAAGTTTTTACCCATCCGAACCCCGTAATGGGCAGCTTCCAGGCGTTCACGCAGCCACGGATTTGCCCCACGCTTTAACGTGTCCAACGCTCCGAGCGGATCGATGTTTGCTCGCAGCATGACCGCGATATTGAGGAGGAACGTTGAGCCGTGGAGCGCTTTGTAGATTGACCAGGGAGGAAAGATCTCCAGCCGTGTCCGCCAAGGGCCACGGAAATAAGGCAGAGTGACGACACTGGTGACAACCAGGACCACCACAAGGCACAAAGTCAGAAGTCCCCAGTTGGTCACAAAGGTGGCGATCATGTGCAGAACCATGGGTGCGCCGGACCAGGCTTCTGGGTTGGATGAGCGGCTCATGGCCGGTACCACCCGGGTGGCGATTACGTTTAGCAAGTAGGCCATCAGGCTCCAGACAAAAACCGGGTACGAGGCCGTGGAGACCACCAGCTTCATCACTTTTTGCCGAGCCTCGATGATCCGCACGCAGTCGCTGAATGCCTGGATCAAGTTCCCTGACTTCTCGCCGGCGCTGATAACGGCGTGCTCCTGATAAGGCACCCAGTTAAGGCAGGCCTGGGCCAGGGTCTTGCCGCCGTCCACAGCTTTGCCTATGCCATAGCTGGCAAGCGCGATCGGATGTCGAGCACGTCGGCCTCCATCACTGTAGATCGATCCAATACGATCAAGAGCCAGGTCGAGCGGTACGCCGTTCTCCAGCAGAGCGGTCATGCTCTCGTACAGGCGGATACGCTCATTGCCTCCGAACTGGTTTCTGTAAAAACCATCTACAAGCCCAGACCAGGCATCCATCACCTTACTGAGCATGGACTTCTGCCTCAGGCGCTTCGGCATCCAGCATGTAGCTGTCAAAATCCAAAGGACCGACTACGGCCTCTGCCATGCGCGGGTCAATCAGCCCTGCATTGATCTTGATGAGCGTGTGGGCAACCTTCGTGATACCACCCATGTGCTTGACCCAATACTGGCGTGCAGCGCTTGGGCCATTCTTTCGGATCTCCTCCATGAACCGGTGGGTAGGGAGAAGAATCTCGGCGACAGCGGCCCTGCCGTTCACCCCGTCACGGCATAGAGAGCAACCCGGCCCAGCCAGATAGACCTGATCCAGCACGGTCATCTTTTCGAGCCGCTCGACCAGCTGCGGATCCAAGGTACTGATCTGGCTGCGCGCAGGCACGCGACACTTCTTGCACAGCGTTGGCAGCAGTGACTGGTTGATAAGGCCGACAATGAGTGTTGGGTCGGTGACCAGGCTTGTATCAGCCCCCATGTCGATCAGGCGAGGAATTGCTGCTACAGCGTTGTTGGTGTGCAGAGTCGATAAAACCAGGTGGCCGGTCATTCCCCCTCGCAGTGCCCCCTGAGCTGATTCAAGGTCTCGAATCTCCCCATACATCAGTATGTCGGGGTCGAGTCGCACGGAGTTTGTAATGGATTCTCCCCATGACTCATTGCTGCCAAGAGGGGACTGATTTGCACGCATCGGATATTCGGGCGGGTCCTCAACGGTCAGGATGTGTTTTGTGCCTTTACACTCTTCAGCCAGAAGGTTGATCTGCACCTGGAGCGACTTCGATTTCCCTGATCCAGTCGGACCGGTCAATATGATCACGCCGTAAGGAAGACTTCTCAGCCGCTTGAACAGCAAATTCTGTTCTGGCAGAAACCCCAGATCGTCGACGGACTGTTTCTCCTGATCGTCATAGATCAGCCGCAATACCATCAAAGGCCCTTCGACCAGAGGGCGTGTAGCGACGCGGGCTCCGGACAGTCCCAATTGGTCGAGGAAGGTGCGAGCCATGCGCGCATCTTGTTTCAATTCCGGTTGGTAGTAGCCCTCAGATTTGACGTCACACATCGAGTTGAAGAGTGAAGAACAGAGCTCGTTTCCTACGGCGCTCTGGATCTGCCCGTACTCCCGCAAGAGACCGTCCTCACGAAACTTGATGTAGGTGATTTCGTGGCCAACGATGAAGTGAACGTCGGAAGCACGTCGTGCATGGGCCGCGCCGATGATACGAATCACCTCTTGTTGACGCTGGGTACTGTCTATAGATCCCGCGAAAGCTTTGCCCGCATTCTGATACAGCGACTTGATGTCGCTGAGCGTGCTGCTGATGGTTTGAAACGGCACGCCGGCTCGGTCCAGGCGGTCCATAAATGCCATCACATAAGGGTCGTGCATGTGCTGAGACGACACGAGCAATTCTGCTTCTTCAGCCTCTTGGGCAGGTGCTAACAAGGCAACGAGCTGACGCAACTCGCTGGTGATGTCCCCCCACCGCTGTCCCTCCGCAGTCAGGACGGCTCCGACCACGTCAGATTGCATGGCGATGGTGATCGGTTGCACGACTGCGGTCGGCCGGGCGACCTGGCGTGCCAACGGATCAGCCTCAATGTCTGGCTCAATTCGTACCGCGCCGCTCATCGCTGCAACTCCTGCGACACGCTGGACAGCGGACTCATAGCCGAGGGCTGCCCCGGAGCTACAGGCTTGAGTGTCTGCAGTGACATTTGGGGCGCGTCAACCGAGCCACTTGGTGCCCGGGTCGAGAAACCTAATGGATATCGGCGTCCGTCATGGCCCAGTACCACGCTATCGAGGGACACGCTGATTACCTTGAACCCTCCTGGCAGCTCAGAATTGCCCACTGATGCATCGACCTCGAAACCACTTCCGTACAGTAACGTTGCATACAGAGCGTTATTCATCCTGAACACGGTCTTGACCACCGGCAACTGCGGTGTGCTGTTGCTGGCCGGGGCGGGCGTCGTGTAAGCGCTCTGCGTTACCTGAACCGGCGCAGACGTAGATGTCGATGTAGACGTCTCGCCACCGTTCACGATGTCTTCCTTCGCACGAGCTCGCGCCGCCTGTGCTGTGAAGAGCAGGGTTTCACTCTGCACTTGGGACAACTCACCAATGTTGATCCGGCTCAGGTCGTTGGGAGATGGGTCGGCAGCGACGGCCATGTTGCCGGCAGCCAGGCACGACAACAGAAGTGTCAGCAAAATGGAGGCGCGAGTGTTAATGCACATAGAGGTCACCTATGACGTTCCAGGTTAATTTGCCGTCTTGAAAGTCGGTTTTGATTTCACGCAGGCGCATTCCCGTGCTTTCCACGCCTTGAAGAACAGTCGCTGGCGGTAACAGGCTCGTGTAGCGGATCTCGAAGTGTCGATAATCCGGAGGCGGTGGTGGTGGAGGGGCTGGCTGGCCAGGCAAAGCTGGTGGCTGGACAACCGTCACAGGTACTTCCGTGATCTTGGGCTGGACGTTCTGGGCTTGCAGCCATGAAGTGATGCTGTCCAAGGCCTGCGTTGCCGGGCTCAGAACGTCATCACCCGCCAGCGGCAGCTCGAAGGTGAGCTTCACCGCGGCCATGTTGCCTTCGTCGTAGAACGCGGGCGTATCAGCAAAGTAGCCCGCCGTAGCGGCGCTGAAAGCGAGCGTGGTGCTGTTGCCGGTGCGGTTGTAGTTGGCCGACATCAGCGTTCCGTCGCATTTAGCTGAGACGAATAGCCATCCTTCGATAGCCGGTGGCAACTGGTCAATTGCGCCGTTACAACCTCTAAGAAATACTGGGACAGAAGGCTGTTTTACCCACGGATGTACAAGCGCCTCGATCACAACTGGGGAGTTTGTTCGCTGGTTCAGGGCATCCAATTCGGCTTGCCTTGCCGCCTCTGCCGCTTGCTGCGCATGACGAGCAAGTTGCAGCTTATGTTCATTCCACTGGTGCCACCCAATCAGGCCGGCCACGACCAAGGCACCAATCACCCCGGCTTTCAGCAGTTCCTGTCTGGACAGGCCGAATGCCAGCGGTGTCAGCTTGTATTCGCGCTTGAGATTAGATGGCTGCAACAATGTTTCAGCGTCGAATTGTTCGCCACCGCGACCAAACTCCGGCGGGAGAAAAATCTTGTCGAAGCTCATCGAGCGGCTCAGTTGCTGAGCCACCTTCTTTTTTATTTCCTCACTGCTGCCTACCAGGTCTGCACCGGGTATGACCGCACCTCGGTACACTGCGACCAAGGCGTATCTATCCTCGGCGTCCTCGATCTTCCAGGCCGCCAGCCACGATGCGCCCAGCTGCCCGGCGAGTGCAGCTGCAAGGGAATACATACCTTTGACGGCACCGTCATTCTGCGAAACAAATCCAGCCTGAATCACCGACTCGGTATGCCTGATGGCCACGATGTCCATTTGCTGGGTGCGACCAAACTGGCGTGCTTCCTTCATGTAGCCGGTAAGGCTACCCAACGGGTGCCACAGCAGGCCTGTCACGAAGGATCGTCCGTGATAAGTCAGAATCTGAACTTTGCCATCGCTGGGCGTTGGGGGGCGCGTAGCGCGGTTTCGTATCAGAGAGAGCAGGTTCGCCATGTCAGTTGGTCACAATCGGGGTGATCAGCACTACCAGAACGCTTTTTGACGAGGTGCGCTTACGCCCACCTCCAAGCCCGAAGAATCCGGGGGAACCTGTGCCGATCTTGTCCGTGTTGTCGCTGAGCTCCTCAAAGCCCGACAGGATCAATGTCTGACCGCTGCGCAGCTTCACCTTCGGTGACAAACTTTTCGCATCGTAGTTGGGGATCTGGACGCTGGAGCCGTTGCTCGTGAATGGCTCAAAGGTAGGTTTGGAGCTCATATTGATCGATACCATGAGCAACATCTCGTCATCGTCCATCAAGCGAGGCTGCAGTGTCATGTTGAAGCCAGAGGTGATAGTGCCCGGAGTAATTGCCGTGCTGGAGCCCACTGACGCCGTGGTGTTGGTCTGAACCGATGGGATGTAGCCTTGGACGTTGCCGATCTGCAGCGGAGCAGGCTGCAGATTCAATGTGGTCACAGACGGCGATCGAACATTCGAGATCCGGGCCTGCTCTGCGATTGCCTGGATGATCGCGTTGGAACCTGCCCAGGCGGAGTTGGCCGTATCGACAATGCCGACAGAGCCAGAGATAGCGCTGGAGCTGATGCCTGGCACAGTATTCGACAGAGACAGGCCCCACTTTGTGCTCAGAGAGTTGTAGACGGCCGCCCAGTTCAAAGCCAGTTGATCGGTGTCGGTCAGCGTCGCCTCAAACACCTTCACATTGAACAGCACCTGTTGGGTGATCGCGTGGTTGGTCTTGGCCAGATAGGTCTCAACGTTCGAAAGCACGTCTGGCCGGTCAGTCACGGTCAACGTCCCGGTCGACGGTGACAGATACATGCGACCAGGCGGCGAGGTACTCAGCATGGCACTCACGTTGCTCTGGATGTCAGTCAGGATCGATGTGTTGAGCGTGACGGTCGTGCTCTGGTTGCTGCCCGAGTCACCCGAAACGCCTGAAGAGCTGCTGCCCGACGACGATCCGCTCGACGAGCCACTTCCCGAACCTGAGGAGGTGGTCATACCGGATCTGACGGTGCTTTTGATTTCCTGCACGTCTCCAAATGCGTAGACGTCAAACACCTTGGTGTCGAAATAGCTGACCTGCACTGACCGTGAGGTGGGATTGAATCGATAGGTGAGTCCCAGCCGCGCGGTGACCTCATCCAGCAGGCCCGAGGCTTTCCCTGTGAAGCGCAACCCACTGACGAGGTTTGGTGTCAGCATGGAAGCGAAGTCAGAACTTCTCCCCTGAGAGGCCTGCGCCAGGTTGGAGCCGCCCGTAATACCTGCAGGCAGCAACCCGGCCAGGCTGTCAGGGTTGGGGGCCGTGCTGATTGGAGGCGCATGGTTGCCCTGAGCAGGTGCATTAGCGTTCAGCAGGCCAGGATTGAGCGCGTCCGGCGAGACTAGGACAGGGATCCCGCACTGCCTGGAAATGTACTGGGCAATTTCAGCAATTCCGACACTGCCAGCAGGCCGGTAGGCGACCTCACAGTCATACTTGGATGGGATGCCTCGTCTCGCAGCAACTGGCTGCGTTGAAACCCAGGGTTTGTCGCTGAATATCACTGTGTCCCGACGTTCCTGTTGCTGCTTGCTACGCTGGATAGCCGCGTAACGGCCGGCAGAATCGGCGGTAGCCTCTGCCCTTGCAGCGGCTTCATCCACCCGTTGGACTGAGCAGGCTGATGCCGATAGAACAGCGAGACTCAGAGCGGTCTGACGCATGAAGGGCATGCTCATTTTTTCCTCTCCGATACGTGCAGAACCTGCTGACCATTGCCCTCATTACCGTCCACCACAAAGGACCGTTTGGCGTTGTCGTACAGTGGGAATATCTGCCTGACCGCCGAGCTGAAGGATCCTGTAAAACTCAACGGTGCTTCGATGGGGTAGTCCAAGTCTTCCGGCACCCAGATCACCTGCCAGCCGGCCCGTTTAGCCCAGTCCTCGACCGATTGACGCAAGGTACTGCCCACAGGCGCGTTCCACGTTTGCTGTGGCGCAACGGTTGCTACGGGTTTCGCTGCTGGTTCAGGTTTCGTCGGAGCCTGGCTGGTCGAAGCGATGCTCTTGGTGAGGGTGGTCTGAGATGTGGCGTTCGCTGGAGCCGCGCTGACAGGAGTCGGCTTTTGCTGTGTAGGGGTGCCTTCCTTGGCGGGGGTGCTGATGGATGCAGCTGGTTGCGCTTTTGCCTGCGTGAGGACCGTGGTTTGCGGTTGCCCTGCAGGCAATGTGTTCTTGCTGAATGGGGTTCCGGTTGCCGGGGCCGTTACAACGGTAACGGCTGGGGAGGTGCTGGCTACCGAGGTTGATCCAGTGCTGGACGGTTGGGTAGGTTGAGCCAGTGCCACAGGCTTTGACGACTCCGGCAGTTGGTAACCAGGCCGCAGTACAAAACAGACACCGCGTGTGACTTCGTTGACCTTGACCTGCCATGCCGGACCGGCAAGGACCTGCAGCGTGTTGCGCAGGCTCATTGGCCCAAGCTTATACTGGGCAGCAGGAAGAGGGCGTGTGAACAAGATGTTTACGTGACCCGTGCTCGGTGGGCACAAGGTGTAGCCTGAGCGGCTGACCACATACTGCATTGCATCCTGGACGGACGGATGCATGTTTGCGGGAATGCTGACGTCGATGATTTGGGCCATCAGATCGCGTTGCTCAGCTTCCGGAGCAGTATTCACCAGAGCGTAGCGACCATAGCGCACCATCGGCTCCTGGCCGGCCTTTGCGCCACTTGAGTACAGGTCTGGCGAGAGCAGCTCAGGATTCTGGCTGCTGTCGAAAGCAGGTCCAACCGGTTTGTCCGCTACAGACGTGCATCCTGCGAACAGCGCGAGTATGGAAAGTGTGAAAAGCTGCCTGATCATGTGTGCCTTGACCCCATTTCTTGATGGTGGCCAAGGTGCCAGCGCTTAGATTGCAAAGCACTGCTAAACCCTTAACGGATCGCTTCAGGTTATCCATGGTCGAGATGCATGAGGACGGAAGCGGTCCTCAATTACGCGACAACTCCACAGCTCAATGCATGCCTGTACCCATGCAGCACTTTTTGTATTTTTTCTTCGATCCACACGGACACGGGTCATTACGTCCGACATCCGCGCCAGAATTGGATGTTTGGATCACTCTTTCTGAAACGTGATCGAGGATGTGTAAGGTCTTCATTGCATGCTGAGCCATCTTTCGGCCCTCGCTTGTGAGGGGAACACTCGCATCAACGGCGATGATTGTCTCAGATGCAACTTGGCTGCGTTTTGTGTCAGCTCCGAAAATCAATATTTCCCTCGCCTTCTGATATTTGTACATCGCCACGCTTGCGTACAATTGCATGCAATCCCTCCGTGCCTCACGGTATTCCTGATATGACGCAAAGCTGTCATCCCAAGGGAAGAACAGGAATATGTACAAACGGTCTGGCTTGGCAGTGGACGGTGCTGTTCGCGCAGAGCGCATGCCTTTGGGCACCTGGTTGAACTTCTCGAACAAGGAAGATGCTAGAAAGCTGCTTGAATATAGGTTCTCAGAAGCCAGGATTTGAAGAGCATCTGAATGCCCAAGCAAAGGAACATCCTTGGCCTCTCCCACACATGCACCAGTAATGGCATCAGCGAACCGAGCAATGATCTGGTTCCAGAGCTTTGCGTTTTTCTTGTGGGCATGGCGGAGCGCGTATGCAACAGTCTGCCTGTAATATTTCCATTCCCCTTCTGGGATCCTGAAGCAGTGGCCTTCATAGCCAGCTGTTACCCTGAGATCGCCGAAGCCGTGTTCACTTTCTTCTTGCAAATACGACGCGAGCGTCTCCTCCTCCCCAGCGCTGGATAATAAGGCTCCACTTCGGATAACCCGTTCCTTGGTGTCTAGGAAGTGGATGAAATCCTCCGGTGTACAAAGCTCCTCAAACAGTAGCTTCAGACCGCTTTCATCGAGCACATGGACAAATGTTTTTCGTGGATCAACATCTCCTACTAGAAACGGCTTCTTCAGCAAATAATCTTCATCTGCCTGGTAGCTATACACAAGTGTTCCCCTACTACCGGCCCCTAGTGAATCATAGTAACGCTGGGCGTGCTGACCAATCCCGCCAGTGACCGCTACCAGATGGATCTTCAACCCTGGTTTAGTCAAATCGAACGGGAACGGATCCTCCAGCTTACTGTTGAGAAAGAGCTTGTCGGGATGGTTTCTGACCAAACTCTCAGCCCCATGCAGCTGCTTTGCAGACTCCTTGACTGCAGCCCGGTACCAGCGGCTCCAGGCCAACTGGATATCATTGTGCTCCTGAAAGTTGACATGGCCTTTGTCCGAGAAAATGACGAGAGTGTTGTTGAAATAAATCGTCAGGTCGGCGAACTCTTTACCCTTGCCTGTTGAGCGGAACAGGCTCGGATAACACCAGAGACTGAAGAACGTATTTGACACAATGGCAGACAGGACCCTCTCACTCTCGTTGACACTGGGTTCTTTCAGAATTGGTTTCAGCACTCAGATCGTCCTTTTTCTTTGGCGCGCTTTGAAGGGGCATGGCATGTAACGACTCCACGCGGCTTGGCTAAGCAACATAGCTCGAAGTCATGGCCTCCTGCCACAGCCGATTAAAGAATCTCGGCAAGGGCTTTTTTGCTCGACTCCTCCGCTTCCGGATCGATCAGATCGCTGGCCAGGGCGCGCTTCTCCATAAGCATCTGCCACAGCTGCTGGTCGATGGTGTCCTCAGCTAGAGGGATTTTGACGACAACCATGCGCAACTGCCCGTTGCGATACGCTCGATCTTCAGCTTGGTCCTGAAGCCCCGGTGTCCATGGAAGCCCCAGAAAAAAGACATAGTTGGCCGCAGTGAGGTTGTAGCCTGTGCCGGCGGCCGACCTGGTCCCGATGAACACTCTGCAGTCCGGATCCTGCTGGAAAGCATCAATCGCTTTCTGTCGTTTCTTGGGCGAGTCACTGCCTACCAACGTCACGCACCCGACGCCCATCTTCATGCAGTGCTCACGCAATGTGGCTACAGATTCCTGATACTCGCAGAAGAGGATAACCTTGTCGTCGACGTCCAGCTCGGCCATCAGATCCGCCAGGATCCGTACCTTCACGCGTTCGAGCAGTTGACGCAGTGCGCCCAGCCTTGCGAATCGGTGCTGGTCGCTCCGCATGATCTGGTTGTACTCGTCACGTTCTACCTGGCTGAGTATCACCGGTACAGTCTGCCGCTGCTTCCCCTTCAGGTTGGGCAGCACATCCTTACGGCGACGAAGCATCCAGTCGGATATCTCATCTCTTAGCGTCTTGCGAAACTCAGGACTGCCGGCGAATCGCTCGCAGAACTCATTGAGGGGCAGTTGTCCGATTGGATGGCCTGAAAGCCTGAGGAGTGTGTGCAGCTCGGCTTCGCGATTCAGCACAGGCGTGCCCGTCAACAAGTAGCGGTTTTGTACCTGAGCCGCGAT
>Ga0182228_1000270_pt1 | contig 10587 bp, 10 predicted proteins | sample G6R1MG_19_FD_128385 | JGI IMG/M metagenome (GOLD analysis project Ga0182228, IMG submission 128385) | Miscanthus phyllosphere microbial communities from Michigan, USA - G6R3_MAIN_07NOV2016_LD1 MG | ecosystem: Host-associated > Plants > Phyllosphere > Phylloplane/Leaf | place: USA: Michigan... | reverse complement strand
CCCGGGCGGGGGTGGCCCTGGAGAACGCCCGGCTGTACGCGCAGCAGCGCATGTCGTCGGAAACGCTGCAGCGCAGCATGTTGACCCCGCCGATGAGTTCACCCGGGTTGGCGATCGCGACGCGCTACCACCCGGCGGCCGAGGCCGCGCAGGTCGGCGGCGACTGGTACGACGCCTTCACCACCGCGACCGGCGCGCTGCACCTGGTCATCGGTGACGTCACCGGTCACGACCAGCGCGCCGCCGCGGCGATGGGCCAGCTGCGCAACACCCTGCGGGGCGTCGCCCACGGCGGGCGCTCCACCCCGGCGGGCGTGCTGGCCGAGCTCGACGCGGCCCTGCCCCACCTGGGCGTGGCGTCCCTGGCCACCGCGGTCCTGGGCACGCTGTCCGGCCCCGACGACGACGGCGCGCGCCAGCTGGTGTGGAGCAGCGCCGGTCACCTGCCCCCGCTCCTCGTCGGCGCGGGCGGCCCGCCGCGCCTGCTGGACGAGCCCGCCGAGCTGCTCCTGGGCATCTTCCCCGGCACGGAGCGCACCGACCACACCACCACGATGCCCCGCGGTGCCACGGTGCTGCTCTACACCGACGGCCTGGTGGAGCGCCGGGGCTCGGACCTGCAGACCGGTCTGGCCTGGCTCGTCGAGGCCGCCGCAGCGCTCGAGGGCGCCGGCCCCGAGGAGCTGTGCGACGCCCTGCTGGAGCTGGTCGGCGGCCGCGTCGACGACGACATCGCCCTCGTCGCGGCCCGCGTGGTCTGAGGCCGGCGCCGCCCGGGCCGCCGGGCGCCGTCAGGCCAGGACGGTCCGGCCGCCGTCCTCGGCGGGGAGGTCGCCGTCCACGACGGCGGTGACGGTCATCTGCTGCAGCACCAGACCGCCCCGCAGGCTGGTCAGGAAGGCGGTGTCGGCGGCGTCGCGACCGGTGCTGATGCGCGTCAGGGACCGCCGGGGCGCCAGGCGGGTGGCGTCGAGCACCTCCCAGGCGGCGGCGCCGTCGTCCTCGCGGACCACGCGCACCTCCGCGACGGCGTGGAAGTCCATCGGTGACAGGCCGGGCGCGTACACGGCCGTGAGGCGCGCGGGGAGCTCGAGCGCCCGGCAGAGCGCGACCACGAGGTGGGCGTAGTCGCGGCAGACGCCCTGCCCCCGCAGCATCGTCTGGACCGCGCCGTCGAAGGACGTCGACGAGCCGGAGGTGTACACGAGCCGGCCCGCGACCCAGCGCTCCACCGCGGCGGCGAGGTCGGCGTCCGAGCGCTCGCGGCGGCTGCCGAACTCCGCCGCGGCGAAGGCGGCCAGCTCGTCGGACGGGCAGTACCGGCTGGGCCGGTTCAGCTCGAACCTGTCGCGCGCGGCCTCCTCCGGGTCGTCCGCCGGCGGCCGGGCCGGGCCGTCGTCCTGCCCGTCCGCCCCGGGCGCGGGGTCCGGCGCGACGGTGCCCGTGTACTCGACCACCAGCTCGCCCCTGGGGACCCCGGTGAGCACGTGCATCCGCTCACCGCGGGCCACCGGGCCGACGGGCACCTCGACGGGGCGGGCCCCCTCGGGGAGCTCGGCCCCGCCGAGGTGGACGACGAGCTCGTCGTCCACCCGCCAGCCGGGGGTGCGGGCCGCGGCGACCAGGAACGACAGGTCGCAGGTCGATCGGACGTCGAGCACGAGCCGCGCCGACACCCGGCGCGCGCGCAGCACCGGGCCCGAGGCCCGCACCACCGCCGCGGAGGTGCTCTCGAGGACGTCTCCGGACGACGGCGCGCTGGTCACGGGGGCCCATTCTGGGGGCGCGGGGCGGCTCAGCGCCCGTCCGGGTCGCGGGTGGGACGCTCAGCGACCACCGGGTACTCACCGGTGTAGCCGCGGCGCTCCTCGGCGATCGCCAGGACGCGGGCGCGCACCGCGCGCCACCCGAGGACCAGGGCCGGCACGATGACGAGCAGGGTGGCCAGCGTCCAGGTGCCCAGCGGGTAGTCGAAGCCGATGAGCACCAGCACGGTGGCGAGGAAGACCAGGCAGGCGTACCCGGTGTAGGGGGCGCCCATCATGCGGAAGGCGGGCCGCTCCAGCTGGCCCTGCTGGACGAGCCGGTACATCTTGATCTGGCAGAGCACGATCGTGCCCCAGGCGGCGACGATGCCGAGCGCCGACATGTTCAGGACGATCTCGAAGGCGTCCTCGGGGACGACGGCGTTCAGGCCGACCCCCAGCAGGGTGATGGCGCCGGTCAGGGCGATGCCGCCGAAGGGCACGCCGTTGCGGCTCATCTTGCCGGTGAACCGGGGCGCGGAGCCGGCGACGGCCATGGAGCGCAGGATGCGGCCGGTGGAGTAGAGGCCGGCGTTGAGGCTGCTCAGCGCGGCGGTCAGCACGATGACGTTCATGATGTCGCCGGCCCCGGGGAGCCCGATGCTCGAGAAGAACGTCACGAAGGGGCTCGTGCCCTCGCGGTAGGACGTGTACGGCAGCAGCAGGCCCAGCAGCACCAGCGAGCCGACGTAGAACAGGGCGATCCGGAGGATCACCGCGTTGATCGCCTTCGGCATGATCTTCTCGGGGTCCTCCGTCTCCCCCGCCGTCGTGCCGACCAGCTCGACCGCGGCGTAGGCGAAGACCACGCCCGAGGTGACCAGCACGAGCGGCAGCAGGCCGGTCGGGAAGAGCCCGCCGTTCTCAGCGATGACGGACGGGCCGGTCGGCTCGCCGGCGACGGTGAACCGGCCCAGCAGGAACACCAGGCCCACCACCAGGAACGCGCTCAGCGCGACCACCTTGAGCAGCGCCGCCCAGAACTCCAGCTCGCCGAAGAGCTTGACCGAGATGAGGTTCATCGCGAGCACCACCGCGAGGGCGGCCAGCGCGATCACCCACTGGGGCACCGCCTCCGTGGGGCCCCAGTAGTGCACGTAGAGGGCGATGGCGGTGACGTCGACGATGGCGGTCATCGCCCAGTTCAGGAAGTACATCCACCCCGCGACGAACGCGAAGCGCTCGCCGTAGAACTCGCGGGCGTAGGAGACGAAGGAGCCCGACGACGGGCGGTGGAGCACCAGCTCGCCGAGCGCCCGCAGGATGAGGAAGACGAAGGCGCCGCAGATCGCGTAGACGATGAACAGGCCGGGCCCGGCGTTCTGCAGGCGCGCGCCGGCGCCCAGGAACAGACCGGTGCCGATGGCCCCGCCGATGGCGATCATCTGGATCTGCCGGGGCTTGAGGCCCTTGTGGTAGCCCTCGTCCTCGGCCGTCAGCCCCGTCGCCGCGGTGTGGTGCTTCTCAGGCTGCTGCGTGCTCATCGTCCGCGCCCCGTTCGTCGTCGGTCGTCCGCCGTCGTCGGGGTCAGCGGACCTCGGCGTCGCCCGACCCTAGGCGCCCCGCGGGACGCCGTGCGTCAGCGGTGTGAACAGCAGGTGTCGCCAGCCAGGGGCTCAGGCGGTCACGCGGTCAGGGGCTCCAGCGCGCCGTGCAGCTCCTGGACGAGGGCGGTGCAGCTCACCGGTCGCCGGGCCGGGTCGGCGGCGAGGGCGCGGGCCACCACCCGGTCCAGCGCCGCGGGCAGCCACCGCCGCCGGCGGCTCAGCTGCGGCGCGCGGCCCGCGACGTGGGCGCGGGCCACGGCGAAGGTGGTGGCGAAGGGGTAGGGCGGCTCCCCCGAGAGCAGCTCCACCGCGGTGCAGGCCAGGGAGTAGGTGTCGGTGGCCGGGGTGGCGCGCAGCGCCTGCAGCACCTCCGGGGCGGCGTAGGGCAGCGACCCGGCCACGCGGCCGTGGCGGGCCAGGGGCCGCGCCTCGTCGAGGCCGCGGGCGAGACCCAGGTCGGTGACGGCGGCCCGGGGGGACGGCGGGGCGGCGAGGAGGACGTTGGTGGGCTTGACGTCGCCGTGGACGACGCCGTGCGCGTGGACGGCGTCCAGGCCCGCCGCCGCCTGCGCGAGCACGTCGAGGAGGCGGGCGACGTCGGGCTGGCCGCGCCCCCGCGGTCGCAGCGACGCCGACGTGCCGCCGTCGAGCAGCTCCTGGGCGGCCCACAGCAGCGGCGCGCGCAGCCGGCTGCCGCGGGGCAGCTCCTCGCCGTGCGCGAGGACGGCGACGACCCCGGGGTGGCGGACCTCCGCGGCCACCTCGCACTCGCGGTGGAAGCGCCGGCGGCCCGCCTCCGTGCCCGCCGCGGCCGGCTCGAGCACCTTCAGCGCCTCCTCGCGCGCACCCCGGCCGGCGCCGCGGAGCACCCGGTACACCTGGGCGCTGCCACCGCGCCCCAGCAGGCCGAGCACCACCCGCCCGCCCAGCACCTGCCCGGGCAGCAGCAGGTCGCGGCGCTCCTCGGCCGCGCGGGCGAGCAGCTCCGCCTCGCGGTCCCACGGCATCACCCGGGCAGTGTGGGGGGTCCTAGGCTGCCGCGGTGGGTGAGCGGGCGGAGCAGCAGGTGGACGGTCGGGTCGTGGCCGTCCTCGGTGCCGGGACGATGGGCGAGGCCGTGCTGGCCGCGGTGCTGGCCGGGGGCCAGCCGGCGGACCGGACCCTCGCCACGGCCCGGCGCCCGCAGCGCGCCGCGGAGCTGGCCGAGCGCCACGGCGTGGGGGTCGTCTCCGCGCGGAAGGCCGCCGCCGCCGACGTCGTCGTCCTGGGCGTGAAGCCGCAGCAGCTCGACGCCGTCGCCGCCGAGGTGGCCGGGGCGGTGCGCGAGGGCGCGCTGCTGGTGTCCCTGCTGGCGGGGGTCACCACCGCCCGCCTGGAGCGGGCGTTCCCGGGCGCGAGGGTCGTGCGCGCGGTCGTGAACACGCCCGCGCTGGTCGGTGCCGGGGTCACGGTGCTGGCCGCCGGGGCCGGTGCGGGCGAGGCCGAGCTGGCCCGGGCCGAGCAGCTGCTCGCGGCCACCGGCACGGTGCTGCGCCTCGCGGAGGGCCAGCTCGACGCCGCCACCGGGGTCTCCGGCTCCGGGCCGGCGTTCGTGTTCGCCGTCGCCGACGCGCTCGCCGAGGGCGGTGTCGGGGCCGGCCTGCCCCGCGCGGTGGCGCTGCAGCTCGCGGCGGCCACCGTGCTCGGCGCGGGCCGGCTCATGGTGGAGACCGGGGAGCACCCCGCGCTGCTGCGCGAGCAGGTCACCTCGCCCGCGGGCACCACCGCCGCCGGCCTGCGCGAGCTCGACGCGCAGGGCCTGCGCGCGGCGCTCGTGTCGGCCGTGATGGCGGCCGCAGCGCGCTCGAAGGAGCTGTCGGGCTCCTGAGGGGGCGCCGGCAGCGACCGGCACCTGGCGCGACGGCCCTGCGCCGCGGCCCCGCGTGCGCGAGCATGGGCCGGTGAGCGACCGACCGTCCCCACACCGGATCGGGCTGGTGCTGCACCCCACCCGCGACGTCCGCTCGGTCTCCGAGGAGGTCGTGCGCTGGGCGCGCGAGGAGGGCGCCGAGGTGGTGGTGGCCGCCGGTGACGCCCACCGGGTGGCCGACGGCGTCGTGGAGGTCGCTCCCGACCACCTGGTCGGGGCGTGCTCGGCCCTGGTGTCCCTGGGCGGTGACGGCACCATGCTGGGCGCGCTGCGGGCCTCGGCCGGCACCGGGGTCCCCGTGCTGGGCGTCAACCTCGGCCGCGTCGGCGTGCTGGTCGAGGTCGAGCCCGCGGAGCTGCCCGGGGCGCTGCAGAGGGTCCTCGAGGGCCGCTTCTCGGTGGAGTCGCGGCCCGCGCTGCGGGTGACCGGCGTCGACCTCGACGACGGCTCCCCCTCGGCCGTCGCCTTCAACGACGTCGCTCTCTCGCGCTGCCCCGGGGACGGCATCGCCTCGGCGGCGCTCAGCATCGACGGGCAGGGGTACGGGGTGTACCGCTGCGACGCCGTCATCGTCGCCACGCCGATGGGCTCGACCGCCTACAGCTACGCCGCCGGGGGGCCGGTGGTCTCGCCCACCCTCTCGGCGATGGTCGTGACCCCGGCCTCACCGTGGTTCGGCATCTGACGGCCGGTGGTGCTCGCCCCGGAGGACCGCCTCGCCCTCGAGCTGCTGCCCGACAGCGGCGTGCTGGCGCTGGAGGTCGACGGCCGCGTGATGGCCCCCCTCGAGCCGGGGATGCGCGTGGAGGTCGTGGAGGAGCGCGACGCCGGGCACGTGGTGCGCCTCGACCGGGCCCTCCACGACCGCCGGAGCCGGGTGAAGCTCAGCCTGCTCGACCTGCCGCTGCTGCCCGACGAGCTGCGCGAGCTGCTCCCGCGCGAGCTCGGCCGCGCCGGGGGCTGAGACCCCCGGGCCGCTCGGCCCCCTCAGGCCTCGCGGGGCTCCATGACGACCACGGGGATCTGCCGGTCGGTCTTGGTCTGGTACTCGGCGTAGTCGGGCCAGACGGCCACGGCGCGCTCCCACCACTGCTCGCGCTCCTCGCCGTGCACCTCGCGCGCGGTGTAGTCGGCCTTGTGCGGGCCGTCCTGCACCTCGACGTGGGGCTCGGCGAGCAGGTTGCGGTACCAGACGGGGTGCGTCGGGGCGCCGCCCTTGGAGGCGACGGCGGCGTAGGACCCCTCGTGCTCGACCCGCATGAGCGGGGTCTTGCGGAGCTTGCCGCTCTTCGCCCCCCGGTTGGTCACGATCATCACCGGCACGCCGCGCAGCGTGGTCGCCTCCGTGCCGCCGGAGGCCTCGTACTGCTCGACCTGGTCGCGGACCCACTGCTCGGGGCTGGGCTCGTAGTCACCGCTGAGAGGCATGGCCCCACCCTCGGCCACGCACCGCCGTCCCACCACCGGGCACCTCCGTCCACAGGGGCGGGGCGCGGGGCAGCAGGCGGTGGGCGCCAGCGGGCAGGGTGTCGACCATGCCTACGACGCAGCTGCGGCACGCCCGGACCGACTCGCCCCTGGGACCGCTGGTGGTGGTCGTCGACGACGACGGCGCGCTGGCCGGGCTCTACTACGCCGACGGGCACACCCCGGCGCCCCGCCCCGCGGCCCTCGGCAGCTGCGCGGACCCCGGCGACGCGCGGATCGCGGCCGTGACGGACGCCGTGCGCTCGTACCTGGCCGGCGAGAGCGACGTCCTCGACGTCCCCCTGTCGTCGGCGGCCGTGCCCGGTGCCACCGACCTGCAGCGCGCGGTGTGGGCGCAGATCGCCACCATCCCGCGCGGCCAGACCCGCACCTACGGCGAGGTCGCTGCCGCCGTCGGGAAGCCGACGGCGGTGCGCGCCGTGGGCCAGGCGGTGGGCCGCAACCCGCACTCGCTCGTCGTCCCCTGCCACCGGGTCGTGGGGTCCGGCGGTCGGATCACCGGCTACGCCGGGGGTGTGGACGTCAAGCGCCGCCTGCTGGAGCTCGAAGGAGTGGCCCTGGGCGCCGCCGTGAGCTGGTCGGTCAGCCCCGCGCCGCAGCCGTGACCCCGCGCCCCGGGGGCGACGGGCACCCGTCGCCCACCGCGGCGGCCCTGGCACCGTGGAGCGCATGAACGACGCCGAGGGCCGGGAGCACCGCGGCTCGCCCCGCTGGGCCGTGGTCGTCCCCACCGCGGGGGGTCCCGGCCCGCAGCGGCTGCTCGACGCCCTCGCCGCCCAGACCGGTCCCGCCCCGGTGGCCGTGGTCGTCGTCGACGACCGCCGCGCCGGTGGGGGGGCTCACGAGGACGCCGACCGCCTGCCCCCGCCGCTGGTGGTGACCGGTGGCGGAGCGTGTCCCGACCCCCTGGTCGTCCGCTCCGGCGGCCGCGGTCCTGCCGCGGCGCGCAACGCCGGGTGGCGGGCGCTGGCCGTGCCGACGGCCGAGCGCACAGCCGGGCCGCGGGTCGGGTGGGTCGTCTTCCTGGACGACGACGTCGAGCTCCCACCCACCTGGTCGCGCGGTCTCGCAGCGGACCTCGCCGCCGCTGGTGAGCGCACCGGCGGGATCGTCGGCACGGTCCGCGGCTCGGGGCGGGCGAGCCCCGGAGCGGTCTACCGCGCCGAGGCGCTCGCGGCCGTCGGCGGCTTCGACGAGCGCCTCGGCCGGGCCCACCGCGAGCACGCCGACATCGCCCTGCGCCTGCAGCGCGCCGGGTGGGCCGTCGAGCGCGGGGCGCGCACCGGGGTCGCCCGCGCGCGCACCGCGGATGAGGGGGGCGGCCAGCAGGAGCGAGACAGCGCCGACGACGCGCTCATGGCGGCCCTCCACGGCCCCGCCTGGCGCGAGGAGGCGCAGGTCCCTCCCGGGCGGCTGCGGTGGCACCTCGCGACGACGGCGGCCGCGGCCCTCGCCGTCGCCGGTCTGCCCGCGGTGCTGCGGGGGCGCCCGCTCCCCGCGCCGTCGGCGGTCGGTGCGCTGGCCTGGGCCGGGCTCACCGCAGACCTCGCCCTCCGCCGCTCCGCGTCCGGCCCCCGCGGCGCCGCCGGGGTGCGTCGCGCGCTGCTCGCGCCGGCGGCGGTCCCGCTCGCCGCTGTCTGGCACCGCGCGCGCGGTGCCTGGCGGTGGCGCCACGGGGCCCAGCCGTGGCCCGGGCCGGCCGGCGGGCCGCTGCGCGCCGTCCTGTTCGACCGCGACGGCACGCTCGTCCACGACGTCCCCTACAACGGCGACCCGGCGAAGGTGGTCCTGGTCGACGGCGCCGTCGAGGCGCTGGCCCGCGTGCGCGCGGCGGGGCTCGCGACCGGCGTCGTCACCAACCAGTCGGGCATCGCCCGGCGGATCATCACGCGCGCCCAGGCCGACGCCACCACCGCCGAGGCGGTCCGCCGGCTGGGTGGGGTCGACGTCGTCCAGAGCTGCCCCCACGGGCCGGGTGACGGCTGTCCGTGCCGCAAGCCCGCGCCCGGCATGGTGCTGGCCGCCGCGGTGCGCCTGGGCCTGGCGCCCGGACAGGTGGCGGTCGTCGGCGACATCGGCGCGGACGTCGGCGCGGCCCGCGCCGCCGGTGCCCGCGGGGTGCTCGTGCCGACGGCGACGACGCGCCCGGAGGACGTCGAGGCGGCCCGTGCAGCGGGCGTCCTGGCCCCCGACCTGAGCGGGGCGCTCGACCTGCTGCTGGGATCGCGGTCATGACCACCGCTCCCCACCGCGCCGGTGACGACCCGCGCCGCGTGCTCGCCGTCCGCCTCGACAGCGACGGCGACGTCCTCATGAACGGTCCCGCCGTCGCGGCGCTGCGCACCGGACCCGGCGGCGGGCGCGCCGAGCGGGTCGACCTGCTCGCCTCCCGCGGGGGCGCCGCCGCGGGGCGCCTGCTGCCGGAGGTCGACGAGGTGCTCGTCGCCGACGTCCCGTGGGCCGGCTACCACCCGCCGGCCCCCGAGGCCGCGCTGCTGGCCGGCCTCGTCGAGCTGGTGCGCGAGCGCGACTACGACGAGGTGGTCGTCTTCACGTCCTTCCACCAGAGCCCGCTGCCGATGGCGGTGGTCGCGCGGCTCGCGGGCGTCCCGCGCGTGGTCGGCGCGAGCGAGGACTACCCCGGCTCTCTGCTCGACCTGCGCCACCGCCGGGTCGGCGACCCCGACGGGACCGGCGGCCAGCACGAGGTGGTGGCGAGCCTCGGGCTGGTCGCCGCGACCGGCAGGGCCGTGCCCGCCGACCCCCGCCTGGCCCTGCGCCGCCCGCTGCCCGCGCTGCCCGACGACCTCGCCGCCGAGCTCGGAGCGGACCTGGCCGACGGGAGGTGCGTGGTGCTGCACCCCGGCGCGTCCGTGCCGGCCCGCGCACCCCAGCCGCGCGTCGCCGCTGCTGCTGGCGCGGCCCTCGCGGCCGCCGGGTGGCGGGTCGTGGTCACCGGAGGTCCCGGCGAGCGAGCGCTCACCGCCGAGGTCGCCGCCGGTGCCGGCGGGGCCGCCGCCGGGGTCGTCGACGCCGGCGGCCGCACCGACCTGGCGCAGCTCGCGGCCCTGCTCGACGCCGCCACCGCGGTCGTGGTCGGCAACACCGGCCCGGCGCACCTCGCTGCGGCCGTGGGCACCCCCGTGGCCAGCCTGTTCTCCGCGGTGATGCCGCTGGAGCGCTGGGCGCCGTTCGGGGTGCCCGTCGCGGTGCTCGGCGACCTCAGCGCCCCGTGCGCCCTGAGCCGCGCCCAGGTCTGCCCCGTGGCGGGGCACCCCTGCCTCGAGGTCGCCCCCGAGCAGGTGGTCGCCGCCGTGGCCGACCTCGCCGCGGGCCGCGTCGACGTGCACCCGCCGCTGGCCCAGCGCACCCCGACCCTGCCGGGCGCCCCCCGCTCGTCGGGCGGGCCGGCGGGCGCCGAGCAGGCGCTCTGAGGGCCCTGCCGGTCGACGGGGCGGTCGTGTGAGGGCCCTCGCGGCTGCGGACCGGCCGCTCCTGGACGACACTGCCCTGCGGGAGCGCTGGGGACGCGCCGGCAGGCGCCGGGCCGTCGCCCGCCCCCGCTGGCAGGGGCCCCCCACCACCACCGACGCGCGCGTCCAGGTGCTGGAGGGGGCTCGGGGACCGGTCGCACGGCTGGCCCTCGACGAGCGGACGGAGACCGCGTCATGAGCGACACCACCGGGTCCACCTCGGGGCCCACCTCGGAGTCCACCCCGTCGACCGCGCCCACCGGCGCCGACGGCGCCCCGGGCGGCCCGGCGGCCGGGTGGCTGGCCCGGCACGCGGGCGAGGTGGCCGGTGCGGTCTCGGGGCTGCTGCACGACGCCGCCCTGCT
>Ga0182228_1000269_pt1 | contig 10590 bp, 8 predicted proteins | sample G6R1MG_19_FD_128385 | JGI IMG/M metagenome (GOLD analysis project Ga0182228, IMG submission 128385) | Miscanthus phyllosphere microbial communities from Michigan, USA - G6R3_MAIN_07NOV2016_LD1 MG | ecosystem: Host-associated > Plants > Phyllosphere > Phylloplane/Leaf | place: USA: Michigan... | reverse complement strand
TTCGCCCAGTCAGCAACGCTCGGCATACTCGCGCTGGGCCTGACCTGCGTGGTTATCGGTGGTGGTTCCAATGTGGTCAGCGGCGGCCTGGACCTGTCGCTGGCGGCCAATCTCGGTCTGTGTGCGGCCGTCTACAGCAGCCTGAACAATGCCGGGCTCGATGCCTGGCAAGCGATTGGCCTGACGCTCGGCTGCGGCCTGCTGGTCGGCGTGTTCAACGGTCTGTCGGTGGTGTTTTTACGCTTGCCGCCTTTACTGGCAACGCTGGCGAGCATGAACCTGATTGCCGGCCTGGAACTGGTGCTGACCCAGAACACTGTGCTCGCGACCGACTCGGCATTGCTGGACAGCCTGGCGTCAGGCGTCTGGCTGGGTGTTCCAGCGCTGGCCTGGGTGCTGCTGGGCGTCGCGGCGGTGTTGTGGCTGGTGATTCAGCACAGCGCGTTCGGCTTGCGTCTGTACGCCATCGGTGAATACCCGCAAGCAGCCGAGGCTGCCGGGTTGAATCTGCGGCGCTATGTGTTTGCCAGTTACCTGATTGCCGGAGGCTGCGCCGCGCTGGCTGCATTCTGCTCCGCAGCTTTTTTCAGTGGCAGCACGACCTGTTCCGGTGACATGTTGCTGTCAGTGGTGGCCATTGCCTTTCTCGGCGTGGTGTTCTCGCGGCGTCTGACCGCCAACATTCCCGGCACGCTGTTGGCGACGCTGCTGCTGGGCTTTTTGATCAACGGCTTTCAATTGCTGAACATTTCCAGCTTCTGGGTCAACGGCGTGCAAGGCGTATTGATTCTGTTGGTGGTGGCATTTTCCGGAGCATTCGGCCGCCGGGAGGGTGAACAATGAATACGCTGACCCTGACGAACTCTTCGACGCTGATCAAGGTTCTGCCGCGCCTGTTGCCAGCGGTCCTGCCGCTGTTGGTGCTGATCATCCTGCTGTTTTTCGCGATCAATGCGCCGGGCTTTCTGAGTTGGGGCAACCTGTCGAGTCTGGTACTGAACAACTTCGTGTTGCTGGCCATCGTGGCAATCGGCATGACCTGGGCTGTTGCGGCTGGCGGTATCGATCTGTCGGTGGGAACGGCGCTGGACTTTGCCAGCCTCGGTTTTGTGGTCACGCTGAATGGCGGTCATGGTCTGGGGGCGGCCATTGCGGTCGCTATGCTGGCAGGTGGCATGGCCGGGGCGTTCAACGCGATGCTGATCGCCGGGCTGCGTATTTCGCCGTTTCTGGCGACGCTGGGTACGCTGTTTATCGGCACCAGCGTGCAGCAGTTGTTATCCGACGGTGGCCAGCCGATCTATATCGCTCAGGGCGTGTTACCGGGGATCAGCGCTGTGCTGATCCTCGGCGTGCCATTGCCGCTGCTGGTGGTCGGGTTGCTGGCAGGACTTTACGGGCTGGTCCTGGCGCGCGGGCGTCTGGGGCGGGAAATCCTTGCGCTGGGCACGCAGCCGCAACTGGCGTATTACTCTGGCCTGCCCACGCGACGCATTGCCGTGCAGGTGTTTTTCGCCAGTGCGCTGGCCTGCGCAGTGGCGGGTATCCTGCTCAGCTCGACGGTCAACGCCTACGTGCCGATGTCAGGCAACGCTTACCTGATCAATGCCATCGGCGCCGTGTTCATCGGTACGACGCTCAGCCGTCAAGGGCGTCCGAATATTCCGGGCACACTTTTGGGCGTGCTGTTCATCAACGTGATCGCCAATGGCCTGTTGCTGATCGGCTGGAACTTCTATTGGCAGCAGGTTGCGACCGGGGCGCTGATCTTTCTGGTGCTGGCGTTCAGTTTTACCAGTCGCCACCTGCTGCGTAACGCGGCGTAATTACCCCTCAAGCGTTACCTTTACCGCTGCCGATCTGCCAGACAAACGGCGGCTCGGTGCCGTTGATGCGCCAGTCACCGACAATGCGCGCCTTGTAGATCAGCGGATTGTGCGATGCCGCTGTGCGCGCATTACGCCAGTGGCGATCCAGCGCCTTGTTGACGCTGACACCTGAAGCGCCCAGTGCGTTGAACAGATCGCTGGCAGCGCGCAGTACCAGTTCCGAGACGATCACCTGTGCCTTGGCGGTCTCGATTTCGGCGGCGATATTGGCGTCTTTTTCCCGCTGTGGGTCATCTCCGAAGCGTGCCTGGTACGCACGCTGCAACGGCTCGGCGGAGCGCAGCGTTGCGGCTTCGGCGGCGTAAACCTGAGCGGCGATCTGACCGACCACTTGCTGCACTTGTGAGTCCTGGCTGACGCTCCCGGCGTTGCCATGGCTGAAGACGCGTTTGCGATCGCGCACTTCCTGAGCGATGTCGCGTTCGACAGCTCGACCAATCCCGGCCAGCACCGCCAGCAGCACCAATTGATAAAACGCCGTCTGGTATTTGAAGCGTTGCTCGAACGGTATGACGTGTGTGGCCGGCAGCGGTACGTTGTTGTAGACCGAGGTGCCGCTGCCGGTGGTGCGCTGGCCGAACCCGTCCCAGTCGTCACTGTGACGCACGCCGGCATGCCTGGCGTCGACGACCGCGATCACATCGGCGCCGGTATCGGAGCGCTGGGCGTAGACGTCTATCCAGTCGGCAAAGATGCTGCCGGTGCTGTAAAACTTGGTGCCGTTGAGCACGAAACCGTCGCCTTGCGGGCTGACTTTGGTAATCACGTCGCCGATTTTCACCGCACCGACTTCGGTCCAGCCGTTACCCACCAGATCCCCGGCCACAAAGCGCGCAAACCACTGGTCACGGTCCGCGCCGGGTGGTGCATTCAGGCGGTCTTCGACGAAAGCGAAGTGCGCGCGCAGGGCTTGCGGAATGTTCGAGTCGGCTTCGGCCAGCTCGATCAGCAGTTGAAACAGCTGGCTGATCGATGCACCCGCACCGCCATATTCGATAGGCACACGCACAGCGCCGAAACCGGCTTTCTGCAGCCAGGCAATCGGCTCATGGGGCAGGGCGCGAGCTTTTTCGCGTTCGACGCTGCCAGCGCCAATCTCACGGAAGATCGGGCGAAATCGGTTGGCCAGCGTTTCGTAATCGGTCCCCAGCGAGAGCGGGTTTGAGCCGGTTGTTTGAGTCATGCAGTACTCCTGAGCGCGAAGAGATCGGCACATGGGCCGGTGGAAGGTTCGCCAGGCTCTCTGCATGCTTTGTGCCTGAATGTAACTGCCTGATTTTAATGATTTATTTATGAGTCGCTGTTTTTCTTGTTGATCAGCCAACAGTGGCATGACCGCTGGCTGGCCAATCGCACAGCGTTGTCAGCCATGCCGGCAGCTCGTCGGCCTTGGAATACCTGTGTCTGCGCTGGATGTGCTGTGAGTGCGCCGCTGTTCGGCCAGCAACAGCGATCGAACATTTTGCTCTGCGGGGTGCTGTCATTCATGAGCTGATATATGCAAATTATTGATTTTAAATGAATTATTTTCCGGCACGGGCTGTGCAATGTTCAGGGTCAAGCGTGTTGAGTGTTTTCAACCTGTCGCCAACGAGCAGGAGCCTGTCCATGAGTTTTCCTTCCTCTCTTCCAACTGCCGCACCTCCCGCCGCGCACGTCATTGGTTCGGATGCCGAAGCCATCGAAGTGGCCAGGGCTCTGGCCGGTCGCTTCGCTGAGGAAGCTTCAGTGCGTGATCGCGAACGGCGTCTGCCAGTCGCCGAGCTGGATGAGTTTTCCGCCAGTGGACTGTGGGCCATTACCGTACCCAAGGCCTACGGCGGTGCGGGCGTTTCCTATGTCACCGTCGCGGAAGTGATCAAGCTTATTTCTGCCGCCGACCCTTCACTCGGGCAAATCCCGCAGAACCACTTGGGCGTGCTCGATATCCTCCTGCAGACCGGGACCGAGGAGCAGAAACGCCACTACTTCGGCAAGGCGCTGGCCGGCTACCGCTTCGGCAATGCGTTCTCCGAGTCGAAAAGCAAGAACGCCGGCGCCTTTCAGACCCGGATTCGCTTCGAGGGCGAGCACGCGGTGCTGGACGGCGAAAAGTTCTACTGCACCGGCGCACTGTTCGCGCACCTCGTGCCGGTTTCAGGCGTCAACGAGCAGAATCAGGCGTTCATCGCCTTCGTCGAACGCGACAATCCGGGCCTGACCATCATCGATAACTGGGACGGTTTCGGGCAGCGCACCACGGCCAGCGGCGGGGCTGTTTTGAAAGCCGTTCGCGTACCGTCGAGTGCGGTGATCCCGGCGTATCGCGCTTTCGACGAACCGACGGCCAATGGGCCGATTTCGCAGATCATTCAGGCCGCGGTGGACACCGGCATTGCTCACGGCGCGTTCGAGGAAACCCTGAAGCACGCCCGGTTGGCGCGGCCATGGATCGACAGCAAGCAGGATTTCGGCTGGCAGGACCCGTTCAGCATTGCCGCCATCGGCGACTTGCAGTGGCGCCTGCACGGCACCGACGCGATCCTCGCCAAAGCCGGGCAGGCCATCGATCACGCCCTGGCCGAACCCAGTGAAGCCAGCGTTGCACAGGCCTCGGTGATTGTCGCCCAGGCCAAGGTGCTGTCGGCGCAGATTGCCTTGCTCGCCGGCAGCCAGCTGTTCGAACTGGCCGGCACCCGCTCGGTGCTCGGCAAACTCAATCTCGACCGCTACTGGCGCAACGCGCGGACCCACACGCTGCATGACCCGGCGCGCTGGAAATATCACCTGATCGGCAATCAGGTGCTCAACGGCATTGCACCGCCACGCCACGCCTGGAACTGATCAAGGAGTATGCCCATGACGCATCCCGCTATTACCGCACAACTGGCGGTCGCCGCCGAAGACCTTGATCAGGCGCGCCAGGGCCTGCAAGACACCCTCGAGTACCTGCGTGAGCACGGTCGGCCGTGGTCGCTCAGTGGTCTGCAGCGCGTGGTCGATGACCCTTATGTGATCAGCAAGGTCGGGGACCTGCAGATTCGTCTGGACGTCGCCGCCGCGCTGCTGGAGCGCGCCGGGCGTCTGGACGCTTCGGCCGAGCAACACCTGATCGCCAGCAGCGAGGCGGTCATTGCCAGCGCCGAGGCTCTGCAGGCGGTGGGCAATATTCAGCACGAATTGACCGGGCAGCGCCCGTTATTGCCAGCCCCGGCCGGCCGTGAGCCGCTGCGCTGGCACTATCAGGTTATCGGCAATCAACGCCTCAACGGCGTGGTTCCGCCACAGCTTCAGGAGTAAGTGCATGCCTCGCCAAATCCGCCTTAATGCGTTTGACATGAACTGCGTCGGCCATCAGTCGCCGGGCCTCTGGGCACATCCGCGTGACCGTTCCTGGCAGTACAAGGACCTCGAATACTGGACTGATCTGGCGAAAATTCTCGAACGCGGCAAGTTCGATGGTTTGTTCATTGCCGATGTGCTGGGCATTTACGACGTCTATCGCGGCAACGGTGAGGCGGCAATTCGCCAGGCTACTCAGGTGCCGGTCAACGACCCGTTGCAGCTCATCCCGCCCATGGCGCTGGTGACCGAACATTTGGGCTTCGGCCTGACCGCGTCGCTGTCGTTCGAACATCCCTATCCGTTTGCCCGTCGCCTGTCGACGCTGGATCACCTGACCAAGGGGCGTGCGGGCTGGAATATCGTCACCTCGTATCTGGAAAGCGGTGCGAAGAACCTGGGCCAGAAAACCCTGACCGAACATGACGCGCGCTACGACTACGCGGAGGAGTATCTGGAGGTTTGTTACAAACTCTGGGAAGGCAGCTGGGAAGACGGCGCGATTCTGCGTGACCGGGAGCGCCGCGTATTCAGTGATCCGACCAAAATCCACGAGATTCGCCATGTCGGCAAACACTTCCAGGTGCCTGGCATCCATTTGTGCGAGCCGTCGCCGCAACGCACGCCTGTGCTCTATCAGGCCGGCGCTTCAAGTCGCGGCAAGCAGTTCGCCGCCGAGCACGCCGAATGCGTTTTCGTTGCAGCGCCCTCGAAAGTCCTGCTGAAAAAGACCGTGGCCGATATCCGCCGGCGCACCGCAGAGGCCGGTCGCGACCCGTCCAAGGTGCTGATTTTCAATTTGCAGACGGTGATCCTCGGCGAGACGGATGCCAAGGCCAGGGCCAAATTCGAGGAATACAAAAGCTGGGTCAGTTATGAGGGCGCGATGGCCTTGATTTCCGGCTGGACCGGTATCGACTTCAGCCAGTTCAAGCCCGACGAACCCCTTCGTCACGTTCACACCAATGCCATTCAGTCGGCGGTCGAGACCTTTTCCAGCGCAGACCCGAACACGATATGGACGCCGCAGGCACTGGCCGATTGGGTCGGAATCGGTGGCTTCGGCCCGCTGTTTGTCGGCAGCCCGGAAACGGTGGCGGATCTGCTGCAGGAGTGGGTGGAAGAAACCGACGTTGACGGGTTCAACCTGGCGTACGCGCTGACCCATGAAACCTTCATCGATGCGGTCGAGCTGTTGGTGCCTGAGCTTCAGAAGCGCGGCGTCTACAAGACCGAATACGCCAAAGGCACGTTGCGCGAAAAGCTGTTTGGCGATGGGCCACGTCTGGAAGCAAGTCATCCGGGCGCTGCCTTCCGTGACCTGGCTGCGCTGCAGAGCAACCGGCAGACGGAGAGTGCCTGAGGTGTGATGACTGTCGTTGCGCAGGCGACGCGGCTCAGATTTGTGACGCGGAGCGTCACGACAGGCATTCCCACGCTGAAGCGTGAGGAACGATCGTCCTGTCACTATCGTACCCATGCTCCGCACAGGACCGGTCACAACTCCAGCTTGTAGCCCACCCCGTACAGCGACTGGATCGGGTCCTGACCCGGGCAGGCCTGCTCCAGTTTGCGGCGCAGGTTGCGGATGTGGCTGTCCACGGTGCGGTCGGTCACTACGCGGTGATCTGAGTAGAGCCTGTCCAGCAAGTGGTCACGGGAGAAGACCCGGCCCGGTGAGCGGGCGAAGGTCGCCAGCAGACGCAGTTCCACCGGGGTCAGGTCCAGGGTGACACCGTTGAACGAGGCCTGGTAGTGCGCTTCGTCCACCTGCAAACCCTTGGGCGTGTGCGGCTCGCTGGAGGAGCTCCGACGCAGGATGGCTTTGACGCGAGCGACCATCTCACGGGGGCTGAACGGTTTGCAGATGTAGTCGTCGGCACCGAGGTCCAGGCCGAGCAATCGGTCGATTTCCTCGACGCGTGCGGTGATCATCACAATGGGCACGTCGCTGAAGCTGCGCAGCTCCTTGCAGATGTCCATGCCATCACGGCCAGGCAGCATGATGTCGAGCAGGATCAATTGTGGCGCGTTCGCTCTGACAGCGGGCACAACGTCTAGCCCGTTACTCAGGCAGTGGGTCGAATACCCGGCCGCGATCAGGTAGTCGCGCATCAGCGACGCCAGCTTGGGCTCGTCTTCGACAATGAGAATCGGTGTTTCAACGCTTGTGGCGGTCATGGGCGCAAGTGTCCGGGCAGGCACAGGGTCAGCCAGAGGCCGCCTGTGGGCGAATGGTCGGCGCTCAGGCTGCCGCCGTGGGCGAGGGCGATGCTGTGACAGATCGCCAACCCCAGACCCGCACCGCCGCTGGCGCGGTTACGTGAAGTTTCACCGCGATAGAAACGTTCGAACAGTCTGGGCAGTTGCTGCGGGTCGACGCCGGGGCCGGAATCCATCACATCGACGTGCACCTCATCACCCAGCAGGGCAGCACGCACGTGCACTGTGCCACCGGCATCGGTGTAGCGCACCGAGTTTTCCAGAAGGTTGCTGATCAATTGCTGCAGGCGTCCCGGATCTGCGTGCACCGGTAGAGCTCCGCCAGCAAGCTCCAGCTGCAAATGTAACTGACGGGCTGCGCAACGCTCTTCGAACATGTCGGTGATATTCGTCAGCAGCGCCGCCAGATCACAGTCGACCTTGCGGTAGGTCAGGGCGCCCACATCCGCCAGGGACAGCTCATACAGATCATCCACCAGCTTGCTGAGCATGCCGACTTCGCCCTGCAAAGACTTCATCGACGCCTGATCCAGTGTGCGCACGCCATCCTCGATGGCTTCCAGTTCGCCACGCAGGACCGACAGCGGGGTGCGCAGCTCATGGGACACGTCGGCCATGAATTCGCGGCGCATCTTCTCATTGCGCTCCAGCGTGTACGCCAGCTGGTTGAAGTCGCGCGCCAGTTGACCGACCTCGTCGTTCGAGGAAACCGCCACGCGGCTGGCGTATTCACCGGCGGCAAGGCGATGGGTTGCCGCGGCCACACGTTTGACCGGATCAAGCAGGGTGCGCGCGATCCACCAGGCAATCAGCACCGCCAGCAGCAGCGACAGCACACCCATCGCCAGACTGGCGCGCAACTGGTACTGCTGAAAGCGCTCGCCACCGGCTTCGCTGACACTTTGAAAGGGCGTGACCGCCATCCAGCCAACGACTTTGCCGTCGACTTCCACCGGGCGCATGAACTCATCGTCATGGACCCCTGGAAAGCCCATCACCAGGTTCTTCTGCGCATCCAGCAGCGCGATCCGGAACACCGCGCCGGTCAGGTCGGAGGTAGGCGGCGTCGCCAGCCCGGGGATGGCGAAATCCTGCGCCGGCTCCGGGCGCATCACTTCGAACCAGCGATCCTTGTTGTCACGCATGAATTCCCAACTGCCTTCGCGCGCATAGGCAGCGGCCAGCCGTGGCAGGACCGGCGACATGCGCTGCATGGCCTGTTCGTTGAGGTAACCCAGAAAGCCGCGGGCAAAGCTCCAGTTCGCGGTCAGGCCCATGATCAGGATGACTGACAGCACGCTGGCCAATACCGCGACAAAGAGTTTGGTGGAGATGCTCGATTTCATGAAGGCTCGGGGTTTCCCTGAAGACGGCGTCCATTTAGGCCTTCGCGACGGCAAGTTTCAAGTCAACGCGGCAATCTTCAATTTTCCTGCACATTTGCCTCGCACTCTGACGTCAGGCTTTCGCCACAACGTCCTGAGGCAATCATGTCGAGCAAGATTTTCGCCAAATACCTGATGACTTTGACCTTTGTCATCTACGCAGCCCTTATCGGTCTTCTGAGCGGTTGTTCAGACGGCAATTCGCCGCCTGCTGCGGAGAAACCGAGCGTGTCGGTGGTCACCGTCAAACCGCGCAGCCAATCGCTGACCACCGAGCTGGCGGGGCGCACCAAAGCGTACATGGTTGCCGAGATACGGCCTCAGGTCAGTGGCATCGTGCAGCAGCGACTGTTCGTCGAAGGCGCCGAAATCAAGGCTGGTCAGCCGTTGTACCAACTCGACAGCGCGACCTATCAGGCGGCTCTGGCAGAGTCGCAGGCCACGCTCGCCAAGTCCCGTGCCACGCTCAAGTCCGCACAGGCCACCGCCAAACGCGATGTGCAACTGGCCAAGATCGATGCCATCAGCCAGCAGGATAAAGAAGACGCCGAGGCCAGCCTGCTGACTGCCGCCGCCGAGGTGAAAGTGGCGGAGGCCGATGTGCAGACCGCACGCATCAATCTGGCCTACACACGGATTACCGCACCTATCAGCGGCCGCATCGAGACCTCGACCGTGACCCCCGGTGCATTGGTGGTGGCCCAGCAGGACACTGCGCTGACCACGGTTCAGCAACTGGACCCGATTTACGTCGACGTCACCCAGTCCACCACCGAGTTGCTGCGTCTCAAGCGCGACCTGGCCAGCGGCAAGCTGCAAACCAACAGCGACGGGGAAGCCCGAATCACCCTCAAGCTGGATGACGGCAGCACCTACAGCCAGGAAGGCCGCCTGCAATTCAGCGGGGTCAGCGTCAATGAGGGCACCGGCACGGTGACGCTGCGTGCCAGCTTTGCCAATCCGGAGCGGCTTTTGCTGCCCGGCATGTACGTGGTGGCGGTGCTGGAGCAGGCGCAGGATCAGAATGCGATCCTGATTCCGCAGAAGGCCGTCACCCGCAGTGCCAGTGGCCAGACCACGGTGTTGCTGGTGGTTGACGGCAAGATCGAGCAGCGGGTGATCAGCGTCGACCGCACGGTGGGCAACCAGTGGTGGGTGAGCAGCGGGCTCAAGGCCAATGATCAAGTCGTGGTCGAAGGCGGACAGAAAACCCCGGTAGGCACCGAGGTTACTGTGCAGAGCGCTGACAACGCCGATTCGCCAGCGTCTGGTACTGCGGCCACTGCGGCTGCCGTGAAGGAGGGCTGAATATGGCTCGTTTCTTCATCGATCGGCCCATCTTCGCCTGGGTCATTGCCATCTGCATCATGTTTGCCGGTGGGCTGTCCATCAGCCAGCTGCCACTTGAGCAATACCCCAATATCGCGCCGCCGACGGTAAAGATTTCCGCCACTTACACTGGTGCATCGGCCAAGACCGTCGAAGACTCTGTCACACAGGTCATCGAGCAGCAGATGAAGGGGCTGGACCGGCTGACTTATATGTCCGCCTCCAGCAGCTCTGCGGGCAGTGCGAGCATCAGCCTGACCTTCGCCGCCGGCACCGACCCTGATGTGGCGCAGATGCAGGTGCAGAACAAGCTGCAGCAGGCCGAGTCGCGCCTGCCGCAAAGCGTGCAGAGCGAAGGCTTGACGGTGACCAAGGGCAGTTCCGACTTCCTTATGCTGGTCGCCCTGGCCTCCGATAACGAAAGCGTCACCGGCACGCAGATC
>Ga0182228_1000268_pt1 | contig 10600 bp, 5 predicted proteins | sample G6R1MG_19_FD_128385 | JGI IMG/M metagenome (GOLD analysis project Ga0182228, IMG submission 128385) | Miscanthus phyllosphere microbial communities from Michigan, USA - G6R3_MAIN_07NOV2016_LD1 MG | ecosystem: Host-associated > Plants > Phyllosphere > Phylloplane/Leaf | place: USA: Michigan... | reverse complement strand
GGGCGGCAAGGTTGCCGGTTCCGAGCTGCGCGAGTTCGGCTACGCTCGCGTTGACGTAGTCGGCAAAAGCCGTCTGCTCGATGGTATCGAAGACCATATCGACGCCGACGGCCTGTTTGGCCTCGACGTATGGATGAGCCACGGTGACAAGGTCACCAAACTGCCGGAAGACTTCCATATTCTGGCCAGCACCCCGAGCTGCCCGATTGCCGGTATGGCTGACGACGCGCGCGGTTACTACGGCGTGCAGTTCCACCCGGAAGTGACCCACACCAAGCAGGGCGGTCGCATCCTGTCGCGCTTCATCCTCGACATCTGCGGCTGTGAAGCACTGTGGACCCCTTCGAAGATTGCTGAAGACGCTATCGCTCAGGTTCGCGCTCAGGTCGGTACTGACAACGTGTTGCTGGGCCTGTCTGGCGGCGTTGACTCCTCCGTGGTCGCGGCGCTGTTGCACAAGGCCATCGGCGACCAACTGACCTGCGTATTCGTCGACAACGGCCTGCTGCGTCTGCATGAAGGCGAGCAGGTGATGGCCATGTTCGCCGAGAACATGGGCGTCAAGGTAATCCGCGCCAACGCCGAAGAGCAGTTCCTGAACAACCTGGCAGGCGAGAGCGATCCAGAGAAGAAGCGCAAGATCATCGGCCGCACCTTCATCGACGTGTTCGATGCCGAGTCCTGCAAGCTGGACAACATCAAGTACCTGGCGCAAGGCACCATCTACCCGGACGTCATCGAGTCGGCTGGCGCGAAAAGCGGCAAGGCCCACGTCATCAAGTCGCACCACAACGTGGGCGGCCTACCGGAAGAAATGAACCTCAAGCTCGTCGAGCCACTGCGCGAGCTGTTCAAGGACGAAGTCCGCCGCCTGGGCCTCGAACTCGGCCTGCCGTACGACATGGTCTACCGCCACCCATTCCCAGGCCCAGGCCTGGGCGTGCGCATCCTCGGTGAAGTGAAGAAGGAATACGCCGACCTCCTGCGTCGTGCCGACCACATCTTCATCGAAGAACTGCGCAAGGCCGACTGGTATCACAAGGTCAGCCAAGCGTTCGTAGTGTTCCAGCCGGTCAAATCGGTTGGCGTCGTCGGCGACGGCCGCCGCTACGCCTGGGTCGTCGCCCTGCGCGCTGTCGAAACCATCGACTTCATGACCGCTCGCTGGGCGCACCTGCCTTATGAGCTGCTGGAGACGGTGAGCGGCCGGATCATCAACGAGATCGAAGGGATTTCGCGGGTGACTTACGATGTGTCGAGCAAGCCGCCGGCTACGATTGAGTGGGAATGATGGGGCGTCCGGTATTGCCCGGCACGATCTAGCAAAAAATGCCCTGAAGCCCGCGTAATTGCGGGCTTTTGGGTTTTTGGGGTTGGTGAGTTCTGGCAGCTTTGTGCATCGCCAAGCACTGTTTTTATGTGGCGTGCCCTATCAAACAGCCCCTCGCCACACTTCGCGCTGGCATCAATCTGTTTAGCAATGCCAGAATGGCACCGACTACCCGAATCAATGAATTCGGATTTTTACGGCACGGATGCGTACAGGTGGTCATCACACCTGTTTAAGGGATTTATGGTTTCCATCTTTGTGTGTGGCGAGGACAAGACCCGGCAAATTAGCGACTGGGTTATAAAAAAGGATGTCAGGGGTGCATTCATTCTGACTTGCCATTACCCCTCAAAAAAAACCTACACCCGTCCGCTTGACGACTGCAAAGTCGATCCGACCCGAGAGGTCAACGGCATGCTTCTTTTGAGACGAGGAGGCTATGTTCTGAGTCCCGTCGAGAAAGCGGTGATCTATGGCGAGAAATACGCGCTCGTTCAGTTTCCGGGCAGTTCGGACATCTACCCGTTCAACATGGACAACATCGATTTCGTTTCCCCGACCTCGATCACTGATGAGCCTGCATTCACTTATTTTCGCTCAGTGGCTGCAGCTCGGGTCAGCACTGCCGCTGCCGGTGATAAAAAGGGAATGGCCGAAAATATTGACCGCCAAATGGGGACTCTTTCGTTGTCTCCGGCCACGGCGCTGCATGCCTACTGCAAAGGGCAGCATGGAAAGCTGGAGTCGTCAGGCAATTTCATCTTTCCTTTCGGCCTCAACGAAAGTCAGCTCCAGGCGGTGGAGCAAGCGTTCCTTTCACAGATAAGCGTGATTGAAGGTCCTCCCGGCACGGGCAAGACGCAGACTATCCTGAACATCATTGCCAACATCCTTTTGCAGGGAAAAACAGTGGCGGTGGTGTCCAACAATAACTCTGCAGTCGAGAATGTTTATGAAAAGCTAGGGAAGTGTGGCTTGGATTATCTGGTCGCGAGACTGGGTAAAAACGACAATCAGAAGGAGTTTTTTGCTAACCGTCCTTCTCGACCTTCCACAGATCCTTCACCAGCGCCTGCCATTGAGCATATCCAGACTGTGCTGCAACAGCTGAAAAGCTACCTGGGTGCTCGTAACGCAGTGGCGCAGTTGCAGATCGAGATTAACGAGCTGGAGATAGAACGGCGCTACCTTAAAGAGTGGCAGCGGGATAACGGTGTGGTCGGTCCTTCTCTGGACAGATATAAACTGTCGCCCCAAAAGACGACGGACTTGATGGCTTACCTTGAGCAGCTTTCGAGCGAGCGCATCAGAATCAAGGACCGTATCGAGCTCTTGTTCAATTTCAGAATTCTGCGCACTCGCCCCTTCGATAACTGGGACAAGCGCATGTCTGCCTTCTACAGCCTGCAGCTCCATTATTACGACAAGGTCTTGCAAGGTAAGAAGGCAGAGTTGGCAGCCCATGAAGAGGCGTTGCGCGTCGGTAACTTCAAGGCGCTGCTGGAGGAGTTGACCACTTCTTCCATGCTTCACCTGAAACACCACCTGTATCGTCATATCTCTGATGACGATACCTTCGACACCACTTACAGAAAGCGGCTTGATGCGTTCCTGAAGCGCTACCCGGTCATTGGCAGCGGTACGCATTCAATCGTCAACTCCCTTGGCGGCAAAGCTGTTCTCGATTACGTGATTATCGACGAGGCCTCGCAACAGGACATCGTCCCAGGTGTACTGGCACTCAGTTGTGCGAAAAATCTGATCATCGTGGGGGACAGGAAGCAACTTGCACACATCCCGGAAAAACTCGGGCTGGAAGCGCCCGCGCCCTGGTATGACTGTGAGAAGTACAGCCTTTTGGACTCATGCGTCAGTGTGTTCGGCAACTCGATACCGATGACGTTGCTCAAAGAGCACTATCGGTGTCATCCCCGAATTATTCAGTTCTGCAATCAGCAGTTTTACGATAATCAGCTCGTGCCGATGACAATGGACAATGGCGAAAAACCGTTGACGCTGCTGGTGACTGCCAAGGGAAACCACACGCGCAACAATTCCAATCTCAGAGAGCTCGACTCTTTATTGGCAGTGCTTGAGGCCGACGGGGAAAGCCTCTGGGAGGGAGAAGATGGCAGAGGGTTCATTGCCCCCTTCAAGAATCAGGCGATGCTTTCAGGTTCCTGCCTGCCAGCTGATTTCGTCAGCGCCACCGTGCATAAATTTCAGGGCAGGGAGTGCGACGAAATCGTTTTTTCTACAGTGCTGGACAAGTACAAAAGCCCGGAGCGCCTGAGTTTTGTAGACGATGCGCGGATGGTTAATGTGGCGGTATCCAGAGCCAAGAACAGGTTTACGCTGGTTACAGGCGACAATGTTTTCAAAACCAGTAATGGGCATATCGCTGCGCTGATCCGCTATATGGAATATTACGCAGAAGACGAGCACGTCCATCGAGCCCCGGTGATTTCGGCTTTTGACCTGCTTTATAAAGAGTATGACCGCTCGCTGGAGCGTCTCAAAAAAAGGCTCAATCCGAATGATTCCTTCTTCAAGTCCGAGCAGATTGTGGCGCATTTACTCCGTGAAGCATTGGCGCAGGATACCCGCCGCGGGATCATGTTCCATCACGAGGTCCTGCTGATACAACTGGCGTCGGTTACCCGTGCGAGTTTCACGGAGAGGGAGCTAGAGTTTATGAGAAATGGCGGCCGATGTGATTTCGTGCTTTATTTCAAGGTAGGCAAGAGCCCATTGGGCGTGGTTGAAGTCGACGGCGGTCACCATGATGATCCGGTACAGATCGAAAGAGACACCGTGAAAAACAGCATTCTGGAAAAGTGCGGCATTCCTTTGCTCCGTCTACGCACTATCGAGAGCCATATTGAAGAAAAAGTCGCGGCGTTTGTGGATCAATGGACGCCGCCTGCTCCAGATAAAAGTCTTAGAGTTTCGCCGGGTTGAAACGATGCCGATCTTGTATCGAGACTGCTAATTATCCTTCTGAAGATGTTATGGTTGGCGGCAGAGCGGCAACGTTGAGTCATACCCCGTACTCTGCAAGCTATCTATGCCCTGAGAGGGACGTTACTTGGTGCAAACATCGTTCTGCATCGCCATTGTCGAATAATCCTCGGCACGTAATACTTGCCTGTCGATTATCGCGGAGCAAAGGGACGTACGAACGTGCTGGATGTACTGATTGAAGCGATTTTTCGCGCCATCTGCTTTCCTGTTGGCTGGCCCATCGTGAAGCTTCTCACGCGAGGTAAATATCCATCGAAGGGCTCTTGGTTTGCCTATACACCGGAGTCCGAGTGGACTTCTGCGGTGGGGTTCGCCGTTCTGATGATCGCGATGATGGCAGCCATGAAACAATTCATTTTTCCATAGCGCACCGATAGCACCGTTCGTAGGCGTGATCACCGGACGCTTACGGCCAGGTGGCCTGAGCGACCCGCATAAAGTTGCCGCCAAAAATGCCGTCGATCTGCGCGGCATCATAGCCACGCTGTAGCAATGCCTCTGCCACCAGCCCCAGCGCTTCCGGTTGCAGTTGACGATGTCCAGTGATACCGCCATAGAATGCTTTGGGCCACCAATCCTCTTCCTTCACGTCCTCGGACAAATCCTTAACATCAGGATGCAGCTCGGTGTCGAGGCCCAGGCCGATATGCGCCGTCCCCGCTCGCTCGGCCAGATAATCGATTTGGCGCACGAAGGCTTCGACCGACGCCTGCGGATCGCCCAGGAAAATACCCAGACCGGTCAGCCCGATCACACCACCCGATTCAACACAGGCCATGATCTGCTCGTCATCCACCGTGCGTGGATGGTCATACACGGCCTTGATATTAGTGTGTGAAAAAATAACCGGCCGCTGTGACAGCTCGATTATTTCCATACTTGCGCGCTTGCTGGTATGGGAGCAATCCATCACGATACCGGCAGCATTGATCGCACTCACGACCTCGCGTCCCAGCGCGGTCAATCCCATGCCGCTGCCGTGGCAACCGCCCGCACAGCTGTTATCGCGGTTGTACGCCAGAAGCATCTGGCGTACGCCGAGGTCGGCATACAGGCGGACCATTGCCGGGTCTTGCAGCAGCATGTCAGAGCCTTCCAGGTCGAAAGACACCGCCAGCTTTCCCTGCTCGCGGGCGCCGTGCAGGTCGGCAAGGGTACCGGCCAGCATGATGTTTTCGGGATGCTCGACCAGCCATTGGCGAAAGCCTGCGATGACCTGTATCACATCGCCGAACGGGGTCATGTCCATGCCCACATTGACCGAGACGTGATGAAAGCCGCTGTCGCGGTAACGAAGTAGCGCAGACATGTCCTGGTTGGGCAGCAATGGCAGGCAGGCATGGGCCTCCCAGCGAATGGCGCCGCGGGCAGGCGTGGGCACGGTACTTGGATTCATCGCGCAACTCCGGAATTCGTGGGGCGGATATCAGCAGGCTCTCTAAAACTACCAAAGGTGAGCAGGTCGGTACATTGGGCAATCCCCAAAGCACCTCATTTGAAACTGATCTGAAGTTCGAGGAAAATCGTTACGGAAAATCCGCTCAAAGGCCCCCCAAGCCCCTAACGTCAACGCCGGCGTAGCCCAGCAAAAAGATTCAATATCCGCATCCGCAAAAACCAAGGATCCCATTCATGAAATCCCGATTTCCTTACAGTTCATCCTTTCTGATCATATTGTCGCTGACAGGATGCGCAGCGAATATGGATGCTCCAAAGCACGATCAGCCTGGAGAAAGCGCGCTTTACGGCAGTTGGCATGTTGCAGGTGTAGCGGTATCAGACTCGGGCGTGCAGGCACTGGGGGATGATGATCCGAGCTTTATGGGGCGACGTCTCAGTTTCAATCACGACCAGCTTGCATGGAAGGCGTCGGCAAACTCGACGGAAGATGTGTGCAAGGGGCCTGTTTTTCATAAGCTTCCGCCGATCAGTGGAGCTGAACTAGAGCCACAACTCCATAAGCTTGGCATCGAAAAAGCCGACCGCTATAGCGTTGAATGCAAATCTGGAAGCTGGGGTCCTTTTGATAAAGAAACGCCGGCATTTTTCCTGGCACAGGATGGGTCGTTAGCTCTTTCCTGGTATGACGGCGGACTGCTGAAGCTGGTGCGAGACTGACCACGGGAGGATCGCGCTGCCGTCCATGACACCAATCTGTGAGGCCTTGGCAGGGTGTGATTTTCGCGCCCGCGTGCATACGGAGGAGCGCACAGTGGCCTGCGCCGTGACATGGCTGAGACTGTCTTTTCAGAAAGTCTCAGCCACTGCCTCCACCGGCCAGTCAGTTATCCAGCAGAAGCGACACCACACCCATCCAATCAAGCAAAGAACTCACCTGCCTCGATAAATATTCGACTCCGGCTTCTCATAAAACACCGTCTCACCCGGCGTCCGATCCATCACATCAATCAGCTTGAGCCAGGTATCCAGATCATCCGTGCTGATCTTCGTGTCGCGCTTGTCTTTCTTCCAGAGGTTATCCAGCAAGTCGAAGAAGCCTTGGTCACTAAGAATAAACTCGGCCGCAGCTTTTTCCTTCTCGTCGCCACCACTCAGAATCTTCTCGAAGTCCTTTTTGCTGACGATATCGTCCTTGCCGTTCCATTCGTCCCACTTCTCGCGGATGGTTTCGATCTCTTCCTTGTGCGCGTCGTAGTACGCCTTGTTGTAAACGTCCATCGGCAAACCGTTGGTGTTCTCGCCAACGATGCCGTTTTTGTCTTTATGCACGCTTTCGTCCAGGCGGATCATCGACGAGCCCTGATCCTGCGGGGTTTCCTGGAAGTGTTTCCACTCTTCGGTCTGGTAGTCGAAGATGCTTTGATCGTCCGGTGCATCCCGGCCTTCATATTCGTAGAAGCTGTAACGCCCGTATTCAAGCTTGTCGCCCCAGTCGTCCTGCGCGAAGCCCAGTTCGGCCTGATCCTTGAACCACTGGCCTTCCTTGTCGGTGGCCTTTTGTTTCTTCTGATGATCGACGAACACGCTGATGATGCCGGTAATGATCCCCAGGCCTGCCGTCACCAGAAATAGCGGCGCGGTTGCTCCAGCAATGGCGCCGATAGGGCCGAGCAAACCGGCGATCCCGATCCCGGCGGCTGCTGTGCCCGCCACACCTGAAACAATTTGCAGGCTGCCATTGGCAATTGCCAGATCGCTGTCGGACTTGATGCCATCCTTGATGGCGATCCCGCCCATGACGATATCGGCGATGCTCATGATGTCCGGTGCTACGCCGAGTACCTTGACCACTGTCCCGGCAATGCGCGCCGATACACCGGGCACCACCTTGTCCGCTCCGTCCGGTGCAGCACTCTGAACGCCTTGTGCAACAGATTGTGGGTCTACCAGGCCCGCACCCCCTGCATTACCGGCCACGGCCTGGCCGACCGAGTTGCGCATGTTATCGACGATGTCATCAGCCGGGATTGGTTGATTATCGGCTTCGAGCATCACGTTGATCGACTCGCGATCGATCTCGTCGCTGCCAAGCATTTCACTCAGGTTGACCCGATCGTTTTCCGCCGGGACCGGCTGACCGTTGCGCTCCAGCTGGTCCTCAATGCCGGCAGCAAACGCTTCACGGGTTGGCGGGGTGATGTCTTGTGCGACGAAGCGCTGCACGGCATCGTCGTAGAGTTTGTACAACGAGTCGCTGTAGCTGGCGTAACCGGAGCCGGAAGCAGAGTCCGGAACCGGCGTGCTGGCAGCACGCTCCACCTCGACGGCCATATTGTTCAGGCTTTCAGCATCCAGGGCGGGGAGGTCGACTGATGCGCGCTGAGAATTGATACTCTGCACCACCGCATCCTGATTGATGTTCAGTCTCAAATCTTCAGCCAGTTCGTTCAGATTGCCGTACTTCGAATAATCTGCGGGCGGATTGCCGCCAGATCGGGTCACGATCTCGTCCAGCAGTTCGCGACTGACGTCCTCGGAAAGCGAGCCGGCGTCGTTGACCTCATTGATCAGGCCAATCTGATCCATTACGTCGCCGATACTGCTACCTGCTCTGATGCTGTGCAGCTCATAAACGCTGTCCAGTCGGTTCTCCAGACCGTCCGCAACGTCTGGTACGTTATTGGCAGCCTGCGCCGTTTCAATCTTTTTGCCCCACAAACCTTCCTTGCCCCAGATCTCCGGGACGCTCTTGCTCAGCCCGAGCAAATCCGCAGTTTTGGTGTGGGTCATCAAATCAAAGATGCCAGTCTTTTCAAACTGCGCACCGGAGCCCAGGAAGGTGATGAAGTCCTTGGCGATAGCCAGGCGTTCCAGCGGATCGTCAGCAAGTTGGCCGTTCTTGGCCGTCAGCATATAGATAGCGCCACCGAGAGAGGTGAAGCCTGCAGCGGTGCCGAATACGCCGCTCTGGTTAAGTTTACCGATGGCTTTCTTGAAGCCTTCCTTGTCTTCGGCACCCACGTATTTACCTGCCAGGTTTTCCTCGAGCTGCGCCTGAGTCATTTCGCCTGATTTGACCTTGTCCACCTGGTCCGAAAAATCGCTGAGTTTGGTTTTGTCCTGTAGCAACTCGTTGATGAATTTCTCGATCGTCTCCTGAGTACGGCGGGGTATATCCGCCATACCTTTGATCCCCTGTTTAAGTGCAGAGAAAATGTCCTTCAGGGCCAGCTCTTTGTATTCGTCCGGGATACCGCCAGGGTCGGCCATCAACTTATCGACTTCGGCCATGACGCTGTTTTTCTGCAGCTCATTCTGGGCGTCTTTCGCCAATTGCGGATCGAGAAGTTCCAGGCTGGAAAGCAGGCGGGCTACATCGGATTGTCCTTCGGACTTTTTACCGGCCTTGTCCAGATCAGCGAGGTAATCGACAAACTCGCTGCTGACCAACTTGTCATGCAGGTCCTTGGCCAACGCTTCCTTATCGCCACCGCTGACTTTCTCGATGGCCGCGTCCATCTCGGCCTGATATTCCTTGCCGATCTTGTCCTTCTCGCCATTGCCATTGGCAAACAGCTCCGTCAACGCCTTATCGATGTTATTGCCGTCGAGGATGTCCTGCATATCGGCGCTTGTCAGGGTTTCGCCCTCGCTGTCGAACCTGCGCCAGGACTCGGCGCCGCGAGGCTCTTCGATATAAGGCGTGATGGTGCGTCCACTTTCCATACCGGCCTTGGCCTGGATCGCCATGACCAGTTTGTAAACGTCGCTGTTCTTGTCGACTTTCTTGTCGTCGACCAGCTTCTGATACTTGTCCATCAGGTTTTTGGTGGCAAGCTCGACCACGGTCAGGTCTTCGGAGTCCTTGTCTTTCTCGTCAGACTTCACGCCGGTGGGTTTACTGAGAATATCCAGTTCGTCGAGATTGCCCAGGCCGTGTTCGTCACGGATCTTCTGCACGTCGCCCTGCACCCCGGAACTGCTCTTGTCGGCAACCCGGTCATACAGCTCCTTGTTCTGATATTCGGAGACCACGTATTGCTTGCCGTCGCGGCTCTCGAACTCGATCACGCCGTTACCCAGTTCGTCCTTGGTGCCAGCCTTGATGATGTCGTGATCCGCGACATAGACGTTCTCGTCTGCCACTTCGCGCCCATTGTTATTGACGCGGTTTTCCACGGTAACGCGCGAGAGGCCCATTTGCTGAGCCGCAGTGAACAATTCCGGTGTGAGTGATTTTGAAACAGTGACCTTCTCACCATCCTGTTTGACGTAAGTGACCACCTCGGCTGTTTCCAGCTGACCTTGCCATTCAAAGTTCTTGATATCGCCCCACGCAGGTAGCTCGGTGTTTCGATCTGCGATTGGGGTCCCGTCGGCGATGGCTTTTTCGACCAGCGATTTCTGTGTCGGAGACTGGCTCAGGTCATCGAGTTGTTTGAGAAACTGATACAACTTCGGATTAGTCGACGCCGCCACGACAACACCTTGCCCATCACGCTCGTAACGCATGTCACCGTTGTCGGTAACCGAAACGGTGGTGCCTTCAATCGGCGGCCATTGCTCGTTGTCGGTTGCGGTGCGGTCTGGTTTTTTCTGCTCATCGCCTTTGGCGGAGACGATGCTGCGCTTAAGCCTTGACTCGAAATCTGCAAGACCTTCGCGAGGGAGCGTGTCGTTTTTGGGCGTGATGTTCATGAGCGCCTCGTCAGTTAAGGCGAGCCTTGAAAGGTAAGGCCGCAAGAAAGCGAAAAAAGGAGTTCTTCGATTCTTACTGCGATCACCTGCAAATCGTTGTGAAAAGTTGTGAAACGTTGTGATAACGGTCAGTGCGATAGTAGCGTT
>Ga0182228_1000264_pt1 | contig 10782 bp, 9 predicted proteins | sample G6R1MG_19_FD_128385 | JGI IMG/M metagenome (GOLD analysis project Ga0182228, IMG submission 128385) | Miscanthus phyllosphere microbial communities from Michigan, USA - G6R3_MAIN_07NOV2016_LD1 MG | ecosystem: Host-associated > Plants > Phyllosphere > Phylloplane/Leaf | place: USA: Michigan... | reverse complement strand
GCCGTCGACCACCTCCGCCTTCGCCACGCCCTTGCCGATCCAGACCACGCGTGTGCCCGCGCCGCCGTGCGCGGCGTCGTCGACGAGCTGCAGCAGGTCGCGGTCGCCGCTCACGACGTCGACCCCGGCGCTCCGGGGTGGGGCGCCCGGGCGGGTGGCGAGCACCCCGGCGACGTCGTCGGCCTCGCACGCGGGGGCGCCGACGCGGGGGACGCCGAGGGCGGCGAGCAGCTCGACGATCGCGTCGACCTGGGCGGGCAGGTGCTCGGGCACCTCCTCGCCCCCTCCTGCCTCCGGGTCGCCGACGCGGTGGGCCTTGTAGGAGGGGATCCGTGCCACCCGCCAGGCAGGGCGCCAGTCGTCGTCCCAGCACGCCACCACCTGTGCGGGCTCGAAGCGCTCGACGAGGGTCGTGACCATGTCGAGGAAGCCGCGCACGGCGCCGGAGGGCGACCCGTCGGGGGCGGTCACCGAGGAGGGGATGGCGTAGAACGCCCGGAAGTACAGGGTCGCGGCGTCGAGCAGCAGGACCCTGTCCGTGCGGGACCCGGGGGTGCTGGAGGCGGTGGTCACCGCGGCATCGTCGCACCTCCCTCCGCCACACTGATAACAGAACCAAGCGTGTCCGGTCGGGCTCGACCGGGCACGGGGAGGGCTCACAGCCGACGACGTCAGAATGAGCCGGTGAACCGCGTGCTCTACCGGGACGGCAGCGTGTACTCACCCGCCGACCCCTTCGCCACCGCCGTCCTCGTCGAGGGCTCCTCGGTGGCCTGGGTCGGCTCGGAGGAGGGCGCTGACGCCCAGGTGGCCCGCAGCCGCGGCGCGGGCGGGGAACCGCTGGAGGTCGTCGCGCTGGAGGGGGCGCTGGTGACCCCCGCGTTCGTCGACGCTCACGTCCACACCACCGAGACCGGCCTGGCCCTGGAGGGCGTCGACCTGTCCGGCGCGACGAGCCTGGCCGACGCCCTCGACAGGGTCTCGGCCGCCGCGGCCGCGCACCCCGGGCGGCTCCTGCTGGGGTCGGGGTGGGACGAGACCGGCTGGCCCGAGCAGCGGCCCCCGAGCGCCGCCGAGCTCGACCGCGCCGCGGGCGGCGCCGAGGTGTACCTGGCCCGCACCGACATCCACTCCGCGGTGGTGTCGCCGGCGCTCGCCCGCCGCGCCGGGCTCGAGGTCCCCTCGGGGTGGGACGGCCGCGTGGAGCGCGACGACCACCACGCCGCGCGCGACGCCGCCCACGCCCACCTGCGCTCCGACCCCGCCCGCCGCCGCGAGCTGCAGCGCCTGGCGCTGCGCGCTGCCGCGGCAGCCGGCATCGGCAGCGTCCACGAGTGCGCCGCCCCCCACGTCGGCTCCCCGGAGGACCTGCGCGACCTCGTGGCGACCAGCCGGGCGGAGGCGCTGCCCGAGGTGCTGGCGCTGTGGGGCGAGCTCGTCGCTGACGAGGACCGGGCCCGTGCGCTCGTCGAGCGCCTCGACCTCCCCGACGGTGCGTTCCTGGGTCTGGGGGGAGACCTCTGCGTCGACGGCGCTCTCGGCTCGCGCACGGCGCTGCTGCGCGAGCCCTACTCCGATGCACCCGGCGCAGCCGGCGCCCCGTCCAGAGGTCACGGCTACCTCGACGCCGCGGCGATGCGCGACCACGTCGTCGCCTGCACCCGCGCGGGCCTGCAGGCCGGGGTCCACGCCATCGGTGACGCCGGCGTCGACCTGGCGCTGGAGGGCTTCTCCCTGGCGGCCGAGGTCCTGGGCGTCCCGGCGGTCGCCGGGGCCCGCCACCGCCTCGAGCACGTCACCGGCGTCGACGCCGCCGGCATCGCGACGATGGCCCGGCTGGGACTGGTCGCCAGCGTGCAGCCGGCCTTCGACGCCGCGTGGGGCGGGCCCGACGGCGTCTACGCCACCCGGCTCGGGCGCGAGCGCGCCCTGGCCCTGCACCCGTTCGCCCCGCTGGCGGCCGCGGGCGTCCCCCTCGCGCTGGGCTCGGACAGCCCGGTCACCCCCTTCGCCCCCTGGGAGGCCGTGCGCGCGGCGGCCTTCCCGCACGTGCGCGAGCACGCCGTCTCCGCACGCGCGGCCTTCACCGCCTCCACCCGCGGCGGGTGGCGCGCCGCCCGCCGCGACGGCGAGGGCGCCCTGGTCCCCGGCGCCCCGGCCACCCTGGCGGTGTGGGCGCCCTCCGACCTCGTGGTCCAGGCCCCCGACGACAGGTTCCAGGCCTGGAGCACCGACGCGCGCTCCGGCACCCCCGGCCTCCCCGACCTCACCCCCGGCACCCCCGCCCCGCGCTGCCTGCGCACCCTGGTGCGCGGCCGGACCGCCCACGACGCCGGGGTCCTGTCGTGAGGCCCGTCAGCAGGCCCGTCCTCAGGTGGCCGTGGGCGGTGGCCGTCGCCGTCGGCGGCGGGCTCCTGCTCTACCTGGCCTTCCCGGGACACGACCTGTGGTTCCTGGCGCCGCTGGGGATCGGCGCCCTCGTCGTCGCCGTCGCCGGCCGTCGCGCGGGGCCCGCCGCGGGGCTCGGCCTGCTGCACGGCCTGGCGTTCTTCGCGCCGCTGCTGTCGTGGTCGGGGATCTTCCTCGGCCCCATCGCCTGGGTGCCGCTGTCGGTGGCGTGCGCCCTGTCGGTGGCCCTGGCCGGAGCCGGCCTGGCCTGGACCGGCCGCCTGCGGCACCCGGGCCTCGCCGCGGTCGCGGCGGCGGGCGCCTGGACCGCGGTGGAGGCGGCCCTGGCGCGCTGGCCCTTCGGCGGCTTCGGGTGGGGCCGTGTGGCCTTCAGCCAGGCCGACGCCCCGACCCTGGGCCTGGCCGCCCTCGGCGGAGCGCCGCTGGTCAGCTTCGCCGTCGCGCTCGTCGGGGCGCTGCTCGCCCAGGCGCTGCTCACCCCGGGGGGCGGGCGGCGTTCCCTCACCCGCGGGCTCCCCCTGGTGGCTGCCGCGGCAGCGGTGCTGCTGGCGGGCTCCCTCGTGCCCCGCCCCACCGACGCCGAGGGCGGCGACCTCGCCGTCGCCGCGGTGCAGGGGAACGTGCCGCGGGCGGGCCTGGAGTTCAACGCCCAGCGCCGCGCCGTCCTCGACAACCACGTCTCGGGCACCCTGGGCCTGGCCGACCGGGTCGCCGCCGGACAGGTGCCCGCCCCGCAGCTGGTGGTGTGGCCGGAGAACTCCTCCGACATCGACCCGCTGCGCAACGCCGACGCCTACACCGAGATCCAGGCCGCAGCCGACGCCGTGGGCGCGCCGCTCGTGCTCGGCGCGGTGCTGGTGGGCGACACCCCCGGCACGGTGCGCAACACCTCGCTGGTGTGGGAGCCCGACAGCGCCCCCAGCGGCGGCGGGGTGGTCGACTCCTACGACAAGCGCCACCCGGTGCCCTTCGCGGAGTACATCCCCCACAAGGACTTCTTCCGCCACTTCACCTCCGCCGTCGACCTCGTGGTCGCGCAGTTCGTGCCCGGTGACCGGGTGGGGCGCCTCGACGTCGCCGGAGCGCGCCTGGGGGTGATGATCTGCTTCGAGGTCGTCGAGGACGGCCTGGTCGACGACACCGTCGACGACGGCGCCGACCTGCTCGTGGTGCAGACCAACAACGCGACGTTCGGGTACTCCGACGAGAACGTCCAGCAGCTCGCGATGTCGCGGCTCCGCGCCGTGGAGCACGGCCGCGCCGTCGTCCACGTCTCCACCGTGGGCACCTCCGCGCTGGTGATGCCCGACGGCGCCCTGGTCGACCCCACGTCGCTGTTCACCCCCGCGGTGGTCTCCGGTCAGGTGCCGCTGCGGACGTCCCTGACGGTGGCGGACCGCGTGCGCCAGGCGGGTGTTCCCGTCGAGGGGCTCCTGGTGGCCCTGGGCCTGCTCGGCGCGGCGGGTGGCCTGCTCACCTCGCGCCGCAGCCGGCGGGGCGCCCCGCTCACCGGCCCGGAGGCCGCGCCCGGGGCCGAGCGCAGCAGGGAGCCCGTGGCGTGAGCGCCACCAGCTCCAGCAGCGCCACCGGCAGGACCCTGGTCATCACCCCCACCTACGACGAGCGCGAGTCGCTGCCGGTCACCCTCGCCCGGCTGCGCGCCGCGGTGCCCGCCGCCGACGTCCTGGTCGTGGACGACGGCAGCCCCGACGGCACCGGCCAGGTCGCCGACGCCATCGCCGACGCCGACGCCTCGGTGCACGTCATGCACCGCCCGGGCAAGGGCGGTCTCGGTGCCGCGTACACCGCCGGGTTCGGGTGGGGCCTGGAGCGCGGCTACGACGTCCTGGTGGAGATGGACGCCGACGGCTCCCACGCCCCCGAGCAGCTCCCCGCCCTGCTGGCGGCCGTCGAGGGAGGCGCCGACCTCGCCCTCGGGTCGCGCTGGGTGCCCGGCGGACGCGTCGTCGACTGGCCGCTGGGCCGCCAGCTGCTCTCCCGGGGCGGCAACACCTGGGCCCGCTGGGCCCTCGGCATCCCCCTGCGCGACGCCACCGGCGGCTACCGCGCCTACCGCGCCCGCGCGCTGCGGGCCGCCGACCTGTCCTCGGTGCGCTCGGAGGGGTACTGCTACCAGCTCGAGCTGGCCACCCGCGTCGTCCGCGCGGGCCTGGTGGCCGTCGAGGTGCCGATCACCTTCACCGAGCGCGCCGCCGGCACCAGCAAGATGAGCCGCGCCATCATCGTCGAGGCGCTGGCCCGCACCACGCTGTGGGGCGCCCAGCGGCGCTGGGCCCAGGCCCGCGCCCTGTACGAGCGACGGGCCGGCCGCTCCCGGTGAGGGAGCGGCCGGCCCGTTCCCGGGGGACCCGCGGGGGCGAGGTCCTCACCCGGGTCCGCCGAGCCTGTCGGCGTCAGGCGGGGGGTGCGGTCAGCGTCAGGCGCTGCGCCGCTGGTGCAGGGTGCCGTTGCGCAGCTTGGTCAGGCGCTCCTCCAGGAGCACCTCCAGGTCGGCCACCGAGCGGCGCTCGAGCAGCATGTCCCAGTGGGTGCGCGCCGGCTTCACGGCCTTGACCTCGGGCTCGGCGCCGTCGCGCAGACGCGCCTCGGCGTTGCAGCGGCACTCCCAGACGGCGGGGACGTCGGCCTCGACCGAGAACGGCAGCTGGGTCACGTGCCCCTGGGGGCAGTCGTAGACGGCGAGCTGGCGAGGAGCGAGCTCGACGCCGTCCTCGTTCTCCATGCTCGAACCGCCCAGTCGGGTACCGCGCAGGCTGCGGTCACTCATGCTGTCCTCCAGTCGATGGTCATGCTGATGGGCCTCCCAGCCGGTGGCGCCGCGCGATGACGAGCCGTGGCGGGCGCTCGCGGGCCGGGAGCAGGCCGCGCAGCGGACAGGCCCGTCACCGGACCTCCCGCGCCAGCCGCTACGTGAGTCACAACGGCCCAGTACCCCGTTGTGTTCCTCATCTGTCGCGTCCGATCCGACTCTGGGTGTGACGTCGGTGACACAAGGTGCACCCACCTCCTCTGCGCAGCACCGGTTCGGCGCCGCGCGCCGTGCGGACTGGACACCAGACTGGTCCTCGGCACCGCGCTCGCGGGCCTGGAGCGGTGCAGCGCGGAGGAGCCCCATCGGATGAGCACGACCACCTCGCCGGGCGAGTCCCTGGAGCGGGCGCTCGCCGCCGGTCCGGTCGTGCTGGACGGGGGGCTGTCGACCGAGCTGGAGGCCCGCGGGCACGACGTCTCCTCCGCGCTGTGGTCGGCGCGGCTGCTCGTGGACGACCCGGGCGCGGTCGTCGCCGCGCACACCGCCTTCGCGGCGGCGGGCGCCCAGGTGGCCACCACCGCCAGCTACCAGGCGACGCTGCCCGGGCTGGAGGCGGCCGGGCTCTCGCGCGCGGCGGCCGAGCGGGTGCTCGCCTCCTCGGTCGCCCGGGCGCGCGAGGGGCTCGAGCAGGCGGGGGTCGCGGGCTGGGTCGCCGGCTCCGTCGGCCCGTACGGCGCCCACCTGGCCGACGGCTCGGAGTACACCGGCGCCTACCTCGACCCCACCGCGCCGCGGGGGACGGGTACCGCTGCGCTGCGGGCCTTCCACCGCCCCCACCTGCAGCTGCTGGCCGAGGCCGGCGCCGACGTGCTGGCCTGCGAGACCCTCCCGGGCGCCGCGGAGGTCGAGGCGCTGCTGGCCGAGCTCGACGCCCTGGGGGTGCCGGCCTGGGTGAGCGCGAGCGCCGTGCTGGGGGCGGACGGCGAGGTCCGCACCCGGCGCGGCGAGCTGCTCGCGCCGGTGCTGGCCGCTGCCGCCTCGGTGCCGTGCGTCGTGGCGGTGGGCGTCAACTGCACCGACCCCGCCGCGGTGCTGCCCGCCCTGGGCGCCCTCGGGGGCGTGCGGGGCGCGGTGCCCGTGGTCTACCCCAACAGCGGGGAGGGCTGGGACGCCGGGGCCCGGGCCTGGCGGCCGGGGAGCTCGAGCGCCGGCGCAGACATCGGCGCAGGCCCTGGCGGCGGGTTCACCGCATTGGTGCCGCGCTGGGTGGGAGCGGGAGCGCGCCTGGTCGGCGGGTGCTGCCGGGTGGGCCCCGAGCAGGTCCGCTCGGTCGCCGGGGTGCTCAGCGCCACCGGCAGCTGACCCCGGGAGCCGGTCTCACGAGCCGGCCTCAGGAGGCCAGCTCGGCCTCGCGGCGCCCGCGGGCCATGTCGACCCGCCACAGCAGCACGCCCCCGACCACGAAGAAGACCACCAGCGAGGCGATGGCGGGGCGGTAGGAGCCGGTGAGCTGGAACACCAGGCCGAACACGAGCGTGCCCAGCCAGCTGGTCCCGCGCTCGGCCGACTGGTAGAGCCCGAACCACTCCGCCTCCCGCCCCCGCGGCACGAGCTGGCTGAACATCGACCGCGACAGCGCCTGGGTGCCGCCGAGCACCAGCCCGATGCCCGCGGCCAGCGCCAGGAACAGCCCGAACGCCCCCGCCGGGATCACCATCCCGGCGACCACCACGCCCACCCAGACCACCAGGCTGCCGAGCACGGTGGCCTTGGCGCTGGTGCGCTGGGCGATCCACCCGGCGCCGAGCGCCCCGAGCAGCGCCACCACCTGCACCAGCAGGATGGCGGCGACCAGCTGGGAGGCGGCGAAGCCGAGCTGCTGCTGGCCGTAGATGCTCGCGGCGGCGATGACGGTCTGCACGCCGTCGTTGAAGAACAGGTAGGCCACCAGGAACGTGAGGGTCTGGGGGAAGGCCGGCGCGGAGCGCAGCGTGCGCACCAGCTGCCCCAGCGAGCCCGCCACCAGCCGCCCAGTGCTGACCTGGGTGCTGACCTGGGTGCTGGCCTGGGTACTGGCATGGTTGCTGGTGCGGGGGTCGGTGCCGTCGGCGACGGCGGGGGGCCCGTCCAGGCGGCGCAGCCCCAGGTGCGGGACCAGGGTGAAGACCGCCCACCACAGCCCCGCCGAGAGCAGGCTGACCCGCACCGCCTCGCCCTGGTCCAGACCGAGGGACGGCGCTGCGCTCAGCAGCACCAGGTTGGCCGCCAGCAGCAGCGCCCCGCCGGCGTAGCCCAGCGCCCACCCCCGGCTGGAGACCCGGTCGCGCTCGGCAGGCCCGGCCAGGCGCACGAGCAGCGCGTCGTAGACCACCAGCGAGGCCCCCAGGCACAGGCTCGCCACCAGCTGCAGCAGCGCCCCCAGCGCCCAGCGGTCACCGGTGACCAGCACCATCGCCGATGCGGCCGCGGCCCCGACCCACGCGAACCCGGTCATCAGGCGCCGGGGCGAGCGCGACCGGTCGGCCACCGCCCCCACCGCGGGCAGCACCAGCGCCGACAGCAGCGTCGCGAACGTCACCACGTAGAGCGCCAGCGACCCGGGCGCCACCGGCAGCCCCAGCACGCTCAGGGGGACCCGGCACACGCCGTCGACCTCCCCGGTCCCACCCGGGCACGCCGCGGCCTCGGCGACCGCCGTCAGGTAGGGGGAGAACAGCACCGTCGCGGTGGTCGTCACGTAGGCCGAGTTGGCCCAGTCGTAGACGTACCAGGCCCGTCGGGCGCGGCCCAGCGCCGCGCCCTCGAGGGTCGTGGTCTCGCTCACGGTCGGGCCTCCGGGTCATCGGGCAGGTGGGTGGGCAGGCCGGTGGGAGGCCACGAGCCGCGCTCGCGGAGCACGTCGGCGAGGGCCGCGGCGTCGTCGGTGACGATCCCGTCGACCCCGGCGTCGAGCAGCCGGCGCATCCGGTCGGGGTCGTCGACGGTCCACACGTGCACCACGAGGCCCGCGGAGTGCGCGGCGCGCACCAGCAGCGGTGTGACCAGGGCCAGCCCGTGGGCGCGCTCGGGCACCTGGAGGGCGTCGGCGCCCACCACCCGGCGCAGCAGCCGCCCCCGCAGGCCCAGGCGCGCCGCCACCAGGAAGCGCAGGACCCCGCCGGTGCCCGCCGAGCTGGTGACGTGCACCCCGCGCCGTGCCAGGGCGCGGACGACGGCGCGGCGGCGGGCGTCGGAGAAGGAGGCCACGCACACCCGTGCCGTGTCGTCGGGCCGCGCCGCCAGCAGCTCCACGACCGGGGCGACGGCGGCGCGCTCCTTGACGTCGACGTTGATCCGCACGCGCGGGTGGGGTCCGGCGAAGGCGTCCAGGAGGTCGACCAGCCGCACGGGGTGGTGCCTCCCGCCCGTCCCCGGACCGCCGCCGGGGGCGAGCAGGTGCAGCCGCGCCACCTGCTCCCAGGTCAGCGAGGCCAGCGGGCCGGTGCCGTCGGTGGTGCGGTCCAGGGTCGGGTCGTGCAGGGCCACCACCTGCCGGTCGGCGGTGACGTGCACGTCCGTCTCCAGCACCCGGTACCCCAGCGCCACCGCCTCGGCGAACGCCGCTAGGGAGTTCTCCGGGTGCGCGGCGCTGCCGCGGTGGGCCAGGCCGACCGGGGAGGCGAGTCCCAGGAAGCCGCGCTGCTCCCCGGGCCGCTGACCGGAGCTCTGGGGCTCGCGCTGGGGCACGCGCGCAGTCTGGCCCACGGGCACCCGCCGGTGGGCCAGGCGCACCCCGCGCGTCGCTCGCGGTGACCGAGCATCACCGCTGGTGTGATGGGAGACGTGGATAAGCCCTCGCGTGATCGGACAGGTGATCGAGCGAGTGGTCGAGGGCCCGGCGGTCAGGGAGTGGTCGTCGTCGGCCGGGTCAGCGGCTCCCACCGCGCCTGGAAGCGGCCCCACCTGCAGCGGGCCCTCGAGACCGCCGTCGCCGAGGCCGAGGTGCTGGCCCCCGCGACGCAGCCGCTCACCCCCACGCCCGGCGACGAGGTCTGCGGTGCCTACGCCCACGCCGGCACCGCTGCGCTCGCGGTGCTCCTGGTGCGCCTCGCCCTGCTGGACGCCGGTGGTGACCTCCACGCCGGGCTCGCCCTGGACGACTGGAGGGCCGCACGCCGCGCCGTCCAGACCGCCGAGGCCCACGCCACCTCCCCCCGGTCACGCACCGCCCGCACGTGGCTCGACGCAGGCACGAGCGGGGGGTGGGTGGACGCGGTGAACGCCCACCTCCTCCTGCGCGACGAGCTGGTCACCCGGATGAGCCCCCGCGCCCGCCGCCTGCTGGCCCACCACCTGCGGGGACGCTCCCAGGCCGACGCCGCCCACCACGAGGGCATCACCCAGCCCGCCGTCAGCCAGGCCCTGGCCAGGTCCGGGGCCCACGCCGTCGTCCGCGCCACCGAGCTGCTGCGCCGCACGGGCCCCGCGCCGGTGGGGGAGGGCGAGCGGGTGCTCGCGGGCTCCCTACGATGCCGAGGTGACTGAGGTGACTGAGGCGACAGGTCCCGCAGGGCAGCGAGCAGGGCAGCCCGTGGGACCCGTGGACTCCTCCCGCGTCCCCCGCTTCGCCGGCCCCGCCACCTTCGCGCGCCTGCCGCGCGCCGACGAGGTGGGCCGCGCCGACGTCGCCGTCATCGGCGTCCCCTTCGACGCCGGGGTCTCCTACCGGCCCGGGGCCCGCTTCGGGCCGGCCGCCGTCCGCGACGCCTCCCGCCTGCTGCGCCCCCACCACCCCGGCCTCGACGTCGACCCCTTCGCCCTGCAGCAGGTCGTCGACGCCGGTGACGTGGTCGCCAACCCCTTCTCCATCGCCGAGGCCATCACCCAGGTCGAGGCCGGCGCCGACGAGCTCTCCGGCGCCGGGGCCCGCCTGGTCACCATCGGCGGCGACCACACCATCGCCCTGCCCCTGCTGCGCTCCGTCGTGCGCCGCCACGGCCCCGTCGCCCTGGTCCACTTCGACGCCCACCTCGACACCTGGGACACCTACTTCGGCGCCCCGTACACCCACGGCACCCCCTTCCGCCGCGCCGTCGAGGAGGGTCTGCTCGAGACCGGCGCCCTCACCCACGTCGGCACCCGCGGTCCCCTGTACGGCCGCTCCGACCTCGCCGCCGACGCCGGCCTCGGCTTCGGCCTGGTCACCAGCGCCGACGTCATGCGCCGCGGCGTCGACGAGGTCGTCGCGGGCCTGCGCTCGCGGATCGGTGACCGCCCGCTGTACGTCAGCGTCGACATCGACGTCCTCGACCCCGCCCACGCCCCCGGCACCGGCACCCCCGAGGCCGGCGGCATGACCAGCCGCGAGCTGCTCGAGGTCCTGCGCGGGCTGGCCGGCCTGCAGCTGGTCGGCGCCGACGTCGTGGAGGTGGCACCCGCCTACGACCACGCCCAGATGACCGCCGTAGCCGCGAGCCACGTCGCCTACGACCTCGTGTCCCTGATGGCACTGGGAGGGAACCGATGACCTCCGCCACCGGAGAGGGCGTCCTCGAGGGCGACCGCACCAGCGGGGTGACCATGCTCACCCCCGACTTCCCCTTCGAGCACGACCGCTGGCT
>Ga0182228_1000262_pt1 | contig 10810 bp, 8 predicted proteins | sample G6R1MG_19_FD_128385 | JGI IMG/M metagenome (GOLD analysis project Ga0182228, IMG submission 128385) | Miscanthus phyllosphere microbial communities from Michigan, USA - G6R3_MAIN_07NOV2016_LD1 MG | ecosystem: Host-associated > Plants > Phyllosphere > Phylloplane/Leaf | place: USA: Michigan... | reverse complement strand
GCCAGGGCGCGAGGTCGGGGACCTCCAGCGCACCGGAGGCCACCTCCACGCCGTCGTCCTCGCGGGTCCAGCGCAGCGCCACGCGGCCGTCGCCGAGGCGGCGCACGTCGTAGCGGTTGGTCACCCGGACCGCCTCCGAGCCCACCTCGCCGGCGGCCACCAGCTCCACCGGGGCGTAGGCCACGGCGACGTCGAGCAGGCCCGGTGACGGCGTGCGGTCGGGGAAGAGCAGGCCGTCGGCCACGAAGTTGCCGTCGTGGACGGTCTCGCCGAAGTCGCCGCCGTAGGCCCAGCGCTCGTGCGTCCGTGCGCCGTCGGGGCCGGTGACGGCCTGGCGCAGGCCGTGGTCGATCCACTCCCACACGAACCCGCCCATGCAGCGCGTGGACGACTCGAACAGCTCCTGGTACTCGGCCACGCCGCCCGGTCCGAGGCCCATGGCGTGCACGTACTCGCACTGCACGAAGGGCATGCGGCGGCGGCGCGCGTCGGCGGCGTCGTCGCGGGGCCCCGCGGTGAGACCGCCGCCCGTGAGTGCGTCGTCGCTGCCCAGGTGCGCCTCGCGGCCCTGCGCGATGAGGGCGACCTCGTCGTGGTGGGCGTACATGCGGCTGTAGACGTCGACGTCGGGGACGCCCCAGTCGTGCTCGTAGTGCAGGGGCAGCCCCGTGCCGACGGCGCGGGCGGCCCGCGCCATCGCCGACAGGTTGCGACCGACGCCCGACTCGTTGCCGAGGGACCACATCACGACGCTGGCGTGGTTCTTGTCGCGGTGCACGGTGCGGACCATCCGGTCGACCATCGCGACCTCCCAGGCCGGGTCGTCCGAGGGGTTGCGGCGCCAGCCGCTGAAGAGGAACCCGTGGGTCTCCAGGTCGCACTCGTCGACGACCCACAGGCCGTGCTCGTCGCACAGGTCCAGGAAGCGCGGGTGGGGCGGGTAGTGGCTGGTGCGGACGGCGTTGACGCCGTGCTGCTTCATCAGCAGGACGTCGGCCAGGTCCTCGGCGGGGGTGGTGGAGCGGCCCCGGTCGGCGCTGACCTCGTGGCGGTTCACGCCCCGCATGAGGGTGCGGGCGCCGTTGACGGTGAAGACGTCCCACTCACCGTCCTGCGCCGGGACGATCGCGACCGTCCGGAAGCCGACGCGCAGCCGCACCCGCTCGCCCGCGGTGACGACCTCGGCGTCGTACAGGCGCGGTGACTCCGGGCTCCACGGGTCGACGGGGACGACGGCCTCCTCGCCCGCGGCGAGGTCGAGGCCCAGCTCGGGCACGAGCACCCGCGCGCCGGCGCCGCCGGTCACCTCGACGCGCAGCGCGCCGGTGCCGGCGGAGCGGTCGTAGCCGGCGTGGACGTGGACGTCGTCGACGCCCCCGGCCGGGCGGGCCAGCAGCGCCACGTCGCGGAAGATCCCCGACAGCCACCACATGTCCTGGTCCTCCAGGTACGACCCCGAGGACCACTGGTGCACCCGGACGGCGACCACCGCGGGGCTGCCGTCCGAGGCACCGGTGAGGGCGCCGGTGACGTCGAACTCCGACGCCAGGCGCGAGCCGACCGAGCGGCCCACCTCGGTGCCGTCGACCCAGACGCGGAAGGCGGAGTCGACACCCTCGAAGCGCAGCACAGCGCGACCACCCGCAGCGAGGACGTCGGAGAACGCCTCGGTGAGCTGCACCGTGGTCCGGTAGTCGCCGGTGGGGTTCTCGTCGGGCACGAACGGCGGGTCGACCGGGAAGGGGTACTGGACGTTGGTGTAGGCGGGCCGGCCCCAGCGGCCGTCGGTGTTCGCGGGGTCGAGCTGCCAGTGCCCCGGGACGGTGATGACGTCCCACGCGGCGTCGTCGAACGCGGGCTGCGCGAAGGACTCCTCGACGTCGGCCCGCGGGCTCCAGCGGAAGCGCCAGCCGCCCGAGAGGTCGACCCGGGGTGCGTCCGAGCGGAGCGCAGCCCGGGCCGGGAGCACGCCGCGGGAGGGCGCGTGCCCCTCGTACCAGCGAGGACGGGTCACGACGTCGTGAGCGCTCACCGGCACCACTGTGCCGCACGGCCCCGGACGCGCCAGAGGGCGGCACCCCCTCACGGGGGTGCCGCCCTCTGGACTGTCAGCCGAGGTGGCTGAGCGGACGGATCAGAAGTCCATGCCGCCCATGCCGCCGTCGCCACCGGCCGGGGCCGCAGCGGCCTTCTCCGGCTTGTCGGCGATGACGGCCTCGGTGGTGAGGAACAGCGCCGCGATGGAGGCGGCGTTCTGCAGCGCGGAGCGCGTCACCTTGGCCGGGTCGATGATGCCCGAGGCGACCATGTCGACGTACTCGTTGGTCGCGGCGTTCAGGCCCTGGCCAACGGGGAGGTTGCGCACCTTCTCCGCCACGACGCCGCCCTCGAGGCCGGCGTTGACCGCGATCTGCTTGAGCGGGGCCTCGATGGCGACCTTGACGATGTTCGCGCCGGTCGCCTCGTCACCCGAGAGCTGCAGGTCGGTGAAGGCCTTGGAGCCGGCCTGGATGAGGGCGACGCCGCCGCCGGCGACGATGCCCTCCTCGACGGCCGCCTTGGCGTTGCGGACGGCGTCCTCGATGCGGTGCTTGCGCTCCTTGAGCTCGACCTCGGTGGCCGCGCCCGCCTTGATGACGGCCACGCCGCCGGCGAGCTTGGCGAGGCGCTCCTGCAGCTTCTCGCGGTCGTAGTCGGAGTCGCTGCGCTCGATCTCGGAGCGGATCTGGTTGACGCGACCGGCGATCTGGTCGGCGTCGCCAGCACCCTCGACGATGGTGGTCTCGTCCTTGGTGATGACCACCTTGCGGGCGCGGCCCAGCAGGTCCAGGCCCGCGGTGTCGAGCTTGAGGCCGACCTCCTCGGAGATGACCTGGCCGCCGGACAGGATCGCGATGTCCTGCAGCATCGCCTTGCGGCGGTCGCCGAAGCCCGGCGCCTTGACGGCGGCGGAGCGGAAGATGCCGCGGATCTTGTTGACGACGAGCGTGGCCAGGGCCTCGCCCTCGACGTCCTCAGCGATGATCACCAGGGGCTTGCCCGACTGGGTGACCTTCTCGAGCAGGGGCAGCAGGTCCTTGACCGAGGAGATCTTGGAGTTCGCGATGAGGACGTACGGGTCCTCCAGCACGGCCTCCATGCGCTCGCCGTCGGTGACGAAGTAGGGCGAGATGTAGCCCTTGTCGAAGCGCATGCCCTCGGTGAGCTCGAGCTCGAGGCCGAAGGTGTTGCTCTCCTCGACCGTGATCACGCCCTCCTTGCCGACCTTGTCCATCGCCTCGGCGATGAGGTCGCCGATGGCGGGGTCGGCGGCGGAGATCGAGGCGGTCGCGGCGATCTGCTCGCGGGTCTCGACGTCGACGGCGTTGGTGAGCAGCTGCGCGGAGACGGCGGCGACGGCCGCCTCGATGCCGCGCTTGAGGGCCATCGGGTTGGCGCCGGCGGCGACGTTGCGCAGGCCCTCGCGGACCATCGCCTGGGCCAGGACGGTGGCGGTCGTCGTGCCGTCACCGGCGACGTCGTCCGTCTTCTTGGCGACCTCCTTGACGAGCTCGGCCCCGATCTTCTCGTACGGGTCCTCGAGCTCGATCTCCTTGGCGATCGAGACGCCGTCGTTGGTGATCGTGGGGGCGCCCCACTTCTTCTCCAGGACGACGTTGCGGCCCTTGGGGCCGAGGGTGACCTTGACGGCGTCAGCGAGGGTGTTCATACCCCGCTCGAGACCGCGACGGGCCTCCTCGTTGAAGGCAATGGTCTTCGCCATGAGCGGTGCTCCTCCGGAACGGGTGGCGTATCAGGCGGTTCGGGTGGTGCTGCCGGCCGGCCGGGTGCCCGCGACGGACGCCGCCGTCCCTCCGGGCCTGCACCCGGGGGCCTGCGGCTCACCCAGCACGGCCGGGGAGCGCTGGGCTCCCAGGTCCTGTGCTGGCACTCGGGGTCGCCGAGTGCCAGGCACCAGATTGGCACTCTCGCCCGCCGAGTGCAAACGTCCCACCCCTGCGGACGCGACCCCGGGCACGACGACGGCGCCGCCCCCCGCGGGGGACGGCGCCGTCGGAGGTGCGCGTCAGGCGCCGGCGAGGCGGACCGCCTCGGCCTGCGGGCCCTTCTGGCCGGTGCCGACCTCGAACTCGACGGCCTGGCCCTCCTCGAGGGAGCGGTAGCCGTCCATCTGGATGGCCGACCAGTGCACGAAGACGTCCGGGCCACCGTCGACGGTGATGAACCCGTACCCCTTCTCGGCGTTGAACCACTTGACGGTTCCGAGTGCCATTCAGTGCTCCTGCTGTGGTGCGGTGGTCGGGGAAGGGCAGTGCGCCCGGCCCCGGGTCTGGAGTCCGTGGGCGCGAAGGCCCGGTGAAACCCCCCGCCGCGCGCAGCTGGAGGAGACGACAGCGACAGAACTGCTCGACCGAGCCGCAGGGTAGCGGGGTCGACCCCGCCGTGGCGAGGGCCGACGCCCAGGTCAGCGCCGTGGAACGGGTGTCGGCCGACGTCGGCGCGATCATGTCCCCCGCACGGGGACGGACCTCAGCGCAGGACGGCGGTGAGGGTCCCGGCGGTCGCGGAGGCGTCCAGGACGGCCTCTCCGGCCACGGTGCCGGCGAGCGCGGTGGCGCCGGCCTCGAGGTCGGCGGAGGGGTAGAGGACGACCGTGGAGGTGTGCGCCGAGCGCTGGGCCGAGGACGCGTTGCCGGTGCTGGAGACCGTCCAGCCGGCGGCCTCGACGGTCGCCGCGGTGGTGGCCGCCAGCCCCTTGGTCCCGGTGCCGTTGAGCACGACGACGGGCGTGGAGCGGTCCACCTCGGCCGCGGGGGCGGGGGCGGGCTCGCTCGGGGCGTCGCCGGAGCCGGCGGCGGCGTCCGCGGGGGCGCCGTCCGCGGGCGCGCCCGCGGCCTGCGCGTCGGCGGAGGGAGCGGCGCTGGAGGCGGCGACCGCGGCCCCGCCCAGGTCGAGCGCCGCGTACCCGGCGACACCGGCGACGGCGACGACGGCGGCCACCACGAGCGGGGCCGCGAACCCGTGGGAGCGCGGCGGGGCGGCGCGGTGGGCGCCGCGGCGACCGTCGCGCGGCGGGTCGACGGCGTCGAAGTCGTCACGCGGGTACGGCGAGGTCACGGTGACGACGGTACGTGCTCACCCGGTCACGGATGGGCGTTTTCGGGCAGGTGGGAGGCGTGTCGGCGCAGCGGTGCCGGGTGTCAGCCGAGGTCGAGGTCGCGCCCCGCCGTCCGCTCCGCTCGCAGCCGCCGCAGCCTGCCGACCAGCACGGGGTCGGCCGCGAGCGCCTCGGGGTCGTCCAGGAGGGCGTTGAGCACCTGGTGGTAGCGCGTCGAGGACAGGTCCAGCTCGTCGCGCACCGCCTGCTCCTTGGCGCCCCGGCGCCGGAAGGTGCGCCGCTCCATCTCCAGGACGGCGAGGTCCCGCTCCGACAGCGCCACCGGAGCACTCTGGCAGAAGACCGGTGGACCGGTCGTGGCGCGCCAGCCGCGCGGGCGGGCGCCCGGCGGGCGGTGGGCGGGGTCGCAGGCGCCCGCCTAGCGTGGCCGCGTGGCGATCGACCCCCTCTCGACGGTGCACCCCAGCTGGGCGCGGGCGCTGGCCCCCGCGGAGGGCGACCTGGCGCGCCTGGAGGAGGAGCTGGCCGCCCGCCGGGCCGCCGGCGAGGAGGTGCTGCCGGCACCCGAGCACGTGCTGCGCGCCTTCGCCCAGCCGCTCGACGACGTGCGCGTGCTGCTCCTGGGGCAGGACCCCTACCCCCGCCCGGGGCACGCGGTGGGGCTGGCCTTCTCCGTGGCACCGCAGGTGCGCCCGCTGCCCCCCACGCTGCGCAACCTCCTCAAGGAGCTCAGCGCCGACACGGGCGTCCCGGCTCCGACGACGGGAGACCTCTCCCCCTGGGCCGACCGCGGCGTCCTGCTTCTCAACCGCGTGCTGACGGTGCGCGCCGGCGACTCCGGCTCGCACCGCCGCCTCGGGTGGGAGCGCGTCACGGACGCCGCGGTGCGGGCGCTGGCGCAGCGGGGCGGACCGCTGGTGTCGGTGCTGTGGGGCCGCGACGCGCAGACCGCGGCGCCGCTGCTGGCCGGGATGGAGGTGATCACCGGGGTGCACCCGAGCCCGCTGTCGGCCTCGCGCGGGTTCCACGGGTCGCGGCCGTTCAGCGCCGTCGACGCCGCCCTGGCCGCCCAGGGCGCGGACCCCGTCGACTGGTCGCTGCCCTGAGCAACCACCCGGTGCGCGGTGCGCCGGGTCAGGTGGCTAGCGTGCGCGGGTGATCGCCCCCGGGGTCGTGCGCCGCTACGTCGCCGTCGGCGACTCCTTCACCGAGGGCCTGGACGACCCCGACCCCGCCTCCCCCGGTCGCCACCTCGGGTGGGCGGACCGGCTCGCCGTCCTGCTGGACGACGACGCCCGCGCCGCGGGAGAGCGCCTCGAGTACGCGAACCTAGCCGTCCGCGGTCGCCGCCTGCCGCAGGTCCTGGCCGAGCAGCTGCCGCGGGCCCTGGAGCTGGCGCCCGACCTCCTGAGCCTCAGCGCCGGCGGCAACGACATCCTGCGCCCGGGCGCCGACGTGGACGCCCTGGCCGCCGCGCTGGACACCGCGGTCGCCGCGGCTCGTGCGGCCGGGACTCGCGTGCTGCTGGTCACCGGGTTCGACCCCGGCGGCCTGCCGGTGGTGCGCTGGACCCGCGGGCGGGTGGCCGCCTTCAACCTGCACGTCTGGGCGGTCGCGCAGCGCCACGACGCGCTCGTGCTCGACCTGTGGTCGATGCGGGCCCTCTACGACGCCCGCCTGTGGGTGCCCGACCGGATCCACCTCGCGCCCGAGGGGCACCGCCGGGTGGCGCTGCTGGCGGCCGCCACCGTGCGCGGGCTGCACGGGGACCAGCTGAGCAGGGCCGAGCAGGAGTGGTCCAGGCCGCTGGGGCCGCAGGAGCGCCGCGGACGCGCGGCCCGGGCAGCCGACGACCTCGCCTGGGCGCGCACGCACCTGGCGCCCTGGGTGCGGCGCCGCCTCGAGGGACGCTCCAGCGGTGACGGCGTGACCGCCAAGCGCCCCGAGCCGCTCCCCCTGCAGCGCTGAGGCCGTTGCGGCCGAGGTCGCCGGGGCCGGTGGGGTCCGCGCGACACGTCGCCGCGACACGTCCCGAAAGCCGCCCCTGGGAAGGGCCTGCGTGCCACCATCGACGCATGAGGACCGACCGGCTGCCGCGGACCCCCGGGGCTGCCGCGGGCTCCACCCCCGCTCTGGTCGGGGAGGTGCCCGAGGGCGCCTTCCACGGGTCCACCTCGCCGACGGGCATCCCGCTGTCGACGTTCCTCCCGTCCCCCGCCGTCCCGGCACCGGCCGCGCCGCGGACCGCGGACGCCGAGCGCACGGCCGTCGCCCCGGCGGTGCCGGCGCCCGAGGCCCGCGGTGAGCGCCGGCGCTGGTCGCGCTCGACGCCCGCCTCGCCCTCGTCGGCGTGGGACGCCCCCGCCGCCCCGGGCCCCGTCGTGGTGCCGCCCCCGGGCCGGGCCCAGACCCCCGTGGTGCTGCCGCCGACCCGTCGCGCGTCGGGCCCCACCGGCCCCGCGCCCGCTCCCCGTGATGCCGCAGCGCGCTGGGACGCCGCTGAGCACGACCTCCCCCGCCACGAGGCCGCCCGCCACGAGGCCGCTCCGACCGCCGCCGCGCCCGCCGCCGCTCCGACCGCCGCGGCGCCGTCGCGCGAGCGCGCCCCCCGCAGCGCGGTGCGCCCCGAGGCGCCCGAGCGCGCCATCCACCTGCTGGGCCTGGCCCAGGACCACGCCGAGCGCGTGCGCGCCGCGGCGGACGCCGACGCGGCCAGCCTGCGCCGGACCACCACCGCCGAGGCGACCCGCCTGCGCCAGGAGGCCGAGCGCGAGGCCGCAGCCCTGCTGGAGCGCGCCCGCGCCGAGGCCGGGGCCCTGCGCGACGAGGCGGAGGAGCACGCCCACCACCTGCCGGCCCGCGCCGCGCACGAGGCGGAGCGCCTGGCCGACGAGGCCCGCCGGGACGCCGACGCGGTCCGCGCCGCCGCCGAGGCGCACGCCGCACGGGTCCGCCGCGGCGCGGACGCCGAGGCGCGCTCGCTGCTGGAGGACGCCCAGCACGAGAGCGTCGAGCTGCGCGGCGAGGCCGCCCGGCTGCGGCAGGAGGCCGCTGACCTGTCCGCCGCGGTCACCGCGCTGCGCTCCGAGCGCGAGCAGGTCTCCGCGGAGGTCACCGACCTCACCGGGCGCGTCGAGGACGCCATGGCCGAGGCCCACGCCGAGGCCTCGCAGATCGTCGAGGACGCCGCCGAGCAGGCCTCCCTGGTCGTGTCGGCCGCCGCCGACACCGCCGACGCCATGCTCGCCCAGGCCCAGGTCGACGCCGCCGAGGCCGAGCGCCTGGCCCGCACGGCCCACGAGCGCGCCAGCGCCGAGGGCGACCGGCTGCTCGCCGGCATGCGCGCCGAGGCCGACCAGCTGATGGCCGCCACCCGCGAGGCCTCGGCCCGGGAGCGCGCCGAGGCCCTCGCCGAGGCCGACACCGTCCGCGAGACGGGCCAGATCGAGGCGCAGCGCGCCACCGCCGAGGCGTACGGGCAGGCCGAGCGCGTGCTCGCCGCAGCGGCCGCCGACGCCTCCGCCGCCCGTCGCGAGGGCGAGGCCGAGCTGGCCCGGGCGCGCGCCGAGGCCGCTGCCGAGCGCGAGCAGGCCGCCGACGAGGCGCGCCGCGTCCGGGCCGCGGCCCGCCGCCAGGCCGAGTCCGAGCTGGCGGCGGCCGCCGAGCAGACCGCCTGGACCACCAGCACCGTCGACGCGCTGCTCGCCGCCGCCGAGGACGAGGCCCGCACCACCCGCAGCCGCGGGCACGCCGAGGCCGCCGAGTCGGTGCGCCGCGCCCGGGTGCGCCTGCAGGCCGTGATGGGCGCCGCCAGCCAGCGCGTCCGGGCCCGCCTGGGGGGCCTGGAGGAGGAGGCCGCCGAGCTGCGCGCCGGCGCCGTGGCCGAGCTGGAGTCAGCGCGCCGCGAGGCGGTGCGCCTGGTGCGGTCGGCCCGCGAGGACGCCGAGCGCGTGCTCGGAGCGGCCGGCGCCGCGGAGTCGACCGCCCGCGAGCGGGCCCAGCGGCGCGCCGAGGAGGCCGACAGCGGTGCTCGCGCCCTGCGCGCCCGCGTGGCCGACGAGGTCGCCCGCACCCAGCGCGAGGCCCAGGAGGCCCGCCGCGAGGCGCGCGCCGAGGCCGTGCGCGTGGTGCTGCAGGCCCGCGCCGAGGCCGACCGCGAGCGGACCGCCGCCCGCGCCGAGCGCGACCGGCTGACCCAGGAGGTGGCGGAGCTGGTGCGCCAGCGCGAGGCCGCCGCCGCCGAGCTCGGCCAGTTCTCCGGCATCGTCGACGCCCTGGCCGTGCCCGGCCGGCGCTCCAGCAGCCAGCCGCTGCAGCCCCTGCAGCCCGTCGACGCCTCCCGCGTTCGGGCCTCGGGGCCGGTGGTCCCCGCCGCCCGGCCCGTGGTGCGCCCCTCCGTGCGCCCCCACGACCAGCCCGCCTCCGACGACGAGTGGCTGCGCCGCCCCCGCTGACGCCAGCCCTCCCGCGACCCCGCTGACCGGGCGCGCAGGCGGACCGTCCCCCGACCCGGGGACCCTCTGCCCGCGCGCCCGGCCGTGTCGGTGCACCAGACTGCTGCCGACCGCAGCCGACCGGGCCGCGAGCCCGCCGCCACCGGAGGCACCATGTCCGACGCCGGACCGTTCCGCTCCGTCCTGCGCGGGTACGACCCCGCCCAGGTCGACCGCCACGTGACCGACCTCGCCACCGCCCTCGAGGAGGAGCGCGCCGCTGCCGCGGACCTCGCCTTCCAGGTCCAGGCCCTCGAGCAGAGCCTGGTCGAGCGGGCCGCCCAGGACGCCGCGGAGCTGGTCCGCCCGGAGGCGCTCGCCCCCAGCTACGCCGACCTCGGCCACCGCGTGGCGCAGATCCTCTCGCTGACCGAGGAGGAGGCGCTCGACCTCCTGGCCCGCGCGCAGGCCGACGCCGAGGCGTTGCGCAGCGAGGCGGACGCGCACGCGCGGCTCGTGCGCGCCGACGCTGACCGCTACGACGAGGCGGTGCGCTCCGACGCCCGCGCCGAGGCCGAGCGGGTCCTGGCCGACGCGCGCCGGCGCGCCGACGACGTGGTGGACGGCGCCGAGCGCGAGGCCGCGGCCCTGCGCGAGGAGTCGGCAGCGGCGTGGGAGGACGCCCGCGCGCGCTCCGCCCAGGCGGCCACCGACTTCGAGCTGGCGCTGGCCACCCGCCGCCACCGCACGGAGGTGGAGGCCCAGGAGCTGCACCGCAGCCGCACGGAGGAGCTGGAGCGCGTGGAGCGGCTCGTGGCGCAGGCGCGCGACCGGGCCGACGCCGCCGACGCGGCGGCCGCCGACCGCGCCGAGGAGGTGCTGGCGAACGCCCGCCGCGAGGCCGACGAGCTGGTGGTGCACGCCCGTGACCGCGCGGCCGCGGTGCGCGCGGAGTCGGACCGCGAGCTGGCCGCCGCCACCGAGCGGCGCGACAGCATCAACGCCCAGCTGGCCAACGTGCGCCAGATGCTCACCACGCTCGCCGGCGGGTCCTCCGCGCCGTCCGGCTCGGTCCCGGTGACGGGCCTGGAGGACGACGGCACCGGCGACTTCGACGCCGACCTGGAGACCCGGGAGCGCGAGCGCAGCGCGCAGCAGGCCTGAACGGCCCCGTCGGCCGCTCCGGACCGCCCCTGGGCAGCCCCGGACCGGCCGCGGCGCTCAGGACTCGGCGTGCACCAGACGGGGGTACGCGCGG
>Ga0182228_1000261_pt1 | contig 10847 bp, 9 predicted proteins | sample G6R1MG_19_FD_128385 | JGI IMG/M metagenome (GOLD analysis project Ga0182228, IMG submission 128385) | Miscanthus phyllosphere microbial communities from Michigan, USA - G6R3_MAIN_07NOV2016_LD1 MG | ecosystem: Host-associated > Plants > Phyllosphere > Phylloplane/Leaf | place: USA: Michigan... | reverse complement strand
TCCATGGTGATGCGCCCCGTCAGGACGCCGGCGGTGTGCATGACCACCAGCCGCTCCTCCACACCCGGCACCCCGTTCGGAACGCCCGTGAAGACTCCGCCGCCGCTGTCCTTCTGCGGGAGCATGCCCGGGCCGGTGTGCAGCGCGAAGGACGCGTGGTCGGTGCCGATGGTGTCGATGGTCCCGTTGGAGACCTCCGTCCAGAGGGCTTCGGCGTTCGCGGCCTCGCGGATCGGCGGGGAGCAGATGTGCCCGGCGGCCAGCAGTCCCGCGCCCTCGTACTGCTCGTAGCTGGAGGCCAGGTACTGGGGGCAGGTCTCCGCCCAGATGCGGGCGCCCGCCGCGCGGTGCTCCCGCACCTGGCGGGCCGCGTCGGCGGCGGAGACGTGCACCACGAACAACGAGGACCCGACGTGCTGGGCGAGGACCGCAGCGCGGTTCACGGCCTCGGCCTCGGAGCTGGCCGGGTGGCCGTGCAGGTGCTCGTGCTCAGCGGTGCGACCTGCGGCGACGAGCCCGGCCACGGCGTCGGCCACCATGTGTCCGTTCTCGGCGTGCACCATCGGCAGCACTCCCAGTTCGGCGGCGACGCGAAAGCCCTCCAGCAGCACCGCGTCGGAGACCATCGAGCCGGGGTAGGCCATGAAGAACTTCCAGCTGGCCACGCCCTCGTCCTCGCTGAGGCGCCGCAGCCGGGCGAAGGAGTCGTCCTCGCCCGCGGTGGCAGGGACGATCGGGTGGAACCCGAAGTCCACCACGCACGCCGCCTCGGCCGCCTCGCGGCGGGTGTAGAACGCTTCGTCCACCGCGGTGCCGGCGGGGGCCCTCACGAAGTCCACGATGGTCGTGGTGCCGCCGCAGGCTGCGGCGACGGTGCCCGAGTGGAAGTCGTCGATGGTGCGCGTTGCGCCGCTGGCCACTCGGTGTTCGAGGTGGGTGTGGGTGTCCACCCCACCGGGCAGCAGCAGCCGGCCGGCACAGTCGATCTGCTCGGCATCGACGTTCTTGAAGGCGCCACGTTGGCCGTGGCTGTGCACGCGTCCGTCCTTGATGAGCAGGTCGACGTCGAACCGCCCTTCGGGCGAGACCACCTGGCCGCTGTGCAAAACGATCTGAGACATCGACCTACCGGTTCACTGGATGGACTGAGGGTCCGAACAGTAGAACGCACATGTTTCTGGCGCGTGTCGATGCAGCGAGGGGGCTCAGGTGGAGCGCATACGACCCTCCAGTGAAGGCCGATGAGGACGGCGCGATCAGGATCGGTCGCGAGCGCTACTGCGACGTCTCACTGCTCCGCTGGTGACCCGAGCCGGTGCCTGTCCAGGACCCACGTCACCAACCTCACGGCCGAGCGCCGCCCCTACGAGCTCTGCGACGCCCCGCCGCAGCTGGTCGGAGGTTCAGCTTCGTCGTCGACACGCGCGCAGCAGCGATCCAGGGCCGCGGCGTCTCGGAACCCGCCTTTGGACGGGCCACGCCGGACGCAGCAGTGGACATGACTTCTGAGACGGCGCATCGAGCGTGGGGCGCGATTGCGGGGGCACTCAGTACTGGTTGTGCCACGACCAGGAGTGGAACAGTCAAACCTCGACCGGGCCGACCCCCGTCACCTGTCCGTGCAGCAGACCCTTCCCAGCGGTCGGCAGGTCGACCGGCGCGCCAAGCGTGATAGCGATAGCAGGAGCTCCCAGGGTCGCGGGATCCGGTAGCGAGGCACCCAGCCGTCTCGCCGCTAGCCCCTGCTTGCGACACCTGACCTGTAGATGTCCCGCGCGACACGAAGGAGTAGGGTCTCCTGCCCTCGGCGGGCGATGATCTGGACACCGACGTGACGCCCATCGAGGTCAGTCCCAACGGGAACACTCATCGCAGGCTGTCCCGTTGCGTTCACCCACGTCGTGTAGGCACCGGGGAGCGCCGTGGGGGGTGTTGCTTGGGCCGGCGGTGCCAGCTGGGAAGAGGTTGGTGTGATCAGTACATCGAGATCGCCCCACGCGCGCGCGCGGCGTCGGCGCGGATCCGGCCGAGCTCTTCGGTGGCGTTGAACATCTCGATCGTGGTCACCGCAGCACCCGCCAACTCCAGGGCCTTCACGTCTGGGGTGAGATGCCCCTCGCCGCCGTCAGCACGTCGACGGGTGACGGCAGCATGAACACCGACAGAAGCTTGCGTCAGCCACGTCTCGTGCACTCGGTGGGCGTCGATGATGTGGCGGCTGCCGCAAGCGGAATAGTCCTCGCGAGTGCTGAGGGCCGATACGACTTCATGCACCCGCTGCATGGCGATCGGGACGGTGGGCACACCTGGTTCCTTGGTGTGCCACCCGAAGCGCACGGTTTCGACGTTCCTATCTTGCGGAACGAGGCTAGAGGCCGGGTCGCGCAGGTCTGGGCCCTGCAGTGCCAGGAAGACCATCGCCAGCATGTCGAGGTTGCCGCAGATCACACCTACCACCTGGAAATCGGCGGCCAGGGCAGGGAACCCCGCTCCGCGGGGAATGGCGCCCGATGTCGGCTTCAGGCCGTAGAGGCCGGTGAAGGCAGCAGGTATCCGCGATGAACCGCCACCGTCGGTGGGCGCTCGCTCTGTCGCGCCGTTCTGAGCGGCGTCGCAACCGGCCGCCGCTCGGGTCCGGCATCAGGCGCCGCTGTCGCGCCTGCCAATCCCTGGTGTTGCGGCGACCCCGTGGGCCCGCCCTGCGCCCGCGGTCGAACGTGATGGGTAGTTTCCAGCGCTGAGCGACGCCTTTTGATCGCTATGCCGACCGCATCTGCGATCAGCTGGGTACGCAGGTGGTCCACCATCGCCCAGTCCACGACCTGGAGTTGACCCCGGTTCCGTTGGACACCCTGCAGTCGGGCCGTATCGCCTGAGGACGGGGTCCGTGTGGACCATCCAGCACGTACTCCCCGGAGCTCCGTGAGCAGGCCGTGGAGCTGGTCAAGGCCAGCAGCAAGACCGTTGCCGGAGTCGCCCGAGACCTGAAAGCCAACGTCACCACCCTGAGCAACTGGGGCAAGGTCGACCGCGCTGAACGCGGCGTCCCTGATGAGACCGGGCTGCTGCCCTCGACCGCCGCTGAACGCGCCCAGCTGATCGCGCTGCGCAGGGAGAACGCCGAGCTGCGCACTGAACGGCAGATCTTGAGAAGGGCGCCGGTCTTCTTCGCGAAGGAGTCGAACAGGTGACGTGCTCCGCCTTCATCGACCGGGCCAACAACTGACAGGGCCCACCACGACGTACGCACCCTGTGCCGGCTGCTGGAGTCTCTTGCTCGGGGCTCTACATCTGGCTGGTGCGTCCGGCCAGTGCCCGAGCGGTCGCCGACGCGGTGCTGAACGGCCAGCTCAAGGGGGTCTTCACCGGCGATCGGGAGGTCTGCGGCGCCCCGCGTCCACACCGAGCTCGCCGACGCCGGGGTGCGGGTGGGGCGCAAGCGGGTGGCCGCCTGATGCGCGCCGCCGGCCTGCAGGGCGTTCACCGGCGCAGACGTCGCTACGGGCTGGCACCTCAGGTTCCAGGCGCTGACCTGGCCCCGGACCGTGTGGACCGCAAGCTCGCCGCTGCCGGCCCGAACCAGCAGGGGGTACTACCCGCCTGCGGGGGAGGGGTCGCGGACGTGACCTGCGTCCCCGCGACCCAGCTGAACAGCAGGGCTGGCCGTGCCTGGCGTGCGTCACCGACGTGTTCAGCCGCATGCTCATCGGCTCGTCGATGGCCTCGCGGCGCAAGAGCGACCTGGTGGTCGACGCCGTCGCGATGGCGGTGCACCGCACACGTGGGCGGGTGCCCGGGGTGATCCATCACAGCGATTGCGGCGGGGGGTGCAGCGCCCACGTCCTGGAACGTGAACCGCGACGTCATGGGGCTATGACCGGCACGACGAGCGTCGCGGACTGCTACGCCAACGCGATGGTCGGAAGCCTGTTCGCGACACTCGAGTGCGAGTGGTTCGACCGTCAGCCCGGGGGCCGGTTCACCTCCCACCAGGAGGCGGAGCTGGTTATCTTCGAGGACCGGGAGGTGTTCTCCGACACCCGTCGGCGTCACTCAGCCCTTGGGCAGGTCCCCCCAGCTGCCTTCGCAGGCAGCGCACAGTCTCGCCGCCGCGCCCTGACCGGTCCGCCGCAAGCAGGTGTCCACGGAACCGGGTCAACTCCAGATCACCCCCACGGACACGCCGCCGGTGATGTGCCGCTGCGAGGGGTGGCGCGTCGGCTGGTCTCGTCATGCGGGGCAATGCCACGGTGGCTCATCTGGGTGGCGATGAGTTCGCGGTGCTCTGCCCAGGAATGCGACCCGCTGGCCTGCCTGTCGTGGAGGCCCACTTGCGCCGGGCACTCGCCCTTCCTGCGAAGCTGCCGGGAGGCGTACTGGGAGAGGTCGGGGTGGGCATCAGCTCAGCATGCGGTGCCACCAAGGACGACGCGACCACCCCTGGCTGCTGCTGGCACCATCTGGACAGCAGATGATCGCTGCGTGCACTCCGTCAAGGCCCAGCGCAAACGGTCAGCTGGTGATGCACGCGCCTCTCAGGCGCTGGAGCGGAGAACCAGGTGGAAGTCCTGGACGACACCGACCGCGGCCTCAGAGGGGCCTTGCGCAAGGCGGCGCGACAGCGCCTGGACGGCGGCGGCAGCGATGCCGGTTCCCCCGGGGTTGATCGTGGTTAGCGGGGGATTGCTGTAGGCGGATACGGCGATGTCGTCAAAGCCGACGACGGCAACATCATCCGGTACGGCAACCCCGTGCTGAGACAAGACGTGTAGAGCACCCAGCGCCAGGCTGTCGTTGAAGCAGAAGAGGGCGTCGAAGTGGACCCCGCGCGAGAGCAGCCCCTCCACAGCGGCAGCACCGTCCTGTAGTCGCCAGCGTCTGGCTTCAGCCAGTAGTTCGGGGTCTGTCAGCATCCCGGCAGCCTCCAATGCTGCCTCATACCCTCTCAAGCGCAGCGTCTCGGCGGTGTGAGGGCCACCGCTGGAGTTCACGCCGACGGCCGCGATACGTCGCCGGCCGATGTTCAACAGGTGCTGTGTAGCGCACTGAGCCGCGTCTGCATTGGCCATCGTGATGTGGTCAACCGGCAACCCGGGTGCATGGTCACCCAAGAGGACACAGGGCTGTTTGGCGGCCAAGATCTCGATGTCATCGTCCTGTAGGGCGTACGGCTGGATGATCAGTCCGTCGCTGAGGTGCTTGCCCTGTCCCAGGAGCACCTGCAACTCGCGTTGGCGCTCGTAGTTCGTCTGTTCCAGGGTCACCGCCCATCCGTGACGGTCTGCCTCACGCGCAACAGCACCGGCCAGCTGACTGAAGTAGTCCACGCTGAGGTCAGGCAGGGCCAGTGTGATCGACCCCGTTCGGCCGGTGCGCAGGTGCTTCGCCGCGGTGTTCATGCGGTAGCCCAGCTGGTCCACCGCTCGCAGAACCGCTGCCTGGGTCTCGGGGCTGACGGCGACCTTGCCGCTCAAGACGTTGGAAACGGTGCGACTGGTCACCCCCGCGATGGCCCCGACGTCGGCCATGGTCGCCGGCCGCGACATCACTTCTTCTGCCACGCAACAAGGGTATCGATGGGGCCTGAGGTTGAACCCCGCACGCCTCGGCACTGACAGCTCCTGAGGAACCTGGCTGGCGGCGCGAGGAAGACCTGTGAATGCGTGGCACAGCGAGCAGCGACCATCGGAGCCGGGCTGCGGGTCAAGTAGCACAGGATTTCGACGATGAAATGAGAGAAGCGGCATCACCGCTCGCAACATCTCGGAGGACTCATGTCGCCATCTCGCCGCACCCTTTCTGATGTGCGCCTGGTCACCAAGCTCGTGGTGACCTCTCTTCTGATCACAGCGATGGCAGCAGTGCTTGCCGCGACTGGCATCTACTCCGCGGCGCAGCTGAGCCGCGGGCAGCAGACCCTGTACGAGCGCAATGTCAGCGCTGCCGTCGAGCTCGGACGGGTCCGGGCCTCTTTCAACTCCTCGGCCAAGGACAACACCGACATGCTCATCACCCAGGAGCCGGAGGTGAAGACTGCTGAGGTGCGCGACAAGAACCGCGCTGGGCATGACGCGGAGGTCGATGCAGCATGGGCGGCCTACGAGGCCTCGCATCCTGCGAGCAGCAGCGCTCAGCGATCCGCGTTCGAGACGAACCTGGCGGTGTACCGGCAGGCACGGGTGGATGACCTGGACCCTGAGGCGATCGCGGGTGACAACGCCGCGTGGGTGGCGGCCTACCGGGCCTCTCCTGCTCTGAAGGCCTTCGCCGACATCAACACGGCCCTGGATGAGATGCAGCAGGCAGAGGCCGACGCAGCTCAGCAGGCAGCTGCGCAGGGCCGCTCGACCTACCGCACGGCGGTGCTGACCGTCCTGGTGACGGCAGGAGTGGGCCTCGCGGTGGTCCTGGGCTTCTTCGTTCTGCTGGGGCGCTCGATCACGCGACCGCTGACGCGGGTGCTCAGCGTGGTCCAGGGCCTGGCCGAAGGCCGCCTGGACCAGCGCACCGGCATCACCAGCAGCGATGAGGTGGGCCAGCTGGCCGCCGCCACGGACACCTCCATCGAGAACCTGGCTGAGGTGGTCCGCCGCATCGACGGTAGGGCGGAGTCGCTGTCGCAGACCTCAGAGCACCTGTCGGCGGTCTCAGCGCAGCTGTCAGCCGGGGCACAGGAGTCCTCCGCCCAGGCCCAGCTCGTCGCGGCCGCCTCAGAGCAGATCTCCGGGTCCATGGGCACCATCGCCGCAGCCGGTGAGGAGATGAGCGCCGCCATCTCCGAGATCGCCACCTCCACCTCCACCGCCTCGCGCACCGCCGCAGACGCAGTCAGCACCGCTCAGGCTGCGGGCGCGACGGTGGAGCGCCTGGGCACCTCCAGCCGTGAGATCGGGGACGTGGTCAAGATGATCACCTCCATCGCAGAGCAGACCAACCTGCTGGCCCTGAACGCCACCATCGAGGCCGCCCGCGCCGGGGAGGCCGGCAAGGGCTTCGCGGTGGTGGCCGGTGAGGTCAAGGAACTCGCCCGCCAGACCGCCCAGGCCACTGAGCAGATCATCTCGCGGGTGGCCACCGCCCAGACCGACGCTGCTGCTGCCAGCGCGGCCATCGAGCAGATCGGTGCGGTCATCGCGCGTATCGACGCGCTGCAGTCCACGGTGGCCTCAGCGGTGGAGGAGCAGTCGGCCACGACTGCGGAGATGGTCCGCAGCGTCACGGAGGTCTCCTCTGGGACCGCTGAGATCTCCGTGAACATCACTGGGGTAGCCACCGCAGCAGAACAGACCAACCGCAGTGCGTCGGCCAGCACCGCCGCAGCTGATGATCTGCTGCGTACGGCTCGGGACCTGAAGGACGCGGTGGCCTCCTTCAAGCTCTGACGGCGCCAGGTAAGAGTGAGGTAGGTGCGAGGTGATCCGCGCCTGCGAGGTGTGAGCTGCCCGGACGCGGCGCAGGTGCTCCACGTCCGGGCAATGCACGACGGACATCATCGCTCGCTCGAAGTTTCTGTGGCGTGCCACGGGCCTGGCGGATGCGGAGGCGAGCGGGGCTCTCACCCCTCGATGGGTTCTACGCCCGGGCCATCAAGACCGGATGGGTCCATCAGATCGGTTCGGTGCCCGACCACCGGTCGGCCACCCGAGAGCACTGAATGGCAGCATCCATTTCATCGATGAAGTACATTGGCGTCGTTGGAAGCCCTGACGACAGGTGCTATCGACGATAGCGTCGGCTCAGCCGTTCGCTGAGAGCCGCAGCCCCCGGGGTCCCCGCTTGCGGGGCTGCGGTTCTCTCAGGGACGCCCCTGCTCGCCACATGATGCGCCCGTTGGTCACTGACCTGGCCGGCCTTGCGGGTACCCGCAAGCCGATCCCATTGGCGGACTGAGTCACCCTGGGTCTCACAGAGGCTCCAGCGATGGGAGTTCGACCTCCAGCGGGACACTCCCAGCGGCAGCGTAGAAGGCCGCCTCGAACTCGGTCGGCGGGACGTCACCGAGGTAGCCGTGCAGCCGGGCGGTGTTGTGCCAGTGCACCCAGCCCAACGTCGCCAGCTCCACCTCCTCCCCGCTCTTCCACGGCCCTTGACGTGCTGGTCCACAGATCAGCTCGGCCTTGTAGTAGCCGTTCACCGTCTCAGCGAGCGCGTTATCGAAGCCGTCACCGACGGTCCCGATCGATGGCACCGCGCCGATCTCAGCGAGCCGCTCGCCGTATCGGATGGACGTGAACTGACTGCCCGCATCGGAGTGACACCGCAGCCCGCCCAGCTGGCCGGCGACCGCACCTCGGGACCAGCGGGCCATCTCGATGGCGTCCAGCACCATCCAGGCATCTGGCCGTGCGCATGTGCCCGGCCACGCGCCAGCCCATCACCATTCGTGAGTGGGCGTCGATGATGAGGCAGACGTAGGCAACCCCGGCCCAGGTCGGCACGTACGTCAGGTCCGTGACCCACAACTGGTTCGGCGCGGCGGCGGTAAGGTCACGGCGCACCAGGCCCGCGGCCGACGTCAGCTTTACAACTTGGAGCGCCACGAGATGGTGAAGGCCTTCGCGGTGCCCGGCACCAGCGTCAGCCAGGTGTCCGAGCCGCTGGGCAAGTCCCGGGCCACCGTGTGCCGCCGCAGCGCCGCTTGCGGTATCGAGGTCCCCGGTCGCCGACGGAGTAGTCAGGGGCCAGGAACCTCGACGTCCGCGTCGGGTGCGGAACTCCGTCAGACCATGCCCACCCCGGCGGCCAGCAGGCCCGCCACGGCGCCGCCGGCTAGGGGCCCGACCACCGGTACCCAGGCGTAGTCCCACCCGCCCGGGCCCTTGCCCGGGATGGGCAGCACCGCGTGCGCGAGGCGCGGGGCCAGGTCCCGGGCGGGGTTGATGGCGTAGCCGGTCGGCCCGCCGAGGGAGGCGCCGATGCCGACGACCAGGAGCGCGACGGCTAGGGGGCCCAGGCCCGACGGCGTCTGCCCGAAGGCGATCACTACGAAGACCAGTACGAAGGTGCCGATGGCCTCGGTGGCCAGGTTGTTCGGTAGATTCCGGATGGCCGGCGCGGTGCAGAAGACGGCCCGCTTGAGACCCGCCTCGGCGTCGGCATCGTCGAAGTGTGAGCGGTAGGCGACCCAGGCCAGCGAGGAGCCGAAGAAGGCGCCCACAAATTGTCCTGCCAGGTAGGCCAGTACGTTCGCTGCGCCGCCGAGGTCGTTACCGGCGGCCAGCAGGCCGATGGTTACCGCCGGGTTCAGGTGCGCGCCCGAGCGCCAGGCCACGTAGACGCCGGCGAAAACAGCTACGCCCCAGCCCCAGTTGATGAGCAGCCACCCACCGCCGTTGCCGCCGGTCTTCGGCAGCACGACGTTCGCGACGACGCCACTGCCCAGAAGCATGAGCAGGCCGGTGCCCAAGAACTCACTGAAGAAGATCGTTCCGAAGGTCATCGTCGACCCCGTCCTCTCGCGTCGTCCCGCGCCTCAGTGATGGGCGGTGTAGCGCTTCGGAGCCGCTAGCCCGGCCTCCGCGCGGACCTTCGTGGCGTACCTCTCGATAGAGGCGAGCGCGCTGACCACGTCCTCGCTGCGCACGTCGAACGGCATCGCGTGGATCGTCTCGCCGGGCACGGTGGCGGCGTTGGCCACCGTGCGCAGCGAGCCGAGGTCGTCGGAGGAGAGCCCGACCTCCGACAGCGTGGTCGGGAGGCCCACGCGGGTGGTGAACTCGATGAATTCGCGGACGTCGCTGGTGGGTGCTCCCTCGAGCACCAGCTGGGTCACGGAGCCGATGTTGACTTTTTGCCCGTGGGCCAGGCCGTGCGTCCCGGGCACGGCTGTGAGGCCGTTGTGGATGGCGTGCGCTGCCGCCAGTCCGCCGGACTCGAAACCGAGGCCGGACAGCAGGGTGTTCGCCTCTATGACCTTCTCGACAGCCGGGGTGACCTGGTGGTCCTTGACGGCCTCGATGGCGGGCAGCGCGCTCTCCCACAGGACGTCCCAGCTCAGCTGGGCGAGAGCGGTGCCGGTGAGGGTCGGCAGGCCGCCAGCCATCGTGGCCGAGCCCGAGCGCGACGTGGCCCGCGCCTCCAGCCAGGTCGCCAGCGCGTCACCGACTCCCGCCACGAGGAGAGAAACCGGGGCGTTGGCCACAATCTGGCTGTCGACGAGCACGAGGTCGGGGTTTCGGGGGAAGAAGCGGTACTCCTCGAACTCCCCGGTCTCGGTATAGATGACCGCGAGGGCGCTGGTCGGCGCGTCGGTGGAGGCCACGGTCGGACAGTTGGCCCAGCGGATGCCGGCCAGGTGGCCGGCGGCCTTGACTGCGTCGATCGTGCTGCCGCCGCCGACGGCGACGACGACGTCGGCCCCCTTCTCGGCGATTACCCCCACGAGGCGGTCGATTTCGACGGCGCTCGGCACGCCCCCGAACCGCTCCCTGGCCAGCGCCAGCCCCGCCTCCTTGAGCGAGGTCTCCACGTCGTGGCCGACCAGGCCCCACACGAGGTCGTCGGCCACGAACAGCGGTGTGCTGCCGATCGCCTTCAGGTGGTGGCCGACCGCGTGTATGGCGCCTTTGCCTTGGACATATCGTCCGGGGCTGATGACAGTGCGGATGGGGTTGGCTGCGAAGCTGGCCACGGTGCCTCCTGGGGTGTGGGCCGGATCGTCGGTGATCCGGCGCGTCGCACGCTAGGGAGGGGGGCGGGCCGAGAGTGGCCCGGTCTCAAAGTGAGACGATCATGGTCGTACACGACTGATCTGGCCCTGACCTCGGTAGACGCGCTAAGGCTTCCGCCGGTGAGAGTACGGCGGGGCCTCGGTGGTCGGGGTCTGGGTGCAGGGCGAACTGGCGCTC
>Ga0182228_1000259_pt1 | contig 10903 bp, 8 predicted proteins | sample G6R1MG_19_FD_128385 | JGI IMG/M metagenome (GOLD analysis project Ga0182228, IMG submission 128385) | Miscanthus phyllosphere microbial communities from Michigan, USA - G6R3_MAIN_07NOV2016_LD1 MG | ecosystem: Host-associated > Plants > Phyllosphere > Phylloplane/Leaf | place: USA: Michigan... | reverse complement strand
GTGTGCCGAGGTGTGCGCGGGGGCGTCGGCGGCCTCGTCCGCGGCGGCCTCCACCTCGCTGGGGTTGCGGGCCGCCGGCTCGGCGGCCTCCGCGGCGGGAACGCCCGCCATCATCAGGCCGAGCACGTCGCGCAGGTTCGCGCCGTGACCCGGCTGACCCGGCTGACCCGGCTGACCCTGCTGACCGGTCTCGCCGGCGCGCTCGCCGGGGACGACGCCCACGACCCGCCCGCGGTACATCACCGCGATGCGGTCGGCCAGGGCCAGCACCTCGTCGAGCTCGGTGGAGACGATGAGGACCGGGGTGCCGGCGTCGCGCTCGGCGATGATCCGCGAGTGCACGAACTCGATGGAGCCGACGTCGAGGCCGCGGGTCGGCTGGGAGGCGATGAACAGCTGCAGCGGGCGTGACAGCTCGCGCGCCAGCACGACCTTCTGCTGGTTGCCGCCGGAGAGGGTCCCGGCCGCCACGGCGGGGCCCGACGCGCGGACGTCGTACTCCCCCACCAGGCGGGTCGCGTTGCTGCGCAGGGCGCGGCGGTCCATCGCGGGGCCCTTGGCGAAGGGCCGCTGGGTGTGGCGGTCGAGCACCAGGTTCTCCTCGACGGAGAAGCTGCCGACCAGCCCGTCGTGGGTGCGGTCCTCGGGGACGAAGCCGACGCCGGCGTCGAGCACCGCACGGGTCGAGAGGCCGACCAGCTCCTGGCCGACCAGGCGCACCGAGCCGCTCACGTCGGACTGCAGGCCGACGATCGCCTCGGTCAGCTCGGTCTGCCCGTTGCCCTGGACGCCGGCGACCGCCAGCACCTCGCCGCGGGCGATGTCGAGGTCGACGCCGTCGACCACGCGCGCACCGGTGGCGTCGCGGACCACGAGGTCGCGCACCTGCACGGTGACCTCGCCGGGCGTCGCGGGCGCGCGGTCGACGCCGAGGCTCACGCTGCGGCCGACCATGAGCGCCGCGAGCTCGTTCTCGGCGGTGCTCGGGTCGGCGGAGCCGACGATCCTCCCGCGCCGCACGATGGTGATCCGGTCGGCGATGGCCCGGACCTCGCGCAGCTTGTGCGTGATGAAGACGATGGACGTGCCCGCGGCGGTGAGCTGCCGCATGATCGCGATCAGCTCGTCGGTCTCCTGCGGGGTCAGGACCGCGGTGGGCTCGTCGAGGATGAGGACCTTCGCGTCGCGGACCAGGGCCTTGAGGATCTCGACCCGCTGCTGGACGCCGACGGGGAGGTCCTCCACCCGGGCGTCGGGGTCGACGGCCAGGCCGTAGCGGTCGGACAGCTCGCGCACCCGGCGGCGGGCGGTGGCGAGGTCGAGCAGGCCGCCCCTGACGGGCTCGTTGCCGAGCACCACGTTCTCGGCGACGGTGAAGACCGGGACGAGCATGAAGTGCTGGTGGACCATGCCGATGCCCGCGGCCATCGCGTCGCCGGGGCCCGAGAGCTCGACGGGGCGGCCGTCGACGACGATCTGGCCCTCGTCGGGGCGGTACAGCCCGTAGAGGACGTTCATCAGGGTGCTCTTGCCGGCGCCGTTCTCCCCGAGCAGGCAGTGCACCTCGCCCGGGGCGACGACGAGGTCGATCGCGTCGTTGGCGACCAGCGACCCGAAGCGCTTGGTGATGCCCTTGAGTGCGAGCTCCACGCCCGCACCTCCTTCCGTTGGTGGGCCGGTCCGGCTCCGGGCCGGCTGCCCGTCCGGCAGGTCGTGCCGCACGGCCAGGGCCCCCCGGGACGGTACCCGGGGGGCCCTGGCCGTCCTGACCGCGGAGCGCGGTCAGGACGAGGTCACGAGGTCAGGGGGTCGACTGCGACTGGACCGTGATCGTGCCGTCGATGACGTCCTGCTGGAGCTGGGTCACGGCGTCCTTGACGGCCTGCGGCACGGTGGCGTCGTTGTCGTGGAACGGGGCCAGGCTCACGCCGCCGTTCTCCAGGGTGCCGACGTAGGGCTCGGACGAGAAGGTGCCGTCGACCTCGCTCTTCACGGCGTCCTGCACCGAGGCGCCGATCTCCTTGACCACCGAGGTGAGGATCAGCGGGCGGTCCTCCTCGGCGACGGTGTTGTAGCCGTCGGAGTCGACCCAGACGACCTTGACGTCGCCACCGGCGGCGTTGGCGGCCTTCGCGGCGGCCAGCGTGCCGTTGCCGACGGGCCCGGCGACGGGCAGCACGATGTCGGCGCCCTGCTGGATGAAGTTCTGCGTCGTGTTCTGGCCGGCGCCGATGTCGTCGAAGTTGCCGGTGAACGAGCCGGTCTGGCTCGCCTTGTCCCAGCCCAGGAGCTTGACGCTCTTGCCGTTGTCCTGGTTGTACTTGGCGACGCCGTCGGCGAAGCCGTCCATGAAGATCGTCACGGACGGGATCTGGATGCCGCCGTAGGTGGCGACGGTGCCGGTCTTCGAGGTGCCCGCGGCGACGTAGCCGGCCAGGTAGGCGGCCTGCGCGGTGTCGAACAGCAGCGGCTTGACGTTGGAGCGGGCCGGCTCGACGGTGGAGTCGATCAGCGCGAACTGGGTGTCGGGGTTGGCGTCGGCGGCGCTGCCGGTGGCGTCGGCCAGCAAGAAGCCGACGGAGACCACCAGGTTGCAGTTCTGCTGGACCAGCGCCGCGATGTTCGGCGCGAAGTCGGCCTCGGAGCTCGACTGCGTCGTCTGCTCCTGGATGCCGAGCTCGGCGACGGCCGCGTCGAGGCCCTCCTTGCCGGACTGGTTGAAGGACTGGTCGTCGAAGCCGCCCGCGTCGGAGACCATGCAGGCCTTGACGTCGGAGGCCCCGCTCGTCGCGGACCCGCTGCCCGCGCCCGTGGCAGCCTCGGGGGCCTCGCCGCAGCCGGCGGCCAGGAGGGCCACGGCCCCGACGGCGGCCAGGGTGCCGAGCTTCTTCTTCACGGGTGCTCCTCCAGGGGGGCTGTCGTCGTGCTCTCGCCCCGGGGCCGCGGTCGCGGCACCGGTCAGGGCGTGCCGGGAGGTCGTCCCTGACCCGTCCGTGCGTGCTCGCCAGACCCTAGGACGACTCCCGTGCGGCGGACGAGACCCCCCGGGCGGATCGCAACCGTTCCGTGATGGGGCGGTTCGTCCGGTCGGGTCAGGCCGGGTCGAGCGGCAGGCGCAGGCCGGCCAGCGACGCGGCGGCCAGCAGGCGGGCGCCGACGGCCACGGCGCGCTCGTCGGCCTGGAAGTCGCCGCGGTGCAGGTCGTGGGTGGCCCCGCCCGGCGTGCGGGTCCCGAGGCGCGCCATCGCCCCCGCCACGTGCTGCAGGTACCAGGCGAAGTCCTCCCCGCCCAGGCTCTGGTCGGTGGGGACGGCTGAGCCGGCGCCCAGCTCCTCCTCGGCGGCGCCCTGCAGCAGCCCGGTGCTGACCGCCTCGTTCACCACGGGCGGCACCCCGCGCTTGAGGTCGACCTCGACGTCGACGCCGTAGGGCGCCACCACCTCGGCGACGACCTCGGCGAGCAGGTCGCCGGCGTCCTTCCAGGCGTCCTGGCGCACGCAGCGCAGCGTGCCCTCGGCCACCCCGAGGCGCGGGATGGCGTTGGCCGCCCCGCCCGCGTTGACGCGGCCCCACACCAGGCTGACGCCGGCGCGCGGGTCGAGGCGCCGGGACAGGACGGCGGGCACCTCGGTGACCACCTTGGCGAGGGCGAAGACGAGGTCGGCGGTCAGGTGCGGGCGCGAGGTGTGCCCGCCGGGGCCGTGCAGCTCCACGCGCACCTGGTCGAACGCGGAGGTGATGGCCCCGACCCGCAGCCCCACGCGGCCGACGTCGGTGTGGGGGTCGCAGTGCACCGCGAGCACGCGCTCGACGCCGTCCAGCGCGCCGGCGGCGATCACCCCCAGCGCTCCGCCGGGTGTGACCTCCTCGGCGGGCTGGAACAGGAGGCGCACGCGCCCGGGCAGCCGGCCGGCGCGGGCGAGGTCGGCCAGGACGAGCCCGGCGCCGAGCACCACGGTGGTGTGGACGTCGTGGCCGCAGGCGTGCGCGACGCCCGGCACCGTGGAGCACCAGGGGCTGGAGGTCTCGTCGGCCAGGGGCAGCGCGTCGAGGTCTGCGCGCAGCGCCACGAGCCGGGGGCCGGTGCCGATGTCGCAGGTCAGGCCGGTCCCGGGCAGCAGCCGCGGCTCGAGGCCGGCGGCGCGCAGCGCCTCGGCGACCTTGGCGGTGGTGCGGTGCTCGGCGTGCGCCGTCTCGGGGTGGGCGTGCACGTCGCGCCGGAAGGCGACGAGTTCCTCCAGGCGCGGGGCGAGGAGGTCGGTCAGGGTGGGTGGGCCTGCGGGCCCCTCGGGGCCGCGGCGCGGGCGCAGGGTCACAGCAGCGTCACAGCAGGTCGTCGCGGCCGCGCTCGCGCCACGCGCCCACCACCTGCTTCACGCCCTGCGCGTGCGCGCGGGTGGTGACCAGCAGGGCGTCGGGGGTGTCGACGACGACGGCGTCGGGCAGGCCGAGGACCGCCACGGTCCGCCCCGCCCCGGCGACGACGACGCCGCTGGCGCCGTCCTCCCCCAGCACCAGGGCCGGGTCGCCGAGGACGGCCAGGCCGTCGGAGGCGCCCGGGAGCAGGGTGGCCAGGGAGTCCCAGTCGCCGACGTCGTCCCACCCGAAGGCGCCGGGCACGACGGCGACCCCGCCGGCCGCGGCCACGGGCTCGGCGATGGCGTGGTCGACGGCGATCTTCACCAGGCCCGGCCAGACGGCGTCGAGCACCTCCTCGCGCCGGGGGGTGTCCCAGGAGGCGGCGATGTCGCGCAGGCCCTCGGCCAGGGCGGGGAGCTGGACGGCGAGGTGGTCGAGCAGGACGCCGGCACCGACCACGAACATGCCCGCGTTCCAGCGGTGCTGGCCGCCCGCGAGGTAGGCGGCGGCGGTCTCGGCGTCGGGCTTCTCGACGAACTCGGCGACGCGCACGGCGTCGGGCGCGCCCTCGACCGCCAGCGGCTCCGCCCCCCGCACGTAGCCGAACTGCGTCGCGGGCCCGGTGGGGGTGATGCCGATGGTGACGACCTCGCCGGTGCGCGCGGTGGCCACGGCCTGGCGCACGGCGTCGCCGAAGGCGTCGTCGTCGGTGATGACGTGGTCGGCGGCGAAGGACCCGAGCACCGCCTCGGGGCCCTCGCGGCGCTCCAGCACCGCGGCGGCCAGGCCGATGGCGGCCATCGAGTCGCGCGCGGAGGGCTCCAGCAGCAGGTTCTCGCCGCGCAGGCCGGGCAGCGCGGCGCGGACGGCGGCCGCGTGGGAGCGCCCGGTCACGAGCAGCACGCGGTCCTCACCGGCGAGCGGGACGAGGCGGTCCCAGGTGGCCTGCAGCAGCGAGCGGCCGCTGCCGGTGAGGTCGTGGAGGAACTTCGGGGCGCCGGCGCGCGACAGCGGCCACAGCCTGGTGCCGGCGCCGCCCGCGGGGACGACGGCCGCGAAGCCCTCGATGCGGGACGCGGTCTGGCCCGCGGCAGCAGTCATGTGCGCCAGCCTGGCACAGGGGACTGTCGCGTTCGTCACGCACGGGCACGTCCGGACCAGCGCCCTCGTGCCCCGGCGATAGGCTCCCAGGGACGCCGCAGTCCGGTCACACCCCGTTCCAGGCGCCCGCTGGTCCACCCGGCCGCGAAGATCGACGAGGGAAGGCGCACCCGTGGCACGAACGCTGCCCGCTCTGCCCACCGTGTCCGGCCCGACCGGCACGCTCTACCGCGGCCGCGAGGGCATGTGGTCCTGGGTGGGCCACCGCATCACCGGCGTCCTGATCTTCGTGTTCCTGCTGGTGCACGTGCTCGACACGGCGCTGGTCACCGTCTCGCCGCAGGCGTACGACGCGGTGATCGCCAGCTACAAGAACCCCGTCGTGGGCCTGGGCGAGGCCGGCCTGGTGGCCGCCGTCCTGTTCCACGCCTTCAACGGCATCCGGATCATGCTGGTCGACTTCTGGTCCAAGGGCCCCCGCTACCACCGCCAGCTGTTCTGGGGCGTCCTCGCCGTGTGGCTGGTGCTGTTCGTGCCGTTCCTCGTGCGGCACCTGTCGATCATCTTCTCCCCCGTCGAGCACTGAGAGAGGCCGCGATGACCGCCGTCCAGTCCACGCCGGGTCCCGCCCAGGCGATCGACGCCCCCCGCTCGCCGTACCGGCGCAGCAAGCCCACCCGCACCAACTTCGAGCTCTACGCCTGGCTCTTCATGCGCATGAGCGGCGTGCTGCTCGTGGTGCTCGTGCTGGGCCACCTCTTCGTGAACCTGATGCTCGGTGACGGCATCCACCAGGTCGACTTCGCCTTCGTCGCCGGCAAGTGGGCCTCGCCGTTCTGGAAGGTCTGGGACCTGTCGATGCTGTGGCTGGCGATGCTGCACGGCACCAACGGCGTCCGCACGATCATCAACGACTACGCCGAGCGCAACGGCACGCGCTTCTGGCTGAAGATGGCGCTCTACGTCGCCTTCGCGCTGACCGTGGTCCTGGGCACCCTGGTGATCTTCACCTTCGACCCGTGCCCGATCGGCGCCGACATCGACGCCTCCGCGCTCCCCAGCTTCTGCCCCGCCCGCTGACCCGACCCCCTCGAGGAGGACTCCGCATGGCTGAGGTCCAGTTCCACAGCTACGACGTCGTCATCGTCGGTGCCGGCGGCGCCGGCATGCGCGCCGCGCTCGAGGCGGGTCAGCGCACCCGCACCGCGGTGCTGACGAAGCTCTACCCCACGCGCTCCCACACCGGCGCGGCGCAGGGCGGCATGTGCGCGGCCCTCGCCAACGTCGAGGAGGACAACTGGGAGTGGCACACCTTCGACACCGTCAAGGGCGGCGACTACCTCGTCGACCAGGACGCCGCCGAGGTGATGTGCAAGGAGGCCATCGACGCCGTCCTCGACCTCGAGAAGATGGGTCTGCCGTTCAACCGCACCCCCGAGGGCCGCATCGACCAGCGCCGCTTCGGCGGGCACACCCGCAACCACGGCGAGGCCGCCGTGCGCCGCTCCTGCTACGCGGCCGACCGCACCGGCCACATGATCCTGCAGACCCTCTACCAGCAGTGCGTCAAGCACGAGGTGGAGTTCTTCAACGAGTTCTACGTGCTCGACCTGCTGCTGACCGACGTCGAGGACGCGGACGGCACGACCACCAGGACGACGGCGGGCGTCGTGGCCTACGAGCTGGCCACCGGCACGATCCACGTCTTCCGCGCCAAGTCCGTGGTCCTCGCGACCGGCGGCGCCGGCAAGGTCTACAAGACCACCTCCAACGCCCACACCCTCACCGGTGACGGCATGGGCATCGCCTACCGCCGCGGCCTGCCCCTGGAGGACATGGAGTTCTTCCAGTTCCACCCGACGGGCCTGGCCGGCCTCGGCATCCTGCTGAGCGAGGCGGCCCGCGGCGAGGGCGGCATCCTGCGCAACGGCGAGGGCGAGCGCTTCATGGAGCGCTACGCCCCCACCATCAAGGACCTCGCCCCCCGCGACATCGTGGCCCGCTCCATGGCCAACGAGGTGCGCGAGGGCCGCGGCGCCGGTCCCCACAAGGACTACGTGCTGCTCGACCTGACGCACCTGGAGCCGGCGCACATCGACGCCAAGCTCCCGGACATCACCGAGTTCGCCCGCACCTACCTGGGGGTCGAGCCCTACACCGAGCCGGTGCCGGTCTACCCGACCGCGCACTACGCCATGGGCGGCGTGCCCACCGACGTCACCTCCCAGGTGCTCGCCGACAACGACACCGCGGTGCCGGGCCTCTTCGCCGCCGGCGAGGTCGCCTGCGTCTCGGTCCACGGGTCCAACCGCCTGGGCACCAACTCGCTGCTCGACATCAACGTCTTCGGCAAGCGCGCCGGCATCGCGGCCGCCAAGCACGCGATGGCGACGGAGACCTTCGCCGACCTGCCGGAGAGCCCCGAGGCCGACGTCGTGGCGATGGTCGAGGGCCTGCGCGGCTCCACCGGCACCGAGCGCGTCGCGGCGATCCGCCGCGACCTGCAGGAGACGATGGACGCGAACGCCCAGGTCTTCCGCACGGAGACCACGCTGAAGCAGGCCATGGCCGACATCGACGCGCTGCGCGAGCGGTACGCCCGGGTCGGGGTGCAGGACAAGGGCCAGCGGTACAACACCGACCTGCTCGAGGCGATCGAGGTCGGGTTCCTCCTGGAGCTCGCGACGGTCATCTGCGCCGGCGCGCTGCACCGCACCGAGAGCCGCGGCGGCCACTTCCGCGAGGACTACCCCAACCGCGACGACGCCAACCACATGCGCCACACCATGGCCTACCGCGCGGTCGACGAGAACGGCCACGAGGGCGTGCGGCTGGACACCAAGCCGGTCGTCATCACCCGCTACCAGCCGATGGAACGGAAGTACTGACCCCCATGGCCCGCGAGACCGACGCCACCCCGGAGAGCACCGCCGGGGCGATCCCCAGCTTCGACGTCACCGTGCGCATCCGCCGGTACGACCCGGAGCAGGACGAGTCCCCCCACTGGGAGGACTACAAGGTCTCGGTGCACGGCACCGACCGCCTCCTCGACGCGCTGCACATCATCAAGTGGGAGCAGGACGGGTCGCTGACCTTCCGCCGCTCCTGCGCCCACGGGGTCTGCGGCTCCGACGCCATGCGCATCAACGGCCGCAACCGCCTCGCGTGCAAGGCGCTCCTGAAGGACCTCGACCCGAGCAAGCCGATCACCGTCGAGCCCATCAAGGGCCTGCCGGTCGAGAAGGACCTCGTCGTCGACATGGAGCCGTTCTTCCAGTCCTACCGCGAGGTCATGCCCTTCCTCATCACCTCCGGGCACGAGCCGACCAAGGAGCGCCTGCAGTCGGCCCACGACCGCGAGCGCTTCGACGACACCACCAAGTGCATCCTGTGCGCCGCGTGCACGTCGAGCTGCCCGGTGTTCTGGACGGACGGCCAGTACTTCGGCCCGGCCGCGATCGTCAACGCGCACCGGTTCATCTTCGACAGCCGCGACGAGGGCGCAGACCTGCGTCTGGAGGTCCTCAACGACCGCGAGGGCGTGTGGCGCTGCCGCACCACCTTCAACTGCTCGGAGGCCTGCCCCCGAGGCATCCAGGTGACCAAGGCGATCGCCGAGGTCAAGCAGGCGCTGCTGACCCGCAAGGTCTGACGCTCCACAGCTCCAGCGACAGGGCCGCGCTCCCCTCGACGGGGGGGCGCGGCCCTTCGCCGTCCCCGTCCTCCCCCACCGCAGCCGAGCGCCTGGCTGCGGTTCCCAGCCGTGCCCGATCCGCAACCGAGCGCCCGGCTGCGACTGGCAGGCCTCCTTGACCAGATCTTGACCTTCCGCGTCAGGTCGCACACCGTTCACCGGACGGCCACGTGCCCCTCGGCGCGCCGGTGGAGCATCCGCCGGGTGAGCCCCCACCGCACCGCACGCACCCGCCGCCTGGCCCTCGCCGGCGCCGTCGTTCTGGCCGCCGGCCTGCCCGCGGCCCCGGCCCTGGCCGCCCCGCCGAACAGCGCCGCGCCCACCTTCACCCAGGTCGCCCGCTACGACGTCGTCGGTGACGTCGCCGAGATCCTCGCAGCCACGAAGGACGGCCGCACCGTGCTGCACACCGACTCCGGCGGCGAGCAGGTCGGCTTCGTCGACATCTCCGACCCCGCCGCGCCCGAGGCTGCCGGTGAGGTGCCCGTCGGCGGCGAGCCGACGTCGGTGGCCACCACCGACCGCTACGCCCTGGCCGCTGTGGACGGGCCCGACGACCTCGCTGTCATCGACCTGGCCTCCCGCGCCGTCGTGGCCCGCGTGCCGCTGGGGGGCCAGCCCGACTCGGTCGCCGTCAGCCCTGACGGCCGCTACGCCGCGGTCGCCGTGGAGAACCAGCGCGATGAGGAGGTCGACGACGGCGCGATGCCGCAGGACCCGCCCGGCTTCCTCGCCGTCGTCGACCTCGAGGGGGAGCCCACCCGCTGGAAGGCGCGGCAGGTCGACCTGCGCGGCCTCCCCGGGACGCGCTTCCCCACCGACCCCGAGCCGGAGTACGTGACCATCAACGACCGCGGCACCGCCGCCGTCACGCTGCAGGAGAACAACGCCGTCGCCCTGGTCGACCTCGGGCGGGGCAGGGTCACCGGCTCCTTCTCGACCGGCGCGGTCACACAGCCCGCCGACCTCACCGACGACGGCCGGGTCTCGTTCACCGAGCAGCTCACGGGCGCGCGCCGCGAGCCCGACGGCATCTCCTGGACGCCGCAGGGCCGGCTCATCACCGCCGACGAGGGTGACTACGACGTCGACCTGACCGACGGCCAGTTCGTCGGCGGCCGCGGCTGGACCGTCTTCGACACCCGCGGCGGCGTCGTCTTCACGCCGGGCTCCTCCTTCGAGGAGGGCATCGCGGCCGCCGGGCTGTACGACGACGGGCGGTCGGACAACCGCGGCGTCGAGGCCGAGGGCACCGCCGTCGGCGTGTACGCCACCGGCCCGAGCGCCGGCGCGGGCAGGGGACCGGGCAAGGGCCGCGCGGTGCCCCTGGCCTTCATCGGCGCCGAGCGCGCCGACGCCGTGGGCGTCTACGACATCAGCGACGAGCGCAGGCCCCGGCTGCTGCAGGTGCTGGGCACCGGGGACGCCCCCGAGGGGCTGCTCGCCCTCCCCCAGCGCGGGCTGTTCCTGGCCAGCGGCGAGGGCGACGGCACGATCAGCGTCTACTCCGCCCGCTGACCACGCCGGCGCACCCCCGGCGCAGCCGAGCGCCTGGCTGCGGTTCCCAGCCGTCTCCACACCGCAGCCGAGCGCCTGATCGCGGTTCGCGGCTACCGCCGGACCGCAGCCGGGCGCCTGGCTGCGCTAGGTGATCGGGGGTGCGTCGACGTCGAGGCCGTCCCACAGGTCGTCGCACGCGACCGCGGTGACGGCGGTGCCGGCCGCGGCCGCCAGCGCCGCCAGGTGCGG
>Ga0182228_1000258_pt1 | contig 11010 bp, 7 predicted proteins | sample G6R1MG_19_FD_128385 | JGI IMG/M metagenome (GOLD analysis project Ga0182228, IMG submission 128385) | Miscanthus phyllosphere microbial communities from Michigan, USA - G6R3_MAIN_07NOV2016_LD1 MG | ecosystem: Host-associated > Plants > Phyllosphere > Phylloplane/Leaf | place: USA: Michigan... | reverse complement strand
TCTGCTCGGCGGTGGGCAGTTCACCGTTGAGCAGCAGGTAGCAGGTCTCGAGGTAGTCGGACTGCTCGGCCAGTTGTTCGATCGGGTAGCCGCGGTGTAGCAGAATGCCATTATCACCATCGATGTAGGTGATCTTCGAATCGCAAGAGGCCGTGGACATGAAACCAGGGTCAAATGTGAAGCGGCCGGTGGCGGTCAGGCCGCGTACGTCGATCACGTCCGGACCCACTGTACCGGTCAGAATTGGCAGCTCGACGGGGGCAGCGCCCTCGATGATCAACTGCGCTTTTTTGTCAGCCATGTGGCCTCCTATTTATGCTTCAAATCATCAGACAGGCCCCCCACGCAGGGCCCGCATCACTATAGTGAGATAAATTCTAAAGTCAATTTGCCTAAAGTCGTGTTCCGCAAGGGCTCGGCCGTGGATTTTTCAGACGGTTTACTGCCATTTACGCCTTTTGTCTCGGCAACGCAATCCGCTATTGGCGGTACGTCTGCGCGTTGTCATTAGTAACCTAACTGTCTATACTCGGCGTCCGACCGCCAGAGGCTTTTGGCCTGTTTCAAGGGGGTCGTCACTTCCTGGGTGGTGGGTACCTGACCAGTGCACTTCCCAACAACTTGCCCTGATTGTTAGGGGCTCTTCAGTGTGAAAAAAAGCCGTGAATAGCCAACGACCTGTAAATCTAGACCTAAGGACCATCAAGCTCCCAGTCACCGCTTACACGTCCATCCTTCACCGCATCTCCGGTGTCATCCTCTTTGTCGGTATTGCAATCATGCTGTATGCAATGGACAAGTCGCTGGCCTCCGAAGAGGGATTTGGTGAAGTCAAGGCGTATATGACCAGTCCGCTGGCCAAGCTGATCATCTGGGGACTTCTGTCTGCCCTGCTGTACCACCTGGTGGCCGGTATTCGTCACCTCATCATGGACTCGGGGGTAGGCGAGACGCTTGAAGGCGGAAAGCTGGGCTCCAAAATCGTTATCGCGGTTTCCGTGATTCTGATTCTTCTGGCGGGAGTATGGATATGGTAACCAACGTCACCAACCTGTCGCGTTCGGGCCTCTATGACTGGATGGCTCAGCGTGTCTCCGCAGTCGTGCTCGCGGCTTATTTCATTTTTCTGATCGGTTACATGGTCTTTCACCCGGGTCTGAGCTACGCCCAATGGCATGGTCTGTTCGCTCACAACGGAATGCGTATCTTCAGTCTCCTGGCCCTCGTTGCCCTTGGCGCCCACGCCTGGGTCGGCATGTGGACCATCGCGACCGACTACCTGACGCCGATGGCGCTGGGCAAGTCCGCAACTGCAGTACGTTTCCTGTTCCAGGCGGTATGCGGCGTTCTGATGTTCGCCTACTTCGTCTGGGGCGTGCAGATTCTTTGGGGTATCTGATCCATGGCTAACATTAATGCGCTTTCTTTCGACGCCATCATCATTGGTGGTGGCGGTGCCGGCATGCGCGCTGCGCTGCAGCTCGCCCAGGGCGGTCACAAGACTGCCGTGGTCACCAAGGTTTTCCCGACCCGCTCGCACACCGTATCCGCGCAGGGTGGCATCACCTGTGCAATCGCCTCCGCCGATCCGAACGATGACTGGCGCTGGCACATGTACGATACCGTCAAGGGCTCCGACTACATCGGTGACCAGGACGCTATCGAATACATGTGTTCCGTAGGTCCGGAAGCGGTCTTCGAGCTCGAGCACATGGGCCTGCCGTTCTCCCGTACCGAGCAGGGCCGTATCTACCAGCGTCCGTTCGGTGGCCAGTCCAAGGACTTCGGCAAGGGCGGGCAGGCTGCCCGTACCTGCGCTGCCGCCGACCGTACCGGTCACGCACTGCTGCACACCCTGTATCAGGCCAACCTGAAGGCAGGCACTGTATTCCTCAACGAATACTATGCAGTGGATCTGGTAAAGAACAACGACGGCGCCTTTGTCGGCATCATCGCAATCTGCATCGAGACAGGCGAAACCTCGTACATCCGCGCCAATGCAACCGTGCTGGCGACTGGCGGTGCAGGCCGTATCTACTCGTCGACCACCAATGCCCTGATCAATACCGGTGACGGTATCGGCATGGCGCTGCGTGCCGGTGTACCTGTTCAGGACATCGAAATGTGGCAGTTCCACCCGACCGGTATTGCCGGTGCAGGTGTACTGGTCACCGAAGGTTGCCGCGGTGAAGGCGGTTACCTGATCAACAAGCACGGTGAGCGTTTCATGGAGCGTTATGCTCCGAACGCCAAGGACCTTGCCGGTCGTGACGTTGTGGCACGTTCCATGGTCAAGGAAATCATTGCCGGTAACGGCTGTGGTCCCGATGGCGATCACGTGATGCTCAAGCTCGATCACCTTGGCGAAGAAGTGCTGCACAGCCGTCTGCCAGGGATCATGGAGCTGTCCAAGACCTTTGCTCACGTCGATCCTGCGACCGCTCCGATCCCTGTCGTACCAACCTGCCACTATATGATGGGCGGCGTTGCCACCAACATTCATGGTCAGGCGATCACTCAGGATGCGGCGGGCGTCGATCAGATCATTCCAGGTCTGTTCGCGGTAGGTGAAGTGGCTTGCGTATCGGTTCACGGCGCAAACCGTCTGGGCGGCAACTCGCTGCTCGATCTGGTGGTGTTCGGCCGCGCTGCGGGTATCCACCTCGAGCAGGCGCTGCGTGAAGGCGTCGATTATGCGCGCGCTTCCGAGTCCGACATCGATGCTGCCCTCGCGCGCCTTGCCGGCCTGAACGAACGCACCACCGGTGAAGACGTTGCGTCGCTGCGTAAAGAACTGCAGAGCTGCATGCAGAACTACTTCGGTGTATTCCGTACTGGCGAATACATGCAGAAGGGTATTGCCCAGCTGGCTGATCTGCGCGTGCGTATCGCCAACGTCAAGATCAACGACAAGAGCCAGGCGTTCAACACCGCCCGTATCGAAGCGCTTGAACTGCAAAACCTGCTGGAAGTTGCCGAAGCCACGGCGATTGCTGCAGAGCATCGTAAAGAGTCCCGCGGCGCTCACGCTCGCGAAGACTTCGAAGATCGCGACGACGAGAACTGGTTGTGCCACACCCTGTATTTCCCGGGTGACAAGCGCGTGACCAAGCGTGCCGTGAACTTCTCGCCGAAGACTGTTCCGACTTTTGAACCCAAGATTCGGACTTATTAAGGGGTGGCCGATATGTTGCAAGTCAGTGTTTATCGTTACAACCCTGAGCAGGACGCCGCGCCGTTCATGCAGGAGTTTCAGGTCGATACCGGTGGCAAGGACCTGATGGTGCTGGACGTGCTCGCCCTGGTCAAAGAACAGGATCAGGGGTTCTCTTATCGTCGCTCATGCCGTGAAGGCGTGTGCGGTTCCGACGGCATGAATATCAACGGCAAGAACGGCCTGGCCTGCATCACGCCGCTGTCGGCTGTCGTTGCCAAGAACAAGCTGATCGTACGTCCGCTGCCTGGTTTGCCGGTTATTCGTGACCTGGTCGTCGATATGAGCATCTTCTACAAGCAGTACGAGAAGGTGAAGCCGTTCCTGCAGAACGACACGCCGGCTCCGGCCATCGAACGTCTGCAAACACCGGAAGAGCGCGAAAAGCTCGATGGTCTGTACGAGTGCATCCTGTGCGCTTGCTGCTCGACTTCCTGCCCGTCCTTCTGGTGGAACCCCGACAAGTTCCTGGGTCCTGCTGCGCTGCTGCAAGCCTACCGTTTCCTGGCTGACAGCCGTGATACCCGCACCAGTGAGCGTCTGGCTTCGCTTGATGATCCGTTCAGCGTATTCCGCTGCCGCGGCATCATGAACTGCGTCAACGTCTGTCCGAAGGGCCTTAACCCAACCAAGGCTATCGGTCACGTACGCAACATGCTGTTGCAGAACGGCGTCTGATTCATCGCTTTATCTGTTACACCGTTGTACTGAAGTGGCTACGGCGCAGGCTTCAACCGGCGCCGTAGTTTTAACCTGAGCAGTAGCTCGCAAAGCTGCGGCTCTTATTTTGAAGAAATGAGACCAGCAGGGGCATCCGGGCTGGTACCCGGACTATCTGCGTGATCCCTGGTGACTTGATACAGTCGCTGCACACGACTATTTCAGGATTGCTCTGGTGTCTTCGCCGGTGGTGTCCCCTTACCGAGGGTGACCAAGCATGCAAGAAAGCGTGATGCAGCGCATGTGGAACAGTGCCCACCTATCCGGTGGTAACGCTGCCTATGTGGAAGAGCTCTATGAGCTTTACCTGCACGACCCTAACGCTGTGCCAGAAGAATGGCGCACCTACTTTCAGAAGTTGCCAGCAGACGGCAGCTCTGCCACTGATGTATCGCACTCGACCATTCGCGATCATTTCGTGTTGCTGGCCAAAAACCAGCGCCGCGCTCAACCGGTGTCCGCCGGCAGTGTGAGCAGCGAACACGAGAAGAAGCAGGTTGAAGTGCTGCGACTGATCCAGGCATATCGGATGCGTGGCCACCAGGCTGCCCAACTCGATCCGCTGGGCCTGTGGCAGCGCCCTGCGCCTGCGGATCTGTCCATCAATCATTACGGCTTGACCAATGCCGATCTTGATACGACCTTCCGTGCCGGCGACCTGTTCATCGGCAAAGAGGAAGCGAGCCTACGCGAAATTCATGAAGCGTTGCAGCAGACATATTGTCGCACCATCGGCTCCGAGTTCACTCACATCGTGGATTCCGAGCAGCGCAACTGGTTCATGCAGCGTCTCGAGAGTGTTCGTGGCCGTCCGGTGTTCTCGGCTGACATTCAGAGCCACCTGCTCGAGCGTGTTACCGCAGCTGAAGGCCTCGAGAAATACCTGGGTACCAAATACCCGGGCACCAAGCGTTTCGGTCTGGAAGGCGGCGAAAGCCTGATTCCAATGCTGGACGAGCTGATTCAGCGTTCCGGGTCCTATGGCACCAAGGAAGTCGTGATCGGCATGGCCCACCGTGGCCGCCTCAACGTACTGGTGAACACCTTCGGCAAGAATCCTCGCGACCTGTTCGACGAGTTCGAAGGCAAGAAGAAAGTGGAACTGGGTTCCGGTGACGTCAAATACCACCAGGGCTTCTCTTCCAACGTCATGACCGCAGGCGGTGAGGTTCACCTCGCCATGGCCTTCAACCCGTCTCACCTGGAGATCGTGTCTCCGGTGGTCGAGGGGTCGGTGCGTGCGCGTCAGGATCGTCGCAACGATCCGAACGGCGACAAGGTTCTGCCGATTTCCCTCCACGGCGACGCGGCCTTTGCCGGCCAGGGCGTGGTCATGGAAACCTTCCAGATGTCGCAGACTCGCGGCTTCAAGACGGGCGGTACGATCCACATCGTCATCAACAACCAGGTGGGCTTCACCATCAGCAACCCGCTGGACTCGCGTTCTACCGAGTACGCCACCGACGTCGCCAAGATGATCCAGGCGCCGATCCTCCATGTGAATGGTGATGATCCGGAAGCCGTGATGTTCGTGACCCAGCTGGCCATCGATTACCGCATGCAGTTCAAGCGCGACATCGTGATCGATCTGGTTTGCTACCGTCGCCGTGGCCACAACGAAGCTGACGAGCCGAGCGGCACCCAGCCTTTGATGTATCAGCAGATCACCAAGCAGCGCACCACGCGCGAGCTGTATGCCGAGCATCTGATCAAGACCGGCGTTCTCGACGATGCCCGCGTTCAGGCCAAGGTCGACGACTACCGCAGCGCGCTGGACAACGGTCTGCACGTGGTGAAAAGTCTGGTCAAGGAGCCGAACAAGGAATTGTTCGTCGACTGGCGTCCATACCTGGGCCATGCCTGGACTGCGCGTCACGACACCCGCTTCGATCTCAAGACCCTGCAGGAACTGTCCGCCAAGCTCATGGAGCTGCCGGAAGGCTTCGTCGTGCAGCGTCAGGTTCAGAAAATCTACGAAGACCGCCAGAAGATGCAGGCCGGTGGCTTGCCGATCAACTGGGGTTACGCCGAAACCATGGCGTACGCCACACTGGCATTCGAAGGTCACCCGATCCGCATGACGGGGCAGGACATCGGTCGCGGTACGTTCTCGCACCGTCACGCCGTGCTGCACAACCAGAAAGACGCCGGGACCTATATCCCGCTGCAGAATCTGTACTCCGGTCAGCCACGTTTCGACCTGTACGACTCCTTCCTTTCGGAAGAGGCCGTACTGGCATTCGAATACGGTTATTCGACTACCCAGCCTGATGCGCTGGTTATCTGGGAAGCCCAGTTCGGCGACTTCGCCAACGGCGCTCAGGTGGTTGTCGACCAGTTCATCACCAGCGGCGAGCACAAGTGGGGCCGTCTGTGCGGTCTGACCATGCTGTTGCCTCATGGCTATGAAGGGCAGGGGCCAGAGCACTCGTCGGCCCGTCTGGAGCGTTACCTGCAATTGTGCGCCGAGCACAACATTCAGGTGTGCGTACCGACGACTCCGGCGCAGATCTATCACTTGTTGCGTCGTCAGGTCATCCGTCCGCTGCGCAAGCCGCTGATCGTGCTGACACCGAAGTCGCTGTTGCGTCACAAGCTGGCTGTTTCGACTCTGGAAGACTTGGCCGAAGGCTCGTTCCAGACCGTCATTCCGGAAATCGATACCCTCGATCCGGCCAAGGTCACGCGTCTGGTGCTGTGCAGCGGCAAGGTTTACTACGATCTCCTGGAAAAACGCCGTGCCGAAGGGCGTGAAGACATCGCCATCGTTCGCCTCGAGCAGCTGTATCCGTTCCCTGAAGATGATTTGATGGAAACCATCGCGCCTTATACCAACCTGCAGCATGTGGTCTGGTGTCAGGAAGAGCCGATGAACCAGGGTGCCTGGTACAGCAGCCAACACCATCTGCGTCGCAGCATGGGCAACCACAAACGTGAACTCGTTCTCGAGTACGCCGGTCGTGATGCTTCTGCCGCTCCAGCATGTGGTTACGCTTCGATGCACGCCGAGCAGCAGGAAAAACTGCTGCAAGATGCCTTCACTGTTTAACGCCTTCGAGCATTAGAAACCGAATTAAGGAATTACAGATAATGGCTATCGAGATCAAAGCCCCCTCTTTCCCGGAATCCGTTGCCGACGGCACCATTTCCACCTGGCACAAGCAGCCGGGCGATGCGGTAAAACGTGACGAGCTGCTGGTCGACATCGAGACCGACAAGGTCGTTCTCGAAGTACTGGCCGAAGCCGACGGCGTGCTGGTATCGATCGTGAAAGGCGAGGGCAGCACTGTCCTGTCCAACGAAGTGATTGCAACGCTGGACGCTGGTGCTACTGCTTCTGCTGCGCCAGCTGCCGCTGCGGCCGCGCCTGCCCCGGCTCCTGCTGCGGCTCCCGCTGCACCTGCCGGCGCTGGCGAAGAAGACCCGATTGCTGCGCCTGCTGCGCGTCAACTGGCTGAAGAAAACGGCATCAACCTGGCCAGCGTCAAGGGCACCGGTAAAGACGGCCGTATCACCAAGGAAGACGTGGTTGCTGCAGTTGAAGCGAAGAAATCCGCTCCGGCCGCTGCGCCTGCCGCCAAGCCTGCTGCCGCCGCGGCTCCTGTGGTCGCTGCTGGCGATCGCACCGAGAAGCGTGTGCCGATGACCCGCGTGCGTGCAACCGTTGCCAAGCGTCTGGTCGAAGCCCAGTCGAACATGGCGATGCTGACCACTTTCAACGAAGTCGACATGACCGAAGTCATGGCACTGCGTTCGAAGTACAAGGACCTGTTCGAGAAGTCGCACAATGGCGTACGCCTGGGCTTCATGTCGTTCTTCGTCAAGGCTGCCACTGAAGCGCTGAAGCGCTTCCCGGCCGTCAACGCGTCGATCGACGGTTCCGATATCGTTTACCACGGCTATGCTGACGTCGGTGTCGCGGTTTCCAGCGATCGCGGTCTGGTCGTACCGGTTCTGCGTAACGCAGAGCACATGAGCCTGGCTGAAATCGAAGGCGGCATCGCCACCTTCGGCAAGAAAGCCCGTGACGGTAAACTGTCCATCGACGAGATGACCGGCGGTACGTTCACTATCACCAATGGTGGTACTTTCGGTTCGATGATGTCGACGCCGATCGTCAACCCGCCACAGGCTGCAATTCTGGGCATGCACAACATTCTGCAGCGTCCGATGGCGGTCAATGGTCAGGTTGTGATTCGCCCGATGATGTATCTGGCGTTGTCGTATGATCACCGTTTGATCGACGGCAAGGAAGCGGTAACCTTCCTCGTGACCATCAAGAACCTGCTGGAAGATCCGGCTCGTCTGCTGCTGGATATTTGATGACGCAGCCCCGGGCTGCACACGACAGGCTGCGCAAGAGCGCAGTCTGTCGCACAGCCCGGGTCTTGCAGATTACATCTAATGAACAGGTTGCAACGCTCGTCTGTAAAGCATCACAGACCTGCCTGCAGCTTGCAGGTTAAAGCTCGCAGCTATAGAGGAATTCTTTTTTATGTCCCAGAAATTCGACGTGGTAGTGATTGGCGCAGGCCCTGGCGGTTATGTTGCCGCCATCAAGGCTGCGCAACTTGGTCTCAAGACTGCCTGCATCGAGAAGTATCAGGACAAGGAGGGCAAACTGGCCCTCGGCGGTACCTGCCTGAACGTGGGTTGCATTCCTTCCAAGGCACTGCTCGACAGCTCCTGGAAATTCTATGAAGCCAAGAACGGCTTCAGCGTGCATGGCATCTCGACCTCTGAACTGAACATCGACGTCCCAGCGATGATCGGCCGCAAGTCGACCATCGTCAAAGGCCTGACCGGCGGCGTTGCCAGCCTGTTCAAAGCCAACGGCGTGACCACGTTGCAGGGCCACGGCAAACTGCTGGCCGGCAAGAAAGTTGAACTGACCGCAGCCGATGGCACTGTCGAAATCATTGAAGCGGATCATGTGATCCTGGCTTCGGGTTCGCGTCCTATCGACATTCCGCCAGCGCCTGTTGACCAGAAAGTCATCGTCGATTCGACTGGTGCTCTTGAATTCCAACAGGTTCCACAGCGTCTGGGCGTGATCGGCGCTGGCGTGATCGGTCTGGAACTGGGTTCTGTCTGGGCTCGCCTGGGTGCCCAGGTTACCGTTCTGGAAGCGCTGGAGAAGTTCATCCCGGCAGCCGACGAAGCGGTTTCCAAGGAAGCGCTGAAAACTTTCAACAAGCAGGGCCTGGACATCAAGCTGGGCGCTCGCGTGACCGGTTCCAAGGTCGAAGGCGAGCAGGTTGTGGTCAGCTACACCGACGCTGCCGGCGAACAGTCGATCACCTTCGACCGTCTGATCGTTGCCGTGGGCCGTCGTCCGGTTACCACTGACCTGCTGGCTTCGGACAGCGGCGTCGATCTGGACGAGCGCGGTTTCATCTACGTTGATGACTACTGCACCACCAGCGTTCCGGGCGTATACGCCATTGGTGACGTGGTTCGCGGTCTGATGCTGGCGCACAAGGCCTCGGAAGAGGGCATCATGGTTGTCGAGCGCATCAAGGGCCACAAGGCCCAGATGAACTACAACCTGATCCCGTCGGTTATCTATACCCACCCGGAAATCGCCTGGGTCGGCAAGACCGAGCAGACGCTCAAGGCCGAAGGCGTTGAAGTCAACGTCGGTACGTTCCCGTTCGCAGCCAGCGGCCGTGCCATGGCAGCCAATGACACCGGCGGTTTCGTCAAGATCATTGCCGACGCCAAGACCGATCGCGTACTGGGTGTTCACGTTATTGGCCCGAGCGCTGCAGAACTGGTACAGCAGGGCGCAATCGCGATGGAATTCGGCAGCAGCGCAGAGGACATCGGCATGATGGTCTTCTCGCACCCGACCCTGTCCGAAGCGCTGCATGAAGCTGCACTGGCTGTGAATGGCGGCGCCATCCATATCCAGAATCGCAAGAAACGCTAAGACAACAAGAGAAACCACGGCGCAGTGCCCGTCGTTGGCCTTGCAAGCAGGGCTTACCGCGGAATCTGCGCCGGACTCGACCTCTCAGGCGGCTTCATGAGTGTCCCACGGCACTTGCGGAGTCCACCCGGAGTAGCGGTCACAGGTGGTGCGGCACGCCGACGTGCAGCACCGAATGCGCAGTACCTAAACGAAGACGGTAATAAGCATGAATCTTCACGAGTATCAGGGTAAGCAGCTGTTCGCTGAGTACGGCCTGCCAGTATCCAAGGGTTACGCGGTAGACACCCCGGAAGCAGCAGCAGAAGCCTGCGACAAGATCGGCGGGACCGAGTGGGTCGTCAAAGCCCAGGTTCACGCAGGTGGTCGCGGTAAAGCGGGCGGCGTAAAGCTGGTTCGCAGCAAGGAAGACGCTGCAGCGTTCGCTCAACAGTGGTTGGGCAAGCGCCTGGTGACTTACCAGACTGACGCCAACGGTCAGCCAGTGACCAAGATCCTGGTCGAGTCCTGCACCGACATCGCCAAAGAGCTGTATCTGGGCGCTGTGGTCGATCGTTCCAGCCGTCGTATCGTGTTCATGGCTTCCACCGAAGGTGGCGTGGACATCGAGAAGATCGCGCACGACACTCCTGAAAAGATTCTCAAGGCCACCATCGATCCACTGGTTGGCGCTCAGCCGTTCCAGGGTCGCGATCTGGCATTCCAGCTGGGTCTGGAAGGCAAGCAGGTCACTCAGTTCGCCAAGATCTTCACCGGTCTGGCCAAGCTGTTCCAGGACCATGACCTGGCACTGCTGGAAGTGAACCCGCTGGTGATCAAGGCTGACGGCGATCTGCACTGCCTGGACGCCAAGATCAACATCGACGCCAACGCCATGTACCGTCAGCCAAAGCTGAAGGGCTTCCACGATCCTTCGCAGGACGATCCTCGCGAAGCTCACGCCGCCAAGTTCGAACTGAACTACGTTGCGCTGGAAGGCAACATCGGCTGCATGGTCAACGGTGCCGGTCTGGCCATGGGTACCATGGACATCGTCAACCTGCATGGCGGCAAGCCTGCAAACTTCCTTGACGTTGGCGGCGGTGCCACCAAGGAACGTGTTACCGAAGCGTTCAAGATCATTCTGTCCGACGCCAACGTCGCT
>Ga0182228_1000257_pt1 | contig 11040 bp, 10 predicted proteins | sample G6R1MG_19_FD_128385 | JGI IMG/M metagenome (GOLD analysis project Ga0182228, IMG submission 128385) | Miscanthus phyllosphere microbial communities from Michigan, USA - G6R3_MAIN_07NOV2016_LD1 MG | ecosystem: Host-associated > Plants > Phyllosphere > Phylloplane/Leaf | place: USA: Michigan... | reverse complement strand
TAGTTCGGCGCTTCCTTGGTGATCTGCACGTCATGGACGTGGGACTCAGCCATACCGGCGCCAGTAATGCGAACGAACTCGGGCTTGGTGCGCATCTGCTCGATGTCGGCACTGCCGGTGTACCCCATGGAGGAACGCAGGCCGCCCATCAACTGATGGATGATGGCCGACAACGGACCTTTATAGGCCACACGGCCTTCGATACCTTCCGGCACCAGTTTCTCGGCACCTGCGGACGAATCCTGGAAGTAGCGATCGGACGAGCCTTGCGCCTGGGACATCGCACCCAGCGAACCCATGCCGCGATAGGCCTTGTAGGAACGACCCTGGAACAGTTCGATCTCGCCTGGCGCTTCTTCAGTACCGGCGAACATCGAGCCCATCATCACGCAGGAGGCGCCAGCCACGATAGCCTTGGACAGGTCACCGGAGAAGCGGATACCGCCGTCGGCGATCATCGGCACGCCAGTGCCTTCAAGGGCAGCGGAGACGTTGGCGATGGCGCTGATCTGCGGCACGCCGACACCGGCAACGATACGCGTGGTGCAGATGGAGCCCGGGCCGATACCGACCTTGACTGCATCGGCGCCTGCGGCAACAAGTGCCCTGGCTGCTTCGCCGGTGGCGATGTTGCCGCCGATGACCTGCACCTGAGGGAAGTTTTCCTTGACCCAGCGAACGCGGTCGATCACGCCTTTGGAATGGCCGTGAGCGGTATCGACGACCACGACGTCAACGCCAGCCGCGACCAGAGCGGTGACGCGCTCGCCGGTGTCCTTGCCGGTACCGACTGCAGCGCCGACGCGCAGGCGAGCCTGATCGTCCTTGCTGGCCAGCGGGTAAGCCTTGGCTTTTTCGATGTCCTTGACGGTCATCATGCCCTTGAGCGCGAAGTTGCCGTCGACGATCAGGACTTTTTCCAGACGGTGCTTGTGCAGCAGTTCGCGCACTTCGTTCTTGTCGGCGCCTTCGCGCACAGTGACCAAGCGCTCTTTGGGCGTCATCACTTCGCGAACAGGGACATCAAGACGGTTTTCGAAGCGTACGTCGCGTGACGTCACGATGCCGACCAGGTCGCCATTGTGCAGAACCGGTACGCCGGAAATGTTGTGCATGCGGGTGAGTTCGAACAGATCGCGAACAGTGGCGTCGGCTTCGATCGTGATCGGGTCCTTGACGACACCGGCCTCGAACTTCTTGACCTTGCGCACTTCGGCAGCTTGCTGCTCGATGGTCATGTTCTTGTGGATGATACCGATACCGCCTTCCTGGGCCATGGCAATTGCCAGACGGGCCTCGGTGACTGTATCCATTGCAGCAGAGACCAAAGGTATATTCAGCTCGATGCCACGGGTCAAACGGGTTTTCAGACTGACTTCGTTGGGAAGTACCTCGGAATAACCGGGCACAAGGAGAATGTCGTCGAATGTAAGGGCTTCTTGACTGATACGCAGCATCGCGGGGGCTCCCGGGCGGGAAATTGGAAGCGCGCCATTATACCCACAGACCCCGCCCGGCTCAATGCAAACCTCAGCCTATTATCAAAGCTGTTTATAGACGCACATTAACGCAGGAGACAGGGCGATCCAGACGTTCGGCGAAGTCATCCAGAAAGGTCTGCGTGAACGACGCATCCAGCCAGTTATTGAAGATGAAACCGAGGTTGGAAAACCCGCAGGCGTCGAGAAAAAGAAAGCCGTTGATGTCATCTTCGTGGCGGCATTCGGGGCAGGTGAAATTATCGGTATGACCGGGCATCCAGTCTTCCAGGCTGTCGAACAGCGCCTCCCCCACTTCGCGGCGACACTCCGGGCAACCGGCCTCTTCGGCAAAGTCGTTCAGCGGGGTATAGATGCAGCGCTTGGTGACGATTTCCAGGCCATTGACGACCTGCCCGAACGGCAACACATCGGGGTTCTTCACCACCCGCTTCGCTCCGGGTGCCACTGCGTAAGCCATCTTGTTATAGGTGCGTCCACACGTGGTCAACTCCGGCTCGACCACATCGAGCTTGACCAGCCAGCGCAGGATCAGCCGCGCCCTGGCCTCGTGCCCGGGAAAGGTGGAAATTTGCGGGACGATGATGCTTTGGGTGTTCATAACGGAGCGTCGCTTAAAGCTGTTCGAGGCCGCAGCTTAATAGGCTGGCCATTCAGGTCAAGAAGCAATCCTGCCTTTACCGACGAGACAGACCTGTGCGCCCGACCGGCATTGCCATTATGATGCCGGACATGATCAAAGACCCTTTCGCAAGACTCGGCCTCGACCGGGAAGTCCTTACTGTCAGCCAGCTCAACGGCCGTGCCCGTGTGCTGCTGGAAGACGTGTTCAGCAGTATCTGGGTCGAGGGGGAGATCTCCAACCTCTCGCGCCCGGCGTCGGGCCATGTGTACTTCACGCTGAAGGACTCTGGCGCGCAGGTGCGCTGTGCCTTGTTCCGGCAGAGCGCGGCACGTGTGCGTCAGGCGCTCAAGGACGGCTTGCAGGTCAAGGTGCGCGGCAAGGTCTCGCTGTTTGAAGGCCGCGGCGACTATCAGTTGATTCTCGACACGGTGGAACCTGCAGGTGATGGTGCGTTGCGCCTGGCATTCGATGCGTTGAAAGCCAAGCTCAGCGACGAAGGCCTGTTCAGCGCCGAGCGCAAGGTCGCACTGCCGCTGCACCCGCAACGTATCGGGATTATCAGTTCTCCGACCGGTGCGGTGATCCGCGACATCATCAGCGTGTTCCGCCGTCGCGCGCCGCGGGTCGAGCTGACCTTGATTCCCACAGCCGTTCAGGGTCGCGAGGCGATCAACCAGATTGTCCGCGCGCTGAAGCTGGCCGACAGCAGGGGCTTCGATGCGTTGATCCTGGCCCGTGGCGGCGGCTCGCTGGAGGACCTGTGGTGCTTCAACGAAGAAGCTGTCGCCCGCGCCATCGACGCGTGCGTGACGCCGATTGTCAGCGCTGTCGGGCATGAAACCGATGTGTCCATCAGCGACTTTGTCGCCGACGTACGCGCACCGACGCCTTCAGCTGCCGCCGAACTGCTCGCCCCGGATTCCATCGACCTGCATCGACGCGTCGACAACCTGCACCGGCGACTGGTCAGCCGCATGCAGGACCGCCTGATGCGCGAGCGGCTGCGTCTGGAGGGTATTTCCCGGCGTCTGCGCCACCCTGGCGAGCGCTTGCGTCAGCAGTCGCAACGGCTGGATGATCTGGACATGCGCCTGCGCCGCGCCTTTGAACAGAACATGCATCAACGCCAGCTGCGTCTGGCGCACCTGCAGAGCCGCCTTGCTGCCCAGCACCCGGGCCGGACCCTGGCCTTTTTGCGCCAGCGTCTGGATGCCCTGGCCGAGCGCCTGCCGCGAGCCATTCGTGAACAGATCAAGGCGCGCAAGCTGCAACTGCAAAGTCAGGTGCAGACCCTCAACGTGGTCAGCCCGCTCGCCACACTGGGACGCGGTTACAGCATCCTGCTCGACGAGCGCGGCCACGCGATCCGCAGCGCGGCACAGACGCAAACGGGCCAACGGCTTACCGCCAGGCTCGGCGAAGGCGAACTGCAAGTGCGCGTCGAAGACAATCACCTCACACCCGTGACCCTCTCCCTTCTGGACTGACTGCCTGATGCTACGTTTTATTGCCCCGCTGTTCGCCCTGCTGCTCTGTCTTCCCGCTCACGCTGACAGTTTTATTACCCGCGCACTCGACAAACCGGTGCCAGGCGGCGTGGCGGTTGTCGATCTGGGCACTGGCGCTCAGGCTCCGACCGCCACCTATCAAGGCAAACCGGTGCTGGTGGTCAAGGAACAGGGCACGCGCTGGCTGGCCATCGTGGGCATTCCGTTGACCGTCAAACCCGGCACTCAGCAAGTCACGTCCGGCGGGCGCACGCTCAACTTCACCGTTGGCAGCAAGAAATACCCGGAGCAGCACATCACGCTCAAGAACAAACGTCAGGTCAATCCCAACCCTGAAGACAACAAACGCATCGAGGGCGAATTGGCCGAGCAACTGCGCGCTTACCGCAGTTTCAGCCCAGGCACGCCAAGCAACCTGATTCTGGACAAGCCGGTCAACGGCCCGCTGTCGAGCAAATTCGGCGTGCGTCGCTTCTTCAACGGCGAAGAGCGCAATCCGCATTCGGGACTCGACTTCGCGGTTCCGGCCGGCACACCGATCAAGTCCCCGGCAGCGGGCAAGGTCATCCTGACCGGCAATTACTTCTTCAATGGCAACACCGTATTCGTCGATCACGGGCAAGGCTTCATCAGCATGTTTTGCCATATGTCGAAGATCGACGTGAAGGTCGGCGACCTCGTCCCGCGTGGCGGAGTGGTCGGCAAGGTCGGCGCCACCGGTCGCGCAACCGGGCCGCACATGCACTGGAACGTCAGCCTCAACGATGCGCGCGTGGACCCGGCGATCTTCATCGGCGCTTTTCAGCGGTAGGCCTGTTAGTGAGCGAGCGTTACGGCGCTCGCTCACGCAAGCCCTCACTTGCGCACATCGCTTTCGACCAACAATAACCTGGATATAACGCTTTAAATACCGCTATAAAAAATCGTCAAAGGCGTATTTTCGAGAATTTATTCCAATCTTTTTCAAGTGCTTGCCATCATCCATGCCAATGGTTACGGTTGGCCTCATGAATACCTCTCAAACCCTTATTCTGTTGCGCCAACACCGGTGCCTCAGCCTGGTCAGCGCCCGACTGCCTGGCTAGCATGCTGTGCCTCGTCCCTGTGTTCGCAATTCCCTGTGCTATCTATCCAGAACGGCAGGCCGCCCAACCCCGGCCCCGTGAATACAAAAGGATTTCCTGATGACCATGCTCAAAGACCCTTCGAAGAAGTACCGTGCGTTCCCGACCATTGATCTGCCTGACCGCACCTGGCCTTCGAAGACCATCGATGCAGCGCCGATCTGGTGCAGCTCCGACCTGCGCGACGGCAACCAGTCGCTGATCGAACCCATGGACGCCGCCAAGAAACTGCGCTTCTGGAAAACCCTGGTCAGCGTTGGCGTCAAGGAAATCGAGGCATCCTTTCCATCGGCTTCGCAGACTGACTTTGACTTCGTGCGTACCCTGATCGAAGACGGCCACATTCCGGATGACACCACCATCCAGGTATTGACCCAGGCTCGCGAAGACCTGATCGCCCGCACCTTCGAATCGCTGCGCGGCGCGAAAAAGGCCATTGTTCACCTGTATAACGCGACCAGCCCGTCGTTCCGCCGCATCGTCTTCAATCAGGACAAGGCCGGGGTGAAAGAGATCGCGGTCAACGCGGCCAAGCTGTTCGTCAAATATGCAGCACAACAGCCTGAAACCCAGTGGACCTTCGAGTACTCGCCGGAAACCTTCAGTGCGACCGAGCTGGAATTCGCCAAGGAAGTCTGCGATGCGGTGATCGAGGTGTGGAACCCGACGCCTGAGAACAAGGTGATCCTCAACCTCCCGGCCACCGTGGAAGTGGCGACACCCAATATTTACGCTGACCAGATCGAATGGTTCGGCCGCAACATTACCCGCCGCGACAGCGTGCTGATCAGCCTGCATACCCACAACGACCGTGGTACGGGCGTTGCCGCTACCGAGCTGGGCCTGATGGCCGGCGCAGATCGCGTCGAGGGCTGCCTGTTCGGTAACGGCGAGCGGACCGGCAACGTCGATCTGGTCACCGTGGCCCTGAACCTTTACACCCAAGGCATCAACCCGGAGCTGGATTTCTCGGATATCGACGGTGTGCGCAAGGTCGTCGAAGAATGCAACCAGATTCCTGTGCACCCACGTCACCCGTACGTTGGCGACCTGGTGCACACCGCGTTCTCCGGTTCGCACCAGGATGCGATTCGCAAGGGTTTCACCCAGCAGAAGGAAGGCGAGTTGTGGGAAGTGCCTTACCTGCCGATTGACCCGGCCGACATCGGTCGCAGCTACGAGGCGGTGATTCGCGTCAACAGCCAGTCGGGCAAAGGTGGCATCACTTACCTGCTGGAACAGGAATATGGCATCTCCCTGCCACGCCGCATGCAGATCGAGTTCAGCCAGGTGGTTCAGGGTGAAACCGATCGTCTGGGTCTGGAGATGACGGCCGAGCAGATTCACTCGCTGTTGCGTCGTGAGTACCTGCAAGCCAACGTTCCTTATGCGCTGATCAGCCATAAGTTGCAGGAGGAGAACGGCAACAGCTCGGTGGATGCCGAGGTGCACGTCGACGGCGAAACCCAGCACTGGCGCGGCAAGGGCAAGGGCGCGCTGGAAGCACTGGTTGCCGGTCTGCCGGTGGCCGTGGAAATCATGGATTACAACGAGCATGCGATCGGCTCGGGCACCACCGCCAAGGCGGCCGCCTACATCGAGCTGCGCGTGAATGGCGAACGGGCCGTCCATGGCGTGGGCATCGATGAAAACATCACCACGGCGAGCTTCCGCGCCCTATTCAGTGCCCTGAATCGTTCACTCAGCCAGACCCAGGCCAAAGCTGCCTGATTCGATAGCCGGATGGCGGACGCAGGTCCGTCATCCGCATCGCCCTCTCCCCTCCCCGCCTCACACTGCACCAGCCTCTTGCATTCCGCGCATGACCCTGCCTGTTTCGGCATAATCTTTTTCATTTATGCTGTGGTAGCATGCTGCCCTTACTCCAGAGCGCGCCCAATCCAACAGCAATTCATATGCTGACGATGCCTGCTCGGACTTACCTGCCAGCTGCACCTTTCCTATAAAACCAAGACGACTATTGCATTGATTTCCGGACGAAAAGAATGCTCGGGCAGACCCACCGTGCATTGAAATTACCATCGGCCTCGGTACGCTGAGCTGATCCAATCACATTTGGAGCGATTATGCCCAAGGCTTCCCATCAAGATTTGCGCCGTAGCTTCCGTGCGCTCACCTCGTCGAACGCTTGCTTTCACACAGCCTCGGTGTTCGACCCCATGTCAGCGCGAATCGCAGCGGATCTGGGCTTTGAAGTAGGCATCCTCGGCGGCTCCGTGGCGTCGCTGCAAGTCCTGGCAGCCCCTGACTTCGCCCTGATCACCCTGAGCGAATTCGTTGAACAGGCCACGCGCATCGGCCGTGTCGCACAGCTCCCGGTCATCGCGGACGCAGACCATGGTTATGGCAATGCCCTTAACGTCATGCGCACCGTTGTCGAACTGGAACGTGCCGGTATTTCTGCACTGACGATCGAAGATACCCTGCTGCCGGCACAGTTCGGACGCAAATCCACTGATCTGATCTCCACTGCCGAAGGTGTTGGCAAGATCCGCGCAGCGCTGGAGGCTCGCGTCGATCCAGAGATGTCGATTTTCGCTCGTACCAACGCAGCGATCATTCCGGTTCAGGAAGCCATCAGCCGGGTTCAGCAGTATCAGGCTGCCGGGGCTGACGGTATTACCATCGTCGGCATTCGTGACTTTGATCACCTCGCGCAGATATCCGAAGGCGTGACTGTGCCGCTGATGCTGGTGACATACGGCAACCCGGAACTGCACGACAACGCGCGCCTTGCCGAGATGGGTGTGAGGATTTGCGTGCATGGCCACGCAGCGTACTTCGCGGCGATCAAGGCCACCTATGACTGCCTGCGCGAGCAGCGTCAGATACTGGGCAACGAGTCGAACATGAGTGCGACTGAACTGACCCACACCTACACGCAGCCTGAAGACTACGTAGAGTGGGCCCGTAAGTTCATGAACGTGAACGAGTGACAGGCAACGCTGGACGCTGCGCCGCCTGATCAGGGGCGCAAGCAGCTGAATGCCCACGCAACACTGTGCGCGGGCATGATGAGCGTCACTTCGGACGCAAAGCAGGCGATATCACGCGGTGGTGTTTACACCGCCACCGGTTTCCAGCTGCAGCAACGAGGCCTGCAACGTCTGCAGGTTGGCGCTGATGGTCGCGATCTGGCCCTGAATCGCCATGGACTTCTGCGCCTTCTCTTCCGCTGACCCTTTACCGCTTTGAGCAGCAGCCAGCTGCGCCTTCTGCTCGGCGAGTTGCTTCTGAGCGTCCTTGATCTGCTGCTTTATCTGCTCGATCGTCTGATTGAGAGACGATTCGCTGGAGCCACCCACGCTGCCGCCGCCACCCGCTGCACCGGCCTTGCCACCTTCAGTCGACGCCTGATCAGAGCTTTTCTCCGTTTCGGTAGTCGTGGTGGCGACAGCAGTCGCGGTCTTGGCCGTTTCAGCATCAGTAGGCTTGACCGTTAGCGTCAACGAGCTTGAGTAACTGTTTAGCGTGGAGGTATTGATAGTAGTCATGACGGTCTCCTGGAAGTCTGGAACAGCTATCGGCCGACTGGAAACATTCTGAAGTACTTTTATTGAATATTGAAAGAGTCCGCGTCCAGCCCAGCCGGAAACCGCGTACGGTAGGCTTGCAGGTCTGCCGCGCTGAGCGTCGCCCTGAACACTCCATCCGCTTCGCCCGCGCTCAACAGGCTCTCGCCCTGAAAATCCAGGACCTGACTGTCACCGGTGTACGCAAAGCCCTTGCCGTCCGACCCGACGCGATTGACCGCCGCCACGTAGCACAGGTTTTCAATGGCTCTGGCGGGCAGCAGGCGGTTCCAGTGCAGACGCCGTGCGCCCGGCCAGTTGGCGGTGTACAGCAACAGATCGGTGTCCTGGGCGTCACGGCTCCAGACCGGAAAGCGCAGGTCATAGCAGATCAGCGGGCGTACACGCCAGCCGTTGAGCTCAAACATCACCTGGCGATCACCCGGCGTGTAGTGCTCGTGTTCACCGGCCATGCGAAACAGATGACGCTTGTCGTAATGCAGCAGTTCACCGTCTGGCCGCGCCCACAACAGGCGATTGCGATGACTGCCATCGGCAGCGCGCATCATGACGCTGCCGGTTACCACGGCGTTGATACGCCTGGCCTGCGCCAATAGCCATAGCGATGTAGGCCCGGCTTCCGGCTCTGACAGGGCCTCGGACTCCATCGAGAACCCGGTGGTGAACATCTCTGGCAGGATCACCAGGTCCGCGCCGCGCGCCTGATCCAGCAATGGCTCGAAATGCTCAAGATTGGCCTCGCGATCATGCCACGCCAGCGTGGTCTGGATCAGTGCGAGGTTGAGGTTGGGCAGCCCGCTTATATCGCGCATAGTTTCTCCGCCGCCAGACGCAGCGTCTCTTCCTGTTTGGCGAAGCACAGGCGGATCAGGCGCTGCCCTTCTGGCGGGCTCTGGTAGAACACCGAAATCGGAATGCTCGCCACGCCATGCTCACGGGTCATCCACAAGGCCATGTCGACGTCATTGAGGTCGGGCCTGATCTGCGAGTAATCGACCAACTGTAAATAAGTCCCGCCCACCGGCCGGAAGCTGAAACGCGACTCGGCCAGATGACTGCAGAAAAAGTCGCGCTTGGCCTGATAGAAGCCTGGCAGTTCATCGACATGCTCAGGGTGTTCGGCCATGAAGTCGGCCAATGCGTATTGCAACGGCGTGACACCACAGAAGCTCACATACTGATGCACCTTGCGCAGTTCGGACGTCAGCGCAGGCGGCGCGACCACGTAACCGGTTTTCCAGCCTGTGACGTGATAGGTCTTGCCGAACGAGCTGACGACGAAGGCGCGCTGATACAGCGCTTCGTGGTCGAGCACACTGACGTGGCGTGCGCCGTCAAACACCAGGTGTTCATAGACTTCATCGCTGAGCAGGTAAATGTCGCGATCGGCGATCAGCGCGGCCAGTCGATCAAGCTCTGCACGACTGATCAGGGCGCCGCTGGGGTTGTGCGGGCTGTTGATGACAATCATGCGGGTACGAGGGCTCAGCGCATCGCTGAGCTTTTGCCAGTCGATGGAGAAGTCATCCAGCCCCAGTTGCACATGAACGCAGCGCCCACCGGCCAGTTCGACGGCAGGCTCGTAGCTGTCATAACAAGGGTCGAAAATGATCACTTCATCGCCAGCACGAATAACGCTATGGATCGCGCAGAAAATCGCCTGGGTGGCACCCGGTGTAATAGTGATTTCAGTGTCCGCATTGACCGTACGCCCATAGCTGCGGGCGATCTTTGCCGCAACTTGCTGACGAAGCGCAGGCAGCCCGGTCATCGGTGAGTATTGGTTATGGCCTTGAGTGACGTGTCGGCAGACCGCGTCACGCAGCGCCTGCGGCCCGTCAAAATCAGGAAACCCCTGGGACAGGTTGATAGCTCCGGTTTCGGCGGCCAGCTGTGACATGACGGTGAAGATAGTGGTGCCCACGTTGGGCAACTTGCTGTCGATCATGGAACCCTTTCCCTGCAATCTCCCGGCACCGGGCGGCACGGGGTCAGGCAGGATAGCCCATTAAACGGACACAAAAAAAGGCGCCGAAGCGCCTTTTTCCAGATGCTGACTCAGCGCTTGTCGCGGCGCTTCTTGTCGGCCTTCTTGTGGTGCGACATCATCCGACGCTTCTTGTTGACCTGACGGTCGGTGAGCGTGTTCTTGTTGCCTTCATACGGGTTCTCGCCGCCCTTGAACTCGATACGGATCGGCGTACCGACCAGTTTGAGCACACGCCGGTAAGTGTTTTCCAGGTAACGGACGTAGGACTTGGGTACTTTCTCGACCTGATTACCGTGGATCACGATCAGCGGCGGGTTGGCACCACCCAAGTGAGCGTAGCGCAGCTTGATGCGGCGGCTGCCGACCATCGGTGGCGCATGCTCGCTGACCGCATCTTCGAGAATCTGCGTCAGGCGGCTGGTTGGCCAGCGGGTTACCGCAGACTTGAACGAGTTCTGTACCGACTGATACAGGTTGCCCACGCCCGTGCCGTGCAGTGCGGAGATGAAGTGGATGTCGGCGAAGTCGACGAAGAACAACCGGCGCTCCAGCTCGATCTTCACGAAATCGCGTTCGCCCGGCGTCATGCCGTCCCACTTGTTCAGCGCGATGACCAGCGCACGACCCGCTTCAAGGGCGAAGCCCAGCAGGTTCAGGTCATGGTCGACCACACCTTCGCGGGCGTCCATCACAAAGATCACCACGTTGGCGTCCTTGATGGCCTGCAGCGTCTTGACCAC
>Ga0182228_1000254_pt1 | contig 11055 bp, 13 predicted proteins | sample G6R1MG_19_FD_128385 | JGI IMG/M metagenome (GOLD analysis project Ga0182228, IMG submission 128385) | Miscanthus phyllosphere microbial communities from Michigan, USA - G6R3_MAIN_07NOV2016_LD1 MG | ecosystem: Host-associated > Plants > Phyllosphere > Phylloplane/Leaf | place: USA: Michigan... | reverse complement strand
GTCGAGCATCTCGTCGGCCTCGTCGAGCACGACCGTGCGCACCCCGGACAGGTCCAGGCTGCCGCGGGAGAGGTGGTCGAGCACGCGGCCGGGGGTCCCGACGACGACGTCGACGCCGCGCTGCAGCTCGCGCAGCTGGACGCCGATCGGGGCGCCGCCGTAGACCGCGAGCACGCGGACGCCGAGGCCGGAGCCGTACGACGTCGTGGCGGCGGCCACCTGCAGGGCCAGCTCGCGGGTCGGGGCGAGCACCAGCGCGGAGGGGCCGCGGCCGGTGGGCTCGCCGGCGCGGCTGGCGTCGGCGAGGCGCTGCAGCAGCGGCAGCGCGAAGGCTGCGGTCTTGCCGGTGCCGGTGGCGGCCTGGCCGAGCAGGTCGCGCCCGGCGAGCAGGTGCGGCACCGCCTCGGCCTGGACCGGGGTGGGCTCCTCGTAGCCGAGGTCGTTCAGGGCCGCCAGCAGCTCCGGGCCGAGCCCGAGGTCGGCGAAGCGCGGGGTGGCGCTGGGGCGGGGGTGCTGCGGGGCGCTCGCGGGGGCCTCGTCGGCAGGCGCCTCGGCACGCTCCTCGGCGGGCTCGGAAGACTGCTCGGCAGCCTCGGCGGCCGGCTGCTCGGCGGGCTGCTCGGCGGGCTCGGCAGCCTGGTCCGCCTCGCCGGCCTGGTCGGACGGCTGCTCGGCGGACTGCTCCGTCGGCTGCTCGGTGGGCTGCTCGACGACCTCCACGGCCTGCTCCTGGGGAGCGGCTCCGGGGGTCTCGTCGGGCTGGGGGGTGGCGGGCGCGTCGGCGCTCGGCGGCATCTGGGGACTCCTCTTGCGGGTGGCGACGCGCCGACCCGCTCCCCCATGGTCCCGCAGGTCTCGACCTGTCGCGACCACCCCTCCCCCGGGCGACCGGCGCGCGGGGCTCAGGCGGTGGGCAGGTCTCCCCGCTCCATCGCCCGCTCGACCACCACGAGCATGTCCTCAGCGGTCGGCGGGGTCTCCCAGCCCTCGGCGTCCTCCCCCGGGTGCACCAGCACGCCGACGACGGTGCGCAGCGGGAACAGGCCCGCCGTGGTGGCGACCGGCTCGGCGAGCGCGTCGCGGACGGCGGTGACGACGCGCGCGGCGGCGGCCTCCCCGGAGTCCAGGGGCAGCTCGGACATCACGGCGACGAAGCGGCCGCCCCCGAGGTGGGCGACGGCGTCGCTGCGCCGCACGTGGCGCCGCAGGCGGCTGGCGACGACGCCGAGCACGGTCCCGTCGGGCGCGCGGTCACCGGTGGCGCAGAACAGCAGCCCGGTGGTCGTCCCCGGGCGCTGGCGCTCCAGCTCGCGGGTGAGGGAGGAGAGCAGGTCGCCGCGCAGCGGCAGGGACGCACGGGCCTCGGGGCGCAGCTCGGGTCGCAGGTCGAGGGGCACCGGCCCGAGGGGCCGGGGTCCGTCGACCGCAGGGGTCTCGCCAGGGACGGTCGCGACGGCGGCCTCGGCGACCTCGGCGACCTCGGGGGCCGAACGGGCCTCCAGCGGCGGGTCCGACGGGGCGGGAGCGGGCAGCCCGGCCACGGGCAGCGCTCCCACGGCGGCCAGGAGCAGCGCACCGACGTCACCGGTGACGCGCGACGTCGACGGGCCCGTCGCCACGACCTCCACCTCCAGCGGCGAGGCCAGCGCGCGCAGCGCGGCGTGGGCGCGGGGGTCGGCAGTGGTCAGCACCAGCTGGGGCGCGTCGGCGCCGGGGGCGACGTCAGCGGCAGCGGGGGCGCAGGAGCAGTGGCGGGCGCCGTCTCGGTGGCAGGTCACGCCCCCGCATCGGCAGGGGTGCAGCGCCCCTTGACGGCCGTCCCGCCCCGGGCGGCAGCGTCACCCGGACGCCGCTGCAGCGCGGTGGGTCGCGGGGGTCGCAGGGGGTCGCGGTGTCGCGCCGTCAGGCGCGCTGGGCGTCGCGGTGCTTGCGGACGCGCCGCACCACGAGCAGCGCGAGCGCCACGACGACGGCGGCGATGACCACCTTGTCGAAGACGTCGGCGTACCCGGAGACGCGGTCCCACTGGGAGCCGAGCGCGTACCCGCCGCCGATGAGCAGCGCGTTCCACAGCGCCGTCCCCGCGGTCGTGTAGAGCAGGAACGGCCCGATCGGCATCTCCGCGGCGCCCGCGGGCAGGGAGATCAGGCTGCGGACGCCCGGGATGAGGCGCCCGAAGAACACGGCGGAGCGGCCGTGGCGGCGGAACCACCGGGTGGCGGCGTCGGCGTCGTCGGCGTCCATCAGCGGCATCCTCGCCAGCAGGGCCACGGCGCGTCGCTGACCGATGCGGCGGGCCAGCTCGTACAGCACCAGCGCGCCCAGCACCCCGCCCGCGGTGGCGGCGAGGAACACCGCGACCAGGCCCATGCGCCCCTGGTAGGCCAGGAAGCCCCCGAGCGGCAGCACCACCTCGCTGGGGATGGGCGGGAAGACCGTCTCCAGCAGCGTCAGCAGGAACACCCCCGGCCACCCCAGGGCGTCCATGACGTCGGCGACCCACCCGGACAGCCCGGTCAGGCCGTGGGAGCTCGAGGCGGTCGCGGAGGCGATCAGGGGGATCATCACGCACGAGCGTAGGCGAGGACGGGCCCCGGCACCCGCTCACGATCACCCGGCCGCGCCCACGGTGCAGCGCACCGCCCACCGGTCGCGCGCGTTCCCCGCCCCCGGCACAGTGGCGGACGTGACCTCCGAAGGAACGCCCGGCCCGTCCGTAGAGACCCCCCTGGACGACCCGCTCGGCGTCGCCAGCACCCTCGACGCCGGCGAGGAGGACCCGAGCGCCGCCGCGACGGCCCAGCTGCCCGGGCACGGCGTCGACGAGGTGCTCGACGGGGCCCCCGGGGGCCCCGTCCAGGAGCCGGCGGTCGGACCGCCCGCGCAGGACCACTGACCCGCCCGTCCGAGGCACCCGCCCGACACCCCCCCCCACCCGCAGACCGAGGAGACCCCGTGGACCTGGACCGACCCACCGCCCCCGAGCCCTACGGCCAGCTGCCGGCGGTGCCGTCTTTCACCGTGACCAGCACCGACGTCACCGACGGACAGCCGATGGACGACCGCCACTCCGCCGAGGGCGGCAGCACCTCCCCGCAGCTGGCGTGGAGCGGCTTCCCCGAGGGCACGAGGTCCTTCGTGGTGAGCTGCTTCGACCCCGACGCCCCCACCCCGGCCGGCTTCTGGCACTGGACCGTGTTCGGCATCCCCGCCTCGGTGACCGAGCTGCCCACCGGCGCCGGTGACGAGGGCTCGCTGGTCCTGCAGGGCGGGACCGCCGTCCGCAACGACGTCGGTGGAGCCGGTTTCACCGGCGCCGCCCCGCCGCCCGGCGACCGCCCGCACCGCTACGCCTTCGCCGTCCACGCCCTGGACACCGACGACCTCGGCCTCGACGCCTCCGCCACGCCGACGGTGGTCGCCTTCACGGCGCTGTTCCACACGATCGGCCGCGCCGTCATCACCCCGACCTACCGGATCGAGGCGTGAGGGGAGGCCCCGGAGGGCTCACCTGGGTACCGGCGCTGGAGCGCCCGGACCTGCTGGCCCCGCCCGTCGCCGAGGTCCTGCGCGGGTGGGAGCACGCCGGAGCGGTCCGCGTCGCCGAGATCGACCCCGACCTGGCCGACACCGCGGCGCTGGTCGAGGCCACCGGGGCGCCCGCCGACGTCATGGCCAACTGCGTCGTGGTGGTCGGTCGGCGCGGTGAGGTCGAGCGCGTCGCCGCGTGCGTCGTCCTGGCCAGCACCCGTGCCGACGTCAACGGGCTCGTGCGCCGCCGCCTCGACGCCCGCAAGGCGTCGTTCCTGGGCCACGACGCGGCCGTCACGGGTTCCGGCATGGAGTTCGGCGGCATCACGCCCGTGGGTCTGCCGCGCGCGTGGCAGGTGCTCGTGGACGTCGCCGTCCTGGACGTCGAGGACGCGGTGATCGGCTCCGGGCTGCGCCGCTCGAAGCTCGCCCTGCCGGGCTGGCTGATCGCGCAGCTGCCCGGCGCCGAGGTCTCCGAGGGACTCGGCGTCCCCCTGCCGACCCCCACCCCGTGACCGCGGACGTCCGCCACCCGTGAGGCGGCACCTGGCAGCTGCGGGGCCCGCGAGCGCCGACGTCGCGTGGGAGCGGTACGCCGACCCGCAGCTGTGGTCGACCTGGTCGCCGCAGATCGCGGCGGTCGAGACGAGCACCCCCCGGCTGGCGGCCGGCACCACCGGTGTGGTCCGCGGCCACGGGGGGCTCCTGCTCGACTTCCTCGCGGAGGAGGTGGACGACGCCGCGCGCCGCTGGTCGTGGTCGGTGGTCCCCCGGCGCGCGGGGGGCCTGCCGCTGCCGGAGGCGCTGCAGCGCCTGGGGCGGTTGCACCTGGTGCACGCCGTCCTCGACAGCGGGCTGGGCGTCGGGACCGGATGCGCCACGACGCTGCTGGTCACCGGCTCCGCGCCGGTCGTGACCGCCTACGCGCCCCTCGCGGGCCTGGCCCTGGACCGCCTGGTCCGCTGACCCGTCGCGTCCCGTCAGGACCTGTCGAACAGCACGGCGGGCGGACGGGCGTGCAGCTCTCCCCCGGGTGTCTGACCGGCCAGGAGGTCGTCGACGCCGCCGCCCTCGTCGGTGCCCGTGGCGCCGGGTCCCCGCCCGGGGCTCAGGCGCGGCGGTCGGCCTGGAGCCGCAGGCCGGCGAGGAGGAGGTCGAGCCCGGCGAGGAACTGCTCGTCGTCCCGGTGGACGGCGAACTCCTACACGACGTGGCGGATGAACGGGAACCGCCCCGGGTCGAGCTCGCGCCAGCGCTGGACGAGGTCGTCCAGGCCGCGCTCGTGCTCGACCGGGTCACCGCCGGCGGCCTCGGGGCGGCGCCCCAGGTCGGCGGCGGTGCCGATGACGTAGCCCATGACGGCCGAGACGGCGTGGAAGCTCTCGCGCGGAGGCAGGTGCAGGCGCAGCACCTGCTGGCCGAGGCGCTCGTAGAGCAGCACCGCGTTGGGCTGCAGGTCGACGTCGCGCAGGAAGTAGGCGCCCAGCCACGGCCGGCTGGAGACGGCCTCGAAGAACGCCACCGCGATGACGCGCAGGTCGTCGACGGGGTCCGATGACCCCGCAGCGCCCTCGGTGGCCGCGAGCACCCCGGCGAGCACGTGGTCGCTGGCGCGGGCGAGGAGCTCGTCCTTGCCGGAGACGTACCAGTAGATGCTGCCGACGCCCCCGCCGAGCCGGGCTGCCAGCGCGCGGAAGGTCAGCGCCGCCTCACCGGCCTCGTCGAGGAGCGCCACCGCCTCGCCGACCACGGCCTCGAGCGAGTGCGAGGCGCGCTGCCGCCCGCCGGACCGAGTGGTGGGCCGGGCCTCGGGCCGGGTCTCGGGGCGGATCTCGGTCATGACGCCATCCCACCACATGCTTGCGCGCCGACCGAACACCGTTCTAGAGTGACCGAACCGCGTTCGATAGAGCGAGCGCCACCACCCGAGAGGAGGGACGCCATGAGCACCAGCACGTCATCACCGCAGACCGCCCAGACGCCCACGACCACCCCCGACCCCACCGCCCCCCGCACCTACACCTCGCTCACCGCGGCGTGGGTCCCGCTGCTCGCGCTGTGCCTGGCCTTCTTCGTCGAGATGGTCGACAACACCCTGCTGACCATCGCGCTGCCGACCATCGGCCGTGACCTCGGCAGCGGCACCACCGCCCTGCAGTGGGTGACCGGCGCCTACTCCCTCACCTTCGGCGGCCTGCTCCTCACCGCGGGCTCGGCGGCCGACCGGCTCGGCCGCCGCCGCGTGCTCCTCGTCGGGCTGAGCGCGTTCGGCCTGGTCAGCCTCCTCGCAGCCCTGGTGACGACGACGGGCGAGCTCATCGCGCTGCGCGCCGCCCTCGGCGTGGCCGCCGCGATGATGGCGCCGATCACCAACTCCCTGGTGTTCCGCCTCTTCGACGACGAGGCGCTCCGCATGCGCGCCATGACGGTGATGATCGTGGTCGGCCTGAGCGGCTTCGTGCTCGGACCGCTGCTCGGCGGCACCGCCCTGGCGCACGTGAGCTGGGAGTGGCTGCTGGTGGTGAACGGCCCCGTCGCCCTGGTCGCCTGGCTGGGCGTCCGCCTCGGCGTCGCGGCCGACCGCCGCGAGGACCTCACCACCGACCGCCTCGACCTGCCGGGCGCCCTCCTCTCGACCGCCACGATCGGGCTCGCCTGCTACACGCTCACCAGCGGCATCCAGCACGGCTGGCTGTCGCTGGCCACCACCGGGTCCGCACTCGGCGCCGCCCTGGCCCTGGTCGCCTTCGTCCGCCACGAGCGCCGCACCCCCCAGCCGATGCTCGACCTGGAGGTCTTCCGGAACGGCACGGTCCGCGGAGCCGCCCTGGCGCAGGTCGGCACGTCGATCGCCATGGCCGCGGTGATGTTCTCGATGGTCCTGCACTTCCAGTACGCCTACGGCTGGAGCCCGGTCCGCGCCGGCCTGGCCAACCTCCCGATCATCATCACGATGGTCGCCGCGTCACCGGTGTCGGAGCAGCTGGCGCGGCGCCTCGGGCACCGCACCGCCTGTCTGGTGGGCGCCGGGCTGCTCACCGCCTCCCTGGCGGGCCTGGCGCTCGGCGTCGACCACGGCTACCCCGTCATCGCCGCCTGCATGGTGGTCATGACGGTCGGCCTGCGCACCGTGATGACCATCTGCGCCGTCGCCCTCGTCAGCGCCGCCCCGGCGGACCGCACCTCCCTGGCCGCGTCGCTGAACGACACCGCGCAGGAGGTCGGCACCAGCGTCGGCACGGCGGTGGTCGGCACGCTGATCGCCGCGCTGGTGACCGCGTCGCTCCCCGCCGGCACCTGGAGCCCCGAGCTGGTGACCTCGTTCTTCCACGGCGAGCGGGTCGCGTTCACGGCGCTGGCCGTCGTCGTCGGGCTCGTCGCCGGGCTCGGCGCGACGACCCTCACCGGCTCCCGGTCCGCCGACGAGCACGCCGACACGGCCTCGTGAACCGCAGCTGCGGCGCCTAGGATCCTGTGGGACCGCACTTGCGGTCAGAACCCCATGACTGACACCGAGGAGCCGGCCGTGCGACGCCTCCACACGCTGACCGCGACGACCGCGGCGGTCGCCACGACGCTGCTCCTGGCGGGGTGCGGCGGCACCGGGCAGGGGTCCGCCCCCGCGGCGTCCACCGGCAGCACCGCCCCGGCCGAGGAGCGGACCCTGACCGTCTTCGCCGCCGCCTCCCTGAAGAGCACCTTCACCGAGATCGGCGAGCAGTTCGAGGCCGCCAACCCCGGCGTCAGCGTCACCTTCAGCTTCGCGGGGTCCTCCGACCTGGTCACCCAGATCACCTCCGGCGCCCCCGCGGACGTGTTCGCCTCGGCCGACGAGAACACCATGGGCAAGGTCACCGACGCCTCACTGGCCTCCGACACCCCTGTCGACTTCGCCACCAACACCCTGGAGATCGCCACCCCACCGGGCAACCCGGCCGGCATCACCTCGTTCGCCGACCTGGCCCGCCCGGGCGCCTCGGTGGTCGTGTGCGCCCCCCAGGTGCCCTGCGGGGCCGCCGCCGCGAAGGTCGAGGCCGCCACCGGCGTCGACATCACCCCGGTCAGCGAGGAGGGCTCCGTCACCGACGTCCTGGGCAAGGTGACCTCCGGGGAGGCCGACGCCGGGCTCGTGTACGCCACCGACGTGGTCGGAGCGGGCGACCAGGTGACGGGCGTGCCGTTCCCGGAGTCCGCGCAGGCGGTGAACACCTACCCGATCACCGCCCTCAGCGGCGCCGGCGACGGCGACCTCGCGGACGCCTTCGTGCGGGCGGTCACCGGCGAGCAGGGCCGCGAGGTGCTGGCCGCGGCGGGATTCGGAGCCCCTCCCGGCTGAGCGGCACCCCCGTGGGGGGGGTCGCGACGGCCCTCGGCGGCCACTACCGTCGACGTCGGTCGATGCCCCGGCCACCACGGCCCGGCCGCCTCCGACCCGGTCCCGGCCCGCCAGTGCTGCGGGTGGGGCTCACCGGGAGGTCCCGCCGGGCTCCTCAGCGGAGGAAGCCCATGGATGTCGAGGACCGCGGCACCCGCGCCTCCAGCCGGGTCCAGGACCGGGGCCGCCCCTCGAGCGCTGACGGCGGCGCCGCCGACGGGCTGGAGGGGCTGGCCCGCGACCTCGCCGACCTCGCGCGCGCCCTGCAGAGCGCCGCCTCGCCGCAGGAGGTGCTCGACCGCGCCGTCACCACCGCGGTCGCACTGGTCCCCGGGGCCGAGGCGGCCGGCATCTCGCTGGTGCGCGCCCGCCGCACCGTCACCTCGGCCGCCGCGACCTCGCCGTCCGCGCGCCGCCTGGACGAGCTGCAGACCGAGCTCGGCGAGGGGCCCTGCCTCGACGCCGTCTTCACCCACCGCAGCACCCGGGTCGACGGGCTAGCCCGCGAGACCCGCCGCTGGCCGGCCCTCGCGGCCCGCGCCGGCGAGGTCGGGCTGCCGAGCATGCTGTGCCTGCAGCTGTTCGTCGACGGTGACAACCTCGGCGCCCTGAACCTGCTCGGAGGCGAACCGGCGGCCTTCGACGACACCTCCGAGCAGGTCGGGCTCCTGGTGGCCACCCACGCCGCCGTCGCGGTGGCCGACGCCCGCCAGCTGGCCCACACCCACCTCGGCCTCGCCCACCGCGACGTCATCGGCCAGGCCAAGGGCATCCTCATGGAGCGGCACCGGCTCAGCGCCGACCAGGCCTTCGCGCTGCTGTCGACCCTCAGCCAGGACCTCAACCGCAAGCTGCACGAGGTCGCCGCCGACCTGGCCGCCACCGGGGAGCTGCCGCAGCGCCCCAAGCCCCGGCCCCGCTCGGAGCACCGCTCGGAGCACCGCTCGGAGCACCGCGAGCACCGGCCGCAGGACCGCGAGCAGCGGTGAGCGCCGCCCCGCAGGACCCGCCTCCCGAGCTGCGGGTCTGCGCCCTGCTCCGCGAGGCCGTGGGGTGGGACCGCCTGGTGGTGGTCGTCGCCCGCGACGTCGACACGCGCGCGGCGCTGCGCGGGTCGGACCCCGTGCTGGAGGGCTACTGCGACCTGCAGCAGACGCTCCTGCAGGGCCCGAGCCTGGACGCCTTCACCTGGGGTGCGCCGGTGCTCGTCGACGACCTGCACGCCCGGCTGCCCTGGCCCCTGCTGAGCTCGGCGACACCACCGGACCTGCCGGTGAGGTCCGTCGCCGTGCTCCCGCTGCTGGTCCCCGCCGGTGCTCCCACCGACCGGCCCGGTGCGACCGACGGACCCGGCCCACCCGGGGCCCCGGGGCCCGCCCTGGGGGTCCTCACCGCGGGTCGTGACCGCGTCGACCCCTTCACGCAGGCCCAGGTCTCGGTCCTCACGCACCTGGCGGCGGTGGTCAGCGCGCTGCTCGTGCACCGCGCAGCCACCGGCGAGCTGGTCGCCGTCGACGTCGCCCCGAACGACGACCTGGCCGTGGCGGCGGGGATGCTGGCCGAGCACCTCGGCACCACCGCCGGCGAGGCGAAGAGCCGGATGCGCGCCCACGCCTTCACCAGCGGCCGCACCCTCAACGGGCTGGCTCGCGCGGTGCTCGACGGCGAGGTCGCCGTGGGGGACGTCGCCCACCCCCGGTGAGGGCCGCGCCCCTGGTGGTGCGGCCGAGGGGTCGCTAGCCTCCCGGGAGGTCGATGGTCCGGCCCCGAGCCTCTCCCCCTCGACGAGGTCACCGTGACGGACTCCCGAGCACCCCTCCCCCTGCAGAGCCGCTCGCGGCACCCGGAGCGCAGCGCGCCGTCCGGTGCCGGCGAGCACGCGCTCCACGACCCCGCCGTCGCCCACCTGCACGTCAGGTGGTCGGGCGGGAGCGCCGTCGTCGTCGTGTCCGGTGAGCTCGACGTGGCGTGCCGGGCCCCCCTGGCGGCCGTGGGCCGCCTCCTGGGCGAGTGGGCGCAGCCCCCGGTGGTCGACGCCTCCGGCGTGGCCTTCATCGACGTCGCCGGGCTGAGCGCCCTGTGCTCCCTCTCGCTCGCCGGGGAGCCGGTGCTGGTCCTGCGGCCCAGCACGAGCGTCCGGCGCCTGCTGCGGGTGCTCGCCCTGGTCGGGTGGGGCCCGACGGTCCGGGCCGCCCGCGGCCCGGACCACGCCGTGGTGCTGCTGCCCGCCGGGCCGTCCGACGCCACCGGCTGACTCGGCCCGGACCGGTGGCCCGGGTCGCCGCGCTGCTCGTCGTCGGGGCACGACCGCGCCGCCCGGTCTCTGCGAGGTGCTGCGAGGTGCTGCGAGGTGCTGCGCCACCTCGCAGGGCGGTGGGCCCGCGTGCTGTCGCCGACGAGGCCCCCGCGGGGGAGCCTGGGCTCGTGACGCTCCCGCCCGGGTACTTCGACGGCCTCTACGCCACCTCCGCCGACCCCTGGGGGTTCACGGAGCGCTGGTACGAGGAGCGCAAGCGCGCCCTGACGCTGGCGGCGCTGCCCGTGAGGAGCTTCCGCCGCGGCTTCGAGCCCGGGTGCTCGCTGGGGGTGCTCAGCGCCGAGCTGGCCCGGCGCTGCGGCTCGCTGGTCTCCACCGACGTCTCCGCCGTCGTCCTGCAGCGGGCGGCCGGGCGGGTCCCGGAGAACGTCGAGCTGCGGCGCTGGGCCCTCGGCGACCCCCCGCCCGAGGGCTCCTTCGACCTGGTGGTGCTGTCGGAGGTCGGCTACTACCTGGACGCCCCCGACCTGCGCGCGGCCCTGGACGGCCTGCTCTCCGTGCTGGAGGACGGCGGCACCCTCCTCGCCTGCCACTGGCGGCACCCGGTGGCCGACTACCCCCAGAGCGGTGACGCCGTGCACGCGGCGGTCGGCGAGCTCCCGGGTCTGGTGCCGCTGGGCGCGTGGCGCGACGAGGACGTGGTCGTCGAGGTGTGGGAGAAGGGCGCCGCCGGACCCGGGGAGGTCTCGGTCGCGCGCCGCGAGGGGCTCGTCAGCGAGTAGGTTCCGATCATGGTCCCCTGGGAGCACCTCACCGCCTTCGTGGTCGCCAGCACCGTGCTGGTCGTCATCCCCGGTCCCAGCGTGCTGTTCGTGCTCGGGCGCTCCATCGC
>Ga0182228_1000253_pt1 | contig 11057 bp, 11 predicted proteins | sample G6R1MG_19_FD_128385 | JGI IMG/M metagenome (GOLD analysis project Ga0182228, IMG submission 128385) | Miscanthus phyllosphere microbial communities from Michigan, USA - G6R3_MAIN_07NOV2016_LD1 MG | ecosystem: Host-associated > Plants > Phyllosphere > Phylloplane/Leaf | place: USA: Michigan... | reverse complement strand
GCGGTAGCGGCGGTGGCCGCCCAGGGTGCGGATCGAGGTGAGCTTGCCGGCCTTGGCCCAGCGAGTCACGGTCTTCGGGTCGACCCGGAACAGGGCGGCGACCTCGGACGGCGTGAGCAGCGTCTGGGCGCTGGGCGCGGCGGGTGCCGGAGCGGCCTCGACTGCGGCGTCGGCGGCGAGACCCCCGGGGGAAGTGGTCTGGATCGTCGTCATGGCGTCTCCCTCGTCGTCCGGCACCGCAGCGCGCGTGCTCCACGGACGTCGTAGGAGGATCGTCCGACATGTCCGACCCGTACCGCCATAGCCCGATAGGACCATCACCAGGCCCCCCGGGACACCACCCGAGGACCAGTCCGGACCGTTCGGACAGGTCGCCCCGGAGCGGTGCGATCGGCCCAGCAGCACCTCAGAGCCCTCCGAACGGGCGATCCGGACCTCTCGGGCGCTCGCGGACGGCCCCCGGGTCGCCGTCAGGTGCGGCTCGACGGCGTTCGACCTGTATCGTGGAAGCCATCTAGAGCCGGTAGCTCCGGGGCCGCCCACTGGGCCTGTCCCGGCACGACGCATAAGGGGGTCGACGCCATGGGGCGCGGCCGTCAGAAGGCCAAGCAGACGAAGGTCGCTCGGGAGCTGAAGTACTCCAGCCCGAACACCGACCTCACGGCGCTGCAGCGAGAGCTCGGGGGCGGTGCCCCACCTGTGTGGGCCAACCCCGAGCCGTCGTCCGAGAAGGACGACGACGAGGGGTACGACCCCTACTACGACGACTGGTCTCCGCGCTCGCGCTGACACCTGGTCGTCCTGGGTGAGCCTCCCCCGGGGCCACCCGGCCCCCCGGGCTCACCGGGGGTGCTCTCCCAGCAGGCGAACGCCGCCGCCGTCCACGCCCTTCGAGCCGCGGACGGCGGCGGCGTCGTCGTCCCTGCGAGCGGTGACGGAGCCAGCGACCCAGCTGCGGACGCCCGCAGCGGTCAGCACCGCGACGGTCTCGTCAGCGGAGCCCGCGTCGACCAGGGCGACCATGCCGACGCCCTGGTTCCAGGTGCCCTCGGCGCTGGCCCTGTCGACGCCGCCGACCTCGGCGAGGGCCGTGAAGACCGGCAGGGGCGACCAGGTCGTGCGGTCGACCTCGGCGTCCAGGTGCGCCGGGAGCACGCGGGCGAGGTTCGAGGCCAGCCCGCCCCCGGTGACGTGGGAGAAGGCGTGGAGCTGCTCGCCGAGCCGGTCGGCCAGGGCCAGGCACGGGCGGGTGTAGAGCGCCGTGGGCTCCAGCAGCTCCTCACCGAGCGTGCGCCCCAGCTCCGCGACGTGACGGTCGTACGTCCACCCGGCGTCGGCGACGATGCGCCGGACGAGGGAGTACCCGTTGGAGTGCAGGCCGGAGCTGGCCATCGCCACGACGACGTCGCCCTCGCGGACGCGGTCGGGGCCCAGCAGCGCATCGGCCTCGACCACGCCGGTGGCGGCGCCGGCGACGTCGTACTCGTCGGGGCCCAGCAGGCCGGGGTGCTCGGCGGTCTCGCCGCCGACCAGCGCGGCGCCGACCTCCTCGCACGCGCGGGCGATGCCGCCGACCACCTCGGCGATGCGCTCGGGCACCACGCGGCCGCAGGCGATGTAGTCGGTCATGAACAGGGGGCGGGCGCCGCAGACGACGAGGTCGTCGACGACCATCGCCACGAGGTCCTGGCCGATGGTGCCGTGGAGGTCGAGCGCCTGGGCCACGGCGACCTTGGTGCCGACCCCGTCGGTGCTCGTGGCGAGCAGCGGGCGGCGGTAGCCCAGGAGGGCGCTGGCGTCGAAGAGCCCGGCGAAGCCGCCGGTCCCGCCGACCACCTCGGCGCCCTGCGTGCGGGCGACGGCCTCGCGCATGAGGACGACGGCGCGGTCACCCGCCTCGACGTCGACGCCGGCGGCGGCGTAGGCGGAGGGCGCGCTGGAGGTGCTGGTCACGAGGAGCTCCTGGCGTGGAGGGGGCGGACGGGGCCTGCGGGGCCGGAGGACGAGGGGGGCGCCGGGCTCACTGCTGGCCGGCGGGCGCCGGCGCGGTGGAGCCGAGGTCTCCGCGGTCGATGGCGACGCCGAGCGGGAGCTCCTCCTGGCCGCGCAGCTGCTCGCCCGGAGCGGGCTCACCGGCCATCCGCAGCGCCGGGCGGCCCTCGTCGGGCACGCCGGCGGGGTAGGTGCCGGTGAAGCAGGCGGTGCACAGGCGGTCAGCGGGCTGCCCGCTGGCCGCGACCATGCCGTCGAGGGAGATGTGGCCGAGGGAGTCCGCGCCGAGGCTGTGGCGGACCTCCTCCACGCCGAGGCCGGAGGCGATGAGCTCGGCGCGGGTGGCGAAGTCGATCCCGTAGAAGCAGGGCCACTGCACCGGCGGCGAGGAGATGCGCACGTGCACCTCGGCGGCCCCGGCCTCGCGCAGCATCCGCACCAGGGCGCGCTGGGTGTTGCCGCGGACGATCGAGTCGTCGACGACGATGAGCCGCTTGCCGGCGATGACCTCGCGCAGCGGGTTGAGCTTCAGCCGGATGCCCAGCTGGCGGATGGTCTGGTTGGGCTGGATGAAGGTCCGGCCCACGTAGGCGTTCTTGACCAGGCCCTGCCCGTAGGGGATGCCCGACTCCTGGGCGTAGCCGATCGCCGCCGGCGTGCCCGACTCCGGGGTGGGGATCACCAGGTCGGCCTCGACGGGGTGCTCGCGGGCCAGGCGGCGGCCCATCTCGGCGCGGGCGGCCTGGACGCTGCGCCCGGCGATCGTGGTGTCGGGGCGGGCGAGGTAGACGTACTCGAAGACGCAGCCGCGGGGCGTGGCGGGCGCGAAGCGCGAGAAGCGCAGCCCGTCGGCGTCGATGGTCACCAGCTCGCCGGGCTCGACCTCGCGCACGAAGGAGGCGCCGACGATGTCGAGGGCGGCGGTCTCGCTGGCCACCACCCAGCCGCGCTCGAGGCGGCCCAGCACCATCGGGCGCACGCCGTGGGGGTCGCGGGCGGCGTAGAGGGTGGTCTCGTCCATGAAGACCAGCGAGAAGGCCCCGCGCAGCAGCGGCAGCACCTCCAGGGCGGTGGCCTCCAGGGTGCGGTCGGGGTCACCGGCGAGCAGCGCCGTCACCAGCGCGGTGTCGGTGGTGTTGCCGCGGGCGACCTCGCCCGCGTCGGGCTCGCCGCGCGCCTCGGCCCGCTCGGCCACGAGGCGGCGCAGCTCGGAGGTGTTGGTGAGGTTGCCGTTGTGCGCGAGGGCGACGGTGCCCGCGGCGGTGGCGCCGAGGGTGGGCTGGGCGTTCTCCCAGCGGCTCGCGCCGGTGGTCGAGTACCGCGTGTGGCCGATGGCCACCGAGCCCTTCAGCGCCTCGAGCGACGCCTCGTCGAAGACCTGGGACACCAGTCCCATGTCCTTGTACACGAGGATCTGCTCACCGCTGCTCGCAGCGATGCCGGCGCTCTCCTGGCCGCGGTGCTGCAGCGCGTAGAGACCGAAGTAGGTGAGCCGCGCGACGTCCTCGCCGGGTGCCCAGACACCGAAGACGCCGCAGGCGTCTTGGGGGCCCTTCTCACCGGGGAGGAGGTCGTGGCTGAGTCGTCCGTCGGGGCGGGCCACGCGTCCATGGTCCCACAGCCCGGGGGTCAGTCGTGCGGGCGCGACCGCCGGTCGAGGGCGATGCCGGCGACGACGGACACGAGTGCGCCCACCAGGGCGCCCAGGAGGCCGAGCGCGACCACGAGGTAGCCGAGCGCAGCGGCGTAGCCGTACTCGCTCGCCGGCTCGCTGTACGTCAGCACGAGGGCCAGCAGCGCGCCCAGCACCGCCCCACCGACGATGAAGACGCCGTATCGGGGGCTGCGCCGCACGGTGACCCGGCGCGGCGGCTCGGGACGCTGCCGCGGGTGCTGGCCGGGGTCCTGGCTCACGCGGCGCCCGCCGGGACGAGGGGCAGCAGCGACGACAGGTCGGCGCGGCCGCCGCTGGCGCGCACCCGGCCCTCGGCCACCGCCTGCGCCCACGTGAGGTCGCCGGAGGCCAGGGAGAGCCAGGTGGAGGCGTCGGTCTCCACGACGTTGGGCGGGGTCCCCCGGGTGTGCCGGGGGCCCTCCACGCACTGGACGACGCCGTGCGGCGCGACCCTCACCTCGACGCTGTGCCCGGGAGCGCGCTCGGCGAGGTCCTCGAGGGTCGAGCGGACGGCGGTGGCGGTGGTGGCGCGGTCGGCGGCGGCGGGATCGGCGCGGTAGCGGGCGAGGGCCTCGCGGCCGGCCGCGGGGTCGGTGCGACGACGGGCAGGCACCCGCCCATCCTCCCACCGCGGCGCACGGCCCGTCGCAGGAGACGGACCAGGGGTGACGCCGAGCACAGGCCGGGCGGGAGGAGTGTCCGCCCCACCCCCGTGATCATGGGATCCACGCACATCCCCGGCCGTGATCATGGGATCCACGCACGCTCACCACGCCCGCCGGCGGATGCGCGGCGCCGCCCCGAGCAGCTCACCGATCTCGCGCTCGAGCTGCATCGACGCACCCAGCACGGCGCCCTTGCGGACGGACAGGAAGCGCCAGCCGTGCTCGCGCTCGAGCCGGAGCCGCCTGGCGTCGTCCGCCGCCTGCTGCTCGGGGCCGTGGAACTCCTCCCCGTCGTACTCGACCCCTTTGCGGACCTCGCGCCACCCGAGGTCGAGCCGGTCCGCCCCCGGACGGGGTCCGGGGACCCAGATCTGCGGCAGCGGTCTCGGGAACCCCGCGTCCAGGACCCTGAGCCTCAGCCACGACTCCCCGTACGACTCGGCGTCGGGCTCGACGTGCTGGATCAGGTACCGGGCGCGCCCGACCCAGCGGTCGCCGCGGAACTCCTCGATCCGCAGCAGCAGCACGTCGGGGTCCACCAGGCCGAGCCGCGCCATCCTGTCGAGGACGGCCAGCGCCATCGGCGGCGACAGGTAGCGGGCGCAGTCCAGCGCCGTCCGCTCCGGCGAGGTGACAAGCACGCCACCGACGTCCACGACGTCGCCGTCGGGCAGCGGCGCCTCGTAGATCGAGACCCCCGACCAGCGAGGGGTGCGGTTGGCGGCCGGGACCAGGCCCTGCAGCCCGACGGGTCGCTCGCCACGGCCGGGGCCGCGGGGGTCGACCCCGTGGACCACCGCGGCGAGACCGCGACAGGCGACGACGTGCGCGGGGAGCACCAGCGACGCCGCGCGTGCGACGGCTAGCGGGTCTCCGAGGCGGGCAGACGGCACGTAGGCGCCCCGCACCACCTCGAGCACGTCACCGCTGGCCAGGGCCGCCGCGAGCCAGCGCTTGCTGAGACCGAGCGCCTCCAGCTCGCGGAACGCGTAGACCGGCAGGAGCTCGGGGGCGGGCGGGAGGCGCTGGACCACGCCGCCAGCCTGGCCCAGCTGTGGATCACGTCGCTGACGTCATCCACAGGAACAGGTGTTCGCAACGCCCATGATCACGGGTGTTCGCGTGCGTGACGTCCATGATCACGGCCGCTGGTGTGCGCAGCGGCCATGATCACGGACGGGGGTCAGGAGCCGAAGGCGGCGGGGAGCGTGCCGGTGTGGGTGGCGCGCAGCTCGGACAGCGGCAGCGAGAACAGCGGGGCGTCGTCGGCGGAGACGTCCAGCGAGGGCGCCTCGCCGTCGGCCTCCACCCCGTCGGTCACGCCGATGCGCAGGTGCGCCAGCCCGCGGGCGGTGCACATGTCGGTGAAGCGCACCTCCTCCTCGCGGGGGACGGCGCACAGCACGCGCCCGGCCGACTCGCTGAACAGCGCGGTGGCGACGTCGATGCCGTCGCGCTCGCACAGCTCGCCCAGCCACACCCGGGCGCCGACGCCGCGGCGCAGGCACCCCTCGACGAGCGCCTGGGCGAGGCCGCCCTCGGACAGGTCGTGGGCGGCGTCGACGAGCCCGTCGCGCGAGGCGTTGACCAGCACCGAGCCGAGCACCTTCTCGTGCGCGAGGTCGACCGCGGGGGGCAGGCCGCCCAGGTGCTCGTGGACCACCCAGGCCCACTCGGAGCCGGAGAGCTCCTCGCGGGTGGCCCCGAGCAGGAACAGCTGCTGGCCGGGCAGGGCCCAGCCGGAGGGGGTGCGGCGGGCGACGTCGTCGATCACGCCGAGCACCCCGACGACCGGCGTCGGGTGGATCGGCTCGTGGCCGGTCTGGTTGTAGAAGCTGACGTTGCCGCCGGTCACCGGGACGCCGAGCTCGGCGCACCCGTCGGCCAGGCCCGTCACGGCCTCCGAGAACTGCCACATCACGCCCGGGTCCTCGGGGGAGCCGAAGTTCAGGCAGTCGGTGACGGCCAGCGGCGTGGCCCCGGCGGTCGAGACGTTGCGGTACGACTCCGCGAGGGCCAGCTGGGCGCCGGCGCGCGGGTCGAGGTGGGCGAAGCGGCCGTTGGCGTCCAGGGAGACGGCGACGCCGAGGCCGGTGGACTCGTCGACGCGGACCACGCCGGCGTCGTCGGGCATGGCCAGCGCGGTGTTGCCGAGGACGTACCGGTCGTACTGGTCGGTGATCCAGGCGCGGCTGCAGAGGTTGGGCGAGCCGACCAGCTGCAGCACCTGGGCGCGGACCTCGTCACCGGTGGTGGGACGGGGCAGGGCCTCGGCCGGGTCGGCCTGGAGCACGTCCATGTCGGCCGGGCGGGCCCAGGGGCGCACGTACACGGGGCCCTCGTGGGCGACGGTGCGCGGGGGGACGTCGACGACGGTCTCGCCGTGCCAGGTGACCTGCAGGCGACCGGTGCCGGTGACCTCGCCGATGACGACGGCCTCGACCTCCCACTTCGCGGTGACGGCCATGAAGGCCTCGAGGTGGGCCGGCTCGACGACGGCCATCATGCGCTCCTGCGACTCGCTCATGAGGACCTCCTCCGGGCGCAGGGAGGGGTCGCGCAGGGGCACCTCGTCGAGGCGGATCGCCATGCCGCCGTCACCGGCGGAGGCCAGCTCGGAGGTGGCGCACGAGAGGCCGGCGCCGCCGAGGTCCTGGATGCCGGCCACGACGCCGGCGTGGAAGAGCTCCAGGCAGCACTCGATGAGCAGCTTCTCGGCGAAGGGGTCGCCGACCTGCACCGCGGGGCGCTTGGAGGGGCCGCCGTCACCGGGGACGCCGTCGAAGGTCTCCGACGCGAGCACCGAGACGCCCCCGATGCCGTCGCCGCCGGTGCGCGAGCCGAACAGCACCACGAGGTTGCCCTCGCCGGTGGCGTTGGCCAGGTGGATGTCCTCGTGGCGCATCGTGCCGACGCACAGCGCGTTGACCAGCGGGTTGCCCTGGTAGACGGCGTCGAAGACGACCTCGCCGCCGATGTTGGGCAGGCCCAGGCAGTTCCCGTACCCGCCGACGCCGGCGACCACGCCGGGGACGACGCGGGCGGTGTCGGGGTGGTCGATCGCGCCGAAGCGCAGCGAGTCCATGACCGCCACCGGGCGGGCGCCCATCGCGAGGATGTCGCGGACGATGCCCCCGACCCCGGTGGCCGCGCCCTGGTGGGGCTCGACGTAGCTCGGGTGGTTGTGGCTCTCGACCTTGAAGGTGACCGCCCAGCCGTCGCCCACGTCGACGACGCCGGCGTTCTCACCGATGCCCACGAGGAGCTTCTCGCGCATCTCGTCGGTGGTCTTGGTGCCGAACTGGCGCAGGTGCGTCTTCGACGACTTGTAGGAGCAGTGCTCGCTCCACATCACCGAGTACATCGCCAGCTCGCACGTCGTGGGACGGCGGCCGAGGGCGGCGCAGATGCGCTCGAACTCGTCGTCCTTCAGACCCAGCTCTCCGTAGGGGAGCTCGTGGTCAGGGGTCGCAGCGGCGTGGTCCACCGTGTCGAGCAGGCTCACGGGGTCAGAGCCTAGTGAGGCCGGGACGGTGCCCGGGACGCCGCTGGTCGCGCGGGGGTCATCGCGCCGGGCGGGGGCTGTCCTCGCCACCGAGCACGCCGTCGCGGCGCAGCGCCGCCAGGCCGCGGGCGGCGCTGCTGCGCACGGTGGCGGGGGCCATGCCGAGCAGGGCGGCGATCTCCGCGTCGGGCAGCTGCTCGTAGTACCGCAGCACCAGCACCGCCCGGTGGCGCGCGGGCAGGCGCCGCAGGGCCGTGAGCAGCGCGTCGCGGTCACCGCGCTGGGTGGCGCCGTCGTCCATCGCCCCGGCGCCGTCCTCGGGGAGCTCGGCGGGCTCGACGGCGCGCTCGCGGCGCGTGGAGGCGCGCCGCCAGAACGACATCGCCTGGTTGACGAGCATCCGGTTGACGTAGGCGGCGGGGTCCGCGGCGGCGCTGACGCGGTCCCAGCTGACCAGGGCCTTGGCGAGCACCTCCTGCACGAGGTCCTCCGCGTCGGACTCCGAGCGCACGAGGCCGCGGGCCATCGACAGCATCGGGCCGCTGCGGGCGGCCACCAGCTCCTCGAAGCCCGCGGCGTCGGCGGCGCGGGGCCGCCGGAACAGGGAGGTGGTGCTCACGGGGCCCGCGCCGGGATGGTGCTGGTGCCCCCGCTGGCCCGCTCCAGGGCCGTGCGGGCGGTGCCGACCAGCTGGTCGAGGGCGGCGGCGGCGTCGGGGGCGTCGGAGGTGACCTGCAGCTGCACGAGGGTGCTGCCGTGCACGAGGAGCACCTGGAGGGTCGGCGAGCCCTGGCCGGAGGTCGAGGCGAGCACGAGGGCCTCACCGCCGACCGGCGTCACCGGCGTCGCGTCGAGCGCGGTGGTGGGGCCGGTGCCCTCGAGACCGGGTCCGGTGCACGCGGGCAGCTGGGCCTCGACGCGCGCCAGGGCGTCCGGGCCGTCGGCGTCGCTGCCCAGGGTCGCGACCCGCTCCACCAGCCCAGGGGGCTCGACCGCGCCCGCGGGCAGCGACGCGGGGTCGGCCGTGAGGTCGGTGCGCCAGAGCTCCACGGGCTGGACCGAGCCGGCGTCGCCCTCGACGCAGGCCGTCAGCGGCAGGGGCTGACCGGTCTCGTCACTGGTGCCCGCGTCCTGCACCGGCACGGAGAAGGCCGTGACGTCGGCGGCGGTGAGCAGCGCGACGGCCCCGGCCGATGACGCGTCGTCGAACACCCGCGGCCCCGACGCGGCCTCCGGCGTCCCGGAGGTGCCGGTCCCCTGGAGGCTCTGCGGCCCGGCCCCCTCCCCCGCGGCGGGAGCGGCCGCGCCGCTGTCCGCGGAACCGCCCGCGGCGGACCCGGCGCTGTAGCTCCCGCCGATCGACCCGAGCTGGGGCAGCACCAGGCCACCCACGGCGATGACGACGGCGGCCGCCGCCGCGGCTCCCGCCAGCGCACCCGCCTGGCGGCGGCGGTGCAGCCGGGCGGCCCGGCGCTCGACCCCCGCCAGGAACGGGGCGGGCACCGGACGGGGCGCGGGACGCCCGCCCGCCGGGCGCCCGACGGCGGAGCCACCGGCGGGCACGCCCTCGTCGTCGTCCTGCGGTGCACCGAGCGCCGCGCGCAGGGCGCGGGCGACGTCGCGGTCAGCGGGCCCGAGGTGGCCGGGGTCGTCGTCGCGGCGTCCTCCGGCGCCGCCGGAGAGGTCTGTGGGGCCGTTCACGCGACTAGGACGCGCCCGACGGGCTCACCGTGGCAGCCCGGCGGGCACCGGTGTCGCCCCACCCGTCCGGAGCAGCAGCGCAGCGGGTCAGGCGCTGGCGAGCGCCGTCAGCACCGAGGTGAAGAACCCCAGACCGTCGGTGCCGTCGCCGCTGGCGCCGCCGCCGTGCTCGGTGGGGCCGTAGCCCGGCTCGGTGGCGTGCTCGGGGTGCGGCATGAGGCCGACCACGCGGCCGGAGGCGTCGCGCACCCCGGCGATGTCGCGCTGGGAGCCGTTGGGGTTGCCCCCGAGGTAGCGGAAGACCACGCGGCCCTCGCCCTCGAGCTCGTCGAGGGTGCGCTCGTCGGCGTTGTAGCCGCCCTCGCCGTTCTTCAGCGGGACGACGATCTCCTGGCCGGTCTCGAACGCCGAGGTCCACGCGGTGGAGGCGTCCTCGACGCGGAGGCGCTGGTCGCGGCAGACGAAGGTGCGCACGTCGTTGCGGACGAGCGCACCCGGCAGCAGACCCGCCTCGCACAGCACCTGGAACCCGTTGCAGATGCCCAGGACGGGCATGCCGCCGCGGGCGGCCTCGACCACGGGGCCCATGACGGGCGCGATGCTGGCGATGGCGCCGGCGCGCAGGTAGTCGCCGTAGGAGAACCCGCCGGGCAGGACCACGGCGTCGACCCCGCGCAGGTCGGCGTCGGCGTGCCACAGGGCCACGGCCTCACCACCTCCGCGGACCACGGCGCGGGCGGCGTCGCGGTCGTCCAGGGTGCCCGGGAAGGTGACGACGCCGATCTTCATGAGACGGCGGCGTCGGCGTCGGCGACGCTGACGACGTCCTCGATGACGGGGTTGGCGAGCAGCTGCTCGGCGGCCCTGCGCGCCTGGGCGAGGACCGCCGGCGTCACCGGACCCTCGACCACCAGCTCGAACCGCTTCCCCTGCCGCACGTCGGTGAAGCCCTCGAGGCCCAGCCGGGGCAGTGCGGCGGAGACCGCCTTGCCCTGGGGGTCGAGGATCTCCGGCTTGGGCATGACCTGGACCAGCACGCGTCCCACGGGGGGAGAGCCTAGGGGGTGCCGCGGGGGTGCGAGGACGCGCCCGCGGAGCAGGATGTCGGCATGCGGATCTCCCACCTCGGACACGCCTGCCTGCTGGTCGAGGCGGCCGGCACCCGCGTGCTGGTCGACCCCGGCACCTTCTCCACCGGCTGGGAGGAGCTGACCGACCTCGACGCGGTGCTCGTGACGCACCAGCACCCCGACCACGTCGACGTCGAGAAGCTCCCGGCGCTGCTGGAGGGGAACGACGGCGCGCTGCTGCGCGCCGAGCCGGAGACGGCGGCGTCGCTCGCGGGCTCCCGCCTCGGGGCGGACGGCGACGTCGACCTGGCGGCCCTCCACCCGGGCGAGGCGCTGCAGCTGGGGGCGGTGACCGTGCGCGCCGTGGGCGGCCGGCACGCGAGCATCCACGCCGACGTGCCGGGGGTGGGCAACACCGGGCTGGTCGTCAGCGCCCCCGGCGAGCCGGT
>Ga0182228_1000252_pt1 | contig 11118 bp, 21 predicted proteins | sample G6R1MG_19_FD_128385 | JGI IMG/M metagenome (GOLD analysis project Ga0182228, IMG submission 128385) | Miscanthus phyllosphere microbial communities from Michigan, USA - G6R3_MAIN_07NOV2016_LD1 MG | ecosystem: Host-associated > Plants > Phyllosphere > Phylloplane/Leaf | place: USA: Michigan... | reverse complement strand
TGCGCAACATCCCGGTCGGCACGACGATCCACTGCGTCGAGCTGCGCCCCGGCGGCGGTGCGAAGATCGCCCGCTCCGCCGGCAACAGCGCCCAGCTGGTCGCCAAGGAGGGCTCGCGCGCCACGCTGCGCATGCCCTCGGGCGAGATGCGCTTCGTCGACGTGCGCTGCCGCGCCACCGTGGGCGAGGTCGGCAACGCCGAGCAGTCCAACATCAACTGGGGCAAGGCCGGCCGCATGCGCTGGAAGGGCAAGCGCCCGACCGTCCGCGGTGTGGCCATGAACCCGATCGACCACCCGCACGGTGGTGGCGAGGGCAAGACGTCCGGTGGACGCCACCCGGTCAGCCCCTGGGGCCAGGCCGAGGGCCGCACCCGTCGTCCGGGCAAGGCCAGCGACCGCCAGATCGTCCGTCGGCGCACTGCCGGCAAGAAGCGCTGAGGGAGTAGCTGAGCCATGCCGCGCAGCCTGAAGAAGGGCCCCTTCGTCGACGACCACCTCTCCAAGAAGGTGGACGTGCAGAACGAGAAGGGCACGAAGAACGTCATCCGCATCTGGTCGCGCCGGTCGATGATCATCCCCGACATGCTGGGGCACACGATCGCCGTCCACGACGGCCGCAAGCACGTGCCGGTGTTCGTCACCGAAGCGATGGTCGGGCACAAGCTCGGCGAGTTCGCCCCCACCCGCACCTTCCGCGGGCACGAGAAGGACGACCGCCGGGGACGTCGCCGCTGACCCCGGTCGGCTGGCGATGAACACCCGAGGCATCCGAAAGACGACGAGGCAGGACGTAGAGATGGAAGCCAAGGCGCAGGCGCGGTACGTCCGCGTGACGCCGCAGAAGGCGCGGCGCATCATCGACCTGATCCGCGGCAAGCGGGTCGGGGAGGCGGTGGCGGTGCTCAGCTTCGCCCCGCAGGCCGCCAGCGAGCCGGTGCTGAAGGTCGTGCAGAGCGCGGTCGCCAACGCCCGGGTGAAGGCGGACCGGGCCAGCGAGGCCTTCGACGAGCGCAGCCTCGTCGTGACCGCGGCCTACGTGGACGAGGGTGTGACCCTCAAGCGGTTCCGCCCCCGGGCCCAGGGCCGCGCGGGCCAGATCCTCAAGCGCACGAGCCACATCACCGTGGTCGTCGCCGAGGAGCCCGCCAAGGGCGCCGACGCCGCGTCGGACCAGACCACCACGCAGACGAGGAGGGCCCGCTGATGGGTCAGAAGGTCAACCCGAACGGGTTCCGCCTCGGCATCACCACGGACCACCGCTCGCGCTGGTTCGCTGACAGCACTCGCCCCGGGCAGCGCTACAGCGACTACGTGAAGGAGGACGTGGAGATCCGCCGGCTCATGTCGAAGGGCATGGACCGGGCCGGCATCGCCCGCGTCGAGATCGAGCGCACCCGCGACCGCGTGCGCGTCGACATCCACACCGCCCGCCCCGGCATCGTCATCGGCCGCCGCGGCGCCGAGGCCGACCGCCTGCGCGGCGAGCTGGAGAAGCTCACGGGCAAGCAGGTGCAGCTGAACATCCTCGAGGTGAAGAACCCCGAGGTCGAGGCGCAGCTGGTCGCCCAGGGCATCGCCGAGCAGCTGGCGAGCCGCGTCTCCTTCCGCCGGGCCATGCGCAAGGGCATGCAGACGGCGCAGCGCGCCGGTGCCCGCGGCATCCGGGTCCAGTGCTCGGGCCGCCTCGGCGGCGCGGAGATGAGCCGGTCGGAGTTCTACCGCGAGGGTCGCGTGCCGCTGCACACCCTCCGCGCGTACATCGACTACGGCTTCTACGAGGCCAAGACGACCTTCGGGCGCATCGGCGTCAAGGTCTGGATCTACAAGGGCGACCACACGCAGCGCGAGCTCGCGGCGCAGGCCGCCACCGCCCCGCGCGGCGCGCGTCCCCCCCGCGGTGACCGCCCCCAGCGCGGCGACCGTCCCCAGCGCTCCGGCGGGCCCCGCAGCGAGGCCCCCGCAGCACCCACCAGCGCCCCGGCCGAGGCCGGCGCGTCCGCACCCGGACAGGAGGGCTGACCCGTGCTGATCCCTCGGCGCCTCGCGCACCGCAAGCAGCACCACCCCACCCGCCGTGGCCAGGCCACCGGCGGCACCGCGATCAGCTTCGGCGACTTCGGCATCCAGGCGCTCGAGCACGGCTACGTGACGAACCGCCAGATCGAGTCCGCTCGTATCGCCATGACCCGCCACATCAAGCGCGGCGGAAAGGTCTGGATCAACATCTACCCGGACCGCCCGCTGACCAAGAAGCCCGCTGAGACCCGCATGGGCTCCGGCAAGGGCTCGCCGGAGTGGTGGATCTCCAACGTCAAGCCCGGACGCGTCATGTTCGAGCTGGCCGGCGTGCCGGAGGACATCGCCCGCGAGGCGATGCGTCGCGCCATCCACAAGCTGCCGATGAAGTGCCGCTTCATCACGCGCGAGGGGAGCATCGGCTGATGGCCGTCGGGTCCAAGGACCTCGAGCCCACCGCTCTGCGGGGGTTCGAGGACGAGCGCCTCGTCGAGGAGCTGCGGAAGGCCAAGGAGGAGCTCTTCAACCTCCGCTTCCAGTCGGCCACCGGGCAGCTCGAGAACAACGGCCGTCTCCGCGCCGTCCGCCGGGACATCGCCCGGATCTACACGACGATGCGCGAGCGCGAGCTCGGCATCGGGGAGGTCGACGCCCGATGAGTGACGCAACCAGCCAGAGCACCGAGTCCGGTGCCGAGGAGACCCGCGGCTACCGCAAGACGCGCCGCGGCTACGTGGTCAGCGACAAGATGACGAAGACCGTCGTCGTCGCCGTCGAGGACCGCGTCAAGCACCCCCTCTACGCCAAGATCATCCGCCGCACCACCAAGGTGAAGGCGCACGACGAGACCGAGACCGCCGGCATCGGCGACCTCGTGAGCATCGCCGAGACCCGGCCGCTGTCCGCCACCAAGCGGTGGCGCGTGGTCGAGGTCCTCGAGCGGGCCAAGTAGTCCCCGAAACCCAGGTCCACACAGTTCCGCGAGGCTCGGGTGCTGAGAACAGCACCCGAGGACCGGCGTGACGACAGGAGAGAAGCAGTGATCCAGCAGGAGTCGCGGCTGCGCGTCGCCGACAACACGGGTGCCAAGGAGATCCTCTGCATCCGCGTGCTCGGCGGCAGCGGACGCCGTTACGCCGGCATCGGTGACGTCATCGTCGCCACCGTCAAGGACGCCATCCCCGGGGGTGCCGTCAAGAAGGGCGACGTCGTCAAGGCCGTCATCGTCCGCACCACCAAGGAGAACCGCCGCCCCGACGGCTCCTACATCCGCTTCGACGAGAACGCGGCCGTCATCCTCCGCACCGACGGGGACCCCCGCGGGACCCGCATCTTCGGTCCGGTGGGCCGCGAGCTCCGCGACAAGAAGTTCATGCGGATCATCTCGCTCGCCCCGGAGGTGCTCTGACCATGGCTGCCAAGACGCGCATCAAGAAGGGTGACCTGGTCCAGGTCATCACCGGCAAGAAGCAGTCCCGCGGCGGCGACCGCGGCAAGACCGGCCGCGTGCTCGAGGTCTTCCCCGAGCGCGGCCGCGTCCTGGTCGAGGGCATCAACCGCGTGACGAAGCACGTCAAGGCCGGTCAGACGGCCCGCGGCAGCCAGACCGGCGGCATCGAGCAGCACGAGGCCCCGCTGCACATCAGCAACGTGGCCCTCGTGGACCCCAAGACCAAGAAGCCCACCCGCGTGGGCATCCGCACCGAGACCGTCGAGCGCGACGGCGTCGAGCGCACCGTCCGGGTGCGCGTGGCCCGCCGCTCGGGCGAGGACATCGCATGAGCACCTCCACTGACAGCACCGAGGGCACGACGACCGGCTTCGCCCGGCCCCAGCCGCGCCTGAAGAGCCGCTACGCGGCGGAGATCGCTCCGGCGCTGCGCGAGCAGTTCAAGCACGAGAACGTGATGCAGGTCCCGCGCCTGGTCAAGGTCGTCGTGAACATGGGCGTCGGCGAGGCTGCCCGTGACTCCAAGCTGATCGACGGCGCCGTGCGCGACCTGTCGGCCATTACCGGCCAGCGGCCGGCGGTGACCAAGGCCCGGAAGTCCATCGCGCAGTTCAAGCTGCGCGAGGGCATGCCGATCGGCGCGCACGTCACGCTGCGCGGCGACCGCATGTGGGAGTTCCTGGACCGCCTGGTCAGCCTCGCGCTGCCCCGCATCAGGGACTTCCGCGGCCTCTCGCCGAAGCAGTTCGACGGGCGCGGCAACTACACGTTCGGCCTTGACGAGCAGTCGATGTTCCACGAGATCGACCAGGACAAGATCGACCGCGTGCGCGGCATGGACATCACGGTCGTCACCACGGCCACCACCGACGACGAGGGCCGGGCGCTCCTGCGGGCCCTCGGCTTCCCCTTCCGGGAGAACTGAGACATGGCCAAGACCTCTCTGATCGTCAAGGCGTCGCGGAAGCCGAAGTTCGCCGTCCGCGCCTACACCCGGTGCCAGAAGTGCGGTCGCCCGCACTCGGTCTACCGCAAGTTCGGCCTGTGCCGCGTGTGCCTGCGCGACATGGCCCACCGCGGTGAGCTGCCCGGCATCACCAAGAGCTCCTGGTAAACCCCACTCACTGAAGAACCACTGCGCCGCAGGCCCCGGGCTCACCGCCCGGGGGACCACGGCGAGGAAGGGCGGACGAGCCCGATGACCATGACAGACCCGATCGCGGACATGCTGACGCGCCTGCGGAACGCCAACTCGGCGTACCACGACGACGTCTCCATGCCGTACAGCAAGCTGAAGTCCCGCGTGGCGGAGATCCTCCGCGCCGAGGGCTACATCGGCGCCTGGCGCGTCGAGGAGGCCGAGGTGGGCAAGCGCCTCGTGCTGGACCTGAAGTACGGCCCGAACCGCGAGCGCTCCATCGCCGGCCTCCGCCGCGTGAGCAAGCCCGGGCTGCGCGTCTACGCGAAGTCGACCGAACTGCCGCGCGTGCTCGGCGGCCTGGGAGTGGCGATCCTGTCCACCTCCTCGGGCCTCCTGACCGACCGCCAGGCCAACAAGCAGGGCGTGGGCGGGGAAGTCCTCGCCTTCGTCTGGTGAGGGGGTAGCCACATGTCGCGCATCGGAAGGCTCCCGGTGACGATCCCCGCCGGGGTCGACGTCACCATCGACAGCAACGACGGGGCTGCCGCCTCGGTCGTCATCAAGGGCCCCAAGGGGACCCTGACCCACGTCGTCCCGGCGCCGCTGAGCGTCTCGCGCGGTGAGGACGGCACGCTCGCCGTCACCCGCCCGAACGACGAGCGCGTCTCCAAGTCGCTGCACGGCCTGACCCGCACGCTGCTCGCCAACATGGTGACCGGTGTGACCGAGGGCTTCACCAAGCAGCTGGAGATCGTGGGCACCGGGTACCGCGTGCAGGCGAAGGGCAGCGACCTCGAGTTCGCGCTCGGGTTCAGCCACCCGGTCCTCATCAAGGCTCCCGAGGGCATCTCCCTCACGGTGTCCGCACCGAACCGCTTCGCGGTCAGCGGCATCGACAAGCAGCAGGTCGGCGAGGTCGCCGCGAACATCCGCAAGCTGCGCAAGCCCGACCCGTACAAGGGCAAGGGCGTGCGGTACGCCGGCGAGGTCGTCCGGCGCAAGGTCGGGAAGGCGGGCAAGTAGTCATGGCACTGGCCAGTAGGACCAAGCTGCTGCGCAAGGGCAGCGGCAAGACCGGGGCTGCCGCGCGCTCCCGCCGCCACCTGCGCGTGCGCAAGAAGGTCACCGGGACCGCGGTCCGTCCGCGCCTGGTGGTCAACCGGTCGGCGCGCCACATCGCCGTCCAGGTCGTCGACGACGTCCTGGGTCGCACCGTGGCGTCGGCGTCGACCATGGAGGCCGACCTGCGCGCGCACGACGGCGACAAGACCGCCAAGGCGCGCCGCGTCGGCGAGCTCGTCGCCGAGCGCGCCAAGGCCGCCGGGATCGAGGCCGTGGTCTTCGACCGCGGTGGCAACCGCTACCACGGCCGCGTCGCCGCGGTGGCGGACGGCGCCCGCGAGGGGGGTCTCTCCCTGTGAGCACCCACACGAACCCGATCGACGGAAGGATCGCCTGATGCCCGGACCACAGCGCAGGGGCGCCGGAGGCCCCCCCAGCGGGACCGGCGGCGGCCAGGGCAACGACCGCGGCCAGCGCGGCGGCAACGACCGCGGTGGGCGCGGCGGCAACGACCGCGGCGGCCGCGGCGGGCCCGAGGAGCGCAGCCAGTTCCTGGAGCGCGTCGTGACCATCAACCGCGTCGCGAAGGTCGTCAAGGGCGGCCGTCGCTTCAGCTTCACCGCTCTCGTCGTCGTCGGTGACGGTGACGGCACCATGGGCGTCGGCTACGGAAAGGCCAAGGAGGTGCCCGCGGCGATCGCCAAGGGCGTCGAGGAGGCGAAGAAGAACTTCTTCCGCGTCCCCCGCGTCCAGGGCACCATCCCCCACCCCGTCCAGGGCGAGGAGGCGGCGGGCGTCGTCCTGCTGCGTCCGGCGAGCCCCGGTACCGGCGTCATCGCCGGTGGCCCGGTGCGCGCCGTCCTGGAGTGCGCCGGCATCCACGACGTGCTGAGCAAGTCCCTGGGCTCCTCCAACGCGATCAACATCGTGCACGCCACGGTGGCCGCGCTGAAGGGCCTCGAGCAGCCCGAGGCCGTGGCCGCGCGCCGCGGGCTGACGGTCGAGCAGGTCGCTCCGGCGGCGCTGCTGCGCGCCAGGGCGGCGGCCGTCTGATGGCGCAGCTCAAGGTGACCCAGATCAAGTCGGAGATCGGTGGCAAGCAGAACCACCGCGACACGCTGCGGACCCTCGGGCTCAAGCGCATCGGCCAGTCGGTCGTGCGCGAGGACCGCCCCGAGGTGCTCGGCATGCTGCGCGCGGTGCGCCACCTCGTGACCGTGGAGGAGGTCAGCTGATGGCTGACAGCACTGAGCACGCGCTCAAGGTGCACCACCTTCGCCCCGCCCCCGGTGCGAAGACCGCCAAGACCCGCGTCGGCCGCGGTGAGGCCAGCAAGGGCAAGACCGCTGGTCGCGGCACCAAGGGCACGAAGGCCCGCTACCAGGTGGCGGCGCGCTTCGAGGGCGGGCAGATGCCCCTCCACATGCGCCTGCCCAAGCTCCGCGGCTTCACCAACCCGGCGAAGGTCGTGTCCCAGGTCGTGAACCTGGACCGGCTCTCGGAGCTGTTCCCCCAGGGCGGGGAGATCGGCGTCGACGAGCTGGTGGCGGCGGGCGCCGTCCGCCCGGGCCAGCGCGTCAAGGTGCTCGGCACCGGCGACATCTCCGTGCCGGTGCAGGTCGCCGCGCACGCCTTCTCGGCCTCGGCCGAGGCGAAGATCGCCGCTGCGGGCGGTACGACGACCCGGCTCTGACCGAGCCGGACGCACCGCGCCGACCACGTCGGCGCGGTGCAGCGACAGGGCCCGGGTGGTGCGCCAGCGCGCCACCCGGGCCCTGTCGCACCCAGCCGCTGCACGCGGCCCCGTGGTCCGCGGGGCGGCCGGGGAACCGGTAGCGGCCCCGAGCGCCCCTGCGCCCGGGTAGCCTCGCGGACGTCGCCACCAGGACGCGCGGGGAGCTCCGGCGCAGGCCGTCGGGAGCGAGCAGCGACAGCGCCCCCGTCCTGATCCCGGACGGGAGGCGGCGCAGACACACCAGGAGGACTCGTGCTAGGTGCGTTCGTGCGGGCGTTCAAGACGCCCGACCTGCGACGCAAGATCGTCTTCACGCTGGCGATCATGGCGGTCTTCCGCCTCGGGTCCTTCGTGCCGGCGCCGGGCGTCAGCTACAGCAACGTGCAGCAGTGCATCGCGGGGATCGACACGACCAGCGACCTCCTGGGCCTGGTCAACCTGTTCAGCGGCGGCGCGCTCCTGCAGCTGAGCGTCTTCGCGCTCGGGATCATGCCGTACATCACGGCGAGCATCATCGTGCAGCTGCTGCGCGTGGTGATCCCCAAGTTCGAGGAGCTGCACAAGGAGGGCCAGGCCGGCACGGCCAAGCTCACCCAGTACACGCGGTACCTCACCATCGCCCTCGCGGTGCTGCAGTCGACCACCTACGTGGCGGTCGCCCGCTCCGGCAACCTCTTCGGCTCGGGCGCCGGCGCCCCCGCCGCCTGCAGCGAGGTCATCCCGAACGACTCGATCGTCGTCATCCTGCTGATGGTCCTGACGATGACCGCGGGCACCGGCCTGGTCATGTGGATGGGCGAGATGGTGACCGAGCGCGGTGTCGGCAACGGCATGTCGCTGCTCATCTTCACCTCGGTCGCGGCGACCTTCCCCACCTCGGTCCTCGCCATCGGGCGCGAGCGCGGCTGGGGCACCATGGCGCTCGTCATCGCCGTCGGGCTCGTCATCGTCGCCGCCGTCGTCTTCGTCGAGCAGTCCCAGCGCCGCATCCCGGTGCAGTACGCGAAGCGCATGGTGGGGCGCCGCATGTACGGCGGCACGAGCACCTACATCCCGATGAAGGTCAACATGGCCGGCGTCATCCCGGTCATCTTCGCCTCGTCGCTGCTCTACCTGCCGGGCCTCGTGGCGCAGTTCGGCGACCCGACCTCGAGCTGGGTCGTGTTCGTCCGCGACACCTTCACGCGCGGTGACCACCCGGCCTACATCGTGGCGTACGTGCTCCTCATCGTGTTCTTCACGTACTTCTACGTGGCGATCACGTTCAACCCGGACGAGGTCGCCGACAACATCAAGCGCGTGGGCGGCTTCATCCCCGGCGTGCGCGCGGGCCGGCCCACGGCCGAGTACCTCGACCACGTGCTGACGCGCATCACCCTCCCCGGTGCGATCTACCTCGGGCTGGTGGCGCTGATCCCGCTGCTCGCCCTGGTCGCCGTGGGCGCCAACCAGAACTTCCCCTTCGGCGGCACGTCCATCCTCATCGTCGTGGGCGTCGGCCTCGAGACGGTGAAGCAGATCGAGTCCCAGCTCCAGCAGCGCCACTACGAGGGGTTCCTCCGTTGACCGACACGACCGCCAGCACCGGCACCGCCCGTCCCGCCCGCGTCGTCCTGCTGGGCCCCCCCGGGGCCGGCAAGGGCACGCAGGCGGCCCTGCTCGCCGAGCACCTGGGCGTGCCGGCGATCTCCACGGGTGACATCTTCCGCGCGAACGTCGCCGGTGGGACCCCGCTGGGCGTCGAGGCGAAGCGCTACATGGACGCGGGGGAGTACGTCCCCGACGAGGTCACCAACCGCATGGTCGTCGACCGCCTCGCCGAGGGCGACGCCGCGCGCGGCTTCCTGCTCGACGGCTACCCGCGCACCACGGCGCAGGTGCGGACCCTGGACGAGGCCCTGGCCTCCGCCGGCACGCACCTGGACGGCGTCCTGGAGATCACCGCCGACACCGACGTCGTGGTCGAGCGCCTCCTGAATCGGGCCGCCGAGCAGGGCCGCAGCGACGACACCGAAGAGGTCGTGCGCCGCCGGCTCGAGGTCTACGCCGAGCAGACCGCCCCCCTGGCCGCCGCGTACGGCTCGCGCGGCCTGCTGGTGAGCGTCGACGGCGTGGGCCCGGTCGGCGAGGTCCAGCGGCGCGCCCTCGCGGCGCTGGCCTCGCTGCTCGAGCCGGGCGCCGGCGCCAGCGCGGCCGGCGGGGCCTGAGGTCGGCCCGGTGCTGGGCAGGGAGCGCATCGAGTACAAGACCCCGGAGCAGGTCCTCGCCATGCGGCGGGCGGGCCTGGTGGTGGCCGACGCGCTGGCCGCCGTCACCGCGGCCGCGCGGCCCGGGGCGACCACCGACGACCTGGACGCCGTGGCCGCCGAGGTGCTCCGCTCGGCGGGCGCGACGTCGTCGTTCCTGGGCTACCACGGGTACCCGAAGGTCCTGTGCGCCTCCGTCGGCGCCGAGGTGGTGCACGGGATCCCCGGCCCCCGGGTGCTCGTCGAGGGCGACGTGCTGTCGGTCGACTTCGGCGCGGTCGTCGACGGGTGGCACGGTGACTCGGCGGTGACCGTCCTGGTCGGGGGTGCGCAGGCGCACGACCCCGCGGACGTCGAGCTCGTCGACACCACGCGGGACGCCCTGTGGGCCGGCATCGCGGCCCTCGCCCGCGGGCTGGCCTCAGGCGGGCGCCTCGGCGTCGTGGGTGACGCCGTCCAGGACCTCGTCGAGGCCCGCGCGGCGCAGGGCCGGCCGCCCCTCGCCATCGTCGAGGGGTACGTCGGCCACGGGATCGGCACCGCGATGCACCAGGCCCCGGAGGTGCTGAACCACCGCAGCCGCTCCCGGGGCCCCAAGCTGCGCCCCGGGCTCTGCGTGGCGGTCGAGCCCATGCTCTCGCGGGGGAGCGACGAGACCGAGGTCGGTGACGACGGCTGGACCGTCGTCACCGACGACGGCTCGACGGCCGCCCACTGGGAGCACACCGTCGCCATCGTGGAGGGCGGCGTGTGGGTGCTCACCGCGCCCGACGGCGGCGCCGCGGCGCTCGCCCCCCACGGCGTCGAGGTCCGCCCGCTGGCCTGAGCCAGGAGGGAGCCAGCGCCGGTCGGAGGACCGATTTCGTCCGGGGGGCCGGCGTGGCTTAACATGGAGGGTCGCTCTCGTGCTCCAGCCCCTGACGGGCCGGTGACGAGGGCCCGTCCGGCCCCCACGGCCGGTCGACGACGATCAGTTGCAAGGGCCGGGAGCGCAGCGACGCTGCGCCTCCGGTCGGTGAGCGGAGGACATGCCCAAGAAGGACGGCGTCATCGAGATCGAGGGCGCGGTGGTCGAGGCGCTGCCGAACGCCATGTTCCGCGTCGAGCTCTCGAACGGCCACAAGGTGCTCGCTCACATCTCGGGGAAGATGCGGCAGCACTACATCCGCATCCTCCCGGAGGACCGGGTGGTCGTGGAGCTGAGCCCCTATGACCTCTCGCGGGGTCGCATCGTCTACCGCTACAAGTGACCGCTCGCTCGCAGCCCCCAGCCGCCAGCCGCACGACAGGACGATCATGAAGGTCAAGCCGAGCGTCAAGCAGATCTGCGACAAGTGCAAGGTGATCCGCCGGCACGGTCGCGTGATGGTGATCTGCGACAACCTGCGCCACAAGCAGCGCCAGGGCTGATCGCAGCTCCACCCGCTCCACAGCCCCACCAGCTCCACGCAGCACCGAACAGCAGG
>Ga0182228_1000249_pt1 | contig 11223 bp, 11 predicted proteins | sample G6R1MG_19_FD_128385 | JGI IMG/M metagenome (GOLD analysis project Ga0182228, IMG submission 128385) | Miscanthus phyllosphere microbial communities from Michigan, USA - G6R3_MAIN_07NOV2016_LD1 MG | ecosystem: Host-associated > Plants > Phyllosphere > Phylloplane/Leaf | place: USA: Michigan... | reverse complement strand
CGGTGCGCCCGAGGGCACCCTGAGGGAGCTCAGAGGGGGGCGACGAGGTAGCGGTACTCGTGGTGCACGGCGAACCCCGACCGCTCGTAGAGCGCCTGCGCCGCGCTGTTCGACGCCGCCACCTGCAGGAACGCCGCGGTGGCGCCCTGCTGCGCGCCCCAGGCCAGCAGCGCCGCGGTGAGCCGCCCGGCCAGGCCGCGACGGCGGTGCGCCGGCGCCGTCTCCACCGCGGACAGCCCGAGCCAGCCCCCGCCCGACAGCGAGCCCCGCGCGACGGCGAGCACCTCGCCGTCGTCGCCGCTGTCGTCTCCGCCGTGGTCGCGGATGCTGGCGAAGACCTGCCGGTCGGCGGAGAGCAGCACCGCACGGCCGGCGGGGCCGACCGGACCGCGGCCCTGGTAGGCAGCCAGCCACCGCTCGTCGGGCTCGGGGTCGAAGCGGACACCCGCCGTGCTCCCGTCGAGCCCGCCCCCGGGGGGTACAGCGGCCGTCATGACCAGGGTCGGGGTGCGGACGGTCCACCCGCGCCGCTCCAGCTCCTCGCCGAGCGGACCGGTGGGCGCCGCCACCACGGCCTCGAGGCCTCGCGCCGCGTAGAAGGCGCGCACCCTCTCGAGGGCGGTGTCGAGGTCGCAGCCCGGGTCGCCCACCGCCAGCGCCGAGTTGGCGCGGCCGGTGAAGCCGCCCGCGGCCCGCAGCCGCCACGCGCCGAGGTCCTCGCGCTCCTGCGGGCGCCAGTGCTCAGCGGCCTCCAGCTCCAGCGCGTCGGTGCCGACCGCGACGTGGGCCGGCTCGGCGGGCCGGCGCTCGCGGCGTGCGGGCGCGGGCGGCACGGCCTTCGCGGCGAGCACGGCGCTGCGCGCCACGACGACCTCGCCGCGCCGCGTGGCGACGACGAGCCGCTGCTCGTCAGCGGCGACCAGGTCTCCGAGGGCGTCGGAGGCGGACCCGTCGGGGAGCCGGTGGCGGACGACGACGCGCCGCCCGACCACCAGCTCCTCGAGCCTCACGACGTGGCGCGTCAGGAGCGACCGCCGTGGTGGTGGTCGTGGCCGGAGTGGTCGTCGTCCTCGTGGAGGGCGTGGACCAGGTCGTCGGCGACGTCGAGCAGGACGCCCCGAAGGTCCGGGTCGACGGACACGGCGCCGTCAGCGCTGGTGAACAGCCCCGCTGCGGTGAGCAGCCGGACGTCGCGGAGCACCTGCTCGCGCGCCGTCGACTCGCCGACGACCTCGTCGAGCTCCACCCGCCCGGTGAGCGCGAGGCGGGCGACCAGGTCGATGACCACCTCGCCGCGCTCCAGGTCGAGCAGGGCGGCCTGCGCGGCGTCGACGTCGAGGTCGTCGGGGGCGGGACCGGTCGCACCGGCGCCCAGCCACGCCACGGTGCTGGCGGCGGCGCTGTCGGCCTCGTCGGTGGTGGGCTCGCCCTCGACGACCGCCATGAGGTGCTGGGCGAGCGCGGCCCTCGCCGCCAGCAGCTGCGCCTCGCCCCCCTCGCGCCACTCGCCGGCCAGCTCGTCGGCCTCGGTGCGGTCGTGCAGCAGCAGCGCCGCGCGGTTCCACCGGGCGAGGACGGCGGTCTCGTCGTCGTCCAGCGCGTCCGCGCCGGGCTCGCCCGACGGGGGCGCCACGACGGGGGAGGCGTCGTCGTCGGCGCCGCTCAGCAGCACCTCGCCGAGGTGCGCGACCAGGGGGTTCGCCAGCAGCGCGGCGGCCACCCGCTCCTGCGGGATCGCCTCGACCTCGGCCAGCAGGGCCAGGCGCGCCTCGCGCTCCTCGGCGGTCTCCGGGTCCTCGTCGTGGTCCAGGCGGCTGCCGGGACCGAGGTAGCGCTGCGCGGCGTGGTCGTGGGCGTGCACCTCCGGGTCGACGACCGGCCCGGAACCCCGGCCCAGGGGCCGCCTCCGGGGCTTCTGCGCGTTCGCCTTCTTCGGACGATGGACCTTCTTCTTCGCCACGGACGACGACCGTAGAGCAGCCCGCCGACCGCCGGCACCGCGCCCGTCAGGGCGTGGCGCTGGGGCTGATGACCAGCTCGTCGACGCGCACGCGCGCCGGGGTCGCCACCACGAAGGCGACGGCGCGCGCGACGTCGTCGGGCGTGAGCATCACCGCGCGGGCGGCGTCGTCGGGCACCACCGGGCGGGCGTCGACGAAGGCGGTGGCGATGTCACCGGGGCACAGGTGCGTGGCGCGGACGCCCTCGCCGTGCAGGTCGTCGTTGAGGCTCGCCACCAGCTGCCCCGCGCCGGTCTTGCTCATCCGGTAGGCGGCGCCGGCGCCGGGGGAGCGCACCACCGCGGCCCGGGAGGAGACGACGACCACCTGGCCGTCACCGCGCTGCCGCATCCCGGGCAGCACCGCGGCGACGCAGTGGGCGAGGCCGGTGAGGTTGGCGCTGACGATGCCGTCGAGGGCCGCGAGGTCGAGGTCGTCCCAGTGGCGGCGGCGCGCGTTCAGCCCGGCGGCGGCCACGAGGACGTCGACGCCGCCGTCCGCCTCGAGCTGGGCGCCGGCTGCGGCGACGGCCGCGGGGTCGGCGACGTCGAGGGGGAGCGCGTGAGCCACCCCGCCGGTGGCCCTCACCGCGGCGACCACCGCGTCGAGCCGGTCGGCGCGGCGACCGGAGACCACGACCTCGTGACCGCCGGTGGCGAGGACCAGCGCGCAGGCGGCGCCCACGCCGGATCCGCCGCCGGTGACCCAGGCCCGCCGCCGCACGCGCTGCACCCCGTCGTCCACGTGCTCACCGTAGGCGCCCGTAGCGTGGGGTGATGGACGCGATGACGCCTCCCTCCCGCCTGCTGCGCTGGACCGCAGGAGACCTCCACCTGGTGCTGCGCACCGGTGACGACGCGCCGGTGGCCCTGGTGGGGCTCGGCGCGGGGACGCCGCCGGAGCCGACCGGGGCCACGCAACCGCTCGTCGAGGTGCTCCTCACCGGTGACGGGCGCGCCCGCACGGGCCCCCGCCACACCGACACGGGCGTGGGCCGCCGCCTGCGGTGCGCGAGCCACGCCGAGGAGGTCGCGGACGACGGCGCGCGCGTGCTCGCCGTCGTCCAGCGGGACGCCGCCTCCGGGCTGACCACCACCACGGCGTTCGCGGGGGCGCCCGCGGGAGAGGGCGCGGCGGCGGTGCGGGTCACCACGACGGTCACCAACGACGGTGACGAGCCGGTGGTGCTGGAGGCGGTCACCTCCGTCGCCACCGGGGCGGTGCTCGCGGCGGGGCAGGACCCCCACGACCTCCGCCTGCACCGGGGCCTGAGCCAGCAGCTCGCGGAGTTCCGGTGGTCGGCCGCACCCCTCTACGGGAACGGCGGGCTCGCCGATTCCACCTCCGACCTGCAGTCGCCGCTGGGGCGGGGGGCCGTGGTCGCCACGAGCACCAGCACCTGGTCGACGGCGAGGCACCTGCCCACCGCCGTCCTCGAGCACAGCCCCCGCGGCGGAGCACCGGGCAGGGCCTTCGCGTGGCAGCTGGAGCACCCCGGTGGGTGGCGCTGGGAGGTCGCCGACGTGCGCTCCGGCGACGACGCGCTCGGCGTCGTGCTGCTGGGACCCACCGACGTCGACCACCACTGGTCGCGCGAGCTGGCACCGGGGGAGTCGTTCACGAGCGTCCCGGCGTCGCTGGCGGTGACCGAGGCGGGGGGCTTCGACGCCGTCGTCGCCCAGCTCACCCGGCACCGCCGCTGGCTGCGGTCCCGGGCGCAGCGGGCCCTCGGCGGCGGGCCGCGGGAGCCGGTCCCGGCGCTCGTCTTCAACGACTACATGAACACCCTCAACGGCGACCCGACCACCGAGCGCCTGCTGCCGCTCGTCGCCGCGGCCGCCGACGCCGGCGCGGAGGTGTTCTGCATCGACGCCGGCTGGTACGACGACACCGGCCGCGGCTTCGAGGCCTGGTGGCGCAGCGTCGGGGCCTGGGAGCCCAGCACCACGCGGTTCCCCGGTGGTGGTCTGGGGCGCGTGGTCGACGAGATCACCTCCCGCGGCATGCGCGCCGGGCTGTGGCTGGAGCCGGAGGTCGTGGGGGTGCACAGCCCGGTGGCCCGGCCGGAGGCGGAGGGCGGCCTCCCGGAGGCGGCCTACCTGCGGCGCCACGGCCGGCGGGTGCACGACGACGGCCGGTACTTCCTCGACCTGCGCCACCCCGCGGCGGTGGCGCACCTCGACGCCGTCGTCGACAGGCTCGTGGCACCGACGCCCGAGGGCTTCGGGGTGAGCTACTTCAAGCTCGACCACAACGTGGTGCCCGGGCCTGGCACCGACGAGGGCGCGCTGTCCGCCGGTGACGGTCTGCTGGAGCACCAGCGTGCGCACCTCGCATGGCTGCGCGGGGTGCAGCAGCGCCACCCGCACGTGGTGCTCGAGAACTGCGCGTCGGGGGCGATGCGCGCCGACTTCGGGATGCTCGAGGTGCTCGACCTGCAGTCGACCACCGACCAGGAGGACCACCGCCTCTACCCGCCCATCGCCGCGGGCGCGCCGGTGCAGGTGCTGCCCGAGCAGTGCGGCAACTGGGCCTACCCGCACGCCGGGATGACGCTGGAGGAGGTCGCGTTCACCCAGGTCACCGGCCTCGCCGGGCGCCTCTACCAGGCGGGCCTGCTGCACGAGCTGGACGCCGACCGCCGCGACCTCGTCCACGCCGCCACCGCCCTCTGGCGCGACGACCTCCGCCACCACCTCGGGCGCGCCGTCCCCCAGCGGCCGCTCGCGGGCGGTGCGGGAGGCGGTGCGGAAGGGGGCGCGGGGGTGGAGCACCCGCAGTGGGACGGCGACGCCGTCGCCCTCGTGCTCGCCACCCCGCAGCGGCGGGTGCTCGTGGTCTGGCACCGCGGGGGCGCCGGTGCGGAGATCGCCCTGCACCTGCCCGGGGCCCGGGCCGCCGACCTGCGCGAGCTGTACCCGCTGCGGCTGCAGCCCTGGTCGGTCGACGACGGCGACGAGCCGGGCCGCGTGGTGCTGCGGCCGGGCCTCTACGGCCCGAGCGCCCGCGTCTACGAGGTCCGCGCCCCCTGACCGCCGCCTCCCCTGCACGGGAAGCCCAGGATCACGGAGGGGGTGGGTCAGGCGGGGCCGTAGACGAGGTGCGCGACGCCGTTCTCGTACGTCGTCCCGGACAGCAGCGCGAGCTCCACCCGGGACCCGTCGGCGAACAGGCGCAGACCCTCACCGAGGGCCAGCGGGTACGTCAGCAGGTGCAGCTCGTCGACCAGGCGGTCGGCGAGGAGCGCCCGCACCAGCTGCACGCTGCCGCTGACGTAGACGTCGCCCGCGGCGTCGTCCTTGAGCTGCTGCACCGCGGGGGCGGAGTACTCCAGCGCCGCCGACGGGCCCCACGTGAGGCCGTGGGCGCCGCGCGAGGTGACGACGTGCTTGGTGGTGTCGTTGAAGAACGGGGCGCCCGGGTCGTCCTCGGCGGTGCGCGTCGACCACGCCGGCGCGAACACCTCGTAGGTCGACCGCCCGAGCAGGATGTCCGAGCAGCTCGCCGTGATGGCTCCGACGCCGGCCAGCATGGCGTCAGTCCACGGGTAGGCGACCGTCCACATCGGAGCATCGACCACGCCGTCGAGCGTCATGAACTCCTGCACCTTGATCATGCCCACTGCGGCCTCCAGAAGTCGGTCCCGGTCCGGGGTGTCGTCGGTCGGACGGCGCGGGGGCGCCCGACTCATCGGTCAGGGGCACTCACAGGTCGAGCAGCAGGCCGTCGGCCTCGGCTGCGGCGCGCTCGGCCGCGCGGTCGGCGTCGACCCGGGCGCGGTACTGCCGCGCGATCGACGGCGCGTGCTGAGACAGCCACGCCGTCAGCTGCTGGCGGCAGCCGTTCTTGCGGCACCAGCGGGTCCACCGCTCGGGGTCCGCGTCCTCGTGCTCGTGGGAGCTGAGGCGACGGTCGCACAGCGAGCGGCCGCTCAGCCGCGGGTCGGGCCAGTGCACGCGCCGGTCTGCGCCGGTGCCCGCACCCCAGGTGAGCCGCACCCGTTCGTCCATCCGAGCATCCTGGCGGGTCGGCACCGCGCGCGGGGGCAGGATGGCCCGCGCCGTCGCCCCCAGGAGGACCCCTGAGCACGACACCGCCCGAGCCCCGGCAGCCCGGCCCCCCGTCCGGCGGCGAGCCGCCGACCTCGACGCTGGCGGTGGTCGGCCTGGTGCTCGCCTTCCTGGCGGCGCCGGTCGGCGTGGTGCTGTCGGTGCTGGGGCTGCGCGAGACCCGCGGTGGGGCCAGGGGCGGTCGAGGGCTCGCGGTGGCGGGGATCGTCATCGGGTCCGTCATCACGGTGCTGGGCCTGGTCGCGGTCGTCGGGCTGGGGATCTTCGCGGTGTCCGCCACCCAGGCGGTGCGCGAGTCGGTGACGGCGACCGCCCCGCCGCCGCCCACCGCCCCGGTGCTGCCCGAGCTGCCCAGCGCGTCACCGTCCGACACCGCGTCCGCGGACGCCGGCGGGCCCGAGATGACCGACGACATCACCATCGTCGACTGCTCGGCCGACCCGGCGACGTCGTCGTTCACCGGCGTCCTGAGCATCACGAACTCCGCCGACGTGCCCGCGAGCTACGCGATCACCTTCAACGGCTACACCGAGGACCGCGTGCTGACGGCGTGGGCCACCGGAGAGGTGACCGACCTCGCGCCGGGGGAGACCACGGAGGCCACCGTCACCGGCGCGACCTTCGACACGACGACGCCGGTGAGCATCTGCCGCCTCGAGGGCACGTTCCGCTCCACCGACAGCGCCGGGTGACGACCGGCGCAGCGCCGGCTCGGACCCGCTGCCGGCGGGTCAGACGCACATGCAGGTGCCGCTGGCCGAGCGCACGGTGAAGCAGTCGGGGCAGATGGCCGGCGGCGCCGCGGGCACCGGCGCGGCCTTCTTCACGGCCGTCGCACGGGAGCTCGCCCGGGGTGCGGCCTCGCCCGCAGCCCGCGGCTCGCGCGGCGCCTTCGGCTCGCGGACGGCCCGCGGCGCGCTCGACGCGCGGGACGCCCCCGCGTGGCGGGTGGCCCGCTCGACGACGTCGAGCTCGTCCTGCGTCCCGGCGTCGACGGCGGTCTGCCCGCCGAAGTGCATCCAGACCCGTCGTCGTCCGCCCCCGGCGGTGTCGGTGCCCTCGACCAGCGAGGCCTCCTTGACCACCAGCGCGGCCAGGTCGGGCTCGCCGCGGCGGGCGCAGTCGGCGGAGATGACCTCGAGCGCCTTGCCGAGGCCGCGGGCCGTCACGGCGCCGTCGGTGGCCTCGGAGGCCTCCGACGGCGGGACGACGCGCCCCTCCTCGGCGGCGGCCACGAGGGCCTCCCGCAGCAGGGGGATCGCCTTGAACAACCGCGCGGGAAGGGCCTCGGATCCGAGCGACGTCACCGGACCACTGTCGCACCCCGGATGGTCATCGGGGTACCCGCCTCACGGGCCCGCGGGGTGCGCGCGCCCCGGGAGGGGCGGCCCGAGCGGGGGCTCCGGCACCCCCCACCGGCGGCTACGGTCGAGGTGAGCCGTCCTTCCCCGCCGCTCGGAGGCACCGTGTCCGACCCCAGCGCACCCCCGCCGCCGTACACGCCCCCGCCGGGGTACGAGGAGTACGCACCCCGCTACCAGCCCCCGGGCCCCTACGTCGGCCGGCCACCGCGCCCCACCTCGGTGACCGCCGTCGTCGGCTTCGTCCTGGCGTTCCTGGTCAGCCCCGTCGGCGCCGTCGTGTCGGCCTTCGGGATCGGCGACACCCGGGCGGGCCGCAGGAGCGGTCGCGGCCTGGCGGTCGCGGGCGTCGTCGTCGGGGTGCTGGGCACCCTGGTCTGGGTCGCGGTGGCCGTGGCGGCCGTCGCGCTCTACCGGTCCGTGTCGCCGCAGGTGTCCGAGACCCTGCGGCAGATCGAGCAGCTGCCCGCCCCGGGTGACCTCCCCAGCGGGTTCCCGACCGCCCTGCCGACCGGTCTCGTCACCCCGACCGCGCTCGACGCCTCCGCGCAGGGGGTCACCTCGCACCGGGTCGGCACCGCGCTGCGGACGGAGGGCTGAGCGCCGTGGCGGTCCCCGGCCTGCGGGTGGTGGAGCACGAGCTCGACGTCCCCCTCGACCACGCCGCTCCCGACGGCGCGGCGATCACCCTGTTCGCCCGCGAAGTCTCGGCGGTGGGCGGCGAGGACCGGCCCCACCTGCTGTTCCTGCAGGGCGGTCCCGGCCAGGAGGCCACGCGGCCGATGGGTGCGCCCCTGACCAGCGGGTGGATGGCGCGGGCCCTGCGCGACTTCCGCCTGGTGCTGCTCGACCAGCGCGGCACCGGACGCTCGACGCCGGTCGGCGACCTGCCGGGGATGACGCCGCGCCAGCAGGCCGAGCACCTCGCGCACTTCCGCGCCGACAGCGTCGTCCGCGACGCCGAGCTGCTCCGCGAGGCCCTCGGCGTGCGGCGCTGGGCCCTGCTCGGGCAGAGCTTCGGCGGGTTCTGCGCCACGACGTACCTGTCGCTGGCGCCCGAGTCGCTGAGCGCCGTCCACATCACCGGCGGGCTGCCGGCCGTGGGCGTGCACCCCGACGAGGTGTACGCCGGCACGTGGGCGCAGATGCGCCTGCTGTCGGCGCGCCACCACGAGCGGTACCCGCAGGACCTCGACCGGCTCCGCGACCTGCACGCCCACCTCGCCTCCCACGACCTCAGGACGACGGCGGGCGACCGCGTCACCGGGCGGACCCTGCGCGCCGCCGGGCACTCCCTCGGCATGAGCGACGGCTCCGACGCCCTGCACGCGCTGCTGGAGCGGCCTGTGGGCTCCCCGGCCTTCCGCGCCGACGTCGCCGACCCGCTCGGCCTGGCCCGAAACCCGCTGTACCTGCTCGTCCACGAGGCGTGCTGGGCCGACGGCGCGACCACGGCGTGGGCGGCGGAGCGCACCCGCCCCGACGACGTCCGCGACGTGGCCGACGGGGGAGACCCGGCGCTGTTCTCGGGCGAGCACGTGGGCGACTGGCTGCTCGACCCCGAGCGCGGCGGCGTGGGGGCGCTGGCGCCGGTCGCCGAGGCGGCCCGGCTGCTGGCCGAGCGCGAGTGGCCGCGCCTGTACGACCCGTCGGTGCTCGACGGTGTGGCCCGCGGCTCCGACGGCGTGCCGGTGGCCGCGGCGGTCTACGTCGACGACCCCTACGTGCTGCTCGAGCACTCCCGCGCCACGGCGTCGCTGCTGGGCGCGCGCACGTGGGTCACCGACGAGCTGCTCCACAACGGCCTGCGGGCCGACGGCGACCGGGTGCTCTCGCGCCTGTTCGACATGACCGCCGGTCGCCTCTGAACCGCTCCGGGACCGCAGCCGGGCGCTCGGCTGCGGTCCCGGCGGGACGGGTCAGAGCGGGGCGCCCTCGCGGGGGAGCTCGACGACCCGGTGCTCCCCGGGCAGGGCGACCGCCGGCTCGGCGGGGAGCATCTCGTCGAAGACCCGGACCCTGTCGAAGCGCAGCGCGTGCTCGCGGGCCCGCTGCTCCAGCTCCAGGCGCTCGACCTCGTCCATGTCGAGCACGGCCCTGTCGATCATCGCCGTGAGTCCGGCGACGTCTCCCGGCTCGACGACGAGGGCGGTGTCACCGACCGCCTCGCCCGTGCCGCCCACGATCGTGGTGATGACCGGGCCGCCGCCGGCCAGCATCTTCTCGGTCAGGGCGATGCCGAAGGTCTCCACGAACTCGGGCACCGGCTTGGTGGGCAGCGCGTACGCGGCGCACCCGCGCATGAGCAGCGGCTTCTCGGCGTCGGAGACGTCGGTGAGCAGGAGGATCCGCTCGTCGTCGCCGGGGACCTCCGCGATCTGCGCCCGCGCGGCCTCGACGGCGTTGCCGGCCCCGGCGATGACGAGCTTCTTCGTGGCGGACGCCCGCGAGGCGCGGTAGGCGCTGATGAGGTCGTCCACGCCCTTGGCCCGCGTGATGCGCGAGAGGAACAGCACGTACCCGTCGCGCTCCAGCCCGCGGGCGGTCAGCGCGGCGTCGACGGCCGCCGGGTCGAGGTCGAGGAAGGCGGAGGTGTCGATCGGCGGGTAGCTGATCCGCACCCGCTCGGTGAGCTCGGCGGCGAAGCGGGTGCCGCTGCGGGCGTCGACCTGCTCGGCCCAGCGCACCACCTCCTCCTTGGTGAAGTCCGACACCGCGAGCAGGTCGTCGTTCTGCAGGTAGGTGCTCAGCACCAGCGCCGCCGCGCCCCAGTTGCCGGTGCGCAGGGCGTTGGAGACGACGTTGGTGATGTCGGAGCCCACGGCCTTCGCCATGGTCCGCACGTCCGGGGCGAAGCCCGCCGCGCGCGCCCCCGCCACCGCCTGCACGACGACGTCGGTGTGCGGCGTCAGGTACATCGACAGCACCACCGTGGGCACGCCCTCGGCCAGCAGCTCCACCAACCGGCCGGTGAGGCCCGCGATGTAGCGGCCGTCCGGCACGCGGTTGTCACCCACCGGGTCCGGGCGTTCGACCGTGATGCCGGGGGAGTACGGCAGCAGCGCGTCGAGCGGCTTGAGCGGGAGGCCCGCCGCCTGGAGCGCCTCGAGGGGCCAGGTGAGGATGCGGACGTCGTCGAAACCGCGCAGCAGCGCCGCCTCGGCGAGGTTGCGGGCCTCACCGGAGTGGCCGCAGATCACCGGGTCCGCGCGGACCAGGACGACGAGGCGGCGGTCGGGGGTGCTCGTGCCGGTCATGGGTCCTCCTCGACGGGGGTGGGACGGCCGGCCCCGGCGGGACCGGCGGGTGGAGCGGACAGCGGGTGGCTCGGTCAGCGCAGCCGGCTCGGTCAGCGCAGCCGTGCGGCCGGCGAGGGCGGCCGCACCGCGCGCCCGTAGCCGTTCGGCTCGTCACCGAGGTGGAGCACCAGCCGCCCGCCGCGGTGGACCCGCGCCATCGACAGGTGCGGTCCGGCCAGCGGCTCGCCGTCGAGCGTCGCCGAGAGCAGGTGCTGGGGTCTGGACGCCGAGCGGGCGCCGGCGGCAGCCGCCTCGGCGCGGGCCTCGAAGCCGTCGTCGGAGCTGATCGGCTGCTCGCGGTGCCCGACCGCCTCGACGACGAGCTCGCCGTCGGGCACGGCCAGCACGGCCCGCTCGAACGCGGGCGCCGACAGCAGGAAGGTGTCGAGCCCGGCCACGGGGAACAGCCCCAGGGAGGCCCACACGTACCAGGACGACAGGCCGCCGGAGTCGTCGTTCCCGGGCAGCCCGCCGCGACCGGTGCCGAACTGGT
>Ga0182228_1000248_pt1 | contig 11223 bp, 6 predicted proteins | sample G6R1MG_19_FD_128385 | JGI IMG/M metagenome (GOLD analysis project Ga0182228, IMG submission 128385) | Miscanthus phyllosphere microbial communities from Michigan, USA - G6R3_MAIN_07NOV2016_LD1 MG | ecosystem: Host-associated > Plants > Phyllosphere > Phylloplane/Leaf | place: USA: Michigan... | reverse complement strand
CGCCGGCGCCGCGGCCCGGGGGGCCGGGTCGGTGGTGTACTCGCGGCCCTCGGCCTCCCAGGCGGTGCGGCCGCCGTCGAGCAGGCGCACGTCCTCGTGGCCGAAGAGGGTGAACACCCACAGGGCGTAGGCGGCCCACCAGTTGTTCTTGTCGCCGTAGATGACGACGGTGTCGTCGCGGGAGATGCCCTTCGCGTCCATGAGGGCGGCGAAGCCCGCGCCGTCGACGTAGTCGCGGGTGACCGGGTCGTTCAGGTCGGTGTGCCAGTCGACCTTGACGGCGCCGGGGATGTGCCCCGTCTCGTACAGCAGCACGTCCTCGTCGCTCTCGACGACGACGAGCCCGGCCTCGCCGAGGTGCTCCGCCAGCCACTGCGTGCTGACGAGGCGCTCGGGGTGCGCGTACTCGGCGGAACGGGACGAGGTGTCGTGCGCGACGGCCATGCGGCGAGATTAGGTCAGACCGGTGTGCGCGAACCACCCAGGGCAGCCTCACCAGGCGGGATGCCCCCTGCTCAGTAGGCTCGGCCGGTGCCCGACGCCCCCGCCGCCTCGCTCGTCGAGCGCGACCCGCGCCCCAGCCCCCAGCGCCTCCTGGACGACCTCGTCCCCCCGCCGCACTTCACCGGCGCGCGGTTCGAGACCTACCGCCCCGACCCCTCGCAGCCGACCCAGGCGGAGGCCGTCGAGGCGCTGCGCGAGCGCGCCGGGCGGTGGAGCGGCGCCAAGGGCGCCGCGAAGGGGGGCGGCAAGGGGGGCGGGGGAGCGCTGGCCAGGCTCTTCGGCCGCTCGGGCGGCTCCGGGGGAGGGGGCGCCAAGGAGGGCATCTACCTCGACGGCGGGTTCGGGGTCGGCAAGACCCACCTGCTGACGTCGCTGTTCCACGCCGTCGACGGCCCGTCGTCGCCGGCCGCCTACGGCACCTTCGTCGAGTACACGAACCTCGCCGGCGCCCTGGGCTTCCGGCAGGCCGTCGAGGCCCTCAGCGCCAAGCGGCTGGTCTGCATCGACGAGTTCGAGCTCGACGACCCGGGCGACACCGTGCTCATGAGCCGCCTGCTGCGGGAGCTGTCCGACGCCGGGACGGCGCTGGCCGCGACCTCCAACACCCTGCCCGACGCCCTGGGCGAGGGGCGCTTCGCCGCGGAGGACTTCCTCCGCGAGATCCAGGCGGTCGCCTCCCGGTTCGACGTCTTCCGCGTCGACGGCGAGGACTACCGCCACCGCGGTCTGCCCACCCCGCCCCCGCCCGCCACCGACGAGCAGGTGCGCGAGCGCGCGCACGCCGCCCGGGAGCGCGGTGAGGGGGCCGTGCTCGACTCCTTCGACGCCCTCGCCGGCCACCTCGCGACGGTGCACCCGAGCCGCTACGGGGCGCTGCTCGACGGCGTGACGTCGGTGCACTGGACGGGGGTGCGGCCGGTCTCCGACCAGAGCGTGGCCCTGCGCCTGGTGGTGCTCGGCGACCGCATGTACGACCGCGACCTGCCGCTGGTCGCCTCCGGCGCCCCGCTCGACCAGCTCTTCCCCGAGGAGCTCATGCGCGGCGGCTACCGCAAGAAGTACGCCCGCGCCGTCTCGCGGCTCACGGCCCTGGCCCGCGAGGGCTCCCAGGTCTGACCCCGACGGGGGCTGGCCGCCCGTGAGCACGGGAGACCGGCCCCCGTCGGGGCACGGGGTCAGGAGAGGCGGACGACGGCGCTCGCGCGAGCCGGGAGCCGCACGCCGGAGGCGCTGACCCGGGTGGCCTCCGGGTCCCAGGCGAGGAGCACGTCAGCGGCGGTGCGGCCGCCGTCGAGAGGCACCTCCTGGGGGGCCTCGGCGAGGTTCACGACCAGCGCGAGCGAGCCGCGCCGCACCACCAGCCAGGGCTCGCCGCCCTCCAGGGAGGCGTCACCGCTCGTCGTGGCGTGCACGGCGCGCAGGTCGTCGCCGGCGAGGTCGGGCTCGGAGCGGCGCAGCGCGAGGAGGTCGCGCGTCCACGCCAGCTGCCGCGCTCCGCGCTCGCCGTCGGGCTCCGACCAGTCCAGCCTCGAGCGGGTGAACGTCGACTCCTCCTGCGGGTCGGGCACCTCGACGTCCCCCTCCCAGCCGTGGGAGGCGAACTCCTCCGCCCGCCCCTTGCTGACCAGGGCGCCGAGCTCGGCGTCGTGGTCGGTGAAGAACATCCACGGGGTCGTGGCGCCCCACTCCTCACCCATGAAGATCATGGGGGTGAAGGCGCTGGTGAGGACGACGGCCTGCGCGGTGGCCAGCGAGGCGTCGTCCAGGGAGGCGGAGAGGCGGTCGCCGGTGGCGCGGTTGCCGGTCTGGTCGTGCGTCGTGGTGTACGCCACGAACGCGTGACCGCCGAAGCGCGCCGTGTCGACCGGGGCGCCCCAGGTCTCGCCGCGGAACGGGCTGTACGTGCCCGCGTGGTGGAACACCCGCTCCAGCACCCCGCCGAGGACCTCGAGGCTGGCGAAGTCCTTGTAGTAGCCGCCGCGCTCACCGGTCATGACCGAGCGCAGGGCGTGGTGCACGTCGTCGGCCCACTGGGCCTGCATCCCGCGCGGGGCGAGGTCCGTGGCCGGGGCCTGGCCGAGCGGGGTGACCATGCCGGTGTCGTTGAGGTCGCTCTCGGCGACGAGGGTCAGCGGGCGGCCCACCTCGGCCGACAGGGCCGCGGTCTCGCGGGCCAGCTGCGCCAGCACGTGCTCCTCGGAGGTGTCGACGAGGGCGTGGACGGCGTCGAGGCGCAGCGCGTCGACGTGGAAGTCGCGGAACCACCGCAGCGCGTTGTCGACGACGAACCGCCGCACGCCCTCGGAGCCGGGCTGGTCGAGGTTGACCGCCGCGCCCCACGGCGTGTGGTGCTCCTCGGTGAAGTAGGGGCCGAAGACGCCCAGGTAGTTCCCGGCCGGGCCGAGGTGGTTGTAGACGCAGTCCAGCGCCACCCCGAGACCCGCCTGGTGCGCGGCGTCGACGAACCGCTGCAGCGCCGCCGGGCCGCCGTACGCGTCGTGCACGGCGTAGAGGTCCACGCCGTCGTAGCCCCAGCCGCGCCGCCCCGGGAACGCCGCCACCGGCAGCAGCTCGACGACGTCGACGCCGAGCTCCACCAGGTGCGCGAGCTTCCCGACGGCGGCGTCGAGCGTGCCCTCGGGGGTGAAGGTGCCCACGTGCATCTCGTAGACCACCGCGCCGCGGGCGTCGCGGCCCTCCCACGCGCCGTCGCCCCAGGCGTGGGCGCCCGGGTCGAAGACGCGGGACGGGCCGTGGACGTCGTGCGGCTGGTGGGCGCTGCGCGGGTCGGGGCGGGGGTCGGAGCCGTCGACGCGGTAGGCGTAGTCGGTGCCGGGCCCGGCCTCGGGGACCTCCAGGGCCCACCAGCCGGGGGCCGGGTCGTCGACCCGTCGCAGGGGTCGGGTGGCGGTCCCCGAGGGGAGGTGGACGTCGATCTCGACGCGGTCAGCGGAGGGCGCCCAGACGGCGAAGCGGTGCACGCCCGCCACCCTCTCGGTGATCATGGGCGTCCGCCACCCGTGGCCGCCGCGAGGCCCCTCAGGCGGGGGCGGGTGCTGCGGCGCTGGCGACGGGCGCTGCGGCGTCGCGCGGGAACAGGCGGCGCAGCAGGTCGGTCAGGGTGACGACGCCGGCTGCGGAGCCGCTCTCGGTCGTGACGACGACGAGGTGGGTGCGGGTCTCGCGCATCGTGGCGAGGGCGCTGTGGACGGGGGTGCTGGCGGGGAGCGTGAGCACCGGGCGCGCGATGTCGCGCACCGGGCGGTCGAGCGCCTCGGTCAGCACGTCGCGGACGTGCACGACGCCCGTGGGGGCGGCGGGGTCGCCGACGAGGATCCGCAGGTGCCCCGACGCCTGCGCGGCGCGACGGACGTCGAGCACCGTGCCCGCCTCCGGGACGGCCGTCGGGCGCCCCGGCCGGACCACGTCGGCGAGCTCCAGCCGCTGCATGTCGAGGGCACCCGACAGCTGGGCCGAGGCCACCGCCTCCAGCGCGCCGACGTTCGCGGAGTGCTCCACCAGCTGGCGCAGGTCGGCCGGGCTCCGCCCCGAGGCCACCTGGTCGGCCGGCTCCACGCCGACCCGGCGCAGGCACCAGTTCGCCATCTCGTTGAGGGCCCGCAGCATCGGGCGCGTCAGGAACATGAACGCCTGCATCGGGCGGGCCAGGAGCACCGCCGACTGCTCGGGGTGGGCGATGGCCCAGGACTTCGGCGCCATCTCGCCGACCACGAGGTGCAGGAAGGTCACCACCACGAGCGCGAGCACGAAGCCCGAGGCGTCCGCGGCCCAGCCGGGCAGGCCCCAGTCGGTGAACACCGGGGTGAGCGCGTAGTGCACGGCCGGCTTGGTGACGGCCCCGAGGGCGAGGGTGCAGGCGGTGATGCCGAGCTGGCTGCCCGCGAGCAGCACCGTGAGCTCGGAGGAGTTGCGCAGGGCCACCTGGGCGCCCCGGCTGTGCTGCGCCATGTCCTCCAGGCGGTGCCGGCGGGCGGCGAGCAGGGCGAACTCCACGGCCACGAAGAACGCGCTCAGCGCGATCAGGGCGGCGGTGGCGACCAGGACGACGGGCCCGCTCATCGCGGCGCCACCTCCTCGCGCTCGGCGGTCCGCCGGTCCGTCCGGTCGGCGGTCTCCCCCTCGGACGGCGGGTCGGTGCGGTCCACCCGCGTCACGCGCACGCTCGAGGGGACGTGGCGGTGCACGGCGAGCACCTCGAAGCGCAGGGCGGGCTCGACGGGCTCGTCCTCGGCGCGGGCCGGGTCGTCCGGGGGCTCGACCTCCACGGCGGCGCCCACGCCGGGCAGCGCCCCGTGCTGGGCGATGACGAAGCCCGCGACGGTCTCGTAGTCACCGCGCGGCAGGTCGCGGCCCACGGCGCGCTCGAGCTCGTCGAGGTGCGCCTCGCCGGGGACCGTCCACGGGCCGTCCTCGGAGGCGGCGCGCAGGGCGGGCTCGTCGGCGTCGTCGTGCTCGTCGGCGATCTCGCCGACGATCTCCTCGGCGAGGTCCTCGGCGGTCAGCACCCCCGCCAGGCCGCCGTGCTCGTCGAGGACGACGGCCATGTGCTCCTTCGCCGCGGCGAGGGCGTCGACGACGTCGGGCAGCTGCATGGTGGTCGGCACGAGCACCGGGCGCCGGGCGTGGTCGCGCACGGGCTCGTCGAGCTGGTGCGCGCCGAGCCCGAGCAGGTCGGTCAGGTGCACCACGCCGACGACGAGCTCGTCGGCGTCGACGACGGGGTAGCGCGAGTGCCCGGTGGCCATCCGCTGGAGAACGGCGCCGGCGGCGAGGTCGTCGCGCAGCGCGTCGACCCGGGTGCGGGGCACCATCGCGTGGTCGGCGTCGCGCTGGGGGAAGTCGAGGACCCGGTCGAGCAGGACCGACAGCTCCTCCGGGAGGTCACCGCTGCGGCGCGACTCGGCGACGATGTGCTCGAGGTCGCGGGCCGTGGCGGAGTGCTCGACGTCGTGCACCGGCTCGATGCGCAGGGCCCGGAGCAGCAGGTTCGACGAGGCGTCGAAGATGCGGATGAGCCAGCCGAACGCCGACAGGTACAGGCGGGTCGAGCGGGCCAGCCACAGCGCGACGGGCTCGGGCCGCGCGATCGCGAGGTTCTTGGGGAACAGCTCGCCCAGGACCATCTGCAGGCCCGTCGCCAGCACCAGCGCGGCCACGGTGCCGATGCCGACGCCGACCGCCTGCGGCACCGACACCCCGCCCAGCGCGGTGCCCACCGCCTGGCCGATCAGCGGCTCCGCGACGTAGCCGACCAGCAGGCCCGTGACGGTGATGCCGAGCTGGGCGCCCGACAGCATGAACGAGGTCTGGCGCGTGACGCCGAGGGCCCGGTCGGCCGTCGCGTCACCGTCGGCCGCCCGCGCCTTGAGGCGCGAGCGGTCGACGGTCATGTACGCGAACTCCTGCGCCACGAAGTACGCGGTGCCCGCGGTGATGACGAGGACGACGACGAGGCCGAGGAGCAGCTGCAGCACCCACATGAGGTCTCCTACGGTACCGGTCGGTCAAGAAGCGGTCACCGGGAGGTCAAGGGACGGTCAAGTGATCGCCGGTGGACTCCGAAGATGCCACCGCGCGAGCGGTCCCGCAGGTCAGACGCGACCCGTCCAGCTCAGGGTGCGCGGGTCGGCCCCGTCGACGTAGAGCACGCCGCTGAGGTGGTCGATCTCGTGCTGCATGATCCGCGCGGCCCAGCCCGAGTGCACCTCGTCGAAGGCGCGGCCGGTCTCGTCCTGCCCGGTCACCCGGACGCTGCGGTGGCGGGCCCGCTCGGCCTCGTAGCCCACCACCGACAGGCAGCCCTCCTCGAAGACGACGAGGTCCTCGGCGCCGTCGTCCCCGACGACCGGCTCGTACGCGGGGTTGACGATCACCCGGAACGGCAGGTCCGTGCGCTCGCGCGGGTCGTCCTCGTCGTCGCCGGAGTCCTCCACGACGGCCAGGGCGAGGCCCAGCCCCACCTGCGGCGCGGCCAGGCCCACGCCGGGCGCCGCGTGCATGGCGGCCTTCATGGCCTCCACGAGGTCGGCCATGAGCTCGGGGGAGAGCTCGCCGTCGTAGGGCTGCGCCACCTCGCGCAGCACGGGGTGGCCCGCCTGCACGATCGGGAGCGGCTGGGCGCCGCGGAGCAGCTTGCCGACCGCCTTGCGGAGGTCCTTGCTGCTCATCGGGCGCCGGATGCCGTCGACGGCGCTGGTGGGACTGGACTGCTGGGCCATGCTCACGGCGCAGCATCCTCCCCCAGGTCCCGCACGAGCAGTGCGACGGGCATCGTCTGGAGCAGCGAGGCGAGCGGCACCGAGCCGCCCGGGCAGCGCGCGCCGGTCAGCGCGTCGCGCCACCCGCCGGCGCTGCCGTCCGGCGCGGTGACCTCCGGCAGCACCACCGAGTGCTGCCCCCAGCCGCCGAGGCGCTCCAGCGACGCGGCCAGCCGGGTCGCGACGACCACCACCTGCGGCGCCCCGCCGTCGACGGCGGCGCTGCCGCGGCCGAACGCCACGGCGTTGCCGGTGGACGTGGCCACGGCCGCGTAGGTGGCGGGTGCCTCGGTGGTGCCGGTGAACCACTCCGGGTGCTCGCGGCGCAGGCGCAGCGCGCGCGAGGTGACCAGCAGCTTCTCGTCGGAGAGGTCCTGCGGGCGGGCGCCGGTGTCCAGGCGCGCGAGGCGCGTGCGCCGCTCGGCGTAGTCGACCGGACGGCGGTTGTCGGGGTCGACCAGGGACAGCGAGACGACCTCGGTGCCCTGGTAGACGTCGGGGACGCCCGGCATCGTCAGCTGCACCAGCTTCTGGCCCAGGACGCCCACGCGCACCGGCCCGGCGATCCGGTCGCTGAACGCCTCGACGGCGGCCAGGACGGCCTCGTCGCCCAGCACGCCGACGGCGAAGGCGCGCACGGCGTCCTCGTAGGCCTCGTCGGGGTTCGTCCAGGTGGTGTGCCGCTTGGCCTCGCGGATCGCCTTCTCGAGGTACGCCAGCAGCCGCTCGCCGCTGATCGGGCCCCTCTTCTGCCCGGAGCGGCCGTCCGGGTCGCCGGAGCCCCACGTGCCCAGCAGCGTCTGCCAGACGAGGTGCTCGGTCTGCCCGTCGAGCTCCTGGCGGCGGTGCGGCGAGGCCAGCCGGCGCCACGAGCGCAGCGCCTCGGCGAACTCCAGCGGCACCTCCGACAGCACGGCCAGGCGGGCCCGCACGTCCTCGTCGCGCTTGGTGTCGTGGGTGGTGAGCGTGGTCATCGCCAGCGGCCAGTCGCGGACGTGCTGGGCGGCGAAGGCGTGGAACTCCTCGGGGGCCACGCCGACCCGGTCGGGGTCGCCGCCGACCTCGTTGAGCCCGGCCAGGCGGAACCAGCGGTAGAAGGCGGTGTCCTCGACGCCCTTGGCCATCACCGGGCCGCAGGTCTGCTGGAACCGGATGATCAGCTCCGCGCGGTCGCTGTCGGCGATGCGGCCGGCGCTGCCGGCCTCGCGTCCCAGCAGCAGGTCGACGACGACGTCGAGGGTGTCCCACCGCTCCTCCGGCAGGTGCGCCCGCGCGTGGGCGGCGGCCTCGTCCATGACGCGGACGGCCTCCGCGGGCGCGGGCTCGCCGGGCACCACGTAGGCGCGGTACCGCGGGAACGCCACGAGGAGCTCGACCACGCAGTCGCGCAGGGCCCGCTCGGTGTGGTCGCGGAGGCGGACGTCGACGGCGACCATCTGCACCAGCAGCTGCACCAGGCGGTGCACCTCGGCGTACAGGCCCCCCTCGACCATCTCGCGCTTGGCCTGCTCGACGACGGCGGGGAAGCCCTCGGACGACCCGGTCACCTCCGCCATGAGCGCCGACAGGGGGCTCGCGCCGGCCGGGTCGACGAAGAGGCCGCCCACGCGGAGCAGGGCGTCGTAGCCCGTGGTGCCGGCGACGGGCCAGTCGTCGGGCAGATCCTCGGCGCCCTCGAGGATCTTCTCCACGACCACCCAGGCGCCCCCGGAGCGCTCCGACAGGCGGCGCACGTAGCCGCGGGGGTCGGCCAGGCCGTCGGGGTGGTCGATGCGCAGGCCGTCGAGCCTGCCCTCGTCGATGAGGCCGAGGAGCAGCTCGTGGGTGGCGTCGAAGACCTCCGGGTCCTCCACGCGGATGGCGGCGAGGGTGTCGACGTCGAAGAAGCGCCGGTAGTTCAGCTCCTCATCGGCCACGCGCCAGTGCGCCAGGCGGTACCACTGCCGGTCGACCAGCTCGGCCAGCGGCAGGCTCTCCGTGCCGGGCCGGACCGGGAAGACGTGGTCGTAGTAGCGCAGGAGCGGCTCGCTGCCGCTGCGGTCGAGCTCGAGCTCGCCGGAGCCCAGCACCTGGCCGATGCGCGAGCCGAGCACGGGCATGAGGATCGCGTGGCCCGAGGCCCACCAGTCGACGTCGAACCACCGGGCGAAGGGCGACTCGGGCCCGTCGCGCAGCACCGACCACAGCGCGCCGTTGAGGCGCGCGGGGGTGGGGACCGCCATGTGGTTGGGCACGACGTCGGCGACGGCCCCCAGGGAGCGCTCGTGGAGCCTGTCGACGAGGACGTCGAAGGCCTCGCGGCCCCCCGCCTCGGGGTTGATGCGGGAGTGGTCGACCACGTCGTACCCGTGCGCCGAGCCCGGCGCGGGCGCCAGCAGCGGCGACAGGTAGGCGTGCGAGGCCCCGAGGGCGTCGAGGTGGTCGACGACGGCGCTCGCGTCGTCGTAGGTGAACTCCGGGCGCACCTGCAGGCGGTACGTCGACACCGGCACGCGGCGGCCGGGGGCGGGCCGGTGCTGCTCCGCGGAGCCCCCCTGGCCGCCGGTGTGGCCGCCGGTGTGGCCGCCGGTCTGGCCGGAGGGAGGGGTCTGGGTCTGGTGCTGGGCGGTCACAGGAGGGCCTCCACGGAGGGACGGGTCACGACGAGCATGCTGCGGCCGGGCAGGACGACCTCGGCCCCGGCGGCGTGCACCTGGGGCGCCAGGACGGCGCGCGTGGTGCCGCGGCCGGCCACCTCCACCTCGACGGTCTGCTCCTCGGCGGTGCTGATCACCACCGTCCACTCCCTCCCGTACTCCTGCGGGGGTAGCGTGAACGCGACGTCCTCGTGGGAGGCGTTGAACATGATGTAGAAGCTGTCGTCGACGATCTGCTCGCCGCGGGGGTCGGGCTCGGGGATCGCCCAGCCGTTGAGGAAGACCCCGAGGGAGCGGGCGTAGCCCGTGGACCAGTCGCTGTGGGTCATGTGCTGGCCGGCGGGGGTGAACCAGGCGATGTCGCCCAGGGCGCTCTCACCGCCGTGCTGCGCGTCGCCGGCGAAGAACCGCCGGCGGCGGAACACCGGGTGGTCCATCTTCAGCGCGATGAGGCGCTGGGTGAAGTCGAGCAGGGAGCGCTGCTCGTCGGTGAGGTTCCAGTCGACCCAGGCGGTGCGGCTGTCCTGGCAGTAGGTGTTGTTGTTGCCCCTCTGCGTCCGGCCGAGCTCGTCGCCGTGGAGGATCATCGGCACGCCCTGGCTGAGCAGGAGGGTGGCCAGCATGTTGCGCTGCTGGCGGGCCCGCAGGGCGTTGACCTCCTTGTCCTTGGTCTCGCCCTCGACGCCGCAGTTCCAGGAGCGGTTGTGGCTCTCGCCGTCGCGACCGCCCTCGCCGTTGGCCTCGTTGTGCTTCTCGTTGTACGAGACGAGGTCGCGCATGGTGAAGCCGTCGTGCGCGGTGACGAAGTTGATGGACGCGATCGGCTTGCGGCCGTTGTGCTCGTACAGGTCCGAGGAGCCGGAGATGCGGCTCGCGAACTCGGCCAGCGCGCTCGGCTCCCCGCGCCAGAAGTCGCGGACGGTGTCGCGGTACTTGCCGTTCCACTCCGTCCACAGCGGGGGGAACCCGCCGACCTGGTACCCGCCGTCGCCGACGTCCCAGGGCTCGGCGATGAGCTTGACCTGCGAGACCACCGGGTCCTGCTGGATCAGGTCGAAGAACGCCGAGAGCCTGTCGACCTCGTGGAACTGGCGCGCCAGCGTGCTCGCGAGGTCGAAGCGGAAGCCGTCGACGTGCATGTCGTTCACCCAGTACCGCAGCGAGTCCATGATCAGCTGCAGCACGTGGGGGTGCCTCATGAGCAGGCTGTTGCCGGTGCCGGTGGTGTCGTAGTAGTGGGCCTTGTCGGAGTCGACCAGGCGGTAGTAGGCCGCGTTGTCGATGCCCCGGAAGCAAAGCGTGGGCCCCATCTGGTTGCCCTCGGCGGTGTGGTTGTAGACCACGTCGAGGATGACCTCGATGCCCGCCTGGTGCAGCGTGCGCACCATCGACTTGAACTCCATGACCTGCTGGCCGCGGGTGCCCGTCGAGGAGTAGGCGTTGTGGGGCGCGAAGAAGCCGATGGTGTTGTAGCCCCAGTAGTTGGACATCCCCTTCTCCTGGAGGTGGGTGTCCTGCACGAACTGGTGCACCGGCATGAGCTCGATCGCCGTGACGCCGAGCTCGGTGAGGTGCTCGACCATCGCCGGGTGCCCGATGCCCGCGTAGGTGCCGCGCACCTCCTCCGGGAGCCCCGGGTGCGTCATCGTCAGGCCCTTGACGTGCGCCTCGTAGATGACCGTCTCGTGGTAGTCGCGCCGCGGCGGTCGGTCGGTGCCCCAGTCGAAGTAGGGGTTGACGACGACGGAGTACATCGTGTGCTCGAGGCTGTCGGCGTCGTTGCGGCGGCCGTGCTCGTCGAAGTG
>Ga0182228_1000244_pt1 | contig 11314 bp, 11 predicted proteins | sample G6R1MG_19_FD_128385 | JGI IMG/M metagenome (GOLD analysis project Ga0182228, IMG submission 128385) | Miscanthus phyllosphere microbial communities from Michigan, USA - G6R3_MAIN_07NOV2016_LD1 MG | ecosystem: Host-associated > Plants > Phyllosphere > Phylloplane/Leaf | place: USA: Michigan... | reverse complement strand
GAGCGCAGGTCCTGCCGCCGGCCCCAGCACCCCTCCCGTGAGCGAGCGCCGCGTGTCGGCGCGGCTCGCGGCCATCGCCGAGTCGGCCACGCTGGCCGTCGACGCGAAGGCGAAGGCGCTCAAGGCGCAGGGCAGGCCGGTGATCGGCTTCGGCGCCGGTGAGCCCGACTTCCCGACGCCCGCCGACGTCGTGGAGGTCGCCGCCGCGGCGTGCCGCGACCCCAGGAACCACCGGTACACGCCCGCCGGGGGCCTGCCGGAGATGAAGGCGGCCGTCGTCGCCAAGACGGTGCGCGACTCGGGCTACGAGGTCTCCCCCGACCAGGTGCTGGTCACCAACGGGGGCAAGCAGGCCGTGTACACGGCGTTCGCGGCGCTGTGCGACCCGGGCGACGAGGTCATCCTCCCCGCGCCGTACTGGACCACCTACCCCGAGGCGGTGCGCCTGGCGGGGGGCGTGCCCGTCGAGGTCTTCGCCGGTGAGGACCAGGGCTACCTGGTGACCGTGGAGCAGCTCGAGGCCGCGCGGACCCCGCGCACCAAGGTGCTGCTGTTCTGCTCCCCCTCCAACCCCACCGGGGCCGTCTACGACGAGGCGCAGGTCCGCGCCATCGGCGAGTGGGCGCTCGAGCACGGGGTGTGGGTGGTCACCGACGAGATCTACGAGCACCTCCTCTACGACGGCGCCACGGCGCCCTCGGTGCCGGTGGTCGTGCCCGAGCTGGCCGACCGCACCCTCGTCCTCAACGGCGTCGCCAAGACCTACGCCATGACCGGCTGGCGCGTGGGGTGGCTCATCGGCCCGCGCGACGTGGTCAGGGCCGGCACGAACCTCCAGAGCCACCTGACCAGCAACGTCGCCGACGTCTCGCAGCGCGCCGCGGTCGCCGCGCTGGAGGGCTCCCTCGACGCCGTCGCGCACATGCGCGAGGCCTTCGACCGCCGTCGCCGCACGATGGTCGAGATGCTGTCCGCCATCGACGGCGTCGAATGCCCCACCCCGCGGGGCGCCTTCTACGCCTACCCGTCGGTGAAGGCGCTGATGGGGCGGACCATCCGGGGGCGGGTGCCCACCACCAGCGCCGAGCTCGCGACGCTGCTGCTGGAGGAGGCCGAGGTGGCCGTGGTCCCGGGCGAGGCGTTCGGGCCGACCGGCTACCTGCGCCTGAGCTACGCCCTCGGCGACGACGACCTGGTCGAGGGCGTCACCCGGATCCAGCGGGTGCTCGGCGAGGCGCGCTGACCCTCACGCCCCCCTCGTCGCGGCGGGCCGCCGCAGGCCCGCCGCGACGAGACCGGCGCACACCAGCGCCAGCGCGAGGACGGCGAGCAGGCGCACGGGCTCGCCGGCCAGCGGTGCCGACACCGACAGCGCCTCCGGGAGCAGGAAGCCCAGGTAGGTGGCGCTGTAGTACCACCCGGTGAGGGCTCCCAGGTCGCGCGGCGTCGCCAGCGCCTGGACCTCGACCAGACCCGCCACGAGCACCACGCCGTACACCAGGCCCAGCACCGCCGCGACGACGAGGGCGAGCGGCACCGACGGCCGCGCCGCCAGGAGGGCCACCAGCCCCGCCCCGAGCACGGCGGCCCCCATGCCGACCACCAGCTGCCGGCCACCGGTCAGCCGGGCCAGGGCGGGGACCCAGGGCTGGACGAGGGCACCCACCCCGAGGCCCACCACGCACAGGAGCGCGGCGGTGGCGACGGCCAGGTCGCCGACCCTACTGACCACCAGCGAGGGCGCCACGGCGTACGCCAGCGCGGCGGACCCGAACACCCACGGCGCCGCCGGCAGGACCACCCCGGCGAAGCGGCGGCGCACGGGCCGCGGCACGCGCAGGTCGGCCAGCACCTCGGCGGCCAGCGCGGCGGCCCGGGCCCGACCCGCCGGCCCGTCCGGGAGGGCCGGGTCGCGGGGGCGCGTCTCGGGCGCCGTCAGCAGCGGCACCAGCGCGGCGAGCGCGAGCAGCGACTGCACGGCGTAGGGCAGGACCGTGGGCACCGGGCCCCACTGGGCGAGCGCCCCGCTCACCCCGGCCCCGAGCCCGAAGCCCGCCGTGAGGACGAGGGCCGCGCGCCGCGCGCGGCGGGGCGGGTCGACGTCGTCCCACGGGGCGGAGGAGAGCTCCTTGACCCAGCTGGTGCCGACCACCATGGCCGTCGCGACGCTCAGCCCCGCGAGGAAGCGGCCGGCGCACATGAGGACCACCCCACCGGCCCCGGCGGCCAGGACGGCGCTGGCGGCCATCCCCAGCACCACGGCGACGACGACGGGCCGCTTGCGGCCGAGCCGGTCGGACAGGGGGCCCGCCAGCAGGAAGCCGGGGACGACGCCGAGCACGTAGACCCCGAAGAAGAGGTCGACGACGACGGCCGAGTAGCCCTCCACCTGCCGGTACAGCAGCAGCAGCGGGGTGAAGTGGTTGCCGCCCCACGCGCAGGCGAACAGCGCCGGCGCCACCCGCCGCCAGGGCTGCGCCGAGGGGGACGGCGCGGACGGCCCGGGCGCGCTCAGAGGGAGCAGCCGACGAGCTCGGGCTCGGGGACGAGCTCGACCCCGAAGCGCTCGCGCACGCCGTCGCGCACCGCGCGGGCCACGGCGAGGACGTCGGCCGCGGTGGCGGTGCCGCGGTTCGTCACCGCCAGGGTGTGCTTGGACGACAGGGCGGCCGGTGAGGACTCCCCCGCCAGCCCGAAGCCGCGGGGGAAGCCGGCGCGCTCGACCAGCCACGCGGCGGACGTCTTGACGCGGCCCTCGCCGCCGTCGTGGCGCGGCGCGTCCGGCGGCAGCGCGTCCGCCTGCTCGGCGGTGAGCAGCGGGTTGGTGAAGAACGACCCGGTGGACCAGGTGTCGTGGTCGGTCTCGTCGAGCACCATGCCCTTGCGCCGGCGCAGCGCGAGGACCGCGTCGCGGACCTCGGCCAGCGGACGCCGCTCCCCCGGCTCGGCCCCCATCTGCGCCGCCAGCTCGGCGTACCGCACCGGTGCGGCCAGGTCGTTGATGGGCAGCTGCAGGACGACCTCGAGGATGACGTAGCGGCCGGGCTCGTCCTTGAACAGCGAGTCGCGGTAGCGCAGGTGGCAGTTGAAGGCCGGGATGGTGCGCAGGCGCCCGTCCTTCCGGTCCCAGGTCTGGACGCTGGCGAGGACGTCGGACAGCTGCTGGCCGTAGGCGCCCACGTTCTGCACCGGCGTCGCGCCGACCGTGCCGGGGATCCCGGACAGGCACTCGACGCCCGACCAGCCGTTCGCGACGGCGCGGGCCACGAGGGCGTCCCAGTCCTCCCCCGCGTCGACGTGCAGGAAGGCCCCGCCGCACCAGTCGCCGCTCTCCAGCTCGACGCCCCTCGTGCGCACCACGACGACGGTGCCGTCGAAGCCCCCGTCGCCGACGACGAGGTTGGAGCCGCCGCCGACGACGAGCACCGGCTCACCCGAGGCGTCGGCAGCGCTGACGGCGTCGACCACCTGCTGACGGGTGGTGGCGACCACCGTGCGGGCGGCCGGCCCGCCGACGCGCAGCGTGGTGAGCTCCGCGAGGGTCGCGGCCTGGTGCTGGGCGGTGCTGGTCACCGCTGAAGGCTAGGCCGTGCGCGCCGCGGCGTCGTGCCGCTCCCCGGCCGACCCGGCGCGCGGCTGGGCCACCCTGCTGACCAGGAGCGAGGGCACCGCGACCAGCGCCACCACGAGGAGGGCGTCGAGGGCGCCGACGTGCTCGCCGAGGAAGCCCAGCAGCGGGGGGCCCGCGAGGAACGCCGTGTAGCCGATGGTGGTGACCACGCTGACCCGCACGGCGGCGCGGCGCGGGTCGTCGGCGGCGGCGGAGATCCCGACGGGGAAGCCCAGGGCGGCGCCCGCGCCCCACAGGACCGCCCCGACGACGGCGAGCGGCAGCCAGGTGCCGAAGACGACCAGCAGGGCGCCGACCGCCCCGAGCGCGGTGGTGGCGCGCAGCACGGGCACGCGGCCCCAGCGGTCGAGCGCCCACTGCCCGCCGAGCCGCGCGGCGGTCATGGCGGAGAGGAAGACGGCGAAGCCGACGGCTCCGACGGCGGCCGAGGCCCCGTAGCCGTCGACCAGGGCGATCGCCAGCCAGTCGTTCGCGGTGCCCTCGGTGAACGCCGCCGACAGGACCAGGACGCCGATGAGGAGCGTGCGGGGCTCGCGCCAGGCGCCCAGCGCCGTCAGGCGGGCGGGCGCCACCGCCGCAGGGGCGCCGGTCGTGCCCGGGTCCGCCGCGGTGGCCACCGCGGCGCCGTGCGCGCCGGCCGCGTGACCGCCCTCGGGGAGGAACCTCCCGCTGGCCCACCACAGCAGCGCGACGGAGACGACGGCGACGGCCCCCGCGTGCCCCCAGACGGGGACGTCACCCCAGGCCATGAAGGCGCCGAGCCCCGCCGCCAGGACCGTGCCGCCGCTGAACCCCGCGTGGAAGGCGGGCATGATCGCCCGGCCGAGGTGCTGCTCCACGAGCGCGCCCTCGAGGTTCATGCCGACGTCCCAGGCGCCGATGCCGACGCCCATGAGGACCAGGCCGAGCACGGTGAGCGGCACCGAGTGCAGCGCCGTCGCGGCGAAGGACGCCCAGGCCACGCCCCCGAGCCCGAGGACGGTCGCGAGCCGCACCAGCCTCGTGGTGCCGACGCGGGCCGCCAGGGGTCCCGCAGTGGGCAGCGCTGCCACCGACCCGACGGCGATGCACAGCAGCAGCAGCCCGAGCTGGGCCTGGGAGAGGCCGAGCTCGTCGCGGGTGGTGGGCAGGCGCGAGGCCCAGGTGGCGAAGGCGATGCCGTTGAGGGCGAAGACCGCGAACACCGCGTTCCGGGCGGCGCGGACCTGCGGCACCGGCAGGGCGGTGGCCGCGGTGTCGGACGGAGTGGACACGGGTGGCTCCAGCAGCGAGGGGCGGTGCGATCGGCGCCCACGGCCCCGCCCACCACGATCGAATCGATTCGACGGCTAGGCTCGCACCCGTGCCCTCCCCCGGTCAAGACGGATCGCCGGCCCCCCGGACGCCCTCCCCGGCGGCAGGGCGCCCGGTGCTCAGGGACGTCGCCGCACGCGCCGGGGTGTCGACGTCGACCGCCTCGCTCGCCTTCGCCGGCGACCGGCGGGTCCTCGAGGCGACCCGCACCCGGGTCCTCGCCGCCGCCGCCGAGCTCGGGTACGCCGGGCCCGACCCCCTGGCGCGCTCCCTGCGCCGGGGGCGCTCGCGCGTCGTCGGCGTCGTCGTCGGCGACCGCCTCGGCTACGCGTTCGCCGACCCGCTGGCCGTGGTGCAGCTCGACGCGCTGGCCGACGAGGTCGGGGCCCTGGGGGCCGGCCTGCTCCTCATCGGCGGGGTCGAGGACGACCCGGCCCGCCTGGCCGTGGTGGAGCAGTCGCCCGTGGACGCCGTGGTCTTCGCCACTTGCGGGGGCGACGACGACCCGGCCCTGGACCTGCTGCTGCGGCGCCGGGTGCCGGTCGTCGGCATCGAGGGCCCGTACCGCGACGGCGTGCACCTGGTGGAGCTGGACAACCGCGGCGCGGCGCGGCGCGTCGCCCAGCACCTGGCGGACCTCGGCCACCAGCGGGCCGCCGTCGTCACGCTGCCGTGGGGGCCGCACCGCCGCTCGGGCCGGCTCGAGGGACCCCGGCGGGCGGCGCGGGCGTACAACGACGCGTGGGAGCGCCTGGAGGGCACCGAGGACGTCCTGGGCGCCGGCGCGGGACTGCCCCCCCTCCCCGCCTGGGAGAGCGGGGCGAACTCGCGCGACGAGGGCGAGGCAGCCGCCAGGGCGCTGCTGTGCGACGACGGCGGGCGCCTCCTGCCCGCCGCGCGCCGACCCACGGCCGTCGTGGCGCAGTCCGACCTGCTCGCGGTGGGGGTCGTCACGGCCGCCCGCGCCCTGGGGCTGGAGGTCCCCGCAGACCTCTCCGTCACCGGCTACGACGGGGTGGAGACGCCGTGGCTCGGCGAGGACCGACTGACCACCGCGCGCCAGGACGCGGCCGCCCGCGGCCGGGAGGCCGGTCGCCTGGTGGCCGCGCTCCTCGCCGGGGAGCACCCCGAGCGCGTGGAGCTCCCCGTCGAGCTGGTGGTCGGCACCACCACGGCGGCGCCCCGCAGGGCCCGCTGAGGCCTCAGGCGGGCAGGCGCACCACGGCGCGGGCGCGGCCGAGCACCCGGGTGCCGCCGCAGGTGGCGGTGATGTCGACGCGGGCCGTGCCCGCCTCGGCGTCGAGGGCGCCGACGACGGCGCTCACCTCGAGGTCGGCGCCGGGCTCGGGCGCGTCGTCGGCGCCGACCGGCACCTGGCCGGTGAAGCGCGTGCCGTAGTCGACGACGGCGGACGGGTCACCGCACCAGTCGACGACGACGCGGACCGCGACGCCCATCGTCAGCATGCCGTGGGCGATGACGCCCGGCAGGCCCACGGAGCGGGCGGCCTCGTCAGAGGCGTGGATCGGGTTCTGGTCGCCGCTGGCGTCGGCGTAGCGCACGAGGTCGGCGCGGGTGAGGTGCGCGGTGGCCGAGCCGACGGCGTCACCGACGGACAGCTCCGAGAGCCTGGGCACGCTCACTCCCCCCGCACCACGAGCATCGAGGTGGAGGTGCAGACCGGCTCGCCGTCGACGGTCGTGATCTCGTTGCGCGTGGTCACGAGGTCGTTGCCGGCCATGCGGCGCACCGACTGCACGGTCAGGGCCGCCACGAGCCGGTCACCGGCGACCGCGGGGCGGTGGTGGGTGAAGCGCTGCTCGCCGTGCACGACGCGGGAGAAGTCCACGCCGGAGGACGGGTCCTCCACGAAGCGCGCGTCGCTCGCCTGGGCGAGGCCCACCAGGAACGTGGGCGGGGCCACGACGTCGGCGTGCCCGAGCGAGCGGGCCACCTCGGGGTCGGTGTGGGCGGGGTGCACCGGCCCGCCCCCGGCCGTGGCGGCGGCGAACGCAGCGATGGCCGCCCGGGTCACCTTGAAGGGCTCCCCCGGCGGCCACGTGCGGCCTGCCTGGCCTGCGTCGACGGGCACCGCTCGCCTCGCCCCAGCTCGACGTCGAGCGTCAGCGGGTCTCGCGGTGCGCGGTGTGGCGGCCGTCGCGCGGGCAGTACTTCTTCATCTCCAGGCGGTCCGGGTCGTTGCGCCGGTTCTTCTTGGTGATGTAGTTGCGCTCCTTGCACTCCGTGCACGCGAGCGTGATCTTCGGCCGGACGTCGGTCGACTTGCTGGCCACGGCGGGGCCCACCTCTCACATCGGTCTCGCCGACCGCGGTTCAGCGGCGGGTCGGCGGTGGAGTCTACGCGTAGCGGGAGAGGGACTCGAACCCTCGACCTCACGATTATGAGTCGTGCGCTCTCGCCAACTGAGCTACCCCGCCAGGGGGCTGGGGCGGCGCTCTCGCGCCGCCCCAGCAGTGGAGCCCCGATAGGGAATCGAACCCTAGACCTTCTCCTTACCATGGAGACGCTCTGCCGACTGAGCTATCGGGGCCGGCGTCCGCGAGCCTACACGGCCCAGTGGAGGGGGCCGCGCAGACCCGCGGATTCGCGTGGCAGGTGCAGGATTCGAACCTGCGAAGGCATCGCCGGCTGATTTACAGTCAGCTCCCATTGGCCGCTCGGGCAACCTGCCGCGGGTCCATACGATAGCAAGCCCGAGGGCCCGGCGCGGCACCCCCCGCCGCAGCGCCCGGAGCGCCCGCCCCTCGCCCCTTCCGCCCCGCACGAGGAGACCAGACCGTGGCCAGCGAGTCGTCGTTCGACGTCGTCAGCAAGCTCGACCGCCAGGAGGTCGACAACGCCCTGAACCAGGCCCAGAAGGAGCTGGCCCAGCGCTACGACTTCAAGGGCACCGGCGCGTCGGTGGACTGGAGCGGCACCGAGGCCATCGCCATGAGCGCCAACAGCGAGGAGCGGGTCAAGGCCGTCCTGGACGTGCTGCAGACCAAGCTCATCAAGCGCGGGGTGTCGCTGAAGGCCCTCGACGCGGGCGAGCCGCGCCTGTCGGGCAAGGAGTACAAGCTCGACGCCTCCCTCAAGGAGGGGCTGAGCCAGGAGGACGCCAAGAAGATCGGCAAGATCGTCCGCGACGACGGTCCCAAGGGCGTCAAGACCCAGGTCACCGGTGACGAGCTGCGCGTCTCGGCCAAGAGCCGCGACGACCTGCAGGCCGTCATCGCCCTGCTGAAGGCGGCCGACCTCGACGTCGCCCTGCAGTTCGTCAACTACCGCTGACCCGGCCGACCGGCTGACCGGCGCGCGCCCGGGGCCCCCGGCGGTCCCGGGCGCCTCAGGCGTCGCGGCGCGCGAAGCGCGCGCCCGCCCCCGCGGCGACGGCGCCGACGACGAGCGCCAGGGCCAGCCCGGCGGCCAGCGGGCCCACGAGCCCCGCGGCGCCGGAGGCCACGGGGGGCAGCGCCACCAGCCGCACGGCCGCGGCGGCGGGCAGGAGCCCCTCGACGGCCTGCGCCCAGGCGGCGCGCGGCAGCGCCAGGCGGAGCAGCGGCTCCAGGACCAGCGGCCAGGCGACCACGAGGCCCACGGCCAGCGGGGCGCTCCGCATCAGGGAGGCGAGCGCGCAGCCCGCGAGGCCGTGGAGGGCGACGAGGGCGACGAAGCCCGCCAGGGGCACCGCCAGCACCGCCAGCCGCGGGGAGTCGCCCCACAGGGGCTCCCCCGGCCAGGCGGCGACGACGGCGGTGGCCGCCACCAGGGACGCCCCGGCGAGGACCGCGGACCACGAGGAGACGACGACGGCGCGGGCGACCAGCAGCGCCCCGCGCCGGGGCACCAGCACCAGCGCGGTCCGCGCCGCCCCGTGCCGGTGGTCGGAGGAGGAGGCCAGGGCCCCCGCGGCCGCGGCGAGCACCCCGGTCAGCGACAGCCCGACGGCGCTCCCGGCCGTGAGCGCCTCGAGCAGCCCCGAGCGCCCCAGGTCGGTGCGGGCCCCGAGCGCGCAGAAGCCCGCGGCCCCCAGGGCCCCCACGAGGACCGCCGCGGCCAGCAGCACCACCGTCGAGCGGAGCGTGCGCAGCCGGGCGACCTCCATCCGCACGGCGGCGGCGAGGGCTGCGCCCGGGCTCACGCGGACACCGCCGGGGACCCGAGGAGGTCGGTGGCGGGCAGCTCCACCTCGGCGGGAGCGGCCAGCGCCGCGTCCAGGTCCGCCTCGCGGCGGGTGAGCTCGTGCACGGCCACGCCCTCGGCGCGGGCGACCTCGCCGACGGCGGCGATGTCCAGGCCCGTCACCACGAGCCCGCCGTCGGGCAGGGGCTCCACCCCTCCGCCCCAGCGCAGGACCGCCGCGGTGAGGAGGCCGGCGTCGCTCGACCGGACCAGCACCGACGCAGCGGCGCCGGCCACCAGCTCCCCGGCCGGTCCCTGGGCCGCGAGGCGGCCGCGCCGCAGGACGACGAGGGCGTCGACCAGGGGGGCGAGGTCCGCGGCGCGGCTGCCGGTGAGGAGCACCGAGCCGCCGCCGTCGGCGTGCTCGCGGACCAGGGACGCCAGCCAGGTGCGGCCGTCGGGGTCGAGGGCCGGGAGGGGGTCGTCGAGCAGGAGCGCGCGGGGGCGCCCCAGCAGCGCCCCGGCGACGGCGAGCCTCGCCGCCGCACCGCGCCAGAAGACGCCCGGGCGCCGGTGCTCGACCCCGGTCAGCCCGGTCTGCTCGAGCACCTCGTCGACGCGGCGGCGCGGCACGCCGGCGCCCGCGGCGAGGACCCGCAGGTGGCCCCGGGCGGTGCGCCCGGGGTGCATCGCGCCGGCGTCGAGGGCGAGGCCCACCGCAGCCGCGGGGCGGGCGCAGCGGGCCAGGGGCGCACCGTCGAAGAGCACCTCGCCCTCGCCGCGGTCGAGGCCCGCGGCGAGGCGGAGCACCGTCGACTTGCCCGCCCCGGCCGCACCCAGCAGCCCGGTCGCGGTCCCGTCGGGGACGGTGAAGGTGAGGTCGTCGACGGCGAGCCTGCTGCCGTGCCGCTTGGTCAGCGAGAGGGCCTCGATCACCGCTCAACGGTGACACAGGAGGGGCCCGCCAGGAGGGCGTTCGCCTCCCTCCGCCGCGTCATCCGCGGGGGTCGCCCCCACGGGGCGGCGAGCCGACGGGCCAGCCGGCTGACCGGCTGGCCGGGACTGTCAGCGCTGGCGGTAGCCGTAGGCCATGGCCTCGAGGCGTGCGATGCGCTCCGCCATGGGCGGGTGGGTGGCGAACAGGCTCTTCACGTCGGACGCGCGGAACGGGTTGGCGATGAACAGGTGCGAGGAGTTCTGCAGCTGCTGCTCGGGGGCCAGCGGCCGGGCCTGGACGCCGCGCTCCAGCTTGCTGAGCGCCGAGGCGAGGGCGAGGGGGTCACCGGTGAGCTGGGCGCCGTCCTCGTCGGCGTCGTACTCGCGGGTGCGGCTGATCGCCATCTGCACCAGGCCGGCGGCCACCGGGCCGAGGAAGAGGATGAGCATCGCGGCGAGCGGGTTGGGGCGCTCGCGGTCGCCGCCGCCGAAGAACATCGCGATGTAGGCCAGGTAGGTGATGACCGAGGCCATGGCCGCCGCGATGGAGCTGGTGAGGATGTCGCGGTTGTAGACGTGCATCAGCTCGTGGCCGAGGACGCCGCGCAGCTCGCGCTCGTCGAGGATGTCGAGGATGCCCTGGGTGGCGCAGACCTTGGCGTTCCTGGGGTTGCGGCCGGTGGCGAAGGCGTTGGGCGCGGAGGTCGGCGAGACGTAGAGCTGGGGCATGGGCTGCCCGGCGCGCTCGCTGAGCTCGCGGACGATGCGGTGCATGGCCGGCTGCTCGGCCTCGGTGACCGGGCGGGCGCGCATGGCGCGGACGGCCACGGAGCCGGAGGTCCAGTAGGCGATGCCGTTGACCACGAGCGCGATGAGGAGCCCGACGAGCAGACCCCCCTGGCTGCCGCCGAACAGCAGCCAGCTCGCCAGGAGCACGACGCCGCCCAGCAGGCCGAAGAGCATCGCGGTCTTGACGCCGTTGAAGTGGCCGTGGCCCATGGGGTCCTCTCAGTCCTCTTTACCTCTGCATGACCTGCAACAGATCGTGGCCCACCGCCCTTCCCGGGCGCACCCCCGGCGGGGCCGTCCGGAGGAGGTCCGCACCGACCTCCCAGCCACCTCACAGCGGAGCGCCCCGGACCGACGCACGTAGCATCGACACACGTGAGCACCGTGCCCGACCCCCAGCGGTCGCCCGAGCAGCCCGCCCACCGGGTCGACAAGCAGGTGGAGGTCCTCGAGCGCGTCGTCATCCGCTTCGCGGGAGACTCCGGTGACGGCATGCAGCTCACCGGTGACCGCTTCACCGCGGAGACCGCGAGCCTCGG
>Ga0182228_1000243_pt1 | contig 11319 bp, 13 predicted proteins | sample G6R1MG_19_FD_128385 | JGI IMG/M metagenome (GOLD analysis project Ga0182228, IMG submission 128385) | Miscanthus phyllosphere microbial communities from Michigan, USA - G6R3_MAIN_07NOV2016_LD1 MG | ecosystem: Host-associated > Plants > Phyllosphere > Phylloplane/Leaf | place: USA: Michigan... | reverse complement strand
CTCCCGCGACCACGATCTTGACCGTGGTCGGCGCCTCGGTGGGCTCGTGGGCCCGGTCCTCGGCGTCGGCGGGGGGCGCGGGGGTCTCAGAGGGTGCTGATGCCATCGAGGACGCTCTCCAGCAGGGTGCGGGGGGTCGCGGCCACCCAGCCGTCCGCGGACCGGGTGCCGGCGGCGCCGGCACCGGCGCCGGCCGCGGAGACGGGGGGCAGCTCGGGGGCGTGCACGCGGACGGCGCGGCTGCGCTGCAGGTCGCCGACGACGACCCTCATCACGGGCACCGGGAGGCGCACGTGGGCGGACAGCTCGGCGATGGAGAGCCACCCCCCGGAGGTGAGCTCCAGGACGCGGCGGCTCTCCTGGGTCATGCCGGTGGCCGGCGTGCCGAGGGCCTGCACCAGGGCCTCCAGGGGCAGCTCGGTGGCGCTGGGCGCGCGGCGGCCCCCGGTGACGGCGTAGGGCCGCACGGTGCGGACCTCCTCCGCGCCGTCGTCGTCGGCGTCGTCGAACGGCGGGGGCACCACCGTCACCCCTCCCGCGGGCCGCGGCCGGGGCCGTCGACCGGGAGGGAGGCGCGCATCTCCGCCACCAGCTGCGGGGTCAGGGCGGCGTCGGCGCGGGAGACGAGCATCGCCATCTCGTAGCCGACCATCCCGACGTCGCAGGTGGCGTCGGCGACGACGGCGAGCACGGAGCCGTCGGAGACGCTCATGGTGAACAGGAACAGCTCGTCCATCTCCACGATGGCCTGGCGCACCTCGCCGCCGCGCAGCTGGCGGGCCGCCCCGCGGGTGAGGCTCGACATGCCCGCGACGATCGCGGAGAGCTGGTCGCCCTCGGTGCGGTCGAGCTCGGCCGACATCGACATCAGGAGGCCGTCGGCCGAGACGGCGAGCGTCGTGCGCGCGCCGGGGACGCGTCGGACGAAGTCGTCGAGGAGCCAGCTGAAGCCGGCTGCCGTCGTCGCGCCCCCTGCACCGCTCGGGCTCGCCGAGCCGCTGGTCTGCGTGGTCAACGGTCCTCCTGGGGTTCCTGGGCGGGCACCTGCCCGTGGGCCTGCTCGACGCGCCCGTCGGGCCGGGCGCCCGCGCGCCGGGCCCGGCTGACGCCCGAGGTGTACCCGGCCAGCATGGTCCGCACGTCGGCGGGCTCGCGACGGCGGGGCGGGTGCTGCCCGCCGGCGGGCCGGGCGGCGGCGGGGGTGCCCGCGGGACGGGTGGGCAGCGCCGACCCCGCGGTCCGGCGCACCAGGGGCGCAGCTCCGGTGGACACCGCCGCGGGGCGGTAGGCCTCGCGGGGGACCTCGCCGGTCTCGAAGACCGCCAGAGCCAGCGGGCGGCCGCCGGGGCCCCCCGCTGCCGGGGCGGCGGGCATCGGCGGCAGCGGGCGCAGCGGGGCCGCGGGCTGGGCCAGCCACGCGGCGGCCCGCTCAGCGGTGGAGCCGACGTCGTCGGTGCGCACCGGCCCGGTGGTCCGCACCGCGGCGGGTGCGGACGCCGCCGGGGAGGCGGGCGCCGAGCCGGTGGTCGCGGAGCCGCTGCGGCGCGGCAGGGCGCTCGGGGAGGCAGCGGCAGCCGTCACCGGGGTGAAGGCCGTCTCCACGCGGAGGTCGCGGACGCCTGCGGGCACCACCGGGCGGTCGGAGGCCGCAGGCAGCGCCGAGGCGGGCTCGGGGGCCAGCGGCGGTGCGGCGGGCGGAGCGGCCGGCGCCGCGGCACCGGTGCTGGTGCCGGTGGCGGTGCTGGCCGCGGGGACGGCGGGCTGGCGGCCGGTCGTGCGGACCGCGGCCCGCCCTCCGGTGCGCACCGCGGACAGCTGGCCGCTGGCCTCCAGGGCCCGCAGCTCGCGGCGCGTCATGGGACGGACCTCCGCGACGTCCACGCCCTCGTCCGCGGCTCCCGGGGCAGGGGTGTTCGCGGCGGGCACGACGGCCTGCAGGCCGGAGGTGGTCTCGCCGCGGCCCGGGCGCCGTGCGAACAGGCCCCGCTTGGGGGCTGCGTGCGCGCCGCGGACCCGCTCGTCGTCACGAGACGGCAGTGCCGTGGCGCCCGGGGCCGGGGCGCGGTCGGGCACGTAGGGCGCGTCGTCGTCGAGCGCGACGACGACGGGCGCCGCAGCGACCGCGGGACCGGTGCGGCCGACCAGCGGGGTGGGCACGGCCGTCAGGTCGACCACGGGGCTGCTGGAGGGGCTGCCTGCCGCGGTCGGGTCGGCGGAGGGCTCCAGCTCGCCGCGGCGCGCGGTGAAGGTGCGGAAGACCGCGCTGCGGCGGGCGGCTCGGGGGTCGTCGGCGGAGGCGGCCGACGGCGCGGCCACCGGCTCCGGCTGCTGCGCCGGGGCGGCGGCCACCGGCGCGGTGAGGGCCGGCGCGGGCCCGGAGGTGCGCGGCGCCCGCCGCGGCAGGCCGCCGGGCGCCGAGCGTGTGCCCGCGGCCGGAGCCGCCACCGCGGCGGCGCGGTCGGGTGCGGGCACCGCGGCGGGGTGCTCGACGGGGGCGGGGCCCGCGGCGCGGGTCGGCGGCAGCTGGAGCGCGGACAGGGCGCCCGTGGCGGGTCCGCGCACGGGCAGCGCCTGCACCGGTGCCGCAGCGCTCGGTGCGGCGGACTCCACCGACCCGGCGAAGACCGAGGTGGGCAGCGAGACGGCCACGACGGTGCCGCGCACCGCCCCGGCGTGGACCTCGACGCGAGCGCCGAGGCGGCGGGCGATGCGGCCCACCACGAAGTAGCCGAGCTCGGAGGCCCCGACGGCGGCGCTGGCGGAGGGGTCGGCCAGGCGGGCGGTGACCTCGGCGAGCTGGGCCGGCGACATGCCGATGCCGTCGTCGGTGACCGTCAGCTGCACACCGGAGGAGAGCTGGGAGGTGGAGACCCGGACGCGGGTGGTCGGGTCGGAGGAGCGGGTCGCGTTCTCGAGGAGCTCGGCGACCAGGTGCGCCGCCGGCAGGGCCAGGTGGCCGAGCACCGCGGGGTCCGTGCCGAGGGCCAGGTCGACGCGGCGGTAGTCCTCGATCTCGCTGGAGGCGGTGCGCACGACGTCGCTCAGCGGCATCGGGGCGCGCAGCCGGCGGCCGCCGTCGATGCCGGCGAGGACCAGCAGCGACTCGGCGTTGCGCCGCATGCGCGTGGCGAGGTGGTCGAGCGTGAAGAGGTCCTCCAGGGTGCGGGGGTCCTCCTCGGCGCGCTCGAGGGTGTCGATGAACGTCAGCTGGCGGTTGAGCAGCGCCTGGTCGCGGCGGGCGACGGTGACGAAGGTGCTGGAGATGGCCGCGCGCAGCGCCGCCTGCTCGCGCGCCACCTGCACCGTGGTGGAGTTGACGTCGTTGAAGGCCGCGGCCAGGCGCCCCACCTCGTCGCGGGAGCGGACCGGGATCGGCTCGAGCTCGGCGTCCTCGGCGGCGGCGCCGGACGTGGAGTGGGCCGCCTCGACCAGGCGCGGCAGGCGCGAGCGGACGTCGCCGGCGGCGCGGGTCAGCGCCCGCAGCGGCTGGGTGATGCCCCGCGCGATGAGCAGGCCGAACAGCAGCGGCAGCACGACGGCGGCGAGGCCGCCGAGCGCGACGGCCACGGCCGTGGTCCGGGCGCTGCTGAGCTGCTGGGCCACGCCGTCGGCCCCGGCGGCGGCCAGCGCCGCTGAGGAGGGCGAGAGGGCGTCGGTCTCGGCGTCCAGCGCCGCGCGCCACGCGTCGACGGAGGGCTGGGCGAACCCGGCGCCCGGGTCGCCCTCGACGGCCGCGCGCAGCTGCGCGACCTCGACGCCCGGCGGCGGGACCTGCACGCCGGCGCCGCGGCCGAGGCGGACGGCGTCGGCGCGCGTCGAGGCGATGCGGGCGGCCACGCCCACCAGGGAGGCGCGCTCGGCGGAGTCGACGCCGCCGCCGGACTGCAGGGCGCGGGCGCCGACGTCGCGCTCATCGGCGAGGAGGCCCACGAGCTGCTGCAGCGAGCTGGCGGCGCGGAGCGCGTCGGGGGTGCCCGAGGCCGGGTCGGCGTCGACGGCCAGGGCCTCCGGCAGGGCCGCCTGGGCGCTGATGGCCGTGGAGTAGCGGGCCGAGGCGCTGGTCGCGCTCTGGCGGCCCTCGTCGACGACGGAGCGGACGGTGGCGACCTGGCTCTGCGCGCGGACGGCGGCGGCGATGCCCTGGGCCGCCTCACCCGACAGGCGCGAGGTGTCGACGGCGGCCAGCTGGTCGGTGACGCCCTGCAGCAGGGGGTCGGTGGCGGCCCGGGCCCGCGCCACGCGGTCGGCGGCGGTGGCGTCACCGGACAGCAGGGCCACGGAGGCGGTGCGCTCGTCGTCGAGGGCGCTGACCAGCACCGGGAGGCTGCGGGCGGCGTCGACGGCCCGTTGCAGCTGGCCCGCCTCGCGCACGGTGGTCCAGCTGGACCACGACAGGACGGCGGACGCCGCGACGAGCACCAGCACCGGCAGGGCCAGGACGGCCAGGATCCGGGACCGGATGCTGAGGTTGCGGACCATGTCCACCCTTCGTCTCGCGCGTGGTGCACCACCTGCAGGGCGACCGCGGCCACGGAGCCACGCGCCTTCACGGTGAGCGAACCGCCCCCCCGAACGGCCCACCCGCCGCACATCCTCTCCCAGGTCCCGCCTCTCGTCGACGCCCCGACCGCCCAGAACCTCCCGGCCCCCCGGCGGGCCGCCCGGTGCGCGGGGGCGCGAGGATCCCCGGGTGCTCCCCGCATCCGACCCCGACGGACCTGGTGGGGGCGCTGCCGCCGCCGCCGGGGACCTGTGGGACGGCGTCTGCGCCGTCGTCCCGGCGGGTGGCGCGGGACGCCGGCTGGGCGGGCTCGACAAGCCGGCGGTCCTGGTGGGGGGCCGGTCTCTCCTCGGGCACGTCCTCGACGGGCTGCCGGTGCACGTCCCCGTGGCGGTCGTGGGGCCGGAGCGCCGGGAGCCCGCCGGCGGTGGGGCGGCCCGCGCGGTCGTCACCTGCCGCGAGGACCCGCCCGGGGGCGGTCCCGCGGCGGCGGTGGCCGCGGGTCTGGCCGCGCTGGAGCGCGCCGGGCTGCTGGGGCGGGTCGTCGTCGTCGTGCCCGCCGACGCCCCGCGCGCCGCCGAGGCCCTGCCCGGGCTGCTGGCCGCCCTGCGCTCGAGCGGTCCAGAGGTCACCGCGGCCGTCGCGGTCGAGGTCGGCACCGACGGGTCGCGGCACCGCCAGGTGCTGGTCGCCGCGCACGACGCCGCCGCCCTCCGCGAGCGCGTGCGCACCCTCGCCGGCGCCGGTGGAGGTCCTGCCGCCGGAGGGGGTGCGGCCCGCGGTGCGCTCGCGGGGCTGCCCGCGGCCCGGCTGCTGCCTCCGGCGGACGCTCTGGCGGGGGTCACGACGGCCGGGGACGTCCTCGCCGACGTCGACACCCCGGAGGACCTCGCCGCGGCCCGGGCCTCCGTCCGCCGGGCCTGACCCCGGGCCCGGGGCCGTCCGGGACGCCCACGACTGCGGTGGTGGGGGCGGGCGCTCGTCGGGCGGGCGCGGGCGGGCCTGCCTAGGGTCGGCCGCATGCGTGCTGTCGTCGCGCGTGAGCCCGGAGGACCCGAGGTCCTGGAGCTCCGCGAGCTGCCCGACCCCGAGCCCGGACCGGGCGAGGTGCTCCTGCGGGTGGCCGCCTCGGGCGTCAACCGGGCCGACGTGGCCCAGCGCGGCGGCACCTACCCGCCGCCGCCCGGGGCCAGCGACGTGCTCGGCCTGGAGGTCTCCGGCACGGTGCTCGCCCTCGGGGAGGGCGCCGAGGGGACCACCGACCTGCGCGTCGGCGACGAGGCGTGCGCGCTGCTCGCCGCAGGGGGCTGCGCCGAGCTGGTCGTCGTGCCCGCCGGGCAGGTCATGCCGGTGCCGGCCGGGGTCGACCTCGTCGACGCCGCCGCGCTGCCCGAGGTCGCGGCCACGGTCTGGTCGACGGTCTTCATGTCCGCGGGCCTGCGCCCCGGCGAGGTGCTGCTGGTCCACGGCGGTGGGAGCGGCGTCGGCACCATGGCGGTGCAGCTGGCCGCGCAGGCCGGGGCCGTCGTCGCCGTCACCGCGGGCAGCGAGCGCAAGCTGCGGGCCTGCGCCGAGCTCGGCGCCTCCGTGCTGGTCGACTACTCGACCCAGGACTTCGTCGAGGCCGTGAGGGCCGCCACCGACGGGCGGGGCGCCGACGTCGTCCTCGACGTCGTGGGCGGGCCCTACCTCGACCGCAACGTCCGGGTGCTCGCTCCCGGCGGGCGGCTGGTGCAGCTGGGCCTGCAGGGCGGCCGGAGGGCCGAGCTCGACCTGGGGCTGCTCATGGCCAAGCGCCTGAGCCTGCTGGGCAGCACGCTGCGCGCGCGTCCGGTCGACGGGCCCGACGGCAAGGCGGCGATCTGCGCCAGCGTGGTCGAGCACGTCTGGCCGCTGGTCGCCGAGGGCCGGGTGCGCCCGGTGGTCTCCGAGCGGGTGGTGGTCCGCACCGCCGCCGACGTCGCCCGCGCGCACACCGACCTGGAGGCCGGGGCTCACGTCGGGAAGGTCCTGCTGGTCTGGGAGACGATGGGCCGGTGAGCGAGCAGCAGCAGCCCGATCCCGTCGTCGTGGTCTCCGGCTCCGCCCTGGCGGCGGGCGGCGGCGAGGAGTCCGACGCGGCCCGCGCCGTCGGCTCCGTGGAGCAGCCGGCGAAGGTGATGCGCATCGGCAGCATGGTCCGCCAGCTGCTGGAGGAGGTCCGCGGGGCGCCGCTGGACGACGCCGGCCGCGCCCGCCTGGCCCAGGTGCACGAGCGGTCGCTCGCCGAGCTGGAGGACGGCCTCTCCCCCGAGCTGGTCGCCGAGCTGCGGCGCATCTCCCTGCCCTTCGGCGAGGGCGGGACGCCGACCGACGCCGAGCTCCGCATCGCCCAGGCGCAGCTGGTGGGCTGGCTGGAGGGCCTGTTCCACGGCATCCAGACCGCGCTCGTGGCGCAGCAGGTGGCCGCGCGCAGCCAGCTCGAGCAGATGCGCCGGGCCCTGCCCCCCGGAGCCGGTGACGGGCACGGCGGCCCCCAGGGCGCCGGCGGGTCGGTCGTCGACCAGCGCCCCTCGCCCGGCCAGTACCTCTGACCCCCCCGACCAGCGGCCCGTGGCAGCGGTGAGGCGGCGCCTGCGCGACGTCCTGGCGCGGCGCTCCCCCGACGACCTCGAGCTGGGACAGGGGGTGTGGCGGCGCCTGCACGACAGGTTCCGCCGCGCCGTCGACAGGTACCACCAGGTGCTCGAGGGTGTGCCCGCCTCGCCGCTGCGCGACGCGCTGGAGGTGTGCGGGGCCCGGCTCGCGGCCTGCCTCGACGAGGTCCGCGCGGCGTGCGCCGCCGAGCAGGCGGCGCACCCCAGCGGGGGCCTGGAGGTGCCCGGCGGGGAGGCCGGCCAGCACCACGCGCGCCTGTCGCGGTCCGCGACGCTGGCCGCGCAGGCGGGCGAGGCCGCGACGATGGCACGGGTCCGAGCTCGCTCCGGCCCCGACGGGGGCGCCGCGGCGCTGGCCGACCCGGGCGGGGCCGCGGCCGCCGAGCGCGCCGTGGCCCAGGTGGAGGCGCTGGTCAGGGAGCCGGGGAGCCCGCCCGCTCGCTGAGCAGCTGCTCGACGACGCGTGCGACGCCGTCGTCGTCGCACGGGGGCGCGAGGGCGGAGGCCGCGGCCACGGCCTCGGGGTGCCCGCCGGTCATGGCGTAGGACCGGCCCGCCCACCGCAGCATGGGCAGGTCGTTGGGCATGTCCCCGAACGCCGCGACCTCGGAGGCGTCGATGCCGAGGTCGGCGGCGAGCGCGGCGAGGGCGCTGGCCTTGCTGGTGCCGCGCGCGGAGACCTCCACGAGGCCGTCCATGCCCGAGTGGGTGGGCTCGACGATGTCGCCGGCGGCGTCGCGCACGGCGCGCAGGACGACGTCGGCGGGCAGGTCACCGGCGCGCAGGAGCAGCTTGACCACGCCCGGGTCGACGGCGAGCAGGTCCTCGAGGGTGCCGGTGACGGGGTCGCGCTTGGCGTCGTACCTGGGCACGTAGGCCGGCTCGTGGCGGAAGCCCTCGAGGGTCTCCATGGCGGCGGCGACCCCGGGGAGCGCGGTGCGGACGGCGGCCACGGCGTCGAGGACCACCGCGGCGGGGATCGTGCGGGAGGAGACGACGCGGTGCTCGGCGAGGTCGTAGGTGAGGGCGCCGTTGGCGCAGACCACCGTCACGGGGCCGAAGACGTCGGCGAGGTCGGTCACCCAGCGCGGCGGGCGGCCGGTCACGGCGACGACGTGCACGCCGGCCGCTCGGCAGGCCTCGAAGGCGGCACGGGTGCGCGGCGAGACGGAGCCGTCGCTGCGCACCACCGTCCCGTCGAGGTCGGTGGCGACCAGCCGGAGCGGCGGGAGGGCCGCGGGAGGGGGCGCGGAGGAGGTCACGGGGACGTCGCCGGGGCGAGCAGGCCCTCGAGGACGTCGGCGAGGCCGTCGTCGGCGACGCTGCCGGTGACCTCGTCGGCGGCGTCGTGGACCTCCTGGGGGCCCTGCCCCATCGCCACGCCGCGGCCGGCCCAGCGGAGCATCTCGACGTCGTTGCGGCCGTCACCGACCGCGAGGGTGCGCTCCGGGGCGATGCCGAGGCGCGTGCGCACCAGCTCGAGCGCGCTGGCCTTGGTCACGCCCTGCGGGGCGAGGTCGAGCCAGGCCGTCCAGCCGACGGCGTAGTTCACCCCCGCCAGGCCCACCCTGCCGACGAGCTCCACGAAGTCCTGCGTGGTGTGCTCCGGGCTGCGGACCACCACGCGCGTGGCGCGCGCGCCGACCAGGGCGGTCAGCTCGGCCAGCTCGACGGTGCGCAGCGGCCCGTCGAGCTCGCCGTCGGGGAAGGGACCGGCCACGAGGACGTCGTCACCGGGGACCTCCACGGCGAAGGCCGCGTCGGGCAGCTCGGCGCCCAGGAGCGCCAGGGCCGGGGCCGGGTCGAAGGTCACGACCTCGACGTCCTCCGCTCCCCCGGGCAGCGCCGGGTCGAGGCGGGAGGTGACGGCGCCGTTGCTCGTGACCAGGTAGCCGGTGTCGAGGCCCAGGGAGGCGAGCACCGGCTGCACCGAGACGAAGGAGCGGCCGGTGGCCACGACGACGTGGTGGCCCGCGGCGGCGACGGCGCGGACGGCGTCGCGCACGCGGTCGGTGAGGACCATGTCGTGGTCGACGACGGTGCCGTCGACGTCCAGGGCCACCAGGAGGGGGTCGAACGGCACGCTCGTCACCCTACGGCGCTGCCGCGGCGGCCTCCTCGAAGGTGCCGTCGGCCGCGAGGGTCAGCTCGTGGGTGAACAGGGCCTCGGCCAGCGGCACGCCGAGGGTGGCCGCCGGGACGCCGGCGGCGGCGAGCGCCCCCACCGCGTCGAGGCTGCGCAGGCTGGCGGCGAGGACGGCGGTGGGGCCGGCGCCGAGGGCGCGGTGCATGGCGACGACGACGTCGACCGCCCCACGGGCTGCGCGCCGAGGTCGACTTCTCCGAGCAGTACCCGGTCACCGCCAACGACCCGGCCGCCGCCCAGACCGCGCTCGACGTGGTCCGCGGGCTCCTCGGCGAGCAGCGCGGGCAGCTCATGCCGAACCCGCTCATGGGCTCGGAGGACTTCTCCTACGTGCTCGACCGGGTGCCCGGTGCGTTCCTGTTCCTCGGGGCGAGCCCGGACGGCGTCGACCCGGCCACCTCGGCGTGGAACCACTCACCGCTGGTGCTCTTCGACGACGCCGTCCTCGGCGACCAGGCCGCCGCGCTGGCGGCGATGGCGGTGCACCACCTGGTGCCCGCCAGCTGAGGCCGGTACCAGGGGGTCAGGAGCGGGCGCCGGAGACGGCGCCGTCCCACGCCCCGGTGGCGACCGCGACGACCCGGTCGAGCAGCCACTGGCCGCCGGCGAGGCCCTCGCGCACCAGCTCCTGGGCCCGGGCCTCGACACCGGCGGTCTCCACGCCGGGCACGGCCACCTGCGGCAGGGCGAAGGCCAGCAGCACGACGACGACGGCCGCGAGGACGAGCAGCGTGAACGCGGTGCTGGTGAGGGATCGGACGGCGCGCACGGCGACCTCCACTGAAGGGTGCGGATCGGGACGTTCCGGACACCTCCATGAGACACCACGCACCTGAAGACGGCCTGACGAGCGGCCTGACGAGCGGCTGGCCGGGAGGGCACGATGGCGGGGTGCGCGTCGTCGTGGTCGACCCGAACCTCCCGCTGGTGGCTGCCGAGCTGGAGGCGGCGCTGGCTGCCGCTGTCCCGGGCAGCACCGTCGCCTGGCACCCGCGGTTCGACGCCGCCGCCGTCGCGGTCGACCTGCGGGACGCCGAGGTGCTCGTGGCCAGCCGGTACACGGCGGCGCTGGCCCCCCACAGCGGTGCGCTGCGGCTGCTGCAGTGCCCGGCCGCGGGGGTCGACGGCCTCGACCTGGCAGCGCTGCCCGCCGGGGTCGGGGTGGCCCGCACCGGGCACCACGAGCTGGCGGTCGCCGAGCACGTGCTGGCCGGCGTCGTCGCGCTGAGGAGGCGGCTGCGCGAGCAGGACGACGCGCTGCGCGGCACGGGCACCTGGGCCTCCCCCACCTACGACGCCTCCCTGCCGCTGCCGATCGGCCTGGCCGGTGCCCGCGTCGGGTTCGTGGGGTTCGGGGCGATCGGCGGTGCGTGCTGGCGGGCGTTCGAGGCCCTGGGCGCGCTCGGGGCCGCCGTGACGGGCAGCGGTCGGGTGGCGCCGGGCTCCGGGCTCGGCTGGTCGGGGCGCACCGACGGGTCCGACGGGGCGGGGGGCCTGGACCGGCTGGTCTCGGAGTCCGACGTGCTGGTGCTGTGCGCCCCCCTGGTGCCGGCCACGAAGGGCCTCCTCGACGCCCGCGTGCTGGCGCTCGCACCGCGCGGCGCCGTCGTCGTCAACGTCGCGAGGGGGCCACTCGCCGACGAGGACGCCCTCTTCGAGGCCCTCGCCGGCGGGCACCTGGGCGGGGCGGTGCTCGACGTGTGGTGGAGCTACCCGCGGGGGTCGGCGGCCGGGACGACCGCGGTGGGAGCGCCGGGGCGGCGCGACTGGGCCTCGCTCGGCGGGCGGGTGCTGGCCTCGCCGCACTCCTCCGCGGTCACGCGGCAGGTGCTGCTGGCGCGGGTGGCCGACGTGGCCGAGAACGCCCGGCGCGCGCTCGCCGGGAAGGCCCTGCTCAACCCCGTCCCCCGCTGAGCACGACGACGACGCCCACGACCCCCAGCAGCGCCGCGGCGGCGGCCACCACCGCGAGCGGACCGCCCCCGGGCCGCAGCTGCGCGGGGTGGGCGCGACGGGCGTGGCGCCGCTCGCGCGCG
>Ga0182228_1000242_pt1 | contig 11340 bp, 11 predicted proteins | sample G6R1MG_19_FD_128385 | JGI IMG/M metagenome (GOLD analysis project Ga0182228, IMG submission 128385) | Miscanthus phyllosphere microbial communities from Michigan, USA - G6R3_MAIN_07NOV2016_LD1 MG | ecosystem: Host-associated > Plants > Phyllosphere > Phylloplane/Leaf | place: USA: Michigan... | reverse complement strand
GTCCGAGCGGGGTACCCGTGCGCTGGTGCGGGCGGCGGGAGGGGCTACGGCGGCCAGTCGGCCGGCGGGTCGAAGCGCCACAGCCACGCCACCCACACCACCTGCAGCGCCAGCCCGGCGACGGCCCACGCCGCCACCGCGGCCCGCGACCGCACCTGGACCGCGACCAGCAGCGCCAGCGGCACCTGGAGCACCAGGTAGCGGAACGTGGAGGTCCACGGGTCGAGCACCGCCAGCAGGTAGGCCTGCTGGGCGAGCACCCACGCGGGCAGCTCCGGTCCCAGCGACCGGGCCGCCGGACCGGTGCACCACCACACGAGGGCGACGAGCAGGGCCACGAGCACCACGGGGCCCGCGACGTCGCCCAGGAGCTGCTGCGACACCCGGAACCACGGCGTGAACCAGACCACGGACCCGTTGCGCCAGGCCGCCTGCACCTGCGTGTACGCGTCCGGCACGCCCGTGGCGAGGCCCACCGCCACCGGCCAGGCCACGCCGGCGGCGCCGCTGGTGGCCAGCAGCCCCAGCAGGGCCCAGCGGGTCCGCTGCGGCAGCGCGCGCCCCTCGGCGCGCCACCGCGCGAGCGCGTGGACCGCGACGACCAGGGCGAACGGCAGGGCGATGACGCGCGTGGCCCCGAGCAGCACGACGGCGAGCGCGCACCAGGCGTAGCGGCGCTCCACCAGCGCCACCAGCGCCAGGGCGAGCGCCAGCAGCGCGAGCGACTCGGTGTAGGCGTACTGGAAGACCGCTGCCGCGGGGGCGCTGAACACCAGCAGCACCCCGGCCAGGGCGGCCCGCTCCCCCGCGGCGCGGGCGAACAGGCGGCGCAGCACGACGGCGGCACCGGCGCCCAGCAGCAGCGCCGTGGTGGGGGCCACGGCCTCCCAGGAGCCGCCGGTGACCGCCATGAGCCCGCGCACCAGCAGGGGGTAGGCGGGGAAGAAGGCCCACTCGCTCTGCTGCGCGACGCCGGCGCCGTCGCGGGGCAGCGGCAGCGGGTACCCGTCCTCGGCGATGCTGCGGTACCAGCTGGCGTCCCACAGGTCGCCGGCCATCACCAGGTAGCCGGGCGAGGCCGGGGTCCACAGCGACTCCGCCTGCCGCCGGGCCACCGCGACGGTGACCACCGCCGTGAACAGGCGCGTCGCGGCGTAGACGAGCAGCGCCTGGGCCCACCCCGGCAGCGCCGAGAAGCGGGCTCCCCCGCGGGCCGCCGCAGCCGCGAGCGCCCGGCCGGCGCCGTCACGGGCCGCGAGGGCGGAGGTGACGGCCCCCACGAGCGGGCCCTGCGGCCCGGTGGTCACCGCTGCTGCGCGCGGGACTCGGCCTCGGCGGCGACCTTCTTCAGCACGGCGCCGAAGGCGAAGCGGCCACCGACGGCGAGCGGCAGGGTGATGGCTCGGGACAGGCGGCGGTCGAGGACGGCGACGTCCTCGGTCCAGCGCAGCCGGCAGCGCTCCCCGGGCAGGGGGACCACCTGGACCTCGGCGGTGCCGAGCACCACCCCGCCCTCCTTGCGCAGGGAGGCGGTGCCCGCGCGCACGGACGTGGGCGGCTCCCAGCCGGTGACGACCATCGGGTCGTCGAAGGCGAGCGGTCCGAGGCCGCTGCGGCCGGTGAAGCGCGTGCCGACGCCGCCGGTGTCCTCGGTGACGGTCATCTGCGTCAGCGGCACCCAGTCGCCGTGGCGGGACCAGTCGGTGACCAGGTCCCACACCACCTGCGCCGGTGCTGCGATCTCGCGGTGGGCGGTGAACCTCGCCACGTCAGTGCTCCTCGGGTCGGGTCGGGGGGGCTCCCGGTCGCGCGCCGGCCGGGCGCACCGGGAGGCCGGTGGCGACCACCGCGTCCAGCTCGGCGAGGCGGCGGTCGCGCTCGGCGAGCTCGGTGCGCAGGCGGTCCAGGACGGCGTCGACCTCGTCGGCGCGGTAGCCGCGCAGCGCCACGGAGAAGCGCACGTCGTCGAGGTCCTCGGGCACCAGCTCGCGCAGGGGTAGCGGCCGGTGGGGGCTGCTGCCGACCGGCGCGGGCATGCCGGCCGGGGCGCGGCCGGCGGCGACGGCCACCACCACCCCGACCACGGCCACCGCCAGCAGCAGCAGGACGAGGCTCACCCCGCGATGCTGCCAGACCCGCCGAGCACCGCAGCGCGAGGCGCTCCGGCCCCGGCGATCAGACGCCGCCCTCGAGGCCCTCCTGGTGGCGCACCCCGGGGGCGGGCACCGGCCCCGGCAGGTGCCGGGCGGCGGCCAGGCCCGCCTCGACGACGTCCAGCGCCTCGGCCGCGCTGGTGGTCCACGTCGCCTTGGCCGCCGCGGCGGGCTGCACGAATCCCTGGGCCACGAGCTCCTCAACGGTGCGGCGCAGCCCGGCGAGCACCCCCGTCGGGTCGCAGACGACGACGGGCTTGGTGTGCAGGGCCAGCGCCCGGGCGCTCCACACCTCGACCAGCTCCTCCAGGGTGCCGAGACCACCGGGCAGCACCACGAAGGCGTCGGCGGCGTCGTCCATCAGCCCCTTGCGCTCGCGCATGCCGTCGGTGACGACGAGCTCGTCGGCGTACCGGTCGCCGACCTCCTTGTCGAGCAGGGCCTTCGGGATGACGCCGTAGGTGCGGCCCCCGCCCTCGCGGACCGCCCGGGCGACCGCGCCCATCATCGACAGGGACCCCCCGCCCGAGACCAGGGAGTGGCCGCGCGCGGCGATGAGCGCCCCCACCTCCGCGGCGAGGGCGACGTGGACGGGGTCGATGCGCTCCGAGGCGGAGCAGTACACGGCGATGGCGGGCACGGCCACCACCCAACCACCCGGTCCTGGGACGGGCCCTCGCGACGCCTCCTCCCGGGACGGGCGCGCCGGGCTCAGCTCGCGGCGGGGACCTCGCCGGTCTCGGGGGCGCCGGGCACCCGGGGGGTGCGGGGCGCCGCGGCGACGGCGGCGTCGGTGAGCGCGCGGACCAGGTCGGCGGCGTCGGCGGGGTCGAGGCGCAGCGTGGTGGTGCACACGTCGCCGTCCCACAGCGAGAGCACCACGAGGCCCGCGTCGGGGTGGGTGGTGACCCTCAGGGCGCGGGCGGAGCGGTCGCGGTCGCGCACGACCGCGCTGCGGGCGGGAGCGGGGACGACGCGCATGGGAGATCATCGCCCCCGCTCACAGGGATCCGCCAGCCCCTCCCGGGTGGCGGCGGCGACCCACCGGCGTGTCGCGGCCCCGTCGGCCGCGGGGTCAGGCCGGTCGCTGGCAGGCCGCCTCGACGGCCTGCGCGGCCTTGCGGGCGGCGATGAGCACCGGGTCCCAGACGGGGGCGAAGGGCGGGGCGTAGGCCAGGTCGAGCCCGAGGACCTCCTCGACCGTCATGGCGTTCCACACGCAGACCGCGAGGGCGTCGACGCGCTTGCCCGCTCCCGAGCGGCCGACCACCTGCCCGCCCAGCAGCCGGCCGCTGCCCTCGTCGGCGACCAGCTTCACCCGCACCGGCTCCGCACCGGGCATGTAGCCCGCCGTCGTCGTGGAGTCGACGGCGGCGGTGACCACGCGGAACCCGGCCTGATCCGCCTCCTGCGTCGACAGCCCGGTGCGGCCGATCTCGACGCGGCAGACCTTGGTGATGGCGGTGCCGACCACCCCGGGGAAGGTGGCGTACCCGCCGCCGAGGTTGATGCCCGCCACCCGGCCCTGCTTGTTGGCGTGGGTGCCCAGCGGCACGTGCACGCCGCGGCCCGAGACGCGGTGGCGCACCTCGGTGCAGTCTCCGGCGGCCCAGACGCCCTCGGCGCGGGTGCGCTGCCCGACGTCGACCGCGACGGCGCCCGACTCCCCCAGCGGCACGCCGGCCTCCCTGGCCAGCTCGATCGACGGCTCGACGCCCAGGCCGAGCACCACCAGGTCGCACGGCAGCTCGCGGCCGCTGGCCGTGTGGACGGCGCGCACCCGGCCCCCCTGCGCCGCCGGGCCGAGCTCCAGCCCGCAGACCTCCTCGCCGGTCAGGAGGTGCACGCCCTCCCCGCGGACCGCCTGCGCGATGAGCTCGCCCATGTCGTCGTCGACGGTGCCCAGCGGGGTGTCGCCGCGCTGCACCACCGTGACGTGCAGGCCGCGGACGACGCACGCCTCGGCGACCTCCAGCCCGATGTAGCCCCCTCCCACGACGACGACGCGCTCCACCCGGTGCCCGGAGCTGCCGTCGAGGTCCGCGAGCAGCGCGGACCCGTCGTCGAGGGTCTGCACCCCGTGCACGCCCGCCTCAGGTCCGGCGTCGAAGCCGGGGGCGGGCGGACGCCGCGGCACGGCGCCGGTGGCGAGCAGCAGCTCGTCGAAGCCCTCGACGCCCTCGCGCGGGCCGCTGCCGCTCCCGTCGCGCCCGTCGTCGGTGCGGCGCCAGGCGACGGTGCGGGCCGCGAGGTCGACGCCCACCACCTCGGTGCGCATCCGCAGGTCGACGCCGCGGCGGCGGTGCTCCTCGGGCGTGCGCGCGACGAGCTCCTCCCTGCTGCCTACGACGCCCCCGACCCAGTACGGGATCCCGCACGCCGAGTACGAGGTCGCGCTGCCGCGCTCGAACGCGACCACCTCGAGGTCGCGCCCGCGGGCCGCGGCCTGCTGGAGCGCCTGCGAGGCGCCGGCCATGCCGGCGGCGTCACCGCCGACGACGACGAGGCGGGTGCGTCGGGGGCGGGCTGCCATGCTCGCGACGGTAGCGACGCGGCGGCGGCCCCGCCCGTCGCCAGATCGCCCGTCACGGCGGGCACCCGGGCCGCCGGGGCGACCACCGCACCGGCGCGGCGAGCGGCGCGGGCGGGTGCCGCGCGGCCGGCCCGCTCGCGGCGGACCACCACGGCGGCCACGACGACGGCGGCGACCGCGGGGACCAGACCGCACACCGCCATCCCGACCCTGGGCCCCCACGTCTCGGTGATCGCCCCGACCAGCGGTGCGCCCACCGGGGTCCCGCCGACGAAGGCCAGCAGGTACAGCCCCATCACGCGGCCGCGCAGGGCCGGGTCGACCCACAGCTGCACCGAGGAGTTGGCCATCGCCTGGAAGGCCAGGTTCACCAGCCCGACGGCCACGAGGACCACCAGGAACACCGCCGCGGACGGGGCCAGCGCCGCCGCGGCCTGGAGCAGCCCGAACCCCGCGCACGCGGCCACGATGAGGCGCAGCCGGGTCGTGGCGCGGGTGCCGGCGAGCAGCGCGCCCGCCGTCGACCCGAGGGCCAGCGCGGTGTTGAAGGCGCCGTACAGCTGCGGCCCGCCGCCCAGCTCCTCGCTGGCCATGGCGGTGAGCACCACCGGGAAGTTCAGGCCGAAGGTGCCGACGACACCGACCAGCACGATCGTCATCGCGACGTGGGGGCGCTCGCGCACGTGCCGCAGGGCCGCCCGCACGCTGCCGCGCTCGGCGCCGGCACCACCGGCACCCGCGGGGCTGAGCAGGTCGGCGGGACGCAGCAGGGACAGCGCGACGAGCGGCGCGGTGAAGCACGCGGCGGTGGCGGCGAAGGCCCAGCCCGTGCCGACGGTGCTGATGAGGGTGGCGGCCACGGCGGGGCCGAGCAGGCGGGAGGTCTGGAACACGGCGGAGTTCAGCGAGACGGCGCCCCGCAGGTGCTCGGCGGGCACCAGCTCGCCCGCGAACGCCTGGCGCGCGGGCCCGTCGACCGCGGTGACGCAGCCGCCGAGGAGGGCCAGCAGCCACACCAGCTCGACGCGCGCCGCGCCGGTCAGGGTCAGCGCGGCGAGGGTCGCGGTCAGCAGCAGGAAGCAGGTCTGGGTGATGAGGAGCAGCGTCCGCTTCGGGAAGCGGTCGGCCAGCATCCCGGCGTGCAGCCCCAGGAGGAGCACGGGAGCGAACTGGCACGCCATCGTGATGCCGACGGCGGCGGGGCTGCCGGTGAGCTCCAGGACCAGCCAGTCGGTGGCGATGTTCTGCATCCACACGCCGGTGCTGGCGACGGCGTGCCCGCCGAGGTAGGTGCGGTACGGGCGGTTGCGCAGGGGCGCGAGGGCGCGGGCCAAGGATCGGCCTTCCGGTGGTCAGGGGAGGCAGCGGGCGGGCTGCCGGTGACCAGCCTCTCCTGCCGGGGCGGCCGTCCGCAGCATCATCGAGCCTGATCTCTTGGATGACTGGCATCATGGACTGTGATGAGCGCCGTCGAGCCGCCGCCGCCCGCGGCCCCCGCGGAGTACGAGACGGCGCAGCTGCGCTCGTTCCTCGCCGTGGCCCAGACCCGCAGCTTCACGCGCGCCGCGGCCCGCCTGGGCATCGGGCAGCCGGCGGTGAGCCAGCACGTGCGCAAGCTCGAGGCGGCCACCGGCCGGGTGCTGGTGCTGCGCGACACGCGCTCCGTGGCGCTGACGCCCGACGGCGAGGCGATGATCGGGTTCGCGCAGGCCGTGGTGGCCGCCCAGGAGCGCGCCGTCGGCTACTTCCGCGGCGAGCGCCCCCACGGCCGGCTGCGGATGGGGATGTCCGACGACCTCGCGCTGACGCGGCTGCCGTCGATCCTGCGGGAGTTCCGCCGCGAGAACCCCCAGGTCGACCTCGACCTCACCGTCGACCAGTCCGGCACCCTCCACCGCCGCCTGGCGGCCGACCGGCTCGACGTCTACGTGGGGCGCCGTCCGCTGGCGGGCGAGGCGGTGATGGGCGGGCGCCACGCCACCGGGGCCGCCATCACCGAGCAGCTCGTCAGCCGCGAGCGCCTCGCCTGGGTGGGCACGCCCGCCACGCAGCTCGAGCCGGGGGCGCCGGTGCCGCTGGTGGTCTACCCCGCGCCGTCGTTCGCGCGGACGCGCATGGAGGAGGCCCTGCAGCGGGCCGGCGTCCCCTACCGGACGGCGGCGCTGTGCCGGGGCACCAACGGGCTGATCGCCGCGGTGGCGGCGGGCATGGGCGTCTCGGCGCTGCCGCGCAGCCTCGTGCCGCTGCAGCTCTCAGCGCTGCGGACCGGGGGCAGGGGCGACGCGGCCGGCGGCGGGCTGGTCCACCGCCTCCCCGACCTGGGCACCACCGACCTGGTCCTGCTGACCAACCCCCGCACGGCCGACCGGCCCGCCTCCCGGGCGCTCGTGGCCGCCGTGCTCGCCAGCGGTCCCCCGGGCGTGGAGCGCTGAGGCCCACTCCTCGTTGACCAGGCCGCCCACCAGCACCACGGCGCACGCGAGCCAGCCGAGCAGCAGCACGGCGACGAGCGCGCCGACCACGCTGGCGGCGGTCTGCACGGCCTCGTCACCGGAGGTGGTGCTGGGCCCGGGCGAGCCGAGCACCGCGAGCGCCAGGCGGAAGCTGACGACGAGCCCCACGAGCGCCCCCGTGGCGAGCACCGCCCCGGGCACCACCGAGCGCCAGGAGACCCGGCGCGGGGCGCCCACGCGGTACAGCAGGGCCAGGCCGGCGGCCACGACAACCAGCAGCACCGGCCAGCGGCCGTAGCCCCACAGCGCGGCGAAGGTGTCGCCGAGGCCGGTGGCCTCCGCGATGCGCTGGCCGCCGCCCAGCAGCGGGCCGACCACGAGGACCAGCAGCATGAGGGCGCCGGCGACGACCGCGACGGCGGTCAGGGCGACCGACAGCAGGAGCAGCAGCACCGGCCGGCGCTCCTCGACGGGGGTGTCACCCTCGCGGAGCACCCGCAGCGCCGAGCGGGCCACGCGGCTGCCCACGACCAGCGCCACGACGGCGCTGCCGACGGCGAAGCCCGTCTGCTCCTGGGCCAGCAGCTCGCGGACCAGGGGCGCGCCCAGGCTCTGCGCGAGCCGGGGGCTCAGCACCACCTCGAGCAGCTCCACGAGGAAGGCCTGCGCGTCGGCGACGTCGGCCGGGTCGAGCAGGCGGCCGACGAGGCCCAGCCCGGCGCCGAGCGCGGTGACCAGGGGCACCGCCGAGAGCAGCAGGTAGTACGTCATCTCAGCGGCGCGGCCGCCGACCCTCAGCGCCGACGAGCGCAGCGCCACGCGGGCGGCGACGGCGACGGGGTTGCGCCCCCGCAGCCGGGCCGGGGAGCGCTCGGCGGGCGCCTGCAGGCGCACCACCAGCCGGGTGGGGGGCACGTGCGCCCTCCGGTCAGGCGCTCGGCGACGGCGCCAGCGGCGTCGCCGCCGGCGGGAGCAGCCAGGCGAGGAGCACCTCGCGGCAGGCGGTGATCTCCTCCACGGGGCACCACTCCCCGTCGGTGTGGGCGAGCAGCGGGTCTCCGGGGGCGAAGTTCACCGCGGGCACCCCGAGGGTCGAGAAGCGCGCGACGTCGGTCCATCCGAGCTTGGCCACCGGGGAGCGCCCGCTGCTGCTGAGCACCCGCTGGACGAAGTCGGCCACGGCCGGGTGGCCCAGGCCGGGGCGGGCCCCGGGGGCGCTGTCGACGACGACGACCTCGGCGCCGACCTCCTCGTCCAGCCCGGCGAAGACGTCCCGCACGTGCGCCTCGGCCTCCGCCTCGCTCCAGCACGGCGCGAAGCGGTGGTTCACCACCACGGTGCACGCGTCGGGGACGACGTTGCCGGCCACTCCCCCGCTGATGCCGACGGCGTTGAGGCCCTCCCGGTACTCCAGCCCGTCGACCTCGATGCGGCGCGCCTCGTAGGCGGCCAGCCGCGCGAGCACCGGAGCGGCCAGGTGGACGGCGTTGACGCCCGCCCAGGAGCGGGCGGAGTGCGCGGCGCGGCCGCGCAGCCGGACCTCGGCGCGCAGCGTGCCCTGGCAGCCCCCCTCGATCCCGGCGCTCGTGGGCTCGCCGAGCACGGCGACGTCGCCGGCGAGCCACTCGGGGTGGTTCCGCACCAGGCGGCCGAGGCCGTTGAGCGCGGAGTCGACCTCCTCGTGGTCGTAGGCGACCCAGGTGACGTCGCGGACGACCCGCTCCGGTGCCCCGGTCAGGGCGTCGACGACGGCGGCCGCGGCGGCGAGCTGCACCGCCAGGCCGGCCTTCATGTCGGTGGCGCCGCGGGCCACCAGGCGCTCGACCGGCGCGCCGTCGACGTCGACGACCTCCCGGCGCGAGGGGACGTCACCGCCGGCCAGGGGCACGGTGTCGAGGTGCCCGGCGAGCACCACGCGCTCGGCGCGGCCGAGGCGGGTGCGGGCGACCACGGCGTCGCCGTCGCGCAGCACCTCCAGGTGCTCCCCGCTCGGGTCGAGCCCGCGCAGCGCGGCCTCGACGAGGTCGGCCAGCGGCCCCTCGCCGCCGCTGACGGACTCCACGTCGCACAGCGCGGCCGCGAGGTCGACGACGTCTCCGCGCAGGTCGAGCGGCGGGTGGGCGTCGGCGTGGCTCACACCGCCGACCCTACGGCCCCGCCCCCACCCCGGCGGGAGTCCGGAACGCCGCCGCACGCGCCACAGGCGCACCTACCCTGGTGGCCATGAGCACGGTCGTGAGCACGGACGCCTCCACCACCCCCGACGCCCCGGGCAGCACCCGCAGGGCCTGGGGCTACGGCCTGGCGACGACCGCCGTCGGCGGCGGCTCCGCGGGCCAGGTGCTCGACACGTGGTACCCCTCCCCCGCGCTCGGCGCCGCCCCCGCCGACGACAGCCCCTACGCCGTCCCCGCAGCGCTCGCGGCGCTCGAGGGCGAGGACACCGCGCGCGGCGTCCGGACCCACGTGGTGCGCACCGAGGTCGACCTCGACGCCGCCCCCGCCGACGTCCCCGACGCCTACCTGCGCCTCCACCTCCTCTCCGCGCGCCTGGCGGCGCCGCGCACCCTGAACCTCGACGGCCTGTTCGGCGTGCTCAACAACGTCGTGTGGACCGACCGCGGCCCGTGCGCCGTGGCCGGCTTCGAGCAGACCCGCCTGCGCCTGCGCGCCCACGGCGCCGTCCAGGTGCTCGGCGTCGACAAGTTCCCGCGGATGGTCGACTACGTGCTGCCCACCGGCGTGCGCGTCGCCGACGCCGACCGGGTCCGCCTGGGCGCCCACCTCGCCGAGGGCACCACGGTCATGCACGAGGGCTTCGTGAACTTCAACGCCGGCACGCTCGGCGCCTCGATGGTCGAGGGCCGCATCTCCGCCGGCGTCGTGGTGGGCGACGGCAGCGACGTGGGCGGGGGCGCCTCGATCATGGGGACCCTGTCCGGAGGCGGCACCCAGGTCGTCTCGGTGGGGAGGCGCTCGCTGCTGGGCGCCAACGCCGGCATCGGCATCTCCCTCGGCGACGACTGCGTGGTCGAGGCCGGGCTCTACGTCACCGCCGGCACCAAGGTGGTGCTCACCGGAGACCTCGCCGTGGCGAACGCCCCCGAGGGCTGGCAGCCGGGCGACGAGGCCGTCGTGGTCAAGGCCCGCGACCTGTCGGGCCGCGACGGGCTGCTGCTGCGCCGCAACTCCACCAGCGGCGCCGTCGAGGCGGTGGCGCTGACGAAGGCGGCCGTCGTCCTCAACGACGCCCTCCACGCCAACTGACGCCGGCGCCCTCACCGCACCGACCCCGCAGCGCCCCAGCAGCGACCGAGCAGCACCCGGAGCAGCACCCGTGGCCACGACGCAGCAGCGCCGACCAGCTCCCCGCCGGCAGCCCCCGCCGCGCCGGCGCAGCAGCGCCCACGGCACGGCGGGCCGGCTCGTCGGGGTCGCGGCGGTCGTCGCGGTGCTCGCCGGTGGGGCCTGGGTGGCCGTCACCGAGGTGGCGCCGTCGTCCAGCGTCGTCGTCGTCGAGCGGTGCACCGCCACCGGTGACGGCGGCGGGGGGACCGGCTACGACCTCGCCCCCGACCAGGCCGGCAACGCGGCGCTGATCACGGCGATCACCCAGCAGCGCGGCATGCCGGCGCGCGCCGCGACCATCGCGCTGGCGACGGCGGTGCAGGAGAGCAAGCTGCGCAACATCGCCTACGGCGACCGCGACTCCCTGGGCCTGTTCCAGCAGCGCCCGTCGCAGGGCTGGGGCACCGAGGCCGAGATCCAGGACCCGGTCTACTCCACCAACGCCTTCCTCGACGTGCTCGCCAGGGTCGACGGGTACGCCGACCAGCCGATCACCGTGGTCGCGCAGCGCGTGCAGCGCTCCGGCTTCCCCGACGCCTACGCCGACCACGAGCCCGAGGGCCGCGCCTACGCCTCGGCCCTGACGGGCTACTCCGAGGCGGCGCTGACCTGCCGCCTGCGGCCCGTCGCGGACACCTCCGCGCAGGCCGCCGGGGAGTCGGGCTACTGGCCGCGGGCGCAGCCGGTGGTCGAGGCGTTCGGCCGCGAGCGGGGCACGGGCGTGCCGGTCGCCCCCGCCGACGAGGGCGCGGGCGTGCTGGTCGGGTCGCCGGTCGCCGCCGGGGCGACGGCGTCGGAGGAGCAGCAGCGCGTCGGCTGGTCGGCCGCGCAGTGGGCCGTGGCCCACGCCGCT
>Ga0182228_1000241_pt1 | contig 11344 bp, 7 predicted proteins | sample G6R1MG_19_FD_128385 | JGI IMG/M metagenome (GOLD analysis project Ga0182228, IMG submission 128385) | Miscanthus phyllosphere microbial communities from Michigan, USA - G6R3_MAIN_07NOV2016_LD1 MG | ecosystem: Host-associated > Plants > Phyllosphere > Phylloplane/Leaf | place: USA: Michigan... | reverse complement strand
TGGTGACCGCGGCGATCTCGTTGCCGGCGTCGTCGTCGACGCCGTGGACGACGCCACCGTCGAGCGCGACGCCGTTCGCCGCGCACCAACGCTTCGACAAAGCGGTATGCGGTGCGCCGGTATCGACGATGAAATAGCCACGCGCGTCGCCGTTCACCCGGGCCTCGACGATCGGAATGGCCTGGTCGAACAGGAACGGCGTGGCGCCCCGACGGTCGACGCGGGAAGGACGGGCGAGCACGTCCGCGGCGAGGAGGCGGCGACGGTCGGTCGCCGACCAGCCGGGATCGTCCGCCAGCAGGGCTAGCCCGGCCTCGGCACGCGCGAGCGCCAGCCGCAGCCGGGCGAGCGGCGTCGGCGCGGCGGAGATACGGCGCAGCGCCTCGGTATCCCGCCGCGCCACGGCCGATCCGAGACGATGCATCGGAGAGGATGTCGGACGCGGCGGCGTCGCATCGATCAGCGATCGACGCAGGCGGCCCCGGTCGTTCTCCGTCCAGTCCGCCTCGCTCACCCGCCGACCGTCGCGGGCACGCGGTCGGCCGGTCGCGCGCCGCCCTCCGACCAGACGTCGCCGTAAAGCTCGGTTTCCAGCCGATCGAGCAGCGGCCGCAGCGCGGGATCGGCGGCACGCTCGCGCAGGATCGCCGCGGCACGTCCGTCCGCGTCCCACAGCCGCTCGCAGAGTTCGCACACGTGGGTCATGGCGAGCGCCGCGTCGGGCACCAGCCCCGCCTCCGCCAGCCAGCGCAGCGGCAGCCTGAACCCCGCCAACCGGATCAGGCGGAGCAACTGGTCCTCGCGCCAGCGCCGCCAGACCGTGACCAGCCCGTCGCGCGCGGCGGAGCCGTAATCGAACGGGTGCCGTCCCGCCGCGCCGTACGACAGCGCCGCGCAGCATGGGCCGGTCGATCCGTCCTCGCGCACGAACAGCCCGGTCGCCATGCACGGCAGGTCGAGGTCGGGGCCGCCCCGTTCGCCGTGGCCGTCGATGATCTCGTCGCCCCGGCCGATCGCGTAGACGGGTTGGACGATGAGGGCGGCGGGTCCCTCGATCCCCGCCTCCAGCATCGCGACCAGCCCGGCCGTGGCGGGCGTACCGTCGTCGCAGATCCGCACCGCGACCTCGCCGGCCTGCGGCAGCACCGCGTTGACCGCACGCAGGAAGTCGCCCGCCTCGAGATGCTCGGCATGGAACCGGTCGTAGCCGAAGTCCCAGCTGTCGACGTGCGCGCCGAGCGCGTCGACGACCCGCGCCGCCTGCCGCTCGCTGCGCGCCCACGACCCCGCGGTCGTCACCGACACGACGAGCGAGGCCGCCTTCGCCGCCGCCGCCAGCCGCGCGATCGGCGCCAGCGCCAGCGTCGGCTCGCCACCGGTGAAGCTGACGTGGCGCAGCCCCATCGCGGCCAGCGTCGGCAGCTCGTCCGCCCATCGATCCGCCGCCGCGGCGCCCAGCAGCGGCAGGCTCAGCACCGGCGCGCTCGACGTCACGCAGTGCCGGCAGCGCAACGGGCACCGCTGGGTGACGCTGAAGACGATGTTGGACCAGGCCTGACGCTGGAAGCGGAGCAGATCGCCAGGCGTCCCCTCGATCCCAACGACCGCCGCCTTGCTCACTGCGCCGCCTCGAGCAGCTCCTCGCCCTCGACGTCGCCATCGCCGAGCACGTAGCGACGCAGGTCGGGCGTCGGCCGCGGCGTCACCGCGACGGGCAGCGCGAGCAGCGTCTGGTCTTCGGCGATCACCAGCCGCTTGGCGATCAGGTCGTCGACGACGGCGTCGATCATCCCCGCGGCGACCTGCTCGGGATATTTGGCGCGCAACGCCTCGGTCAGGCCGTGGCGGGTGCCGATGTCGTCGAGCAGCAGGAACACGTCCTGCGCCAGTCCGCGCAGCACCGTCGTCATGGCCTGGCCACCGCGCGTGTCGGTCACCTGCACGAACCCCGGCCCGATCAGATAGTCGCACCGCGGCAGCGACCGCTTCTCCCAATTCTCCACCCACGGCGCGATCGCCGCGCGCAGCCGGTCCATATAGCGCGAGGGGTCGCTGATCCGATCGCACTCATACTCGAAGAAATACCCGATCTTGTACGGGTCGACCATGCCGTCGGGAAAGTTGAAGCGGTAATCGACGCGCAGCTCGTATTGGTCGATCCCGAACGCCTGCCGGTTGTCGAACAACGGGCTGAACCGGTGAAGCTCGATGAAGTTGGCGTTGCTGGTCGGCGGCTGGAGATGCGGGATCGTCTCGATCAGCTCGATCATGTCGAGGTACCAGCGCGTCTCGTCGCCGGGAAAGCCGCACAGGATGTTGTACGACAGCTTGACCCCGTACTCGCGCGCCCATTTGAGGAAGCGAACCTGGCGAAGCGCGGTGGTCCCCTTGCGCATCAACTTGAGGACGGGTGTCGAGAAGGATTCGATGCCGGGCTGCACGCGCAGCGCCCCCGCCTCCTTCATCAGCGCGACCTCCCACTTGTCGAGGTCGGAGCGCGTCTCGTAGAAGAGCTCGAGGTCGAGGTCCTGGTCGCGCATCAGCTCGAAGATGCGCACCCGCGACTTGCGCGAGATGATCCAGTCGGTCGCGGTCAGCTTGGCGACGCCGTGCAGGTGCGCGAGCACCATGATCTCGTCGACGACCCGCTCCGGCGTCTTCTCGCGGAATTTGAGCAGGTCCTTGTTGATGCCGCAGAACAGGCAGTGGTTCTTCTGGCCCCACCAGCAGCCGCGCGACCCCTCGAACGGCAGCGCATCGATCTCGAAGGTCGTGCCCGTCTCCCCGGCGATGCGCGCGGCCTCGTCGAAATAGGGGAAGTAGTTGGGCATGGGGCTGCGATCCATGTCCATCAGCGCCCCGCCGGGCAGCAGCCGGACCGCGCCGTCCTCGTACCAGGTGACCCCGGGGATGCCGGTGGTCGGCGCGCCCGACTTGCGCCGATCGAGGAAGGCGCAGAAGCTCTCCTCCGCCTCGCCCATGAAGACGTGATCGATCGCGTGCGGCAGGACGCGGTGGCATTCCTGACCCATCTCGCCGTCGAAGCACGCGCCGCCCGCGATCACCACGATATCGGGACGCCGCGCCTTGATCCGCACCGCGACCGCCAGGCTCGCCATCACCTGGTTGAAGGTCGCGGTGAAGCCGACCACCGCCGGGTTCGCGGCGAGGATCCGATCGACCGTCTCGTCGAGGAAGCGCGGGATCGTCTCGTCGCGCAGGCCGGCGACGTAGGCGCGGTCGGCGAAGGGCGCGGGCAGCGTCAGCCGACACATCAGGTCGAGGAACGTGTCGCTGGCTAGCCGGTCGCGTCCGAAGATGTCGACCGCGAACAGATGCTCTCCCAGGCCGTAGAGCGCGCGCTCGTCCGACATCGGCGTCGCCGCCTCGATTCCCATGCGGGCGACGAGATCGAGGTTGGGGAAGATCGACGCGCAGCTCGTCTCCGCCTCGGCGCACAGCCGGTCGAGGATGCCGAGCGCGATCGACGGGCGCGTCGTCGTCGCCCAGGGCATCGACACGAACAGGACGTCGACCGCGGGCACGGCGATCGCCGCGTGCATGTTCATGCCGCCACCTCGTCGGTCATCGCCGCGACATAGTCCTCGAACCCCTCCAGCCCCGCCGGCCGCGTCGCCGGGTCGGCGCGCCAGCGCGCGACCAGCCTGCGCGCCATGCCGTCCTCGCCGAGCAGCCGGCTGACCAGCATCGCGACGCGCGCCTCGACCGCGGGTTCGGCCGCGCGCCGCTGCAGGTGCGCGACGATCGCCGGGTTGCGCATCAGGTAGCTGCACAGGTCGCACGCGTCGTCGGGCGGCGGATCGGCGAGCTGGTCGGCGAAGCCGTCGTCGTGCAGCCATTGCCACACCTCGGAGAAGCCCAGCGTGCGGATCAGCTGGAGCAACGGGTGCGCGAGGAAATCGTCGTGGATCGCCGCCAGCGGCCGCGCGCGCGCGTCGCCGAACTGAAAGGCGTGGTCGCGCGCCTCGACCAGGTTGAGGCAGCATGGCGCGACGCTGCCGTCGTAGCGGACGACCATGCCCTGCGTCAGGCACGGCTTGACCCACGGGCTGTACTTGGCGCTCGGCGTCAGCGCGAGCTCGGTCGCGCGTCCCTCGGTGCGGACGCGCTGCGACGCGATCGTCACGCCCTCGATGGTGCGGACGTGCGCCAGGATCTCCAGGTCGCGGATCGTCGGCGGGTCCTGGTAGCTGAAGCGGATGGTGACGCGTCGCCCGGCATCGCGCGCCGCCTCCACCGCGTTGGTCACCGTCGCCAGCGTCACCCAGTCGAGGTGGTAGGAATCGATCGAGACGTCCCAGCTGGTGATCCCCGGGAAGGCCGCGACCAGCTCGTCGGCGAGCGCGCGGCTCTTGCCCCAATGCCCCGCGGTCACCACCCCGCAACCGATCCCCACCGCCGCGGCGGCGTCGGAGATGCATTTCACCTGCCGCCGCGCCAGCAATGGCTCGCCGCCGGTGAAGCTCAGGCTGCGAATGCCACGCGCCGCCAGCTCGGGCATCTGCGCGGCGTAGCGTTCCGCGACCGCGACCGGCATCGTCGTGTGGCCCAGGTCGGGCGACGCGCTGACGATGCAATGCTCGCAGCGCAGCGGACAGGCGAGCGTCATGCTGAAGGTGACGTGATGCCCCGCGATCGCCTGGAAATCGGCGAGCTCGTTCAACGTCATGTCGGTCGCCGGGTCGGGCGCGTCGGCGGGCAGCAGCGCCGGATCGACGATGACCGCGGCGGGCGCGGCGTCACGCATCGACGGTCTCCCGCACCGCGCCGTGGTCGAGGACCGCCGCCGCCGCGTGCCGGGCGAGCCCGGCCAGGGGTTCGCGGGTGCAGGCGGCCTTGATCCGCCCGGCGAGTTCCCGCTCGCCGAACACCGTCGCGCAGACGTCGCACGGATGCGCCGCCGACCCCTTGGCCAGCGCATGATCCGGCGCGATCTCGCCGATCAACCGGATGATCGGCGCGAAGCCGATGCCGCGCAGCAGCAGCAGCAGCGGATCGTCGGTCCAGTCCCGGTGGAGCGCGGCCAGCCCGTGCGCGGCGCTGCGCGCGGCGAACGGATGGTCGGGCTCGTCCATCATCGACGAGCAGCAGGGCCGCGCGCTGCCGTCGGGCATCACCAGCGGCCCCGTCGACAGGCAGGGCCACGACGGAGCCGACACGTCGCCCGCCGCGCGTGGCGGAGGATCGGCCGGCGGCACCGCGCCACCGGCCCGCCCGACCGGCCGCACCGACTGGACGACGATCTCGACGTCGGGGATCGCATCGACGAGGCGGTCGTACATCGCCTCGTCCTCGGGCGTGGCGGGATCGTCGACCGCGACGCGGATCGTCACGGCCGCCCCGGTGTCGCGGATCGCGCGCGCGGCATGCGCGACGTCGGTCAGCCTGACCTCTGCGGCGTGGAACCGGTCCTAGCTGATGTTCCAGCGATCGACGTCGGGCAACGCCGCGATCACGCGCCGGCGCGACGCGGGTCCCGCCGCCCAGTAGAGCCCGGTCACCAGCGTCGTACGGATCCCCGCCTCCCGTGCCGCGCGCGACAGCGCCGCCACGTCGTCGAGGCACAGTACCGGCTCGCCGCCGGTCAGGCTGATCGCGCGCACGCCACGCGCCGCGAGCGCCGGCATCTCGGCGCAGCAGCGACGGACCAGGGCCGCCGGCATCGACACGGCGCGGCGCATCGAGGCCGGCACCGTCGCGGCCGAACAATGCGCGCACGACAGCGGGCACGCCTTGGTCAGGCTGAAACCGACGTGGCGCTCGCCCGATCGCTGCAGGCGGATCAGCTCCGCGTCGGTCATCCGGATCGATGTGGCGATCATGGACGCTTCCTCACCGGCGGTTGGTTGACGCGTTGGCGGCCGACGACCCGTCGGCTCAACCGCCGGGGCGCGTGCCGATCTTGCCAATCTTGCCGCGCAGGTCCTTCAGCCGCGCATCCTCGACCTCGGCGCGCATCGCGCGCTCCTTGGCGATCTGACCGACCTGCTCGACCAGCGACGAGGTCGACACCGACACGTTGTCGGTGAAGGCGTTGACGCTGTAAGCGTCGGACTGCTCCGTAGCCCCGCCGGGTCGCATCGCGACCAGTTCGGCGACGGTCAGCTGGTCGAGCGACTTGGTCGAACCCTGCAGGCGCACGGCCTTCAGGTCTTCGACCTTGCGCGACAAATGAACGGCGAGTTTGGCGTCGGGCATCATCCATCTCCTGCAAGACCAGCGACACACGCCTCCTCGATTAGGAAGCGATGATACGATCCTACGAAGAGGTAGCCGACGCAATGCAATGTAGGTGCGAATCCGACGAATTCATTCACCCGGTTTGAATCTTCAGATTGGCCGTGTTCGAACGACTTGCGGCCGACCGCGTCTATAAATCACGCAGTTCTGGATGATTTCACGCGCGATGCGACGATGACCGGCATCGGCATGTCCTCGGCATCGGCTACGCGAGCAGATCGCCGACTTCCAGCAGACCGACGCCGTCGATCCGCCGCGAGCCGCATCATAGGTCAGCCTATGTAACCAAATTGCCGCACTCGAGGAAAAGTCGGCGATCTTGACCTGAATCAGTATACTGCCAAAGTGGTTGCGATGCACTTGCCCCGCATGAACGCCAGCAGGCGTCACGTTAGGGAGGTTGCATACTCATGTTTCGACTCTTGGCTGCGACGGCGCTCGCCGGCACGATGAGCCTCATGTCGGTCCAGGCGCAGGCGCAGAACACCGGTTCTCCGCCCCCGACCGATCAGCAGAACGATGCAGCGGCGGCGCAGGCCGGATCGCCCATCGGCGGCGACGAGACCTCGTCGATCGACACCAGCCCCGGCGGCGGCGAGGGCGAAGTCGTCGTCACCGGCTCGCGCATCCGGCGCCCGAATCTCGAATCGACGGTGCCGATCGCCTCGATCCGCAGCCAGGACATCTACAGCCGCGCCGACCCCAGCCTCGGCGAGACGCTCAACGACCTGCCGCAGCTGCGCAGCACCTTCTCGCAGCAGAACCCGGGCTCGGGCATCGGCATCGCCGGCCTCAACCTGCTCGACCTGCGCGGCCTCGGCGTCCAGCGCACGCTGGTCCTGGTCAACGGCCGTCGCCACGTGCCCTCCGACATCCAGAACACCGCCGCGGCGGTCGACATCAACACCATCCCGATCGACCTGCTCGACCGCGTCGACGTCGTCACCGGCGGCAACTCGGCGGTCTACGGTTCCGACGCCATCGCGGGCGTCGTCAACTTCGTCCTCAAGAAGAACTTCGACGGCCTGCAGCTGCGCGCCGGCGCCAGCATCCCGCAGTTCAAGGCGGGCGGCAACCAGTACGTGTCGGGTATCGCCGGCAAGAACTTCGCCGACGGCCGCGGCAACCTGACGCTGGCGGTCGAATATTCGAACCAGGAGCGGCTGTTCGCGTCGAGCATTCCGTTCCTGCGTCGGGCGGACGGCTTCGTCACCAACGACACCGACGGCGTCGGGCTGACCAACGGTAGCGACGGCATCTTCGACACCGTGTTCGCGCGCGACATCCGCTCGTCGACGATCTCGCGCTTCGGGGTGATCCCGGTCGTGCAGACCCGCAACGCGGCGGCGCCCTGCGGCGTCGGCATTCCGAGCGGCGCCGGCACCCGCACCAACTACAATTGCAACTACCGCTTCGACTCGCTCGGCAACCTGTCGCTGCAGACCGGCGACCGGATCAGCACCGGCCCGACCGGCACCTTCCTGGGCGGCAGCGGCGACAACAACCGCGAGGATCGCCTGCTCTCGGTGCTGCCGCAGAACGAGCGCTTCACCGCCAACATTCTCGGCCACTTCCAAGCCAGCGACGCGGCCGACTTCTTCGTCGAGGCCAAGTACGCGCGCGCCCATACCATCGGTTCGAATTCGGGACCGGCGTTCAACCAGGGGTTCAACCAGACCTTCGCCGACTACCGGGCCAACTACCGGCTCGATAACCCCTTCCTCAGCGCCCAGGCGCGCTCGATCCTGACCAGCGCGATCCTCGCCTCGGGCAGCAACACCAGCCTGACCGGCGGCGGCGGCGCGCTGACCGCCGCCAATCGCGTCGCGATCGCCGACGGCAGCTACCGCTTCACCAACGCGCGCAACTTCACCGACCTCGGCATCCGCGACGAGGATACCGTGCGTGAGGTTTATCGCGCCGTCCTGGGCGTCCGCGGCGACATTACCTCGCACGTCAACTACGAGGTGTCGGGCAACTACGGTCGCGCCAACCAGCGCATCACCATTCTCGGCAACGTCAACCAGCAGCGCCTGCTGCTGGCGCAGGACGCCGGGATCGACCCGAACAACGTCGCCGCCGGCATCCAGTGCCGCTCGAAGTTCGATCCCACCGCCCGCGGCGGCATCGCCGACCTCGACGGCAACCCTGCCGCCGCCGCGCGCCTCGCCGGCGACATCGCCGCCTGCGTTCCCTACAACGCGTTCGGCGGGCTCGATAACACCGCCGCGCGCAACTACATCGTCAGCGACAGCGGCAGCACCGGCCGGCTCGAGCAGTACAACGCCACCGCCTTCGTCAACGTCGATTCGGGCGGCTTCTTCAACCTGCCCGGCGGCGCGGTCGCGGTCGTGGTGGGCGGCGAGTATCGCCGCGAGAAGGCACGCTTCGTCGCCGATCAGGACGTCCAGGACGGCCTCACCTTCCTCAACTCGCTCCAGACCTTCGCGCCTCCCGCGCTCGAGGTCGCCGAGGGCTTCGGCGAGATCAACGTGCCGATCCTGAAGGACATCCCGTTCTTCCAGAGCCTGACGCTGAGCGGCGCCGCGCGCTACTCGCACTACAACAAGGCCTACGGCTCGACCGGCGGCGTGTGGGCGTACAACTTCGGCGGCGAATGGGCACCGATCCGCGACATCCGCTTCCGCGCCAATTACGGCAAGGCGGTCCGCGCGCCCAACTACACCGACACCGCGACGCCCTCTAACCAGGACTTCGCGCCCGGCTTCCTCGACCCGTGCAACGCGGGCCGGATCGGCGCAGGCCAGCCGCAGCGCCAGGCGAACTGCCAGGCGGACCTCGGCGCGCTGCTCAACAACGCCGACTTCCAGGGCCTGACCAACCTCGGCTACTCGCTCGAGCTGATCAGCGGCAGCAACCCGAATCTCCGCCAGGAGACCTCGAAGTCGCTGACCATCGGCGCGGTCGTCACGCCGCGCTTCCTGCCCGGCTTCGACCTGACCGTCGATTACTTCGACATCGACGTCAGCAACGTCATCACCGCCGCGTCGGCGCAGCAGATCGTCGATCTCTGCTACGACAATCGCCAGTTCTGCGACCTGTTCCAGCGCTACACCGGCTCGGGCCTCGGCCCGAACGGCGAGGTTCCCGGCCAGATCATCCAGGGCTCGCTGCTCCAGTCGAGCCTCAACTTCGCGTCGCTCAAGCGCCGCGGCATCGACGTTCAGGTGAACTACAACCGTCGCCTGACCGAGGACCTCCGCGTCAACCTGCGCGGCTATTACACGCACCAGATCCGCAACAGCAACTTCACCGACCCGACCCGTCCCGACTTCGAGACGCGTGTGCTGAACCAGCTGGGCGACCCGAAGGACGAGTTCACGCTCAACGCCGACTTCACCGTCGGCAAGCTCACCGCGGGCTACGGCCTCCACTACATCGGCCCGATGCTGACGACGGCCTATGCCAACCTCTACCCGATCAACGGCAACCCGCCGCTGAACGAGGACGTCATCTCGATCCGCAAGTACCCGGACGTGTTCTACCACAACGTCCGCCTCTCGCTGCAGCTCGGCGCCACCACCGAGGAGCGCAAGGGCTTCGAGTGGTTCGTCGGCATCGACAACGTCGGCAACCGCAAGCCGCCGCTGGGATCGACCGGCACCGGCGCGGGCAGCGCCATCTACGAGGTGCTCGGCCGGAGCTTCTTCACCGGCGTCCGCGCCACCTTCTGACGCCCCTGGGGGGAGCGGGCGACCGCTCCCCTTCTTCTTGCGATGTCGGCGACCATGCCTAGCACCATCGACCTCGTCGCGACGCTCGAAGCCGCCGGCGCGCGCGGCGACGCCGCCGCCTTCGCCGAACTCGCCGCCTGCCACCTGCGCGGCGACCGCATCCCCCGCGATCTCCCCGCCGCCCGCCGCGCGCTCCGCCGCGCGGTCGCGATCGGCCACGTCGACGCCGCGCTCCTCGACGTCGCGCTCACCGCCAACGGCACCGGCGCGCCCGCCGACTGGCCTGCCGCCCGCGCGCTGCTCGCCGCTGCCGCGCGCGGCGACCCGGTCGCCGCCGAGCATGCCGCGCTGATCGACGCCCTCTCCCTCGACGCCGCCGGCTATCCCGACGCCGCGATCCCGCTCGACGTCCTCAGCACCGATCCCTTCGTCGCCGTCGCCCGGCAGGCGGTATCGCGCGCGGAATGCCTCCATCTCGCCGGCATCGCCAACGCGCTGCTCGAGCCTGCCGTCGTCGTCGACCCCGCCACCGGCCGCGCCGTGCCGCACCCGGTCCGCACCTCGCACAACGCCACCATCGGCCCGGCGCAGGAGACGCTGCCGGTCGCCGCGATCAACCGCCGCCTCGCCGCGCTGACGGGCACCGCGCTCGACGCCGGCGAGCCGCTCCAGGTGCTCCGCTACGCCCCCGGCCAGCAATACCGCCTCCACTCCGACGCGCTGCCCGGCGTCGCCAACCAGCGGCGAGTCACCGCGATCGCCTACCTCAACGACGGCTTCGAGGGTGGCGAGACCGACTTCCCCGCGATCGGCCTGCGCGTTCGCCCGGTCGCCGGCGACGTGCTCCTGTTCCACAGCATCCTGCCAGGCGGCGGCGCCGACCCGCGCGCGCGTCACGCCGGGCTGCCGGTCACTCGCGGCGTCAAATGGGTCGCCACCCGCTGGATCCGCGGGGCAACCTACGACCCCTGGTCACCCTCGTGACCGTCGCATCGCGAGACATGCTTGTCGCAAGAAGGACTGGCGTCGCAACGCTCGATCGGGCAGCGTGACGCGATGACCGACATCGTCCTGCCGCCGCGTGATCAGTTCCTGCGCGAGGAGACGATCCGGGGCGGGATGGACCTGCTCTTCTTCGCCAACACCCGCCACCTGAAGCACGCCGACGAGACGCTGGCCGAACTCGGTCTCGGCCGTGCGCACCACCGAGTCATGTACTTCGTCGCGCGCCGCCCCGGGATCACCGTCCGTCCGCTCCTCGCGATCCTCGGCATCACCAAGCAGTCGTTCGGGCGGGTGTCGAAGCACCTGATCGACAAGGGATTGATGGAGCAGCGCACCGGCGACGTCGATCGCCGCCAGCGCCTGCTGACGCTGACCGCCGAGGG
>Ga0182228_1000240_pt1 | contig 11455 bp, 6 predicted proteins | sample G6R1MG_19_FD_128385 | JGI IMG/M metagenome (GOLD analysis project Ga0182228, IMG submission 128385) | Miscanthus phyllosphere microbial communities from Michigan, USA - G6R3_MAIN_07NOV2016_LD1 MG | ecosystem: Host-associated > Plants > Phyllosphere > Phylloplane/Leaf | place: USA: Michigan... | reverse complement strand
GAAGCGCAGGACAGCGATCCGGCCAAACTGGCCGCGCAGATCACCGAGACGCTGAACAAGGCGCTGGGGCAGGCGCGCCAGGTCAAGGACGTGAAGATTCGCCAGGGCAGCCGCAACAGCTACCCGGTCTACGACGATAAAGGCCAGAAGATTACCGGCTGGCGTGAACGCGCCGAACTGCGCCTGGAAAGCGCAGACTTTGCTGTGCTGTCCAAGCTGACCGGCGAGCTGCTGACCGACCTGAAAATGGGCGGCATGGACTTCTCGATCTCGCCATCGACGCGCAAGACCAGCGAAGACGCCCTGCTCAAAGACGCCGTGACTGCGTTCAAGGCGCGTGCGCAACTGGTCACCGAGGCGCTGGGCGGTACAGGCTACAAGCTGGTCAACCTGAATCTGAATACCTCGGGCTACCCGCAGCCGTATCTGCGCGCGCCGGTCATGATGATGGCCAAGTCCTCGCGCGAAGACGCAGCTCCGACGCCCGATGTCGAGGCTGGCACCAGCCAGGTCAGCGTCGCCGCGGATGGCGTGATCGAAGTCGCGATACCCTGAGCAGGGTTGATCATTGAGCCCGAGCCCGGAAAAGCGAGCTCCAATCAGCACAACCATCGTTCCCATGCTTGGCGTGGGAACGCAGTTCCGGACGCTCTGCGTCCGATCTTGAGAACGCAGTACCACGCGAGGGATCCATGGGACACACACTTTTCAAACCGCTGCTGTTGACCACCGCGCTGCTGGCCTGCGCACCTTTGGCCCAAGCGGCAAGCACGCTGGTGTATTGCTCGGAAGCAAGCCCGGCCGGTTTCGACCCCAGCCAGTACACCAGCGGCACCGACTTCGATGCCTCGGCCGAAACCGTTTTCAACCGTCTGACCCAGTTCAAGCGTGGCGGTACGGAAGTGGAGCCGGGTCTGGCCACGCGCTGGGACGTTTCGCCGGATGGTCTGACCTACACGTTTCACCTGCGCGACGGCGTGAAATTCCATACCACGGATTATTTCACCCCGACTCGTACGTTCAACGCCGATGACGTGCTGTTCACGTTCAATCGCCTGCTTGATGCCAACCACCCGTTCCGCAAGGCGTATCCGTCCGAGTCGCCCTATTTCACCGATATGGGGCTGAATACGACGATCAAGAGCGTCGAGAAAGTCGACCCGCTGACCGTCAAGTTCACCCTGAACAACATCGATGCCGCCTTTGTGCAGAACCTGGCGATGAGCTTCGCCTCGATCCAGTCTGCCGAGTACGCAGACAAACTGCTCAAGGAAGGCAAGGCCGAGGACTTGAACCAGAAGCCCATCGGCACGGGTCCATTCGTCTTCAAGCGCTATCAGAAGGATTCACAGATCCGTTACGTCGGCAATACCGAGTACTGGAAGCCGGAGGATGTGAAGATCGACAACCTGATCTTCTCGATCAGCAGCGATGCCGCCGTGCGCCTGCAGAAGCTCAAGGCCAACGAATGCCAGGTCAGCGGCTATCCGCGTCCGCAGGACATCGAGGAGATGAAAAAGGACCCGAAACTCAAGGTCCTCAGTCAGCCGGGCTTCAACCTGGGCTTCCTGGCCTACAACGTTACGCATCCGCCGCTGGACCAGCTCAAGGTGCGTCAGGCGCTGGACATGGCCATCGACAAGCCGGCAATCATCAAGGCGGTTTATCAGAGTGCAGGCCAGCTGGCTGAAAATGCCCTGCCGCCGGGTCAGTGGAGCTTCGATCCGACCATCAAGGACGCCCCGCACGACCTGACCAAAGCCAAACAACTGCTCAAGGAAGCAGGTGTGGCACCGGGTACCAAAATCGATCTGTGGGCCATGACCGTCCAGCGCGCGTCGAACCCCAATGCACGCATGTCGGCTCAGATGATTCAGTCCGACTGGGAGAAGATCGGTATCAAGGCCAACATCGTCAGCTATGAATGGGGCGAATACATCAAGCGCGCCAAGGCCGGCGAACATGACGCAATGATCTATGGCTGGACCGGTGACAACGGCGACCCCGACAACTGGCTCGGCGTGCTTTACAGCTGCGCAGCCGTCAAAGGCAGCAACTACGCCAAGTGGTGCGACCCGGCTTACGACAAGCTGGTGCAGAAGGCCAAGCTGACCAGCAACCGCGATGAGCGCATCAAGCTCTATCAGCAGGCTCAGCACATTCTCAAGCAGCAGGTGCCGATCACCCCGATCGCCAACTCCAAGGTGTTTCAGCCAATGCGCCAGGAAGTGCAGGACTTCAAGATCAGCCCCTTCGGCCTGACACCCTTTTATGGTGTCAGCCTGGGAACAGTGAAGTAACAACACAGCGCCAACCGGGTGCATTTTTCTCACCCGGTTGCGCTTATTTGGTGCACGAAACAATTGAAAAAGCGTCGCGCAAACGATCAACTACCAAGAAAGTTACACTTTCGCGACATTCCTGTACGATCGTGCCACTCTTTGTCGCTTCTTTCGCCTCACTGTCTTGCTTTGGGTATGGCCCCTGCATAAGTATCGGACGGATCGGCTCACGAGGTCGTTCCCTCTAATCAAAAATGACAACAACTGAGGCAACCATGCTCAAACACGCGGTCATTCCGTTTCTGGTCGGCGCCAGCTTGCTCGCCAGCGCACCTTTCGCTCACGCTGCATCGAATCTGGTGTTCTGTTCCGAGGGCAGCCCTGCGGGCTTCGATCCAGGTCAATACACCACAGGTACTGACTTCGACGCCTCAGCCGAGACCATTTTCAATCGCTTGAGCCAGTTTGAACGCGGCGGCACCGCCGTGGTGCCAGGTCTGGCAACCAAATGGGACATCTCCGACGATGGCCTGACGTACACCTTCCACCTTCGTGAAGGCGTCAAGTTCCACACCACGTCCTACTTCAAGCCGACCCGTGAATTCAATGCCGATGACGTGCTGTTCACGTTCAATCGCATGATCGACAAGGACATGCCTTACCGCAAAGCGTATCCGACCGAGTTCCCGTACTTCACCGATATGGCGATGGACACCAACATCACCAAAATCGAGAAGATCGACGACCACACCGTCAAGTTCGTTCTGGGCAAGGTCGACGCCGCGTTCATCCAGAACATGGCGATGAGCTTCGCGTCCATCCAGTCCGCAGAATATGCCGCCCAGCTTCTGAAGGAAGGCAAGCCGGAGCTGATCAACCAGCAGCCGATCGGCACTGGTCCGTTCGTGTTCAAGAGCTACCAGAAAGACTCCAACATCCGTTACACCGGCAACAAGGATTACTGGAAGCCTGAGGACGTCAAGGTCGACAACCTGATCTTCGCCATCACCACCGATGCTTCGGTGCGCATGCAGAAGCTCAAGAAAAACGAATGCCAGATCACTGCCTACCCGCGTCCTGCCGACCTCGAACCGCTCAAGGCCGACAAGAACCTGAAGATGCCCGATCAGGCAGGCTTCAACCTGGGGTACATCGCCTACAACGTGATGCCTGAGATCAAGGGCGAAGACCATCCAAATCCCCTGGCTCAGTTGAAAGTGCGTCAGGCGCTGGACATGGCGGTCAACAAGCAGCAGATCATCGACTCGGTTTACCAGGGTGCAGGTCAATTGGCGGTCAACGCCATGCCGCCGACCCAGTGGTCCTATGACACCACCATCAAGGACGCCAAGTATGATCCCGAGAAAGCTCGCGAGCTGCTCAAGGAAGCCGGTATCAAGGAAGGCACCGAAATCACCCTGTGGGCGATGCCGGTTCAGCGTCCTTACAACCCCAACGCCAAACTGATGGCCGAGATGCTCCAGTCCGACTGGAAGAAGATCGGTATCAACGCCAAGATCGTCAGCTATGAATGGGGCGAGTACATCAAGCGCGCCAAGAATGGCGAGAACGGCGCCATGCTGATTGGCTGGAGCGGTGACAATGGTGACCCGGACAACTGGCTCGGCACCCTGTTCGGCTGCGACGCACTGAATGGCAACAACTTTGCCAAATGGTGTGACAAGCCGTTCGACACGCTGATCCATCAGGCCAAGGAAACGTCCGATCAGGCCAAGCGCACCGAGCTGTACAAACAGGCGCAACACCTCCTGAAAGACGCCGTGCCAATGACGCCTATTGCGCACTCGACGGTCTATCAACCCATGCGCACCAGCGTGCAGGACTTCAAGATCAGCCCGTTTGGCTTGAACTCCTTTTACGGTGTGAGCGTGAGCGGCAAATAAAAGTGACAGCTTGCTGCGCCGCTCATCCGGCGCAGCAAACCGCTCTACTTGAATAGCAAGCCCCGAGCGATGGGTTGAAAAAGTGCCGATAACGGCATTCTTCTACTATCACTAAGATATTTCCTACGAGCTTTGCAGCCTTCGAGCCTATATACCGCGGGCCTCTGACGACTTACCGTCGAAGGGCAGCGGCAATGGCAGGAAGCCCGTCGCTTCGTGTCCAGGTGCGCCGGGCATGTCGTGCGAAGTTGCGTGGGGCGACGCCTTTGGGCCAGTTAGACATTCGAGCCTCGGCTCATCCTTCGAGGATAGGGATCATCATGCGTAAAACTCTTGCGATGACGTCGTGCCTGGGACTGTTGGCACTGGCCCCGTTTGCCCAGGCGGCAAGCAATCTGGTGTTTTGCTCCGAAGCGAGTCCGGCTGGCTTCGACGGTGCGCAATACACCTCCTCCACCGATAACGATGCATCCGAGCCGATCTACAATCGACTCACCGAATTCAAGCAAGGCGACACCACCGTGGTTCCAGCGCTGGCGACTTCCTGGGACATCTCGGAAGACGGCCTGGTCTACACGTTTCATCTGCGCGAGGGCGTGAAGTTCCACAGCAACAAGAACTTCAAACCCAGCCGTGACTTCAACGCCGACGACGTGCTGTTCACCTTCAATCGCATGCTCAAGCCCGATCATCCGTTCCGTGTCGCTTACCCGACCGAGTTCCCCTACTTCACCAGCATGGGCCTGAACAAGAAGATCAAGTCCGTCGAGAAGACCGACCCGCTGACCGTCGTGTTCACCCTCAATACGGTCGACGCGGCCTTCATTCAGAACATCGCGATGAACTTCGCCGGCATCCTCTCCGCCGAGTACGCCGAACAGCTGATGGCCAAGGGTGACGTACGCGACATCAACCAGCAGCCTATCGGCACAGGCCCGTTCGTGTTTCAGCGTTATCAGAAGGATTCGCAGATTCGCTACAAGGGCAACAAGGAGTTCTGGGACCCGAGCCGGGTGAAAATCGATCAGTTGATCTTCGCCATCGTGACCGACGCCTCTGCGCGCATGCAAAAGCTCAAGGCCAATGAATGCCAGGTCTCGGTCAACCCGCGCCCGGCGGACCTCGCCAGCCTCAAGGCAGACAAAAGCCTGCAGATCATCGAGAAGCCTGGCTTCAACCTGGGCTACATCGCCTACAACGTGCGCCACGAACCGTTGGGCAAGCTGGAAGTGCGTCAGGCGCTGGACATGGCCGTCAACAAGAAGGCGATCATCAACGCGGTTTACCAGGGCGCAGGGCAACTGGCAGTCAACGCCATGCCACCGACCCAGTGGTCCTATGACGACACTATCAAGGACGCCCCCTACGACCCGGAAAAAGCCAGGACCCTGTTGCGTGCCGCAGGCGTCAAGGAAGGCACCGAACTGACCCTGTGGGCCATGCCGGTTCAGCGCCCTTACAACCCTAACGCCAAACTGATGGCCGAAATGCTTCAGGCCGACTGGGCCAAGGTCGGCATCAAGGTCAAGATCGTCAGTTACGAATGGGGTGAATACCTCAAACGCACCAAAAATGGCGAGCACGATATCTCGCTGATCGGCTGGACTGGTGACAACGGTGACCCGGACAACTGGCTGGGCACGCTTTACAGCTGCGCCGCGATTGGCGGCAACAACTACTCGATGTGGTGCGACGAAAAATACGACCAACTGGTCAAGGCCGCGGTTGCGACCACTGACCGCGCGAAGCGTATCGACCTGTACCAACAGGCGCAGCGCTACCTCAAGGAGCAGGTGCCAATCACACCGGTTGCCCACTCGACCGTCAATCAGCCATTGCGCGCCGAGGTCAGGGACTTCCACGTCAGCCCGTTCGGTCGCAACAATTTTTCAGGCGTCAGCATCGTCGATTGATCGAAAACTCCGCACGCCCTCGCCGTCTTGTGTCACGGCGAGAGCGGGCACTTGCGCGTCGATACCTATAACAACGCAGGACCCAAAGTCCTGCACCACCAAAAGCCAGGCTTAAAGAACTGGCATATAAAAAAGTGATAAAGGGAGCTGCACATCGTGAAAACAACTAGCACTGCATTATTGGCATTGTCTCTCTCGTCGTTTGGCGCACTGGTTCAGGCTGAACCGGCAAGCCAGACGTTCGTACCGACCGAGCTGAGTTCAAAGAATGCACAGGCCGACGCCAACGGCTTTATCGAAGACCAACACCTGACCGGCACGACCCGTAACTGGTACGCCAATGAACTCAAGCGTCGCGGCGAAGTGTTCCGCTACAACGACAACGGCGTTGCCGAGCAGACCTCGCGTCGCATCAACTGGCAGCAGGGCACGATCGTCAACTACACCTCCGGCTATACGCAGGGCGTTGTAGGTTTCTCCACCGAACTGGCGCTGTACAACGCCATTGCGCTGGACCGTGACACCGACGACTTTGCCGGCAACTCCAACCGTACCCTGGCACACAGTGACGGTGATGCAGTGGGTCAGTGGAGCAAGATGGGCCTGGGCAACGTGAAGGCGCGGGTTTCCAACACCGTCCTGACCATGGGTCGCCAATCGGTGAACACCCCGGTCATCGCCTTCATCGGCAACCGCGCACTGCCGTCCAGTTTCCAGGGTTTTGCAGTCCAGAGCGACGAATTCAACAACCTGTCCCTGCAGGGCGGCAGCTTCGACCGCGTATCGCCACGTATGGAACAGAGCCTGGACAAGTTCCGCTCCGAGTACGGTGATCGCAGCAAGACGGCCGACCGTCTGGACATGTTTGGTGGTGACTACAAGCCGACCGACAGCCTGACCGCCAGCTTCTATGCGTCCAACCTCGAAGACTTCTGGCACCAGTACTACTTCGGCTTCACCCACGAACTGGGTGACAGCAAGGTGTTCGCCCTCAGCACCAACCTGAACTACTACAAGACCAAGGATGCAGGTCAGAGCAAGCTGGGCGCGATCGACAACGATACCTACAGCCTGTCCTTCACCGGTACACATAACGCGCACAGCATCAGCGTTGCGTACCAGGAAGTTAACGGTAACGAGTATTTCGACTACGCCCACGACACCAACGCGATTTTCCTGGCCAACTCCCTGCTCTCGGACTTCAACGGCCCGAACGAGAAGTCCCTGCAGGTCGCTTACGTACTGAACATGGCCGAATATGGCGTGCCGGGCCTGAAATTCAACATCTACCAGGCACGTGGCTGGGACATCGACGGTACGCACTACAAGGGCACCGGCTACACCGACGTACTGGCAATGGACGGCGAGACTCACTACGAATACGGCATTGGTTCGTCGTACTCCGTGCAGTCCGGCCCGCTCAAGGCCACTGCCATCCGCGCCACCTACACCACGCACCGCGCCAGCGAGAATCAGGCTGATGGCAACATCAACGAATTCCGTCTGGTGACCACCGTTCCGTTCAACATTCTTTGATTCGCTGAAAACCGTTGGGGCGCAAGGCAATGGCCTTGCGTCCCATCATCACCATCGGCGTCAACTCTATGGAGGGTTCACAATGAAACTGTTATCGCTACGAAACTCGATCGCCCTGGCCCTGCTCAGCGTCGCCGTCAGTGTTTCGGCAAAACCCCTGGTGGTCTGCACCGAAGCCAGCCCCGAAGGCTTCGACATGGTGCAATACACAACAGCAGTGACGGCCGATGCCGTGGCTGAAACCGTGTTCAACCGCCTCGCGGATTTCAAACCCGGTACCACGGAAGTGATTCCTGCGCTGGCTGACTCCTGGGAGATCAGCGACGACGGCCTGACGTACACCTTCCATCTGCGTAAAGGCGTCAAGTTCCACACCACCGATTACTTCAAACCGACCCGCGACATGAACGCCGACGATGTGCTCTGGAGTTTTCAGCGTCAGCTGGACCCGAAGCACCCGTGGCATGACAAGTCGAGCGTCGGCTTCCCCTACTTTGAAAGCATGGGCTTCAAAGAGCTGCTGAAAAGCGTCGAGAAAACTGACGACTACACCGTCAAGTTCACCCTGACCCGCCGCGAAGCACCATTCCTGGCCGACCTCGCGATGGCCTTCGCGTCGATCTACCCGGCTGAATACGCTGACCAACTGTTGAAAGCCAACAAGACCGGCGACCTCAACAGCAAGCCGATCGGCACCGGCCCGTTCATCTTCCAGCGCTATGCCAAGGATGCGCAGGTACGCTTCAAGGCAAACCCGGACTACTTCCGCGGCAAGCCGCCTGCCGATGCCTTGATTCTGGCAATCGCCACCGACAACAACGTGCGCCTGCAGAAGCTCAAGGCCAACGAATGTCAGATCGCGCTGTATCCGAAGCCGGACGACGTACCGAGCATCAAGAAAGACCAGAATCTGAAAATCGATGAGCTGGAGGCAATGACCACCGGCTACATCGCTATCAACACCACGCACAAGTACCTGAGCGACGTGCGCGTCCGCAAAGCCATTGACATGACGTTCGACAAGAACGCTTATGTCAACGCGGTGTTCGGCAAGGGCAACGCGCTGGTAGCGGTCAACCCGTATCCGCCGACCCTGCTGGGTTATAACAAAGACCTGAAGAACCCACCGATTGACCTCGACAAGGCACGCGCCTTGCTGAAGGAAGCTGGCGTTCCGGAAGGCACCACGTTTACCCTGTTCACCCGCAACGGCGGCGGACCAACCAACCCCAACCCGATGCTCGGCGCGCAAATGATGCAATCCGACCTGGCGAAGATCGGCATCAAGATCGACATCCGCGTCATGGAATGGGGTGAAATGCTCAAACGTGCCAAGAATGGCGAACATGACATGGTGTCTGCTGGCTGGGCAGGCGACAATGGCGACCCTGATAACTTCCTGACTCCGATGCTGAGCTGTGAAGCGGCGAAAAACGGCGAAAACTACGCACGCTGGTGCAACGCCGATTTCCAGAAGCTGATCGATAAGGCGCGTGAAACAGTGAACCCCGAGGAGCGCGCTGGGCTCTATGAACAGGCCCAGGCCATATTCAACAAGGATCAGCCGTGGATCAGCATGGCTCACACCAGAATGTTCACCGCCATGCGTAAAAATGTGGAGGGCTACCAAATCAGCCCGCTCACAACCAACAACTTCGCCACTACCCAGGTGAAGTAGAAAAACAATCCGGCGAGCTCATAACCCGAGACTCGCCGGAGCATGCCTAACCGGCTGATGAGGTACACACCAAGATGTTTAGTTTTATCGCCCGCCGAGTGGGGTTGCTGATACCCACTTTCTTCGGCATCACCTTATTGACCTTCGCCCTGATTCGTCTGATTCCGGGCGACCCGGTCGAAGTCATGATGGGTGAGCGCCGTGTCGATCCGGAAATGCACGCTCAGGCCATGGAACGTCTGGGTCTGAACAAACCCCTCTACGCCCAGTACATCGATTACATCGGCAAGCTCGCCCAGGGCGACCTCGGTGAATCGTTGCGTACACGCACCAGTGTCTGGTCCGAATTCACTTCGCTGTTCCCGGCAACCCTGGAGTTGTCGCTGGCGGCGCTGATTTTCGCGGGTATTCTCGGCCTGCTGGCCGGGGTGATCGCCGCACTCAAGCGAGGGTCCCTGTTCGACCATGGGGTCATGGGGATTTCCCTCGCTGGCTATTCCATGCCGATCTTCTGGTGGGGCCTGATCCTCATCATGTTCTTCTCGGTAACACTGGGATGGACCCCTGTTTCCGGGCGGATCGACCTGCTGTACGACATTCCGCCGGTCACCGGCTTCATGCTGATCGACACGCTGCTGAGTGACGAACAGGGTGCGTTTCTCGATGCCCTGCACCACATGATTCTGCCGGCCATCGTGCTGGGTACCATCCCGCTGGCGGTGATCGCCCGGATGACCCGCTCGTCGATGCTCGAAGTATTGCGGGAAGACTACGTGCGAACCGCCCGCGCCAAAGGCCTGTCGCCTGCCCGTGTGGTCTTCGTTCACGGCCTGCGCAACGCGCTGATTCCGGTACTGACCGTGTTCGGCCTGCAAATCGGTACGTTGTTGGCCGGTGCGGTACTCACCGAAACGATCTTCTCCTGGCCGGGTATCGGCAAGTGGTTGATCGAAGCCATTGGCGCCCGGGACTACCCGGTCGTGCAAAACGGCATTCTGCTGATCGCCTGTCTGGTGATCCTGGTCAATTTCGTGGTGGATATCCTCTACGGCTTTGCCAACCCACGCATTCGTCACCAGCGCTGAGATCATCGATATGAGCACCCCTACTCCTGCGGTAGCAGTCGATCAAAGCCTGCTTTACCCATCCCCGTACAAAGAATTCTGGCAAGCCTTCTCGAAAAACAAAGGCGCGGTTGCCGGCCTGCTGTTCATGACCCTGATCGTGTTCTGCGCCCTGTTCGCGCCCTGGGTTGCCCCCCATGACCCGAGCGAGCAATACCGCGACTTCCTGCTCACGCCGCCGGTGTGGCTTGAAGGTGGTCAATGGCAATTCATCCTCGGCACCGACGAACTGGGCCGCGACCTGCTGTCACGCCTGATCCAGGGTTCGCGCCTGTCGCTGCTGATCGGTCTGGCATCGGTGGTCATGTCGCTGATCCCAGGCATTCTGCTGGGCCTGCTGGCGGGCTTTTTCCCGCGCATTCTGGGCCCTTCGGTGATGCGCCTGATGGACATCATGCTGGCCCTGCCCTCGCTGCTGCTGGCTGTGGCCATCGTGGCGATCCTCGGCCCTGGCCTGATCAACACCGTGATCGCCATCGCGATCGTGTCGCTGCCTTCCTATGTTCGTCTGACCCGCGCTGCGGTGATGGGCGAACTGAACCGCGACTACGTGACGGCCGCCCGTCTGGCCGGCGCCACCCTGCCGCGCCTGATGTTCATCACCGTGCTGCCCAACTGCATGGCACCGCTGATCGTTCAGGCCACCCTGAGCTTCTCGTCGGCGATTCTCGATGCCGCAGCGCTGGGCTTCCTGGGTCTGGGCGTACAGCCACCGACGCCTGAGTGGGGCACCATGCTCGCCTCGGCGCGCGACTACATCGAACGTGCCTGGTGGGTCGTGAGCCTGCCCGGTCTGACCATTTTGCTCAGCGTGCTGGCAATCAACCTGATGGGCGACGGTCTGCGCGATGCGCTGGACCCGAAACTCAAGAACGCCGCCTGAGGAGATTCGCATGTCACTTCTTGAAATCAAGAATCTCAACGTCCGCTTCGGCGACGCCAAGGCCGTACCTGTTGTGGACGGCCTGTCCCTGAGCGTCGAAAAGGGTGAAGTACTGGCCATCGTCGGCGAATCGGG
>Ga0182228_1000235_pt1 | contig 11671 bp, 22 predicted proteins | sample G6R1MG_19_FD_128385 | JGI IMG/M metagenome (GOLD analysis project Ga0182228, IMG submission 128385) | Miscanthus phyllosphere microbial communities from Michigan, USA - G6R3_MAIN_07NOV2016_LD1 MG | ecosystem: Host-associated > Plants > Phyllosphere > Phylloplane/Leaf | place: USA: Michigan... | reverse complement strand
TCCCTGCCCATCCACAGGCTTCAGATCGCCACAACCCCTGGGACCCGGCTACCGCTCCTACGTGCGCCCCAGGTGGAGTCCAGCTCCGGTGGGCAGGGGGTCGGCTAGAACGGCCCCCGACGCGGCTCTGAGGCTACCGGTGGACCGCGTAGACCTTCTCGCTGACGACCAGCGGCTTGTCGGCCGGACCCTTGACGAACGGGGCCACCCAGATCCGGGCCCGCCACTTCCCGGGCTCGATCTCCTGGGCCAGCGGGTGGTTCGGCCCGCACACCTGCCAGCGCCAGAACCCGCGCACCATCCAGCGGTGGTTCCACTCGACCAGGCTCTCGCCCTCGGCCCGCTTGGTCTCGGTGTTGCGCAGGCTGATCACCGTCACCCGGGGCGGCAGCCCGGCCCGGCCCGCCCGCTTGCGGGTGGCCCGGTCCAGCGGCGCCTCGGTCGCGGTTGACACGGTCTGCCCGACCAGCAGCCAGAAGGCGTGCACCAGCCGGATGGCGTTGGTGAACTCCGAGGGTGCGTCCCCGTCGGCCATGATCTCGGCGGTCTTGCGCTGGCCGGGCATGGCCATCGCCGGTCCCAGGCGCTGGCCGGAGTAGACCGGCTCGACGCCCATGAAGCCCCAGCGGCCGAACACCGAGCGGTGGTTGGCGTCGTCGTAGTGGGGGTCGGACATGGTGATCTCGTGGATCTCGTCGGGCTCCTCGTAGTGGTCGTTGAACATCCCGACCAGCAGCGCCTCCTCGGGCTCACCGACGTCGTGCCGCCCGACGGTCTTGGTCGTGAACATCGCCGCAGACCAGGACATCCAGCTCAGCCGCATCATGCGACCGCGCACGTCCCGGAAGGGCAGCCCGCCCTCGAAGCGGACCAGGCCCGACCGAGTCGGCACCACGCTGACGTCGATGCGGTCCAGCTCGTCCAGCTGGCTGGCTGCGAACAGCACCATCTGCGTCATCTCGGGGGTGACGTGGAAGCACTCGGCCTCGACCAGCGAGCTGCGCATCGTCTCGACCATCGCGGCGGCGTTGCCCCGGATCTCCGGGTGGGTCAGCCCGTTGTCGATCTCGCTCATGGCCTCCACGCGCTGCATCTGCTCAGCCTCGGGCAGCACCAGCGACGTGCTCCCGACCCGGGGGCTGCCCGGCAGGGACTCGCCCATCAGCAGCGGCTGCTGAAGGTCGAGGATCAGCTGCTGCCGCCAGACCTTGCGGGTCAGCGGCAGGTCGAAGCGCACCATCAGGTCGGCCTTGTGGTCCAGCATCTCGGCGGCCCTCACTTCACGCCTCCCCGGTGCTTGCCGGTCTCCGGGTCCAGGTGCCCGGTCGTGCGCCAGTCGCACTCGCAGTCGTGCGGGAAGTGCGGGCCCACCCGCGAGCAGTACCCGCAGGTCTGGCACTCCTCCCCGTCCTTGGTCAGCGGCATCAGTGGATCAGCGCTCCGGCCTCGTCCATCTCGATGATGGCGCGAGCGCTGGTCACCCGGTTGACACCGGCGCAGTAGTCGGTCAGCACGTTGACCGCCAGCCCGGCCGCGAGCAGGTCCAGCACGGTGGACTTCACGCAGTAGTCGGTGGCCAGGCCGACGACGTCGACCTCTGTCACGGCGCGGTCGTCCATGCTCAGCACGTCGGTCAGCGTGAACCCTGCGCTGGTCACGCCCTGGGCCGCCGAGTAGTGCGCGGCGCCCTGGCCCTTGCGCAGGTGGTAGGTGTCCGGCGGCAGGTACAGCCCGGCGGCGTAGTCGGCGCCGTGGGTCTCGGCCACGCAGTGCACCGGCCAGGTGGTGGCGTAGTTCGGCGTGCGGGGCGGCAGGGCGAAGTGCCCGTTGTTGGTGCTCGGCGGCGCGTCGTGCCAGTCGCGGCTGGCCGCGATCACCGCGTAGGGACCGGACTGCGTCAGGTCGTTGCTGATCCGGTGCGCGACCTGGAACCCGCCCTTCACCGCGAGGGCCCCGCCCTCGCAGAAGTCGACCTGCACGTCCACAACCAGTAGTGCTCTCGTCTGCGTCATGCCCTGAGTATGCGCCCGTATGTCAACTGTGTCAACACGACGCACCCCGGACAGGCCAGAGGCCCTGCTCCACGGGGGGAGAGCAGGGCCTCTGGGGTATCAGCAACCGACTGCGACATCGGATGCACAGACTATGGCATGTGTGTCAACCCGCGCTGGTCGAGAGGTCGAAGTCGGGGATGATCGTCTCCGGCCGGAAGATCACCCGGGGTCGGAACAGGTCCACGTTGACGTCGCCGGTCTGGGTGCTGACGTAGGTGACGTTGTCGGACAGGCCCAGCGTGGTGCGCTCGACGTCGCCGTCCTCGCTGACCTTGCAGATGACGTCCAGCTTGGCGCCGTCGTTCTCGATGGAGCAGAAGCCGGTGACCTCGAACAGCACCTGGTCGGTGATGCCGTTGATCCCGACGATGCGCCGAGGGACCTCGAAGTTCTCGGCGGCACGGTCCAGGTTGTCGTTGGCGGTGTCGGCCTGGGACGTGCACGCGGCAAGCGGCACGGCGAGACCGACGGCGAGCAGGATGGCGGGGATGCGCTTCACGGGGTGGCTCCTGGGGTGGTGGGGATGGTGCTGGACAGGTTCTTGCGCTGGAGCGCGTTCGCGTCCTTGGCGCAGCGGGAGCAGAGCATGGGACCACCGCACCGAGCGACGGCCATGCCGGGCGGCTTGGGGCCCGCGACGGTCACCCCGGGCACCGCGTGACCGTGTCGGGTCCACGGGCCGCCCACGGCTGCCTCGTCGGTCTCCTGGTGCCCTGCGCTGTGCTTGCCCATCAGAGACGGATCCCGAGCATGGTCGCCATCAGGCCGATGCCACTGAGCCGCGTCTTCAGCTCGCTGATCACCTTGTCCAGCTCGCCCAGCTTGGACGGCTCCAGCCCGCAGTCGATGTAGAGCAGGCGCAGCCGCTCGACCATCCGGAGGGCGGTTGTCACGTGCTTGAACTGTCGGGCCTGGTCCGCGGTGCGCCGGGACGCACGGTTGGCCAGCCCGGCCCGGAGGACGTAGTACGCCATCCCGCTGACCAGCCGGATCATGGTCTTGATCTTCATCGGATCTCCTTGCTCTCCAGCGCCGCGATGGCGCCCTCGATCTCCAGGCCGTGCGCGACCAGCGCGTCGTGCATCTCCTGGCGGGTCTTGACCCGGTGGGCCTCCATCGCGCAGCAGGCGTCGTGGCTCTGCGCGGGGGTGCGCGCCTGGTAGATCGTGTTCTCCACCTTGGCCGCGTAGAGCGCGCTGAGCGCCGCGCTGAGCTGGGGCTGGGTCAGGGGAACCCGAACCGTGTCAACCGGGCCGACCAGCTCGAAGGTCTCCGTGACCCGGGGGTTGATCCCGGGCAGCTCCTTCAGCGCCTGGGCCACGGATCGCGGCAGGTGCTTCTTGGCGTGCTGCTCAGCCGCCGCCTGGTCGGGCAGCCCGAACACCTGGGCGTAGTCGCCGGGTGCCAGCTCCACGATGACGTTGAACCGCATCAGAACCTCCTCGCCAGCGCCTCGGCGGCGCGGACTCTCGTCGGGAACGTGGCGGCCACCTGGCCGCCGCCGTCCTTGATCGTGCGGTGGTCCAGCTTCGTGGCGACCCAGCCCGAGCCCCGCTTGCGCACCGTGCCCATCAGCACGGCCGACTCCTGGTGCCGGACCTCGTAGCCGCCCTCGATCGGCCGGAAGCGGACCGGGTGCGTGTCGGCCATCAGTCGGCCTCGATCGCAGCGGGCTGGGTCAGCGACGACGTCAGCGCGGCCTGGGCCTGGCTGGGGTCCAGCCCCAGCTTGGCGGCCTGGGCGATGACCATCGCCTCGATGTCGGCACGCGCCATCTGGACGACGTCCTCGGCGTACTCGGTCAGCGACGTCGCGGCGAAGGTCATGTTCGGGACGCTGTTGGTCAGCGCAGACCGCAAGACGCGGCGCCGGTCCTTGATCTCCCTGGCCCCGGCCTTGTCGGTGATGGCCTGCTCGTACCGGTCCATCGCCTCGCGGGCCTTGGCGAACAGCCGAGTCGCGGCGTCCTTGACCTCGCCCAGCTGGATGGCCATGCGCGGGGCGAAGGGCAGGCCGGGCAGCGAGCCCTGTCCCTTGATCCAGCGCAGCGTGGTTGACACCCCGGAGCCGTTCATGCTGGAGACGAACCCGGCCCACTGGGCCTCGCTCAGCTCGACCTCGATCAGCTCCTTGCCGTGGAAGATCGTGTCCCGGTTCAGCGACCGCTCGCGGGTGGCGGTGCTGATCGTGATCCGCACCGTGTGCTGGTGCCGGACGTCGGAGTCGAACAGGACCGCGCCTCCCCCGCCGTGGGACACGCGGCCTGCGCTGATCCGGGCGAAGGCCGGGTGGATCTCCTGGCCGCGCTCGTTGGTGGTCGGTTCTTCGATGTTCTGCGTCATGCCCTGAGTGTGGCATCACGTGTCAACAGTGTCAACACAGACACGCACACCCGACCCGTGTTGACATTGTTGACATAGCCGCTCATACTTGGGTCATGGCCAACAACGAGAACGTGCTCACCGCCCCCATCACCGTCGCCCAGATCCGCGAGCTGGAGCAGGCAGACCGCATGGCCGACCTGGTCATCGAGATGGGCAACGGCGAGCGCATGGGCGCCAAGGGCGCCAGCGTCGTCTTCGTCCTGCACAACACCTTCGACGGGGACTACAACTACTTCGTGGAGTTCGTCAACCAGCCCTGACCAGCACAAACGAGAGGCCCGGCCCCGCAAGGGGACCGGGCCTTCGTCATGTTCGGGGCGGCCGGATCACTGCCCGCGCGTCGACTCCCCGGCCGTCCTGTCTGTGGTCACCAGTCCTGGCGTCGCCAGGGCGGGTTCTCGGTGGCGCGCTGCTCACGCTCTCGGCGCTCGCGCAGCTTGCGCCGGGCCGTGCGGTGCCACCACCGCAGGCGGGTCCAGTAGACACCACCGGTCCAGCCGTCGTCCTCGATGTGCCGGGACACGAACACCCGCCCGCAGCCCGCGCACTGGGCCACCGCGTTGACCAGGTAGTGCGTGGCCTTGGTCGGCGTCTCGTCATGGTCCGAGCGCGGGTACCACCGCTCCAGCGAGGGCACGGCAGGCAGCACGTGCCGGTGCTTGGCCGCGTCGCCGGTCACCAGGATCTGCTCCTCAGCCATCAGTAGCGCACCACCCTGGTCGGGCTCGGCCGGGTGGGTGGCAGGGGCGGCGCCTTGGCGTAGACCGGCAGCTGGTTGAGGTTGGTCCCGCACCTGTCGCACAGCAGGCGGTCGGTCCGGCCGCTGGACGTGCTGATCCGAGTCAGGCCGCCGTCGTGCACGCACGGCTGCTCCTCCCGTGTCAACCGCCAGCCGCAGTTGCGGCAGGCGTAGACCGGCACCTGGTCGCTGACCTCGGTGACCTCGACCTGCCACGCCTCGGGGTGCGCGCACAGCTCCTGGCGCCGCTTCAGCTCGGCCACCTGCCTGCGGCTCATGTGCGCCGTGCTGTCCCGGCGCACCGTGAGCCGGTCGGTGGTGTCGTCGTAGTCGATCTCGACGTCGGTCCCCGCGACCAGCAGATCCTCCACCGTGGCCTGCACCTGCTCCAGCTCGGCGTGGGTGATCCCGGCCGTCAGCGCTGCCGCCGCCATCCGGTCCCAGTCCTGCTGGCGTGCACGCTCCCGGGCGAGGATCGCCTCCCGCTCGGCCAGGCGCGCCAGCGACTGCACCCCGCCGTCCTTGGTCCGCGCCCAGCCCAGCCCGGCGAGCACGTCGTCGGGCAGGCGGCGCAGGACGTCGTCGTGGCTGGTCATGGCCATCTCGGCGTCCAGGCTGGCCCAGCGGTCGACCTCGGCCCACTGCTGGCGCTGGTACGCCACGCGCGCGTCGTGCCGCTCGATCCGCTTCAGCCGGTCGTTGCGCGCCTGCCGCAGCCCACCGTTGACCAGCATCAGCACCGCAGCCAGCGCGTCCACCCAGAACCACAGCCCGAAGCTGCCGTCCAGCGCGCGCAGCCCCGTCTGGGTCAGGAAGGCGTACCCGACGACCAGGTAGAACAAGATCACCCAGCGGCTCGTCATCAGTCGCTCTCCTCCACCCCGGCGCGCTTCAGCGCGGCCATCTCGGACTCGGTCAGCGACGTGCCGCTGTCCATGATCAGCAGCCCCTCGCTCATGTGCGCCCAGCCCGCCTTGTCGGCCAGCATCCTGCGGAACACCCCGGCCAGCATGATGTCGTCGCTGGGGCGGCTGGCGTGCCTGGCGCCGTCGGTGTCCACCCGCACGGAGTGGCACTGGCAGCTGCACGCGCGGTCGATGCACTGCCCGTGCTGCCGGTCCTGGCACCGGGCCGACGGGAAGACCGACGCACGCTGCATCGTGTCCCGCGCTCGCTGGATCGACTCAAAGATCTCCTCGGCCGACACCGTCTTCGTCGCCTGAGTCTGCCCGGGGTTCGGCTTGACCTGGGCCGCGATGGCCGCCGCCACGTCGGGGTCGGGGTCGGGCAGGAAGGTGGCGACCCCGTCGCCGTAGGTCAGGTGCACCGGCTTGCCGGTCTGCTGCACCATCTGGACCGCCAGCTCCACGCCCAGGTTCCCGGTGTCAACCGCGTGCAGCGTGGCCGCCGCCTCCTGGACGTTCTGCGCCGGGGTGCGCGACTGCGCCCAGCTCTGGATCCACCCGGGGAACCTCACGACAGGACGTCCTGCACCGCGCGGTACTGCTCGTCGGTCAGCACCACGCCGCTGACGTCCAGCCCGATGTAGGCGCGGATCTCGCTCAGCTGCTTGCCGTCCTGCACCCACGGCACCGGCCCACGGTCCAGGTCCAGCGCGTCGTCGGTCGGGGACCCGTTGGCTTCGATCACCAGCTTGCGCAGCACGTCGGCCAGGACGTGGTCGTCCTGCGCCTGCTGCTCGGCCAGGTGCGTGGCCACGATGCACCCGATGCGGGCGCCCTCCAGGTCCAGCCCGGCGATGTGCTTGACCACGCTGTAGGCGGTGTACGCGCGGGCGTGGAACTCGGGGTCGAACAGGTACCGTTCCACGGCCTCGCGCCGCACGTTGTCGGGGTCGGTCTCCGGGGACGCGGGCTTGGGCCCGGGTCCGTTCTGGGTCTGCGTCATGCGCTCAGTATGGCGCAGCGTGTCAACAACGCACAGAGCCCACCCAGCGCAGGCTGGACGGGCTCTGGGGCGTGCTGGGTCAGTCGAGGTCGTCGTCCCCGTCGTCGCCGTACTCGTCGTCGTCGGGGTAGGGCCGGTGGAAGTAGAGCTGGCCGTCGGTCAGCTTGTAGTCCGGCCGCCCGCCGCCGCTGACGTCCATGAACGTCAGCTCGTCGCCGTCGTGGTCGACCTCGACCCGGTAGCCGTCGTCCAGGTCCAGGCTGCGCAACCCGCCCACGGCCAGCGGGTTCGCCCGGTTGACAGTCAGCTCGACCTCCCCGCCGTGCTCGGCCCGGTACTGGGTCGCCTTCTCCCGGGCGTACCGGATCGTGCGGCCCAGATGGACGTCAGCCAGCAGGTGCGGCCGGTCGTACTCGCGGACCTCGGGCGTGCGCTTGTCGGTCTCGTCGATCTGGCTCACGGCGAAGTCGGCCAGCGTGGCCCAGACCAGCTCGCCCTGGCTCACGCGCTCGATCAGCATCTGCTGCCACGGCTCGACGTCAAGGCTGACCTGCTCGTTCTCGGTAGTTGACACGCTGCTCTCCTCGTTGTCGATCATCGGTTCTTCAGCCCGTGCTGGGTCAGCGACGTGCCCAGCCGAGGCTCGGCGTGGTCACCGCTGCACGGGCCGTCGATGTGCTCCCAGCTCGCGTTGAACCGGCAGACCCACGGCTTGGGCTGCTCGGCCCGCGCCACCGCCTCGGTGAGCACGTCCTGCCAGTGCTCGATCACCGCGACGACGTCGCGCCTGGTTGACACGCGGTCCCGGTCGGGGTCGAAGTCACGCATGAACGCCAGCTCGATCACCGGCACCTGGATGGTGACCAGCTTCTCGTCAGCCACGTCGTGCCCTCCAGTCCGCCACGAACTCCACCCACGGCTCCCGATCCTCGGGGTCCGACGTCAGCCAGTCCGCGATGCACGGTCCCTTCGTGCTGCCCATCGCGCCGCACTGCATCGGCGCCCCGCCGTCCCGCGTGCCCAGGCCGGTGGCCTCGCAGCCCTCGACCTCGCACGTGGCGCCCTCGGGCATCTGCTCGAACTCAGCCACCGTCGGCCGCCTTCCGGGGCGCACCCAAGCCCAGCTCGCTGAAGGGCCTGGTGCTCGGCGCCAGCATGACCGGCGCCGAACTCAGGCGGCGCACCCCGACCAGCCTGGGGTTGATCTCCACGCGCGGGTGCGGCGTCGGCAGGTGGGCGGGGAACCCACGGTCGTCGTCGCTGGCAGCCAGCAGCGCGTGCTGCACCGCGTAGTGCAGCCGGTCCTCGGCGTCGCTGCGGTCAGCGCCCGTGCTGCGCCCGTAGACCACCACCGCGACGTCGTACTCGTCTAGCTCGCGGTCAGCCACGGTTGCCCTCCTCGGCCTTGGTCAGGTGCTTGAACCAGCCGCAGGACCGGCACAGGATGCGGTCCACGTCGTCGGCGCCCCGGTAGGCGTCGGTCCGCAGGTCGGCGCTGCCGCAGGACGGGCAGATCAACGGGGCCTCGGTCGTCGTCTCCTCGCTCGGGGTCTCGCTGTGCTCGTAGGCGAAGGTGCCGGGCTCGGGCTTGATCGTCGGCTCGCCCTCGTCCTCGGGCGCCTGCATCGCCTTCTGCCCCTCGGCGTGGGCCCACTGCCCGTGCCGGGCCCAATGCCAGCCCTGGACCAGCCCGTCCAACACCGAGCTGCCCCACTCGGCCGTGGTGGCGTGGTGCGCCTCGGGACCGATGGGCCAGCTGGTGGACACGCTCCAGCCCTTGATCCGCATCCAGTCCAGGAAGTCCCACACCGCGTCGCCGGGCTTGACCAGCTGGGCGATCTCGGGCTGCATCTCGGTCAGCGACTGGCGGGCGTCCTCCAGTGCACGGCGCAGCTGGTTGCGCTGGTCGGTCATCTTGACCGCGCCCTCGATCGCTCGGTCGCGCTCGGTGCGCGCCACCTGGCGGTCGTTGCGCAGCTGGCTGACCTGGCCCTCCAGCTCGCGCTGCTTGCGGCCCAGGTCCGCGATGATGCCCGCCTTCGTGACGTTGCGCTGGCTCAGCTGGTCCCGCTCATGCACCACCCGGCTCAGCTCGCTGCGCAGGTGCTCGATCGTCTGCGCCATCGGCTGGACGGTGTTCGTCTCAGCCGCCTCCTGCATCGCCTTGTCCCGGGCGTCACGCTCCACGTTCAGCAGCCGCTCCAGCTCGGGCACCCGGGCGAGCAGGAGGTCGCGCTCGGCGGTCACGCGCTGCAACTCGGTGGGCTCCTCGCTGCCGTACCACGCGAGCTTGTCATCCAGGTCGGCGTGGTCGCACGTCATCGTGACCCCCTCCAGCGTGACCTGGATCGGCACGGTGTGGCCCTGGGCGAGCTTGCAGTGGTGCAGGCCGTCGAAGCTGACAGCCCCGCAGGTGGCGATCGGCATGGTGGTCTCCTCGGTCGTGGGTGCCTCGGTGGTCGGGACGCCAGTGCACTCGCACACGTAGGCGGTGGACCGGTAGTCCGGGCTGTCGGTCACCGGCGCGGACCAGCCGATGACGGCCTTGCACGCGGTGCCGGGCTGGTGGGCGTGGTCGCAGTGCTGACACGGCCGGACCGCGACGGTTGACACCGCAGCTCGGGCGTCGAACTCCCGCTCGCTGATCTTCTTGCCGAACGACTGCGGCGGGTAGTGGTCGGTCTCGTTGCGCCAGCCGTCGGGGTCCTTGATCTGGATGCCCTTGCTCTCGGCCCAGTCCCTGGGCTTGCGCGCGGTGTACCTCTCGCGCCAGCTCACCCGGTCGACGCGGTTGGCGTGGTCCTGGTGGTGGCTGTCGTGCCCGTCGATCCGCACGGTGATGTCGACCGGGTGTCCCTGGGGCAGGTCGCACAGCACGTCGCCGCCGCTGCCCAGCATCCGGTGGCTGAGCCCGCAGGTCGTGCGCCCGTGCAGCTCCCACTTCGGCGCCACCATCTCGCGGTGGATCGCGTCGTGCAGCTCGCGCACCGAAGGGCCCTCGATGTCCTGCCGGTCGGGCTGCACCCAGCCGTGCTGGGCGTGCATGTGGTCGCGCAGCTCCGTGGTGCCGGGCAGTGCCGACTGCCAGTCCTCGGGGTGCACGTGGTCAACCACCGGGCCGCGCTGTCCGCCGCTCACGGGTGGTCCTTGCTCTGGTTCTGCGTCATGGCCTGAGTATGTCAGCGCTTGTCAACTACCGCAGACATGCCGAAGGCCCCGGGGTGATCACTCCCCAGGGCCCTCGGTTGCTGGCCGCCGCGCGGTTCAGCGACGGGGTACGTGTCGGCACGACCTGATCCCGCCCAACCGCGTCGGTGGCGTCACCCGCGTGCCTGGGCCGACCAGCTCACTCAGTATGGCACACGTGTCAACCCATGTGGTCCAGCAGGTGCACCGCGTTGACCCCGTTGCACCCCTCGACGTCGCATCGCCTGGGGTCGACCGGGATCTTCTGGCAGCTCACCCAGAACCCGATGCCGAACACCTTGACCAGCTGCCCGTCGGTGCGGAACGCCAGCGCCCCGCCCTCCCAGCTCACGGTCTGGGCCTGCACCCGCAGCTCGGTCCAGCTGGGGTCGGTCCCGGTCTTGGGGACCGTGACCTCCCAGGTGTGCAGCTCCTTGGTCACGCTCATCGCCGCCCCCTCCGGGCCTCGCGCAGCTTGTCCATGTCGTGGGCCAGGAACTCCGGCCGCACCACCCGGTGCCCGGTGCCCTGGACGTGGGCCCGAACCCAGTCGTTGCGGTCATCGAACGCCGCCACCTGGTTGGGCCCGCCGAACGGCATGGGCAGCACCGGTTGACAGTCCAGGCACACCGCCAGCAGTGGGTCGGGGTGCTGGCTGGCGCCCGCGTCCTCGACCTGCTGGACCAGCCGGGCGATCCCCTCGATCAGGGTCCCGTAGTCGGCCCCGTGCGGCACGTCGCTCATCGCTGGCCCCACAGCTCGGCCAGCACGTAGACGAACGACACCGTGCCGAACGAGAACCCAGCCGCGATCGGCACGGACGCCAGCTTGGCCCAGCGGTGGATGCGCTGGACCTTGACCGCCAGCGCCTCGATCGCCATCGCCTCCTCCTCGGTCACTGCTGGCCTCGCTCGACGCGGGCCCGATGGTTCAGATCCACGCTGCCCACCGCGTGCATGGTCACGCCGTTGCGCGTGACCACCGGCCCGGCACACACCGCGCACTCGGCCTTGGGCTCCTTCACCACCGGTGCCGGGTCGTCCTCGCGTACAGCGGGCGCAACCGCCCCCTTCAGCCAGGCCGTGACCAGGTCCTCGTACTTGCCCCGGCTCTCCCCGACGTCGTCCAGCCAGGACGCGAACCGCCGCGCCCCCTGCACGCGCAGCTCCTCGGGACCGGGGTCCTCCTGCGGGTCGACCCCGTCCAGCCCCCGCTCGCCGCGCACCAGCCCGGCCAGGGCGATCACCGCCTCGATCTCCGCAGGACGCGGACCTCGGCGCCCCTGGCTCTGCACCAGCTCCTCCAGCAGGCGGACCAGCTCGAAGTACGCCTCGCCGTCGGGTGTGACATCCGGCCCGACCTGCACGTTCTCCGTGTCAACCGCTGGCACCACGACCACC
>Ga0182228_1000234_pt1 | contig 11688 bp, 10 predicted proteins | sample G6R1MG_19_FD_128385 | JGI IMG/M metagenome (GOLD analysis project Ga0182228, IMG submission 128385) | Miscanthus phyllosphere microbial communities from Michigan, USA - G6R3_MAIN_07NOV2016_LD1 MG | ecosystem: Host-associated > Plants > Phyllosphere > Phylloplane/Leaf | place: USA: Michigan... | reverse complement strand
CTGATGAATTCCTGTGTTCGAACGGTGCATCGCGACGCGCCGGGGACGTAACGGCCTTCCATGGTAGCCGAGGCCACCGGTGAGTTTTAAAAATTTCCTGGCAGCGCCGCCATCTGGGCCCACGCGTAGCATTCATCACCAAGCATGCTCTTCAGAAAATCATGGGTTGTGTGGAACTTGACGGCGACTGGGCTGGTGAAGTCGTTGATCGCAGCGTAAGAGGTGGCTTTGCCGCGGATGAATTTCAGCGCAAGAATGTCGTTAGGAAACTCGGGGGCATCAGCCTGCCCAAGCTCAAGGGCACGCTGCGTGACTGTACCAAACGGAAAAGAGTCGAATTTATCCCGCGCCGCAACGGGGCCTTGGTTATTAGCAACTGCTTTGCGCATGGATGACTGGGCACACCGTCTTTCAACCGTGGAAGCTGAAGGCGGATTCTTCGAAATAGCCTGGCACTCCCACCGGACACGATTGAGTACAGCGACTACAGACGCACCCGGCCCCTTGTAGTCTTCATCGATCGCTTTCGCCAGAATCTCTTCAACCTCATCCTCTAGCCGGGTATCGCCCTTTCTTCGTCCAGAAACACCGGGCACCAGCGCTTCCCATGATTGCCATTCTCGATAGCGGCGCAGCAGATCATTCAGAACTGTTCGCCCGATGCTCAATTTTTGCTCAGCCTGCTCTTTGGTGATCTGTCCCAGGTACAGTGGTTTGATGACAGCCTCCCGTGCAGTCCCCACAAGAATTTGTTCAGGGGTATACGGGGAAACAGGCCTGACCTCATCGTCAGGCTCGGCGTTTTCGACACCAACGTCACTTGCCGCGCGGATTTGTTCAACGGCCTTGGTGCTGATCTTGTGAACCTTGCTCTTAGGTACCTCAATTGATGGCACAGGTAATCCGGAGAGTTTGACCCGGTAACAGCCCCGCTCTGGGACATCGCCGTCCATTAGGTAGATGCCCTCCAAACCATCCACCAGAACTGCTTCACCTATTGAAAATTCCATAGCTATCGCCCGATCATTTCGTGGAGCAATGAACGATGCCGGCTATGCAACCGGTCTCTGACAAACCCGAGTGTTGGCGGATCGATGTCCAGCAGGTCACATTTGACGCAGACGTCTCGCCATAGAGCTTTCAGTGAGTAGTGAGGGGTCAGATACTCTGATTCCAGCAGGATGAGAAAGTAAGTGATTGATTTGATCCGATATGTGGCCCCTTCGTCTTTAGTAATGGCAAGGTACTCTGCAAACTCGCAAGCAGGATTTGATTCGAACACGGGCTTAGCTGAGGCCCTGGACTTTTTGCGAGAGGCTCGGACGATTTTGTCCATATGCTTTCGGAAGGCCCCGACCGGATCTGTTGACAGGGTCAGCCGCTCCTCGGGCAGAGCCAACTGGAGCCCATTAGACAGTTTGCAGAGACGTACGACCCCGCCGCGCTGCTTCCACATAGCTTCTACGACCAGCAGGTCGGACGCCTTACCCACTGAGCAAAAATCGCCGACAGAGACCATCCATTCATGCTCCAATCGTGCACCTGACGCCTAAGCATAGGTCGCCTTCGGAGGCATGGTCGTACCGCTGATCCAAAAAAAGGAGGTTCATAACCTATTGATTTATATGAGCTCCACTTCACTAAACTCCGTTTTATTGTGACAAAAAAACGAATGTTAGTGATGAAATTTGAAAAAATGGTGCAATTTCAAGGAGCTGAGTGGTGAACGGAGGTATGTGAATTTGGACAATATGTGTAGCCGCTTTCACCAATCCTTACCTCCCTTTCATGAACCCCGATGCCTCGACCTCCCTCTGTGCTTGCTGACGCTGCATCGGCGAACCTTCCACGGCCAACATTTGATTGTGAGAGGCTTCATAAATGAAGCGCCTCAACCATCGCTGCAAGCAGCAGGCAGATGCTAACCACAGCGGTAAGCCGTAATCGCATAGGAAGGTACCAGCCGGGCAAGCTTATAACCCGCAAGAGCAGTCTGTCCTGCCAAAAGTGGACAACAAAGCCGATGACCAGCAGCAAGCAACCCAATGGCATTGGCAGTAACGTGGCAATCCAGGCAATAAGTGCAGGGATGACACTCCAGATGAACCGGCCGCTGCGCTGCTCGGCTTTCATGTCTTGCGCGGTCATGGCGAAGCCCCAGTGCAAGGCGCCGACGAAGCTCAGGATGACGGCTCCATAGTTAACAAGCGCAATCGCAAACAGCGGCCGATAGTCGCCAGAGAACGGGATCAGCAGCGCCAGAGAAATAAACGGCAAAAGACCGCCATAACCCAGCAGGCTGATGGGCTTTGGCAGAGAGGTTGAAGGCAACGCGTTCATGTGTATTCCTTGCAGTGAGCGACACTCAAGACTGTAGGCCCAAAAGCCCCGCTTGAGCGATACATTGATGGCAGGTGGGCCCCGCCTTATGACCCGGTCTTCAGGGTAACCCCATATCGTGATTGAGCCGAGAGCAGTGACCATTTGGGCAAATTGAACGAGATTCCGCATCGGCCCCCTGCCCGGCCTATCCAGATCAAACCCCAGCGTTGATCTTCAAGGCGTGCAATCAGTTTGCTACTTGCTGACGGAGTCATCTCATGAGCCCTGGCAGCAGAAAAACTCCTGCTTTCCGTGCTTTTACCCGTCGTTGCGCGCCACCATCGTTGCTCTTTCACGTGCGCAATAAAGCAAATCTTATGGCCTTCAGATATCAGGGAACTGACAAGCCAGTATGAGCCACTTAAACGACGGTGATGTCTGGAACCCTTTGGTGCGTGACATTCGATGTGGTAGCGACACTCCCAGCTAACGTAATTCGAACAACGAAGGACATAATATGCTAAATAGAATTTCATCATCCAGCCCGACCAGCTATGTCAGTTCAGGCAGCTCATCGGCAGGTATCAACCCCAGTATAAATGTCAGGCCTCCAAGGGGTGGGCCCGTTGATACGCTAGTAGGCGCAGCCAGTGACAACAACCTTGTGTACATTGGTGATGAGCACGGTAAGCTTTTCATACCTAAACTAATAACCGAGTCCGCTGCAAAACTTAAAAATGCAGGCGTCGACCACCTGGCGGTAGAGTTTGTAAAGCACTCCGATGGCGCCGCGTTCAGAGAAGCATTGAGCGATGGAAAAAGCGCTGTCAAACACTTTCTGGAAGCATCATGGGGTCGACACGGAGACGCTTGGCTAGACAAGGTTTCTGAGGCGCTGTGCAGTGCTCATCGTGCAGGGATTTATGTTTCTGGAATTGATAGAAAAATGGCGATAGATCAGCCTAAAACGCCGATGCAAAAAATTTTGTACATGAAAAAGAGGCTAGCTTTGAATGTAGCGTGGGATGCGGCGGCTACAAGAGAGGCCTCCGCTGTCTGCGCGAACAAAAGTATCGTATGGGGCGGTGCCGGCCATTTCAGCAACAGCAAGACTGACGGACCAAAAGACATGCGGCCAGGCTTGGTAATCTCGTTTGATCTGACTGGAAGAGGCTCTAGCAGAATCAATGATGCTGATGAACATAGCCATATCGTGATCGCTGGCGAGGATAACTAACGAAAACCATTACTGGTTAATTTTCCTTAGCCATTGCATTTGACGTCCTGGCGAAATTCCGAGCAAGGTCATTGCTTCCGGCCAAACCGTTTGAGGTTTCCAGCTGCGTTTTCATCGCTTCGACTGGGCTGACTGGGCTTTTGGCCCAGTCAACCCTCTTACGGGCGCAACTCACTCACCCCCCCCCTCCACCGCTCCCTCGCTAACGCGCTCCCTCGCTTTTTTTCAAGCCTGCTCTTCAAAATAAAGCTGCGCCAAGGTGTTAAGTAATGTTATATAAAAATTAACTTAACATTATCTGATCGTTGGAAGATGATCTTTTCGACATCCATGACGCCCTGAAAAAAATACAGAACGGGACGGGAACCAAGATCCCCTGTATTGACACCGGGGACATTGCGCCGCGGTGGCACCATCCCAAGGCCCAGCGAAATGCGCGCCAAGTAATTAATCTCCTGCAAGCATCGGAGCGCAGGACCTCCTAAAACAAAAATAATAGGACACAATCATGCATAGACTCATTTCACGTCCCACGATCGGGCTGTTGTTTTCTCTGACCTTACTCGGTTCTGCCGTCAGTGCCGCGCCGTTACCCGCTGCGACCGAGGGCGACTGGGTTGCACCGCAGTTCACCTTCCATACCGGTGAAAAACTCGCCAACCTCAAACTGCACTACATCACCCTTGGCAATCCCAAAAATCCCGCCATCCTCTTTCTGCACGGCACCTATCGGCCAGGCAGCGATATGCTGAGCAAGGATTTTGGCGGGGAGCTGTTTGGCCCTGGTCAACCGCTGGACGCCAGCAAGTACTACATCATTTCCACCGATGGCATCGGCGTGGGCCAGTCCAGCAAACCATCGGATGGCTTGCGCACTCGGTTTCCGGCGTACAACTACAACGACATGGTTCAAGCCCAGTATCGGTTGGTCACCGAAGGTCTGGGTATCAAGCACCTGAGGCTGATCATCGGTAACTCCATGGGCGGCATGCAAACCTGGATGTGGGGCCAGAACTGGCCGCAGATGATGGACGCACTGGTGCCCATGGCTTCCCAACCCACCGAAATGTCATCCCGCAACTGGATGATGCGCCGCTTGCTGGTCGAGTCAATCAAGCAGGACCCGGCCTGGAACAACGGCAACTACAGCGCGCAACCGCCGTCCCTACGCTTGGCCAACGCGATGTTCAGCATCGGTACCAGCGGCGGTACTCTGGCGTATCAGGCGGCTGCCCCGACCCGCGCTCAGGCCGATAAGCTGGTGGATGAACGCCTCAGCGCTGCACAAACCGCCGACGCCAATGACTTCATCTACCAATGGCAATCTTCCGCCGACTTCAACGCAGCCCCCGGTCTGAAAAAAATTCAAGCTCCGGTGCTGGCCATCAATTCAGCGGACGATGAGCGCATCCCGCCGGAAACAGGCCTGATGCAGGCGTCGATGAAAGAACTCAAGCACGCACGGCTATTACTTATCCCCGCCAGTGCCGACACCCGTGGTCACGGCACCACGAGCATGGCAAAGTTTTATAGCAAGGAGCTCGGGCAGTTCATGCTTGAGACTGAAAAGGCGAAATAGACCACCCGCTCACCCGTGCCAAACGTTTTCAACAAAACGGCTTCAGCTCAAAAGTCCGCCACCTTGCCCCAGGCGGACGTTTGAAAACGGTCAGGGTGATAAGGACGCGGGTCTACAATGGGGCTCACACCGCTGACAATATCGGCAATAAGATGACCCGCGCCGGGGCCAATACCAAAGCCATGCCCGCTGAAGCCGGCCGCGATCACCAGCCCCGGCAGGCTGGACATTTCGCCGATACCGGGAACGCCGTCCGGCGTACTGTCCACGTAACCGGCCCAGGACGCCTTGATCGACGTACCCTGCAGTGCCGGCACCAATTCCACCGCGCGCTTGTAAGTCAGCGCAACTGCGGAGGCGTCAGCGCTTGGATCGAGAATGCGCATTCTCTCCATCGGCGTGGGCTGGTCCAGGCGCCAGCGCTTCAAGCTTTCGTGGCCAGCCTGCCAGCCTTCCAGCCCCCCAGGTGCAAGGTTGCGCCAGCGACGCTGAAACATTGGCAGGAATTGCGTAGAGAACCTCAGCAACTGCGGCGTGATATCGACTCGACCCCGGCCACTGATCGCCAGCGTGTAACTGCCATCAAAGCGGCGGGTCATGGACGCGCCGGTGGTATGCAGCGCACTGGGAATTTCCTGGCTCGGGGCGGTGACCGAAAGCACTGTCTGACGAATCGTCGCTTGCGGGAAGCGAATACCATACTGGCGGCAGAACGAAGATGCCCAAGCGCCTGCGGCAAGCACCGCGAGCCGGGTGCGGATGGTGCCTTTTTCGGTGACGACTGCCGACAAGCGACCGCCTTCGGTCTCGACGCCCCGCACGGCGCAGTCCTGATGCACGCTACTGCCCAGTGCCATGATCGCGCGCGCGACTGCGGGGGCTGCGCGGGAAGGGTCGGCAATGCCATCGGTGGGCGCAAACACCCCACCTTTCCATAGCTTGCCAGTCGCCCTGCCCCGTTCGGCAGCCTGCTCGGCGGTGAGCATCTGGGTCTGCACGTTGACAGTGCGCGCAAACTCGCCCCAGCGCGCCCACCCTTCCAGCTCCTGGTCGTTGTTGCTCAGGTAGAGCAAGCCGCAGCGCGTAAAGCCGGTCTGTTCACCGGATTGCTCGGCGAATTGCTCCCACAGTTCCAGGCTTTTGGTGGCCATCGGTAATTCACGCGCATCGCGATTCTGCTGACGGCACCATCCCCAGTTACGGCTTGACTGCTCGGCGCCTATGCGGCCCTTTTCAACAAGCGCGACCTTCATGCCGCGCTTGGCAAGGTAATAGGCGGTAAACGCGCCGATGATACCGCCGCCGATCACAACCACATCGGCCTCCGCCGGCAGATCTGCAGAGGTATGCACGGGAGTTAAAGGTGCTGGCATGTTCTGGTTATCCACATGAGTTCAGAAGAGTGACCTGTAGCTAAAGCCCGACCCGTCCAGCCAGTCCTCCGATAAAGCGCAGACCACCGTGGTCTGACGGGCATCTGGCCATCAAGGGTTTATTACACCACCATAAGGCCGTCAATAAGCGCTTAAACGCGGGGCTACCTGGTAGAAACCACCGTTTAAACGGCACGCTTCGGCAGACTTTATCGAGGCGCCGAGGTCGGCTTTACAATTCGGCAACAGCGCTTTCCAAGGCGTCAAGCAGAGGGCACGCCTCTCTTCTTCGCTCTGACCCTCACATCAAAAAAACGGACCTTTTCAACACAAAGGCGTCCAACCTGGGTATCGCTACCACCGATCAGCCTCATAAGCCCTCGACTCAGGACAACCCATGACCTTCTTCATTTTCCTTTTAGCCTGCTGCGCCGCCGGAGCAACCGGCATCATCTTCAAGCCAGGAGCATGGTACGAATCTCTTAAGAAACCGAGCTTTACCCCGCCTGACTGGGCGTTTCCGGTGGCGTGGACGACGATTTATCTGCTTCTCGCCTGGGCGGGCTATCGCTTGACGCTGATCCCCGGCAGCGAGATCGTACTGGCCTTGTGGGCCGCTCAAATAGCGCTTAACACGTTGTGGACGCCGGTGTTTTTTGGCGCGAACCGTCTGGTTGCTGCGATGGTGATTCTGGTTCTGCTGTGGGTCGTGGTTGCCGCGATGATCGTGATGGCCTTGCAACTGGACATCATCACCGGGCTGATTTTGTTTCCCTACCTGGTCTGGCTCTCGGTAGCAGCGGCGCTGAACTTCTCCATTCTGCGCCACAACCGATAAGTGCCTGGCGCTGACTTCCTTATGCTTCCCCGGCGAGTTTGAGCAGAATATTGATTAACTGATTCATGTAAGCCAAGGACGGCCAGCATCGGCAGTTAATCTGTTCCGCTCAATTCACAAGGCGCTACAGCGCGTAGCGCCGACAGTGCTCAAGGTAGCCTTGCTCGTGACTGCCGACCAGTTGAACGACGCTTGACCATAGCCAGGAGGGAGCGTCCAGGGTCTCGGAGCGATTGCTTTGCAGATCCCGGATCCACGCCGCACGTGTGGCCAGATCCATCTGTCTGGCGTGGGCGTTACCAACCACTTTTGCGAGATACGCTGCGGCCTGCATGGCCTCTTGCTCGGTGAGCTCATCCAGTTCCAGCTTCATGTCCTGAGGAAGCAGCTCACGTATGAAGAACGAATGATCCAGCATTCGTACGGCAACCATTCGGCTGCCCAGGCCGGGCGATAGGTTCCGGGCGCCCTCCACTACCCGTTTGCCATTGTCTCTGGGCATGCGAGCCCTTGCCGTACGGGGGGCCGCCGCTGCGACGGCTTCCTTGACGTCGAGCAGGCAGAACTCTTCATCCTCTTCATCGCCAACACCCATCAGCACCGCATAGCGAAGCAGCCCCAGCGAGCTGCATCCTTTCACCCAATAGGCGGAGTCGAGTAAGCGCACCCGGTCATCCTGCGACCTGCCTTTGAGCGATGTCACCAGCGCATGAATCTCCGGCGTTTCACAAAGCTCCTTGATTGCATCGCGTTCCGCGCGTGACAGTTGCCAGAAATGCTTACCCAACGGAATGGTCGGCTGCGTACCTTCGAAGCGCTCCTTGGCAAGGTGCTTCCACGTGCGTTGTACCGCGCTACGCATTCCGGCTTTCACTTGCGCAGGGCGATCAGGCTCTTCATCGTCGTCGCCCAAAAAAGCTTCTTCGTAGCCCTGCATCATCTCTTCCAGCATTCTTGCCGTGGTAACGCCGGGCAAGTCCGAGCCACGAGCAGCCGTCGCCAACGACAACCCCAGCCTCACCAGGTCATGGGCAGGATTACCGATGACGGCCTGATCGAGATCGCGGATATGCATGTCGATGCGCCCTCTCGAATCCCCCGTGGGCCCGAGATTGCCGGCGTGACAATCGCCACAGATCCAGACCGGCGGACCGCTGGGCAGACGCCTACCCGACTGGCTGTGAAGCCACTCATAGAACTGGGCGGTATTGCCTCGAACGAACGCGTGCGCAGACCGCGCCATTTTTAGATTGCGCAGATTGATGAGGGATTTGAGACGTGTGTTCGGGCGAGGCGTTTTCATCGGAAAACCTTGAAGAGGGTTATTCCATTGACTCTTCATGTGACACGAATGTTTCAAGATATTTCATATCTGATCGCTGTTTATTTCAGCGTCCCAGCCGGATTCAAACTATTTCAAGCGCTTTGCCCACCGCAAACTGGCAAGGTCGACCGTCAACAAGAAAAGAACAAGAGAAAGCAGTGTGTATTCCCGGTCAAAGCGGTCCAGACGATCAGACCGGAAATACACCTGCACAAGCCCGTTAAAGCTTGAACTGCGCAACCATCGTGTTGAACGAAATCGCCAGCCGTGACAGTTCCTGACTGGATGCACTCGTCTGATTAGCGCCCGCTGCAGACTGTGCGCTCAGCTCCTGAATGTTGACCAGGTTGCGATCCACTTCGCGTGCGACCTGGGCCTGTTCTTCGGACGCCGAGGCAATCACCATGTTGCGCTCGTTGATGGTGCCTACGCCGCTGGTGATTTTTTCCAGGGCGCTGCCGGCACGCTGAGCTAGTTCCTGGGTGTTAGTGGCCGTCGCCAGGCTTTTGCTCATTGCAGCGACCGCACCGTCGGCACCGGACTGCACGGTACCGATCATGCCTTCGATTTCCACCGTTGAAGCCTGGGTGCGGTGCGCCAGAGCGCGCACTTCGTCGGCTACCACAGCAAACCCTCTGCCTTGTTCACCGGCGCGTGCAGCCTCGATGGCGGCGTTCAGCGCAAGCAGGTTGGTCTGTTCCGCAATGCTGCGGATGACCTCAAGCACTTTGCTGATATCCCGGACGTGGCCGGCAAGCGTGGTCACTGACCCCGTCGACTCGGTAATCTCCCTGACCATCGTGCCGATGCCCTTGACGGTGTTATCCACCTGGCCACGACCGTTCGCGGCGTCGGTTGCCAGTGCTTTGGACTCCTCCGAGGTAGACACTGCATTGCGGGCTACCTCTTCAACAGCCGCCGTCATTTCGTTTACCGCCGTTGCAGCCTGTTGAATCTCGTCGTTTTGTCGAGTAAGGCCGCGTGTGCTTTCTTCGGTGACCGCGCCAAGCTCTTCGGCTGCGGAGGCAAGCTGATCGGACGCGCTGGAAATCTCCTGAATCGTGCGTTTCAAGTTGCCCTGCATCGTGCCGATCGCATTGAGCAGGTGCCCCGCTTCATCGCCTCGGGTGCTGGAAACGCTCTGGGTCAAGTCGCCCGATGCAATACGTTGTGCAACTTCGATAGCGCTTCTCAGTGGTCCTGTAATCATGCGAGTGATCAGAATACCCAACATGATCGCCACCACAAACGCGATGACGATACCCGCCGTCAACATGAATACCGAGTTGCTTTGCAGCCTGTCAGCGGCCTCTGCACCTTCTTTGATCTGGCGCTTGTTGGAGTCGATCATGATCTGCAGGTAGCCGCGAGCCTTGTTGAACTCCCCGTCCGCCAGCGCGTTGAGGCGATTGCGCGCGTCTTCCAGTTTGCCCGCCTGCTGCAGGTCAAAGATGTTCTGGGAAGCAGAGATGTAGGCTGACATCAAGGCGTCGTACTGGTCGCCCGCTGCGCGTTCATCGTCCTCCAATGGGGTGGCGCGGTAGATGGCATAGACTTTCTGCGCACGCTCCAGCTCGGCATTGATACTTTGGCGCATTTTCTCCGCCGTGGCCTTGTCCTTGGCATCGAGCAAACGGTAAAGCCCGCGGTTATGAGTGGTCAGGGCGGTCATCGTCTCGTTGGTGTTGGCCACTGAAACCAGATTATTCGAGAACGTCAGCTCAAGGGCATCGGAAAGCCGGTTGATACCGAGCATGCCCAAACCACCCACAGCCAACGTGATCATGGCGCAAACGATGAACGCGGCCATGAGTTTTTTAGCGAAACTGGTGCGATTTATCAGGTTCATTGATTATCCATCATCGTTAAGTAAGGGGGCACTTCTGTCCGAGAGCCCTACTGCACTAGAGGCAAGTAGTTACGCGTGGTTTTGTACTTTTGTTGTAAGCGGTTCGTTGGACTACAGAAATGGCCATCCCCTCTCTGTGCCAGGGCAGAACCTGCTTCCTACAACAAACTAACCGTGCCGTAGCCTAGTAGATATCTGGCCCAAGACCGTTAGTTTTACGGGCCGCGAGAGGTAGAAAGTGCTGTTCACGACACTTTGACTTTTCGCGCTCCCTGTCTTTATCGGCATGAAGCGGATTTTATGAATAGCCACGGGGGTGTTACTGGATAAAAAGGGGGGACTGCATGAAAACGGGTACTGATGCGCTGGGTGCGCTCAGTGGAACCCAGGGAGGAAGTATGTCGGAATGCGAAGTATTCTCTGGTGCTTATTCCGGTCAGGGAGCCAGCCCCGAGGCAGCATTACACTGTTTACCCAGGCCTGCGAAACCACTTTATAAGTGTCTCATGGCCATCATCGATATAAGTAAAGATAACGGGCACTACCAACAGGCTTAGTACGGTTGAGGCCAACAGTCCGCCGATAACGACCACCGCCATCGGTTGACGGAAACCGGATTCGCCGCCCCATCCCAGTGCGGTCGGCAGCATGCCCGCGCCCATTGCAATGGTGGTCATGAGAATTGGCCGGGCGCGTTTGTGGCAGGCGTCGATCAACGCTTCGTAGCGGCTTACGGTCGGCGCACGGCGAGCCATGATTGCGTACTCCACCAGCAGGATCGAGTTCTTGGTGACGATCCCCATCAGCATCAGCAGACCGATGACTGACGCCATGGAAAAACTCATCCCGCCGATCAACAGTGCCAACAGTGCGCCACCAAGCGATAGCGGGAGCGCCGACAGGATGGTCAGCGGCTGCATGAAGTCATGGAACAGCAACACCAGCACCGCGTAGATACAGAATACGCCAACGGCCATCGCCAGACTGAAGTTGCCAAACAACTCGCTCATCAACTGCAACTCGCCCTGCTCCACCAGTTTTACTTGCGCTGGCAGGTTCTGCATGACCGGCGTTTGCCTGGCCTGTTCCATCACTTCGCCCAGATTGCTGCCATTGAGTTCGATGGACAGGGTGATATTGCGTAAGCGATCGATACGATCAATCTG